>JAABUN010007040.1_pt1 | contig 12449 bp, 10 predicted proteins | sample 5559311 | NCBI WGS metagenome assembly JAABUN01 (sample SAMN10711877, study PRJNA513370) | rock metagenome | isolation source: Antarctica rocks | place: Antarctica: Victoria Land, Siegfried Peak sud | reverse complement strand
CGCATCAACGAACCGAACCTGGTGGCCAACGTGCTGCCCACGCGCGGGAGGGCGCAGCTCGTCCTCACTAAGGACGCCGACCACTCCATCCGCCGTATGCTCCTCCGGAAGACCTGACGGTGCGCCTCCTGGTGCGCGTGGCAGTGGCGCTGCTCGTGATCTCCCTCGTCGGATGCTCTTTACCCGACCCCGTGGCGAACGAGGGTTCGGATCTCGACGCGTCGTCGTCGGCTTCCGAACCGGCTTCTGAACCGGCGCCCAGGGCGGCGGACCTTCCGGCGCCGGCCAGCTCCCTGCCCGCGCCGGAGCTGCGCGAGCCCATCCCTGCTCCCTCCAGCTCAGGGGCGGCGGCAGGACCGGGCGGAGCACCGACGTCGCTGCCCGCGGCTGACCTCCATGCCGATCCCGACGCCATCGAGGCCGTCGTGAACAAGCGTCGGCCACTCACGCCCGTGGACTTCGCACCCGCCGTCCTGCGCCAACCCGATGTCGCGACGGCCACTGATAATGCACTCCTGCGACCCGACACGGCCACCGCTGCGGAGGAGATGTTCGCGGCGGCGGAGGCCGACGGCGTCGGACTGGTCCTGGTCAGCGGGTACCGCTCCTACGCGAACCAGGAATTCACCTACGCCCACTGGGTCGGCGAGTACGGCGACGCTGCGGGCGCGGACACCGTCTCGGCGCGTCCCGGCCATTCAGAACACCAGACCGGCCTCGCGTTGGACATCGGCCAGGCCGACGGAGCCTGCACGCTCGTGCTGTGCTTCCGCGACACCCCTGCAGCCCAATGGGCGGCCGCCAACGCCGCCGAGTTCGGGTTCATCCTGCGCTATCCGTCGGGGTTCAACGAGATCACGGGCTTCTCGGCGGAGTCCTGGCACTTCCGCTACGTCGGCACGGAGGTGGCCCTCGCGATGAAGGCGGCGGGGACGCAGACGCTCGAGGAGCACTTCGGGTTGCCGCCTGCGCCGTCGTACTGATTACTGTCATACCCGGCGAGTACCGGTCGTCCTCCCTGTCAAGCCACTTCAGTCGTGAAGGGGTTCGCCGGTGATCCGGTGGTCTGCGTGGTTCATACCTTCGAGGATGAGCTGCGTGAGGTGTCCGTCGATGATGCTGTAGATGACGTTGCGCGCTTCCTTGCGTGTGGAGACAAGGCCGGAGAGCCTAAGTTTGGCCAGGTGCTGGCTGACCGCCGTGCGATTCGCTCCCGTCGCCGCCACAAGGGTCCCGACGTCGGCCGGTCCCTGGGTGAGTAGCCAGAGGAGGTGCAGGCGGGTGGGATCGGCGAGCATCCTGAACGTCGCCGCGCCGGCTTCGAGGCGTTGGGCGTCCGGCTGGACCGGATGCACCAGGCTCGGTGCGTCAGTCGACGTGCTCCTAAAAATATCGTCTGCAGATCGGGATCCGACACGCTGACCGGACCGTCGGTCGCTGGTGCTGACCATGTCGCCCTCCCCCATCCTCATGTCGCTCCTACGCTACCGTCCGCCGCTCGCGCCCCGATCGGCGTCTGCCGCCCTGCTTGCCGGCGCGGCCCTGGCGGACGACGACCATACGATGAGGGCCGCGATGGTGCCGGCGAAGGCGAGTGCGCCCAGCACGAGGGCGGCTGCTGTCTGACCCGCAGTGGCTCCGACCCATCCGGCGATGGGGTAGGTGAGCATGAAGCAGGCGTGCGACAAGGAGAACTGCGCGGTGAAGAGGTACGTCCTGGTGTCATCCGTGGCAGCCCGGCGCAAGAGGCGCGAGGAGGGTGTGCTGATCATCGAGGTGCCGATCCCGAGAAGGACCCAGAGGCCGAGGAGGATGGCCCAGGAGCCGTCGGTGAGGTCCGTCCGGCTCTGCTCGGGCGAGGCGAGGAAAGCCGTGGCGAGCAGGCCCAGGGTCAGGATGGACCCGCCGAGAAGCATGAAGGAGCGGTCGGGTATGCGTTGAAGAGCCCGAGGCGCGATGAACGCGATGAGCATGGACCCTGCCCCGTAGAAGGCCAGGGCGACGGCGACGTCGGTGTTCGATCCCCCGAACAGGTCACGGACGTAGACGACGGTGTTGACCAGCACGAGGGCGGTGGCGGTGGCGACGACGAGGTTGAGTGCCATCAGCCCGCGCAGCGTCGGCTCACGCAGGAAAATCCTGGTACCGAGGGTGGTGCGGTGCAGCAGTGAGCCCTGAGCCTGAGTCGACGGCATCACCGGCAGTCCGGTCATGAGGACCATCGCAGCCGACACCAGGAAACCGGCCATCGTGCCGACGAACAGGTTGTCATAGCTGATCACGACCAGCAGTGCAGCGGCGAGTAGTGGACTGACGAGGGACTCGAGGTCGTAGGCGAGCCGAGAGAGGGAGAGGGCTTTCGTGTAGTCCTTCTCCTCGGGTAGGACGACGGGGATCAGGGCCTGGAACGCCGGCGTGAAGGTCGCCGATGCCGACTGCAGGACGAAGACCAGCACGTAGATCTGCCACACCTGGTCGATGAAGGGCAGGCTCAGGGCGATCGCAGCCCGCACCAGATCCGCGCTGACGAGGACTGCCTTCCGTGGCAGGCGTTCGACCAGCGCGGCCATCACCGGGGCCACGAAGACATAGGCAGCCATCTTGATGGTCAGGGCCGTACCGAGCACCGCGCCGGCCTGACCCCCGGCAAGGTCGAAGGCCAGCAGACCCAGAGCCACCGTGAGCAGGCCCGTGCCGAGCAGGGCGACGACCTGGGCCGTGAAGAGATTGCGGTAGGCCGGGCGGCGCAGCACAGATAGCACGAGTAATCCTCTGATACGGGAACGGGTAGAATCATCATAGGTGCATAATTTCGCACTTATGAACTTTCCCGTCCGCATCATTTCGAGCGGTGGAGCTCAGGTCCGCGCGTTGCTTCCGTTCCGAGTCATGTATATCTCTCGGACGTCGTCGTCGACTTTCTCGGTTCCGTCTGGTGCCAATCCGTGCCTGCGATAAAACGCCTGCGCCCGGGGTTCGGGTCGGCCATCCAGAGGTGTCGGCCTGGCGCGCCGGGCGAACACGGATACCGTCAGACATTGAGCGAGTAAATGACGTCCCCCAAGTCCGGTTTGCTGAGCTACCGTTCCCGGGCATCGTCGAACGAACCTGTCGAACCTCTGCACCGGAGAGCCCATCAGGCACAGGCGTCCCTCTGGGTGGCGCTCAATACTGATACTGAGGTCCGCTTGGGCCGCATGCACGTCTATGCCCATCGTTGTCAGTCCGAGTCCAGGGCGGACGGTGACGCCGTCGAGCCCCTCGGACCACTCCTCGGGACAGACCTGACGTTCCGCGTACATGTATCCGCCGACAATCGCCATAGCCGGCGCGATCATGGCACCGGCCGAAATCCTTAGGCCGCCCAGACGCTTCTCGGTAAGCCCTTTTGAGGATCCTCCACCGAACCTTGATCGCAGTCGGTGCCTTACGGACGACGCAGCCTCCCCGTTTCAGGTACGGGTAGATCGATCAGCGTTCCGTAGTCCTGCTCCCAGCCGTAATCAACGCTCTTCACGCGAAGTAAGTGAGGGCTTGCCTCTACGATCTGTACGTTGATGGGATCTCCGCGGCCGTCGATCGAGAGCAACCAGGTATCCGCGAGGTAACTCAGTCCAACGGCCTCGAGCACGTGGTTGGCATCGTACTCATCTGCAGCAGTGTCGAGTGCATACCCGAAGATGGTGACGGGGACGTAAGCCTCCCCGTCCGGCACAAGGTATCCGAGGAGCTCGCCATCGTCACCTCGATAATGGGGCACCCACTGCAACGGAATCATGCGTCGATCCTATGCGCGGAGTCACGGCAAGCACACGTTCCGGAACCCTGAATAGCTCACCTTCGGATCCCGATTACAGGCACCGAAGGTACGTCAAGTTTAGGCAGATCAGGTCGGCGAACTCTTGGGGACCAGGCGCTCGCGCAGGTGCCTGTTGCTCAGATATCCGGGATGAAGCGCAATCTCGAACTCGCGGTGACCGACCACGAACCCCAGAGCCTCAGAGTGCCCCTTGAGCGCGGGTACCCGTACCAGGTGGAGCGGACGGGGTCCGAGAGGCCGCGGCCGGAACAGTTCCACCGGTGCGCCCTGACGTTTGCCGCTCCGCCCCTGCAACTTCTGGAACGTGAAGCCCGTATCGGTCAGGCGGAGCACACCTTCCTTCCAGCCATAGTTAGCAACTTGATCCGCTTCATCAGGGAAGCGGACGACAGCCTCCACGATTCCTCGCTCGGCGTCGGTCGATAGGCGGCGCCGCCGACTCCTCCGAGCAATAACGTCCAGGGAAGATGATGCCACGGCGAAGACCACAACGACGACGGCGACTGCACCCCACACACCAAGACTGTCGCGGAGGGCGAGCCCGAAGACGACTGCAGCACCGGGGCCCCAGTAGGGCGAGGAGTCGGACACCCGCTCCCATAGGTCGCGCTGTAAGGGAAGCATGTCGTCCGTACTCATATGGTGAGCCTAGAGGGAGGTGCCGGTCGCGAATCACGGTGCGAAGGTCGCGATCCTTCAACAACCGACCGGTCGCTTCCGAATCCTATTGCCGCCGCGTCCTCCAGAATGCGACGAGTCCGACGATGAGGAGCATCGGTATGCCTGCAACGCTGATCAGGATCAGCGCGTCGACCAGCCAGGACGATCGTCCTTGATCTGCCAGAGCGATCCCGCGCCCGAATGCTCCCATCAGGACGACGGTCAGCAGACCCACCAGACCGAAGGACACCGCGCTGAGCCAACACGCCGTGGGGTACTTGCTGCCTCGGCTCCACCCCCGACCGAACAGAACCACGGTCACGGCGTATGCGAGGAACCCTACGAGCAGAAGGACTGACCCGACAACCTGCGGAGCAGAGACGATACTGGCAGCCACTGCTGCCGCCAGGAGACCCGCGGACAGCCCTGCCAGCAGCCATGCTCGGGAGAACTCTGGCGCAGTAGTTCTCAGTCTGACGGCGACGGCGAGGGACACCGCGATCAGTGCGGGTATGACCAAGAACGGGACGACCGCGATCGCCAGCAGTCCCAACCCGACGAACACGGCAGTAGCCAGGCGATGTCCAGCGCCAGTCATCCCGTCCCCCATCTCGAGCCGCCGTACGCCAGAGAAGCAAAGGTGGCACCGACTGTACCCGCAGCACCTTCGTCACCCCCGCAGGCTCGACGACGGAAAACCTCACCGCGCCACCGGCGTCCGGATAGGTGAACGTCACGGGGCGTTCACGCAGCGCGCGGGGAGCTGAAACGCGCACTCACTAGCGTCGGGAAAAAGTAGGAACACCAGCCCTTGGAGGACTTGAGTGAGCATCGACGAAGCGGCATCCCCCACCCTTGCGGCAACTCCTGCCACAAGCGCACCGCCACTGACCCATCGCCCCGGGCGTTGGGTCGACCACTGGGACGCCGAGGACACCACGCAGTGGAACACCGTCGGCAAGTCCATCGCCAAGCGCAATCTCCAATGGTCCATTGCCTGCGAGTTCCTGGGATTCGTGGTCTGGCAGCTCTGGTCCATCGTCGTCGTATACCTGCCGGCCGCAGGGTTCACCTTCTCGACGTCGCAGATCTTCTGGCTCATCTCCATGCCCTCCCTCGTCGGGGCCACACTGCGCATCCCCTACACCTTCATGGTGCCGCGGCTCGGCGGCAGGAACTGGACGATCATCTCCGCCCTCCTCCTCCTGATCCCGTCCATCGGACTCGCACTCTGCGTCTCGAATCCGGAGACACCCTTCGCCGTCATGCTCGCCGTGGCTGCACTCGCAGGCTTCGGCGGCGGCAACTTCGCCAGTTCGATGGCGAACATCACCTTCTTCTATCCGGCCCGCGAGAAGGGCTGGGCTCTCGGCCTGAACGCAGCCGGCGGCAACCTCGGTGCAGCCGTCGCGCAGCTCGTGGTACCCATCATCGTCGCCCTCGGCGCCGCTGCGACCCTCAACCTCCCGCTCGCGGGGTGGATCTGGGTGCCGCCGATCCTGGCCGCCGCCTTTGGCGCGTGGAAGTACATGGACAACCTGTCGAGCGCGAAGAGCGACCTCGCCGGCTCCCTGGCGGCCGTTCGTGAACCGCACCTCTGGATCATGGCCCTGCTCTACATCGGCACCTTCGGCTCCTTCATCGGCTTCGCAGGGGTCTTCCCGAAGCTGATCGTCGATTCCTTCCCCGCCTTCTCCACGATCGCGATGGGCCCGGCGACACTGTCCCTCGCCTTCCTCGGCCCCCTGGTCGGCTCCCTTGCCCGCCCCTTCGGCGGGCGGCTCGCCGACCGCTTCGGCGGAGCGCTCATCACGGTGATGGCCTTCGCGGTCATGGCGGGCATCGCCCTCTCCGTGGTCTGGACGCTCCCCCTGTCCAACTTCTGGCTCTTCCTCGGCCTCTTCCTGGTCCTCTTCGCGGCGGCCGGCGCAGGCAACGGCGCCACCTACCGGATGATCCCCATCATCTTCGCCCGACGCGGAGCTGCGGCAGACTCAGCCGAACTGCGCGAATCGGTCAGCACCGCCCGCAGGTCCGCGGCGGCCCTCGGCCTCATCTCCGCGGTCGGCGCGTACGGCGGCTTCCTCATCCCGCAGGTCCTCAACGCTTCGAAGAGCGCCTCCGGCAGCTACGACGGCGCCTTCTATGGCTTCGTGGCTGGCTACGTCCTGATGCTCGCCGTCACCTGGTTCTTCTATCTCCGCCGCTCCTCGACGCTCGGCAAGGTCTGACCGATGCCGGAGCAGGCCGGGACCGCGACGCACTGCCCCTACTGCGCCCTCCAGTGCGCCGTGACGGTGACCGCCGCTGCCACGAACGACGCCGCCACGGTCACCGGCCGTGATTTCCCCACCAACCGCGGCGGGCTGTGCCGGAAGGGATGGACCGCAGCCGACCTGCTCGACCACCCCGAGCGGCTGACTGAACCCCTGCTCCGGGGTCCGGACGGCGTCCTGCGGGAAGCCTCCTGGGACGCCGTCCTGTGCCTCATCCGTGACCGCGTTCAGGAGATTCAGGCGGAGCACGGCCGGGACGCCGTGGCAGTGTTCGGCGGCGGCGGACTCACGAACGAGAAGTCGTACGCGCTCGGCAAGTTCGCCCGCCTCGCGCTGCGCACCTCCCGCATCGACTACAACGGCCGGTTCTGCATGTCCTCAGCGGCGGCGGCCGGGAGCCGGGCCTTCGGCGTCGACCGCGGCCTCCCCTTCCCCCTCGAGGACCTCGACGCCGCGTCCGTCGTCCTGCTGCTCGGTTCGAATGCAGCGGACACGATGCCCCCGTTCATCCAGCACCTCCGCGGCGCGCAGGCAGCCGGCGGGCTCGTCGTCGTCGACCCCCGCCGCTCTGCCACCGCACGCCTCACCGACCAGGGCAGGGGCATCCACCTGCAGCCCACCCCGGGCACGGACCTCGCGCTCCTCCTCGGGCTGGCCCACGTCGTGGTCACCGAAGGTCTCGAGGACCGCCCTTTCCTCGAGGAACGGACCACCGGCTACGACGACGTCGCCCGCGGCCTCGCACGCTGGTGGCCCGAGCGGGTGCAGGGCATCACCGGCGTCCCCGCCGCCGCCATCCGCGCCACGGCGAGGCTCCTCGCGGACGGTGCGCGCAAAGGTTTCGACGGCGGTCCCGGGGCCTACATCCTGACCGGCAGGGGAATCGAGCAGCATGCCGACGGCACCGACACCACCACGGCCGCCATCAACCTCGCGCTCCTCCTCGGACTACCGGGGACCTCGCATGGCGGCTACGGAACGCTGACCGGCCAGGGCAATGGCCAGGGTGGACGGGAGCACGGGCAGAAGGCGGACCAACTGCCCGGCTACCGTAAGATCACCGACCCGGCGGCCCGCGCCCACGTCGCCTCGGTATGGGGCGTGCCCGAGGACGCGATCCCCGGTCCTGGCCTTCCCGCCGTCGAACTCCTGAAGACCCTCGGGAAACCGGGCGGCACCCGGTGCCTCTTCGTGCATGGCGCGAACATCGCCGTCTCGGCGCCGAATGCGTCGGCCGTGATAGACGGCCTCCGTGACCTCGACCTCCTCGTCGTCTCGGACTTCTTCCTGTCGGAGACGGCGGCGCTGGCCGACGTCGTCCTGCCGGTCCTGCAGTGGGCCGAGGAGGAGGGCACGATGACCAACCTCGAGGGCAGGGTGCTGCGCCGCCGCCGGGCCGTCGTGCCGCCCGTCGGCGCGCGAAGCGAGCTGTGGATCATGCGGGAGCTCGCCCGGCTGCTGGACGCCCCGTCCCTGTTCAGCGTCGACCCGGAGACGATGTTCGACGAACTCGCCCGCGCCACTGCCGGCGGGATCGCCGACTATTCGGGCCTCGACTACCGCGTGCTCGACGGCGACGCCCCCGCCTACTGGCCCTACCCGGCGGGCTCGACCGGGACGCCAAGGCTGTTCCTCGACGCCTTCGCCCATCCCGACGGGCGGGCCGTCCTGGTTCCCGTGAGTCCGCGGGCCGACGCCGACGCGGCGAGGCTCCCCGGCCCGCTCCTCCTGGCCACGGGCCGGCTCCTCGAGCACTATCAGTCCGGTGCGCAGACCCGGCGCGTCCCGGGGCTGCTCGCCGCGCAGCCGGCAGCCCGCCTTCAGCTGCACCCGTCGACGGCTCATGATCTCGGCATCACCCAGGACTGCGCGGTCGCGGTCACGAGTGCCCACGGTGAGGTCCACGCCCTGGCCGACCTCAGCCCCGACATCCGCCAGAACACCGTCTTCCTCCCCTTCCACTTCGCGGGGGCGGAAAGCGCCAACCTCCTGACGGGCAGCGCCACCGACCCCATCTCCGGCATGCCGGAATTCAAGACCACTCCCGTCCGGGTCACGGCCCTGGCCCCGCACCGTCAGCCGGGATCCGTCGACGTCCTGGCGGGTGTCGCATGAACCCGTCGGGACCGGACGCCCGCCCGCGCGTCGTCGTCGTCGGTTTCGGGCCGGTCGCCGCGCGGCTCGTCGAACACCTCGAGCCCCTCGTCCAAGCGGGTACGGTCGCACTGACCATCATCGGCCAGGAGCAGGACGCCGCCTACAACCGCGTTCTCATCGCCGATGTCGCCGTCGGCCGTACCCGCGAGGCCGCCATCCGGCTCGCCGACGCGGAAGCACTGCGGGCCGCGGGGGTCGATGTACGTCTCGGCTCGCGGGTCGCGCGGGTGGACCGGCCGTTCCGACGCGTCCTGCTCGACGACGGCGAGGCCATCGGTTACGACCGGCTGGTCCTCGCGACCGGCTCACGCCCCGTCACGCCGGGCCTGCACGGCCTGGCCGGGACCTCCGGACGGGACACCCAGGGGATGACACCTCCGCTCCTGCCGGGCGTCACGTTCCTCCGCGACCTCGACGACGCACGGGCCGTCTCCACCGCCCTCGCCGCGGAGCAGCGCATCCTCGTGCTGGGCGGCGGGATCCTCGGCATCGAGGCAGCCCTCGCGGCGGCGGAAGAAGGAGGTGCGGTCACCCTCGTACACCATGGCCGCTTCCCGATGGAACGGCTCCTCGGCGAGGGCGCTCTGGTCCTGACAGCGGCACTGCGTGCCGCGGGTATCACCGTGAGCGCCAGCAACTCTACCGCGATCGATGTGGTGGACGGCAGCTTCGCGGGGCTCACTTTCGAGGGTGGGACCCGGGTTGCCGGCGGTGTGCTCGTGCTCGCGTGCGGCGTGCGCCCACGCACGGAACTCGCCGAAGGCTGCGGTCTCGACGTGGCGGAGGGCGTCATCGTGGACCACTCGCTGCGCGCCGTGAACACGGAGGACATCTGGGCCATCGGGGACTGCGCCGAGGTGCGCTGCCGGGACACCTCCTGTGAGGCTTGCACCGGCTCGACGGCGCCACAGGGGCTGATCGGGCCGGGCTGGCAGCAGGCGGACCAGCTCGGCCTCGCGTTCGCCGCGGAACTGACCGGCGCGCCGGTTGCCGTCGTCGGGCCTCCCGAACGACGCGGCGCCGTCCTGGTCCTGAAGGCCCGCGGTGTCGACGCCGTGACCGCGGGCGAGACCGACGCGGACCCCTGGAGCGTGGAACCCGGACTCGCCGTCGCCGTCTGGGCCGACCCGGGACACGGGCGGTACGCGAAGATGGTCACGCGTGACGGCGTTCTCACCGGCCTCGTCTGCGTGGGCATGCCGCGGACCGGTGCGGAGCTGGTCCTCCTGTTCGAGCGCGGCAGCGAACTCCCGGCGGACCGCTCGAGCCTGCTGAGACTCGACAGCGCCGAGGGCATACTCGCCGCGATACCGCCGGGGCCGGCTGCCACGCTGTGCCGCTGTGCGGGGGTGACCCGGGGTACGGTCGAGGACTCCGTGGCCGGGGGCTGCACCTCGGTGGCGGATGTCTCGACGGCAACGCGCGCCGGTACGGGCTGCGGCGGGTGCCACGACGACATCCGCGCCGTGATCGAGCAGCACTTCGCGGTGGCGGTGGTGTCGTAAAGCGGTGGAGCGGGTGTGAGGCGGCGGAGCGCTAGACGTGCAGACGGTACCCGCGCTTGACGACCGTCTCGACCAGGCCCGGATCGGGCAGGGACTTCCGCAGGCGGTTGACGTTCATGTCGAGCGCATGCCCTGCACCGGTGGGCGTGAGGAGGTTGGTCAGGGCGTCACGGCTGAGGACGGCGCCGCGGGCCGACAGCAGGGCCTTGAAGAGCACCAGCTGGGCCGGCGCGAGGTCCACCTGCACCTCGTCCACCTTCACGGACCGGCCGCGCACCTCCACGTACCCTGCCCGCGTGCGGAGCTGTTCCACATGGTGTTCCGCGAGGTGATCGCAGACGAGCCGGATCAGCGCTCCCATCCTGAAGCGGTCGGGAACAATCGGCTCGATCCCGGCGTCGAGCAGGGGCTGCGCCGTCACCGGCCCGACGGCGGCGGCGAGGACGCCGCGCTGGAACCGTCCCACGAGTTCTTCTTGGAGGCCCTGCTCGGCCGCGGTGCTGAAGAGCGCGTCGACGGCCGGAGCGCTCGTGAAGGTGACGCAGTCCAGCTGGCCGGCGCACACGGCGTCGATCAGTCGGGGCAGGCGTTCGGATCCTTCAGGCTTGATCCACCGGTAGGGCGTGACGGTGAGCAGGGTGGCACCGGCGCTCCGGAGCCGCGCGAGCTGGTGTTCGTCCGCGTAGGCGTGCAGCTGAACGCCGATGGTGAGTCCCGAGAGGTCCTGCTGCAGCAACTGATCCACGAGGGTCGCCGTCGTCTCGTCCGAGCTGATGCCGACGTCGTCGAGTCCTGCCGCGCGCACCGCTCCCCTCGCCTTCGGGCCGCGCACGTAGATGCGGCCGGTGGCTAGCACCTCGAGCAGGTCATCCCCCAGCCCTGCAGCATCCGCGGCCTCGAACCAGCGCCGCATCCCGTAGGCCGTGGTGATGATGAAGAGGTCGGGCCGGGCGGCAACGATCGCCGCGGTGTCCGAGAGCAGCTCCACGTCCTCCGCGATCGGCGCGATCTTCAGGGCGGGCGCATGGAAGACCGAGGCGCCGCGCCGTTCGAGCGCGTCGATGAGGTCGCCCGAGCGGCGGTCCGAGGTCACGCCGATGCGGAAGCCGGCGAGCTGGCCGCCGGCCGCGTCGACGCGGATCGCCTCGGTCATGACGCCAGCGATTCGGTCAGGCGTGCGAGGTGGGCGGCGCCGCCCTGCAGGTCGAGGCCCACGCGCACCACCTCGCCGATCACGAGGACGGCCGGCGACTGGCAGCGGGCGGCACCCGCGACCGTGACGATGGTCGAGAGGGTTCCCGCCGTCGTCCGCTGGGACGCGCTGTAGCCACGCTCGACGACGGCGACCGGCATGTCCGGCCGCATCCCAGCGCTCCTAAGACCGGCGACCAACTGCGGGAGCGTCGAGACGCCCATCAGGACGACGACGGTCCCGCCGAGTCCGGCGAGGTGCAGGTGTTCCTCGTCCGTCAGCGGAGCGTGGCCGGACACGACCGTGAACAGGTGGCTGACGCCGCGGTGCGTGACCGGGATGCCCGCGGCGGCCGGCACGGAGATCGCTGAGCTGACGCCGGGGATCACGCCGCACGGCACCCGTGCATCGATGCAGGCGGAGAGCTCCTCGCTGCCTCGCCCGAAGACGAAGGGGTCTCCGCCCTTCAGCCGCACCACGTGCTGCCCGGCCAGCGCATGCCGGACCAGCAATTCGTTGATACCCGACTGCGGCACGCGATGGTGTCCGGGCAGCTTGCCGACGTCGATCAGCTCGGCGGCAGGCGCGAGCTCGGCCAGCGCCTCCGTGGGGGCCAGGCGGTCGTAGAGCACGACGTCGGCCTCCCGCAGTGCTGCTGCGGCGTCGAGGGTCAGCAGCCCCAGGGCTCCGGGGCCACCGCCGATCAGGGTCACGTAGCCGTTGTCGGTCGCCGGTGCTTCCCGGATCAGCAGGGCGCCCGATTCCCGGCACCGCTGCCGGAGTACGTCCCCGTCCTCCAACGCGCCGTCCAGTACGACGACGAGGGCGGCGCCGCAGAG
>JAABUN010007039.1_pt1 | contig 12450 bp, 16 predicted proteins | sample 5559311 | NCBI WGS metagenome assembly JAABUN01 (sample SAMN10711877, study PRJNA513370) | rock metagenome | isolation source: Antarctica rocks | place: Antarctica: Victoria Land, Siegfried Peak sud | reverse complement strand
TCAAGGTCAGATAGGGCAGGACAAAGGCCCACTCCTCGTCGCTGATATCACTCGGGTACGGGCGGTGCGTGGGTGCTGGGGTATTCATGCGGCCCAGGATAGCCGCCAAGTACCGAACAGGCTCTAGTGGTGCGTCACGGCTGATTGGTGAGTGGCCGGGTTCCTGCTAAGGGTGGAGGTCGATCCGCATCCTGGGCAGGAGGTTCGGCCATGGCGTATCCATACCGCGTCGTCCTTACCGCGGAGCAGCACGCCCGTCTGCTTGCTCTCGTCGGTGCTGGCATTGCCCCGGCACGGCTGCTCACCCGCGGCCGAGGCCAAACGATTGGCCGCCAAGCTGGAAATCCACCACACCCCGAAACACGGCAGCTGGCTCAATATGGCCGAGATTGAGCTGAGCGTCCTTCAGCGCCAGTGCTTGCGGCAGCGGTTTGGAGACGACGTGGTCTTGCCGCAGGACGTCACCGCCTAGGCGGCGCGCCGCAACGCGGCGGGGGTGGCCATCGACTGGCACTTTACGACCGCCGACGCTCGCACCAAGCTCCAACGTCTCTACCCGGCATTTGACGCCTGACGCACCACTAGATAACGGACCGCACAATCTTGCGGCGTTCTGACAGAGTACCTCTGACCGAGCGATGCGGGAAGGGATACGGAGGGTGGAGCGGGATCTCGGAGTCTCCCACGAGACGGTTCGGACGGTGGTCCGGGAGGTAATGCGAGGCCACTCGGGTACGTAGCTGCGTGGGTCGCTCCTCACCGCTGCGATTTTCTATGAGGTTCAGTCCAGCGGCCGTGTCGCGCCCGACGTCCCGGACGGACCCGCTCCCGACGTCGTGTAGGGCACCGATAGGCACATCGGAATCCTCTGGGGCATCGTTGAGCCGAACTCATCGATGAAGCCTGCCCCGCCGCATCCGACGCATTGAATGCGGTGAAAACGTCACGAACGCGCTCTTAGCGCGTGGGTCTGCGTCCGCGCTGGCGCAAACGTTCAGATCGCAGGGGTGATCACTTAGCAAACCGTTTCGACGTGGCATGCGCCCTGCCCATCCTACGTTCACGACTCCGTCGCCAGCTCAGTAATCGGAAGGTCGGTGATGAACATGTGCCCTGGTGCGTGCGTAATCATGAATGGGGGTCTGGTCTGGCTCGCGACCGCTTGCGGGGTGACCCCACATGCCCAGAACACCGGCACCTCCCCAGCCTCTGGCCACAGCGCCTCGCCCCAGTCGGGCGTTCCGAGGTCAGTAATCCCCAGCTCACTGGGATCGCCGACCCATACTGGCGCCCCGTGCGCTTTCGGGTAGCGGCTCGTTACTTCGACGGCCCGTCCTACCTGATCACCCCGGATCGGCCGCATCGATACCACCAGCGGACCGTGGAAATCCCCGGCGGGGAGACAGGCGCGCGAAGTCCGGAACATGGGCACATTCGTGCCCTGCTCGACGTGCCGCAGCCGCACGCCGGCCTCGATTAGGGCGTGCTCAAAGGTGTAGCTGCAGCCAAGGAGGAAGCCGACGAGATCGTCTCGCCACCAGTGCACAATCGACGACGGCTCGTCCACCAGCATCCCGTGCTGGTACACACGGTATCGTGGCAGATCGGTGCGAAGATCGGCGGCGGGTGCCGCACGTGTGGGGATCGAGGAACCGACATCGGTGACGTCGAGGAGAGGACATGGCTTGGGATTGCGGACACAGAAGAGCAGGAAATCATAAGCTACATCCCTCGGAAGGACGACCAGGTTCGCCTGCGTATAGTTCGCAGCCAGCGCTACGGTGTGATCTGTCCAGACGCCTTGCCGGATCGCGTGGCGGACCTCGATTGGCGATGCCAATGAGAACTCTTGCCGGGTGATAAGGACTCCCACTATGGTATCGCTCCTTAGCGTTTGCCGACACTCCGCAGACGCGGATCGAGCGCGTCGCGCAGAGCGTCGCCAATCAAGTTGATGGCCATCACCGCCATCATGATGGCAAGGCCGGGGAAAGTCGTAATCCACCAGGCCCGCTGCAGATAGAGCCGTGCCTGGCTCAGCATCGAGCCCCATTCAGGGCTCGGCGGTTGTGCGCCGAGCCCGATGTAACTCAGCCCAGAGATCGCGAGAATCGCGCCGGCCATACCAATCGTCGAGAGAACGATTACCGGCGTGATGACATTCGGCAATACGTGGCGGAACATGATCCGCAAGGGACTTGATCCGACCGCGCGCGTCGCGAGGATGTAGTCATACTCCTTGATGACGAGTGTCGAGGCCCGGACCGTTCGGGCGTACCAGGGGATGGCACTCAGTCCAACAGCGATCATGACGTTGACGAGACTTGGACCTAACGTCGCCATAATGAGAATTGCCAAGATGATTCCCGGAAATGCCAGTAGGATGTCGATCAAGCGCATCGTGACGTTGTCAACGAACCCACCAGCTAATCCCGCTACGAGCCCGATGATCGTTCCGACGACCGTGGCGATGGCGACCGCCACCAGACCAACCGTCAGAGAGATGCGCGTCCCGTAGACGACCCGACTGAAGATGTCGCGTCCAAGTTCGTCGGTTCCGAAGAGATGCGTTTGCGACGGCGCTTCGAGCAGCGCGCTCGATTGCTTGAGCGGATCCGCAGGGGCAATCACCGGCGCCAACACCGCGGCAATGATCATGGCCACCAAGACCAGGCCCCAGATGAGCACCAGTGGGTTGCGAAGGAGCCGCCTGGCGACGCGCCCGCGTCGGCGCGGGCGCTCGACGGCCATCAACGCAGGAGGCGAGACGCGCTCCCGGGTCATTGCCTCAACCACTGTTTTCTATCCCTCGCTTGCGGGAACATCGGACACATGGCAATCGATGCTCTAGCTGCGGCCGTCGACGTTCGCTTCCCGTCGGCCCTTTTAGGCACGCTGCTGAAAAGCTCGCCATCGCTCACCGCCGTCTGCGACACGCCTGCCAGAAAGCAATCGTCCGGATACACTGCGACGTTCGAGGCGACTTTGGAGACCCCACTGACTGTCGCCCCCTCTCGTTCGGCAGCCCGCTAGGTGCTGGAGAATCGAATGCGCGGATCAAGCACCCCGTAGATAACATCGACAATCAGACTTGAACCTACGTAGAGGACGGCGTAAAACAGGACAATGCCCTGGATCAGTGGGAAGTCGCGAGCCTGAATCGCACGGATCGCGAGCGTGCCGAGGCCGGCTCTGGCGAAGACCGCCTCGACGATGACCGTACCGGCCAGCAAGTCACCGAACTGGATGCCGAGCACGGTGAGCACCGGGATCAGCGAATTTCGGAACGCATGCCGGATGATGACCGTCCGCTCACGCAAGCCCTTCGCCCGGGCGGTTTGCATGTATTCCTGATGGAGGACATCCAACATGCTGGAGCGTGTTAGGCGGGCCATGATCGCGACATTGACGATGCCGAGCGTGAACGCGGGAAGCACCAGCGATTTCAATCCGGCTCCGCCGAGAATTGGGAACCAACCAAGTTTAATGCCAAAGAAGAGGCTGAGCAGCGTCCCCAGCCAGAAGGTAGGGGACGACAGCCCGACGAGTGCCAGCATCATGACGCCTGAGTCGAGACGGGCGCGCTTCGTCATTGCCGCCATCATCCCCAGCGGCAAACCGAGCACGACCGAGATCACCATCGCGGCGAGTGCCAGCTGGAGCGTACTCGGGAACCGGTCGAAAATTTCGTGCGACACCGAGGTATTCGTGAGCAGCGACCGCCCAAAATCACCATGGAGAGCCGACCCTAGCCAGCGCACATACTGCACCGGCAACGGGTCGTTCAGTCCTAAGTGCTCACGCAGCCGGTCGGCCGCCTCCTTGTTGGCGTTGGCCGCCAGGATTTGATTGACCGGATCACCCGGTGTCAGGTGAATCGACAGAAACGTGAGAACGCTGACGCCCAGCAAGATCGGGATGAGCGTCAGCAGGCGCCGCAGCGCAAACGCCGCCATAAATCCCTACTCATCGATCCAGGTGTCGGTCAATTCCCAATCCATTGCGTTCGGATAGTAGATGACGCCCTTCACCTTCTTGTTGAAGACCGTGTTCTTGTCGGGCGCGTAGAGCGGTAGCACGAAGGCACCATCCATCATGTGCTGCACCATGGCTTGCACTGCGGCATCACGATCGGCGCCGACGGTGTTGCGCTGGTTGATGATTAGCTCATCGAGCTTCGGATCGTTCACGCGTCCCCAATTGAGGCCTGATCCGCCTTCCTTCGGGATTTGCGCCGAGTGGAAGAAGAACCAGATGATGTCTGGATCCACCGTATCGTAGATGAAGTAGTACAGGTCGAAGTCACCGCTATTTTGCGCCGCGGTGAGCGCGGCTGACTCCAGCGTCTGGATCTTGACCTCGATCCCCAGATCCCTCGCCTGCGCTTGCACGAGGCTCGACCACCGCACTTCAGCCTCAGAGCCCCCAGCAATCAGGGTCACGCTGAAGGGCTTCCCCTCCTTTTCGATAATGCCGTCACCGTCGGTGCCCGACCACCCGGCCTCAGCCAGCATGGACTTTGCCTTGGCGAGGTCGAACTTCGGTCCAACCTCTTGCTCGCCTGGCCAGTAGTGCGGGAGCGCTGGCACGATCATGCCGTACATCACTTGGCCGTGACCGCCCTCCATAACCTCGAGGAAGCGCGTCCGGTCGAAGCCGTACGCAAGTGCCTGCCGCGTCTTTACGTCGTCGAACGGCCAGCGCTCATTGTTCCAGCCAATGCAATCAAGTCGTCCCGAGGGCCTCGAGATGAGCTGGAAGTCCGGGTTATTGTTGAACTGATCGAAAAACTGGTTCGGCAAAAAGGCGATGTCCAACTCGCCGCTCTGCAATCCGTTGACAATCGTGCTTTGCTCGTTGGTGAACTTGAAGTACAGCTCGTCGAGATATGCCGGTCCCTTGTTCTGGAGGAACGTTGGTTCCCAACTGTAGGCGTCAAACCGCTCGAGCGTCAGATGGTCGCCAGCAGCCCACTCCTTCAACTTGAACGGCCCGGATCCGACCGGATTCCGCCCAAAATCCTCGCCGAATTTCGTGCGCGCTTCCGGCGGGAACGCGCCCATCCAAGCGTCCCAGAAGAGGTGGCTGGCCATTGGACCATAGGGCAACGGAGAGCTGATCACGAAGGTCTGAGGGTCCGGCGCCTCGAAGGTGGGATTGGGCGGCAGATAGATTCCTGTAACCCACGTCGCGCTTTTCGGATCGACAGCGTATTCGTAGATCGCCTTCAAGTCATCCGCTGCGAACGAGGAACCGTCGTGGAAGGTAATTCCCTGTTTGAGGCGGAAGGTCCACGTCTTCGTGTCTGCCGAGACCTCGAACGACTCCGTTAGCGGACCGGCGATGTACTCGGAGGTGGTGGGATCCTGGATCAGGAGGCTGTCGAAAATCATCCCGACGATATTGCCGCCCAGTGAACTGGCGTGATACTGCGGATCAAGCGATGCCGGCTCGACATACCCGATGCGCAGCCGGCCCCCTTTCTTGGGTGTTTCCTGCATGTCGGATCTGCTTGAGCTGATCATGCTTGTCCCGCTGCCGATCGCAGGGGCGTTTGGCGAGGCCGATGCACTCGACGACATGGATGTCAACGAGATCGCGGCGACGCCCATCGCACCGGCAGCGAGCTCAAGCAGCGTACGGCGACTCACCCGATCGCCAGGGGCAAAGATGAAGACGTCTCGTTCCGCATCGTACCGCGGCATGATGTTGTCCCTCCCGAAAAACGTCACGGCACGCTAGACTGCTGTGCCGACCAACCCAATTCCCTGAACAACGGGAACATGATAGACAGCTCGTGCGAGGAAGGCGACGGCACGGGCGGTCAGCCGGCCATCCACCGTGACGTATTCACCCGGTTCCATCTCATCGAGGTCGAACGGTAAATAGGCGCCCCAGGAGCGGTCCTGGTACACCTGCCGCTCAAGATTCTCTGGCGGCGAGCCACACGGCCACCCGTAGCAGTACCACAGGCGCCGTGCCGCTGGCTCCATGATCTCCGAGCTCACCGATCCGCCGCCATAGCGGCACTCGCGATCACCATGGCCGTGAGCACAAATGGACCAACCGTCCGCTTCTCGTCCCTCGTGATCCGACGTCACCTGACGCGTTGTCTCCGCGTCGAGCGAGCCGGACAGCTGGCGCACAAGCTCGCTGGCTCGGCGGTAGCGCCACGCGGAGGACTCGCCCGGCTCTGGCTCACCGATCCCGGCCATCATCGACGATATCCAGTGATTGGAGCGCGCAAAGGCGCCGTCAGTAGTGCGGGTCTCGACATGGTAACTGAGCGTGCTGATCTCGACGAGCGCAATCTCCCCACTGGCATCCGCGAAGAGAAAGTTACCGTGGTAAGCCCGCGGGTAAGCATCCAGCAGTGCGATTGCGTCGGCCACGGTTGCTGCGCTCGATAACAGCGCAGTTCCGAACTGGGAGTAGGGGATGCCGATCGCATCCAGGAATGTCGGCTCGGTCGCGGGATTCACCGATGCCCAGGTATAGGCGAAGCCTGCCGCGTTAACGCCGCGGGTGTACATCTGGTCGAACGGCATCGCTGGCGGGGGCGAGATAATCTGCGTCCCGATAAAGCGGTATCCGACCTTTGGTTCGACCATGACGAGCCGCGTCCTTGTAGTAAACGGGTCGTCACTATTACTGAAAACGACAGGGTTTCGGTGGACCGTCGCGGATCCCGTCGCTGCTCCGATAGTACAGGCATCAATCCGTCGAATTACGCGGTCAGGTTCGTTCATTGATGGCTCTTTCATTGGGTTAAGCGGCAGCGGTATATGACCGCGAGCTGCCAGTCATCCACTTGACTACCAGATGGGATGGGCCTGCGGTCAACGCGCTGATCATCGGTGTAACGACGGCCGATCTTTGACAGGAAGGCATGGAACAATTGTAGTGTAGCATGCAGACTGATCATGTCGCCGGGCAGGGTTGATGCCGGAACACGTGACATTATTCCGGGTTTCAGCGCGCCGGTCCCTGCTATCAGAACAAGCGCGGGTCCACTGCTGCAGTAGTGGAAACGGTGCCAATACCCTCCCAGAACCTTTACGTGATCTCGCAGATGCCGAGCACGCTAAAGTGAAACTGTCCATCAGTTGCGGACAGTCGTCATGAACCGGTGAATCGCTTCGATATGGGCCATGGGGGAACCGAGACCGGCCCCCATGGTATTCACACCGAGGTGCGTTGCGCCGAACTCCCGCCACCTCTGTATCTCGCTTGTCCACTCTGCCTCGGGTACGTCCTTGATGTTCAGGCGTCCTTCAATCCCTATCGCTTCAGATGGACGACCCGCGGCCGTGGCATGTCGACGGAGCCGCTCAATGCGCGCCGCCATCTGGAGGTCAGGGCGCTCTCGGGGAAACCAGCCATCACCCATTCGACCAATCCGCCGCAGTACGATCTCGTCGCCGCCACCCATCCAGATAGGAATCGACCGTTGCAACGGCTGCGGGTTGATGCCCGCAGCCGTAATGCGATGGTAAGCACCTCGGAATGTGACGACGCGTTCCGTCCACAGCGCCCGTAGCACCGCGACCTGTTCCTCGATGCGCTGGCCGCGGGTGGTGAACTGCTCATTTAGCGCCTCATATTCGACTGGGTTCCAGCCGACGCCGACGCCGAGCCGCAACTGGCCATTAGCCAGCACATCCAGCTCGGCCGCCTGCTTGGCGACCAGAACCGTCTGCCGCTGCGGCAGAATTAGAACGCCTGTCACCAGCTCAAGAGCCGGGGCGACAGCCGCCAGGTAGCCAAGGAGCACGAACGGCTCATGGAATTGGTCGTCGACTGTGTAACGGTTCCAGCCCGGCCGGTCGGTCGTGTCAGCGCCAATGACGTGATCGTAGACGAGCAGATGAGCGTAGCCTAGACCCTCCGCTGTCTGAGCATATTCGCGGATCAGCCCGCGGTCACTGCCAATCTCCAACTGCGGAAAAATGACGCCGATACGCATGCTCTTCTCCCCTCCAACGCTGTGGCCGTTGCAGCCTTCCATCATGCGCACCACCGAGTGCCCCTAATCCGCTAGGAGTGAAAACGTGCTATCACGCATACCCGGACGCGGAAGATCCCGTTGGCGTCGACGAGGGGGGCCACCGAGATGCATCTCTCAGCACATAGCGACAGGTGAGCGAATGTGACTATCATAGACCGATATTGTTAAGAGTCCTGAGATCGGTGGCAGGCAGTACTCGACGTGGGCGCATTTTGGCGGAGGGCCGGGTTCCTTGCCGTGCTATTAGCTGGAGGGCAGCGTCGACACCTCTTGGCGCCACGTCATCCGCCTCGGGCTGAGTGTTGAATGTGCGGACCGTGAGCGCCAGTCACAATTACGATTAGCAACAAGGAGACTCGCCGTGGATAATCGGCTATCGCTTACCGTGGCGTCGGAATCAGGCCGATGCCCGCGGGATTATGTGGTGGAGTCACTATGGAATGCGGGGTGGACCGGCCGGGATCGAGAGGCTGTGCAGCACCATATCGATGAACTTGCCTTGATCGGCGTGCCTGCGCCTTCCACCACTCCGATTTACTTTCCACTCACCAACATCCTCGCTACTACCAGCACGCAGATCCAGGTCATAGGCGCCGAGTCATCCGGCGAAGTTGAGTACGCGCTGTTATTCAACGGTGAAGGCGATATTTTCGTCACAGTAGCGAGCGACCATACCGATCGCGCGTACGAGCGCCACGGCATCCAGCCGTCGAAGCAACTCTGTCCAAAGATCCTAGCACCGGACGTTTGGCCTTATGCCGAGGTTCGGCAGCACTGGGAACAGCTGGTGCTCAGGTGCTGGGCGATCCAGCAGACCAAACGGACACTGTACCAGCAGGCGGTGGTCGGCGAGCTATTGCCGCCGGAGCACTGGCTGGATACGCTTGCCCGAGCCGACATCATACAACCGGGCCTTGTCTTTTTGGCCGGCACGCCCTCGACCATTGCAGGCTGGATATTTGCTGATGCGTACGAACTGGAGTTGGAGGATCCGATCCGACAACGTAGGATCCGACATCGCTACGACGTCGAAGTCTTGGGTCCTGGAAAGCAGTAGGTGCCGCTCCGGCCACAGTGGGAGGATAGGCATCCTCGCGGACGTATGGTGCTGACGTTCCGAAAGACCTCTGACCACCTCCGCTTCCCGGTCTCGTCCCCCACCACGTTGCCATCCCAGCGACGACAGATCGGACAGCCCGGTCGCGGACGCAGCACCGGCTCGACCTTCCCCAGTCGGGACCTCATCCCCCTCACCCGGATCCATCCTCCCGCCCCACGACGAGGATCAGCCGCGTCCCCGGTCCCGGCCGCTCCCCCGTCTGCCGCTCGACGACATCGGCTCGTGCCTCAAGATCGTCGCCGTCGAACAGCATCTGGTCCTCAGTCGGGATCGCATCGAGGAAGAGCACCAGGAGTGCCGGCCCCCGCGTGATGCGCTGGAGGCGCGTCTGTCCCGTAGCTTCAACTCGTGCGAGGCGTGATCCCAGCTTCGCTACCACCGCCGGTGCACCGCGTGCGTGGCGCCGAGCCACTTCAGGACCGCCTGCTCCTTCACCGTCCAGACCACCGGTTGACCCCTGGAGGTGCATCCCTCCGCCTTCTGCGCCAGGTCGCCCAGCGCCTCCAGGTCCTCATCGCTGAACATCGCCAGATCATGTCGATGCCGCCTCGTGCGCTGCTGACGATGCTGCTCGGTCCTCACCCGATCGAGTCGTCGTTCCAGCGCCGTGATCGGCATCACGCCACTCCAGGCAGCGTGCGAGCTGGTGGCTGCTGTCGCCTTCCCCTCACCGGGATCCCTCTGGCATGACCCGCATGCGCGCCACCAATGAGCTCAGTCGCGCCTGCTCGTCTGGGGTCAGCAGCTTCTGGTTCCCCACCACGTCTAGGACCGCCGACCGCACCCGGTCCAGCAGCAGGCTCAGCTCATACTGCTCCCACGGGGTGAGGTCCGACACGTCATAGCGACGGCGTGTCGCCGTCTGCTGCCTCCGTTGGACGACGGCGTCCACCAGCGCCAGCCGCCGGTCTAGCCCCTTCACCGGACCCGCATCGCCGCGACGCGCTCGGTCTCCGCCCGCAACGCGTCGACGTCGATCCCCAGATCCGCCGCCGTCCAGGCGGTGATCTGCTCCCAGGTACTGGCCCCCGCCGCCCGCGCCCGCCCTACCAGCATCTGGGCGTCGCGGACCAGCGTGTCCGGATCGCCCCCCATCGGCCCGGCGATCCGCCTCGCCTCCCGGCGCCGTGCTGCCCGCTCCAGTCGTGCCTCGACCCGATCGGTCCGCGTCCAAACGTTGACCTGCCGTCTCACCGCCCCGCCTCCTCGGCCAGTCCACTGAGGCGTTCCAACTCGGTGACCCGGGCTTCCAGCGTGGCCAGCTCCCGTAACTGCAGGAGGCGTCCGAGAGAGGCATCGGCCGCCCGCACCCGGGTACTCCAGGGGACAGTGGGGTCACTCATCGCCTTGGCCAGCGTGGCGGCCGCGGTGCGACCGAGGCGGACCAGGAGCCGGGAGAGCTCATCCAGCGCCGCGGCTTCCGCCTGGCGGACGGCAGTGAGAAAGGCGGGTTCCTTCAACCAACGGTAGAGCGTATCGCGGGCGATGCCAGCTTCTCGGGCCGCAGCTGCGGCTTCCCCGGTACTCAGGAGGGCTTCGACCGCTTTGCGTTGACGAGAGGAAAGCACCGAATGTGTCCGATTCTCCGACATTGTGTCCGATTCCTCGCCCGGCTCAGGCTGCATCCACGTCAAGATCCGCACCCTCTGCTGCGATGCGTTCCGCCGTCTGCCCCGTCAGTTCCTCCCAGCGTGTCACCACCACATCGCAATAGCGGGGATCCAGCTCCAGTAACCGCTTCCTTCTCCCCAGCTGCTCGCCGGCGATCAAGGTGCTCCCCGACCCGCCGAATGGATCGAGGACCACATCGCCTCGCTTCGTGCTATTGCCGAGCATCGCCGTCACCAAGGCCACCGGCTTGCTCGTGGGGTGGTCGGGAGAGGCACTCGGCCGAGGAATCGCAAAGACACTGGTCTGAGCGTCATCCCCATACCACCCAGATGCGCCTCTCCCTCTCCTGCCGCCACCGGGAAGGACGCCATAAGGGAGAGCGGACCGGCGGGATGAGCAATGTAAAAGGCGGCCCCGGGCACCAGAGCATCCGTCACATTCCTGAACGAAGCGCGAAGCAGCCCTTCCAATCCTCCAGCATCATCGTTGGCGAGAGTTAAGGCGTCCTTCGTCCTCCCCGTGTAGCTGACGCCGTAGGGGGGATCGGTCCAGAGGCAGCTGGCCTGCTCCCCGGCCATCAGTCGGTTCAGGTCTTCCGGCTTCGTCGCATCTCCACACAGCAGGTGGTGTGTCCCCAGCAGCCACAAATCGCCGGATCGGGTGACCGGGTCAGCGGGCAACTCGGGGACGTCCTCAGGATCGCCGCGCCACTGAACCGGCACTTCAGTGGCGGCGAGGAGGTCGGCCAGCTCATCTGGTTCCCACAGCCCCGAGAGGTCGGTGTCCTCAGCGAGGGAGGCCAGCACCTCGGTATCCCACTCGGCCAGTTCGGCGGCCCGGTTGTCGAGGAGAGCCAGTCGGCGCTTCTGCTCCGGCGAGAGGTTGGTGCGGCGGACGGCGATCAGTTCAGCGCCGTCAGCATCCACGATCCGGACCTGATTGATGCCAGCCTTTCCCGCAGCCTCCACGGTGGCGTTGCCGGCCAGCACCGTGCCGGTCTCATCGACGACGATCGAGCGAGCAGCACCGACCTCACGCAGGGCCTGTTCAATCAAATCAACGTTGCGGTCGGTGTGGTAACGGGCATTGCGGGGGTCGGGAAGCAGGGACGTGAGCGGTGCGGTCGTGTCATCGCTGTCGTGTTGAGCTGCCATAGGTGCGTGCTCCTGGAACAAAAAGAGACCGCCGGGCGAGCTAGCTTGCTCGCGTCCGGCGGCCCAATGCGTCCACCACTTGGTTGTTACGAGACAGTGTAGCACCTAGTGGGCCGCGCCCACCCCAGGTTCTCGTGCCGAAAGCACGGCACTGCCGCGAAACTCCCGCCTCGTTCCGCAGCCTGGACAGACCACGATGATCCGCCGGGTGTCGAGATAGACTTGGAACGACGCCACGGTGCGATCGAGGACCAGCCCATCATCCGCCGTCAGCCGGCCCAACACGGCCCCATGCAGCACCGCGCAGTCACGATTCCGACAGCGCCACCAGGAGCAACTCATGGCGCCACGGGATCGTCAGGCACGCTGCATGACCAACTCGTAGGGGCAAGGTCGCGCCATGCGGCCGTGCTGCTTGCCAACGCCTCGGAATGATTCCTCCCGACTATAGGGCTTAGAGCCGCGTGCGCAAGTTCTGCCGCTATGGCAAGATCCGGCGATGGGCACCCGCCATTCCGTCGATCTCCGCGAGCGGGCTGTGGCCGCCGTCGATGCCG
>JAABUN010007038.1_pt1 | contig 12451 bp, 10 predicted proteins | sample 5559311 | NCBI WGS metagenome assembly JAABUN01 (sample SAMN10711877, study PRJNA513370) | rock metagenome | isolation source: Antarctica rocks | place: Antarctica: Victoria Land, Siegfried Peak sud | reverse complement strand
CACGGGGCAGAGCCCCGCGCCAACCGCGTAACACCTGCTAATAATACAGTAGGCGCGACCTGAAAAGTCCCGGTCTGCAAGCGGTCATCCCAAAAAACAAAACGGCTGCTCCCGTTTCCCTCGCTGCCTGGGAGCGGCTTCCCAGCCGGTGTACCGGTAGGGTGCGGGGCTGGCCCCCGCCCGTCGTTGAACGATTTCCCCGCGGGCCGGGCAGCGGCGGGCGGGGGCCCCAGCCCCGCACCCTACCAGCGCCCACTGCATCAACTCCGAAACCGCTCCGGGGGCACCAAAGTCGGAATGGACACCAGCGCCGATGGAATTCAAGGCGTTGGAAACCGTTGCGTTGGCAGTCCCCAACGCCTTCCCGGTCATAACAAAGCCTTATTCAGGGTGAGAGAAGACTTAGCTAGTCCTGAACAAGACTTGTTCAGGGTTGGAAAAGACTCGTTCAACGCTAAACAAGACTTGTCCAGGGCTAGATAAGTCTTGTTTAGCGTTATAAAAAGCTTTTTCACTCCTGAACAAGTCTTTTCCAACCTTGAACAAGTCTTTTCCAGAGTCAGAAAAGGCTTGTTCAGGGGTTGAAAAACCTTGTTCAGGGCTGGATGGCCGCGTAGCCGCACCTCCGCGTTCTCCCACGTTCTTTCATTCGATAAAATTCGGTAAATCGAGCTTTTTGGCGATGCGGTAGGCGGCGTTCACCAGGCCCACGTGGCTGTAGGCCTGCGGGAAGTTGCCCCACTGCGAGCCGGTTTTGGCGTCCACGTCCTCGCTGAGCAGGCCCAGGTGGTTGGTGTAAGCCGTGAGCTTGTCGAACTCCGTGATGGCCTCGGCCACCCGGCCCACGCAGGCCAGCGCGTCCACGTACCAGAACGAGCAGATGAGGAACGTCGTCTCGGGCGTGCCGAAGTCGTCGGCGTGGCGGTAGCGGTAAAACAAGCCCTCGGGCGTTTTCAGCTCCTTTTCCAGTGCTTCGAGGTGGCGGTGGGCCCGGTCGGAGGCCGGGTCGAGGTAGCCCATCATGATGAGCTGGATGGTGCTGGCGTCGAGGTTCGGCGAGCCGATGGCGTTGGTGTAGGCCCCTTGCTCGGGGCTGAAGCACTCCTCGATGTGGGCGGCGGCCACGTCGCGCAGCCGATTGGCCTGGGCCTCCAGGTCGGGGCGGCCCAGGCGGCGCGCCACGCGGGCGGCGGCGTGGCTGCCGGCCCAGTGGAAAAGGTAGGTGTAGCAGTGGCGCTGGGCGATGTGGCGGAACTCCCAGAGGCCCGCGTCGGGCTCGTTCATGGTCTTCGCGATCATGGCCAGGGCGTCGGTCATCAGCCGCTCGGCGTTGCGCCGGGTAGCGTCGTGGAAGCGGGCGTCCACATACAGCGGCAGCAGGGCCACCAGCACCTGCCCGTACACGTCGTTCTGGATGTGGGTGTAGGCGTCGTTGCCGATGCGCACCGGCTGGTTGCCCAGATAGCCCGCCAAATCCAGCTCCTGCTCCACCAGCTTGGCCTCGCCGCTGATGCCGTAGAGCGGCTGTAGGCGCTCGTGGGGCGTGCGGGGCAGGTTGGCGATGTACTGGAAGTAGCGCTCCATCTCCTCGAAGTGGCCGATGTTGTTGAAGGCCGTGAGGATGTAGTAGGTGTCGCGCATCCAGCAGTAGCGGTAGTCCCAGTTGCGGGTGCTGCCGGGGGCCTCGGGCAGGCTGGTGGTGCTGGCCGCGATGATGGCCCCGGTGTCTTCGTACTGGTGAATCTTGAGCGCCAGGGCCGACCGAATCACCTGCTCCTGGCGGAAGTTGCCGATGCTGGTGCTCTTCACCCAGTCGCGCCAGTAGGCCAGCGTGGCGCGCAAAAACTGCTCGGCCGTGCTTTCCAGCGGCGCTTCGAGCGGGGCCCCGTAGGTGAGCACCAGGTACTTGGTTTCGTTGAGCAGGAAGTCCTGCTCGTCGAGCACGTAGGTGAGCGGGATGTTGGTGGTGAGGCGAATCTCCTCTTCCAGGCCCAGGTAGGCCACGTGGTTCGAGCTGCGGCGGCGCGTCAGCGGCAGGCGGCCGTAGTCGCCCACGGGGCGGCAGGCCACGCGCACGCGGGGGGCCCCGGCCAGCGGCTCCACCTTGCGCACGAACATCAGCGGCTTGTAGTAGCGGTCGTATTGCGAAAAGCGCGGCGCGAAGTCCGTGACGCGGTAACTGCCTTCGCGCGTGGTGATTTCGGTGCAGAGCACGTTGGTGTTCTCCTCGTAGTACTGGTGCGCGGTGGGCGTCTCCTCCCCCGCCGGGCGGATGCTGTACTCGCCGCCCTTCTGCTCGTCGAGCAGGCTCCCGAACACAAAGCTGCTGTCGAAGCGCGGCCAGCAAAGCCAGCGCACAGCGGTATCGGTGCCAATCAGGCCCAGAAAGGCGCAGTTGCCAATCAGGCCCATTTCATACGTGTGTTTGCTCATCAACTCAGTCGATTAGTGGGGTGCGCCCAGCCGGGCCCCACTAATAATACCCCGTTTGGGGCCGTGTGGTTGCCCGAGGCGCCGCTACCACCCGCTCGCCTTAATGTGCTACGCACTAATAACCAACAGATTATTGCTGTTTTGCTAACTGCCAATTTGGTGGTGCTTGCCACCGATTGGTTAGGCCCTATCGATGCGTTGATTTGGGCTTTCGCCGCTTGGCCTGCTGTCCGGAACTGTTTAATCGACCGGCATCCTTCCAGGCCGCGCCGCCCAACAAAAAGCTAGCGGCCGCGGCAGGATTTGCTCCCCCGCGGCCGCTAGCCCTGTCACGTTGTGCTTCGGCCCGCGCCCGGCTACCGCCAGTGGCGGCCGCGCCCGCCGTAGCCGCCGTGGTGCTCGCCGTAGCCGCCGCGATACCCGCCGCCGTGGCGGTAGGCAGGCGCCACAATTACTTCGGTGCGCGGCCCGTAGCCGTAGTACGGGCGGGGCGGGTAGTAGCGGGGGCCGTAGCCGTAGCCCGCCGAGGCCACGCAGCCGCTCAGCATCAGCATTCCCAAACCCAAAACGGCAATCAGTGATTTAATCCTCATGATGCAGCACGCCGAAGCGCGTCAATTGAAGGTGGATGAACAACTCTACTCACTGGTTTTATACAAAATACAAGCCAGAAAAATTATGGCAAAAGCCTTTCCTGGTAGTCGGTCGTCAATAAAAAACCCTGTTTTAGCTGCTCACTTACAATTTAAGGTCCTAAGAAAACAGGCGCCCGTTCGCGCAACCGTTCTGCACAGGCCAAAGAAGAATAATTCCAAATATGGACCCTGCCCTAACTACCGCCGCCGCCGCCGCGTAGGTTCAGCTACCGAGTCCCACTCTTTCGCTTTTTGTACGATGAGCACCCACTACACCCAGAAACCGTTGGGCGCCCCCGTAGCGGCGTTGGCCCCCGCGCAGCCTGTTACGCTGCGCGTGAATGGCCAGGACCGCCCCGTTCGCCTGGCGCCCTGGACCACGCTGCTCGACGCCCTGCGCGAGTACCTGGACCTGACCGGCACCAAGAAAGGCTGCGACCACGGCCAGTGTGGCGCCTGCACCGTGCTCGTCAACGGCAAACGCATCAACTCGTGCCTTTCGCTGGCCGTGATGCACGAAGGCGACGACATCCAGACCATTGAGGGACTGGGCACCGCGGAGCGCCTGCACCCTTTGCAGCAGGCGTTTATCGACCACGATGCTTTTCAGTGCGGCTACTGCACACCGGGCCAGATTTGCTCGGCCCAGGGCCTCATCAACGAGGGACGGACCAAAACCGCCGACGAAGTCCGGGAGCTGATGAGCGGCAACCTGTGCCGCTGCGGGGCCTACACCAACATCCTCACGGCCGTGATGGAAGTGCTTCACGCCCAAAACGCCTGACCCATGAACAGCTTCACTTTCACCCAGGCCACGGGCGTCGCGGCGGCTGTGCAGGACAATGCCGCGCACCAAGCGTCAGCCTACCTCGGCGGCGGCACCAACCTCATCGACCTGATGAAGGAAAACGTGGAACGCCCCGCGCACCTCATCGGCCTCAAAAACCTGCCCCTGGCGGCCATCGACAGCCTGCCCGGCGGCGGCTTGCGCCTGGGGGCCCTGGCCACCAACGCCGACACGGCCTACCACCCCGAAGTGGAGCGGCGCTACCCGCTGCTGGCCCAGGCCATCCTGGCCGGGGCCTCGCCGCAGCTGCGCAACATGGCCACCGACGGCGGCAACCTGCTGCAACGCACCCGCTGCTACTACTTCTACGACCTGGCCACGCCCTGCAACAAGCGCGAGCCGGGCACGGGCTGCTCGGCCATCGGCGGCTACAACCGCGTGTGCGGCATCTTGGGCACCAGCGAGCGCTGCATCGCCACCCACCCCAGCGACATGTGCGTGGCCCTGGCCGCCCTCGAAGCCGTGGTGCGCGTGAGCGGCCCCGAGGGCGAGCGCACCATCAAATTCGCCGATTTTCACCGCCTGCCCGGCGACACGCCCGAGCTGGACAACAACCTGAAAAAGGGCGAGCTGGTTACGGGCCTGGACCTGCCGGCCCAGGGCTTTAACAAGAACTACAGCTACCTGAAGCTGCGCGACCGCACGAGTTACGCCTTCGCGCTGGTGTCGGTGGCGGCGACCTTGGAATTAGACGGCAACGTCATCACGGACGCGCGCCTGGCGCTGGGCGGCGTGGCCCACAAGCCCTGGCGCGACCCCGAGGCCGAAGAATTGCTGAAGGGCCAGCCCGCTACGGCCGACACCTTCCGCAGAGTGGCGGCCAAGGTGCTGGAGGGCGCGAAAGGCTTTGGCTCCAACACGTTCAAGATTGAGCTAGCCAGGCGCGCCATCGTGCGGGCCCTCCAGCAGGCCACCGAGATGACGCAGGCCACCGACGACAACGCTTTTCTAAACTCCAACCCATGAGCCAGACCATTGCCCGCCCGCCCGATATCCACCTGGGCACCGACTACATCGGCCGGCCCACGAGCCGCGTCGACGGCCCGGCCAAGGTGACCGGCGCGGCCAAGTACGCCGCCGAGTTCAACGTACCCGGCCGCTACTACGGCTACGTGGTGAGCAGCCCCATTGCCAGGGGCAAAATTACGAAAATCGACAGCGCGCCGGTGCTGGCCCTGCCGGGCGTGGTGCAGGTTTTCTCGCACGAGAACGTGCCTTCGCTAGCGTGGTTTGACAAGAACTACAAGGACGACGTGGCCCCCGGCGGCTCGCCGTTCCGGCCGCTGCACGAGCCCGACATCCTGTTCAGTATGCAGCCGGTGGCGCTGGTGGTGGCCGAAACGTTTGAGCTGGCCCGCTACGCGGCGTCGCTGCTGAAAATCGAGTACGCCGTCGAAACGCACTCGACCGACCTCGACACCAAGCGCAACGAGGGCTACGAGCCCGGTAAGGGCAAAACCGGCTTCCAGCCCCCGCCCAAGCCCCGCGGCAACCCCAAGGAAGCCTACAACAACGCGCCGCACCGGCACGAGGCCGAGTACACCCACCTGGCCCAGCACAACAACCCGATGGAAAACTTCGCCACCACGGTGGAGTGGCTCGGCGATGGCCAGAAGCTGAACATCTACGACAAAACGCAGGGCGCGTTGAACGTGCAGCAGTACATCACCCACATTTTCGGCTTGTCGAAAGAAGAGGCGCGGGTGATTTCCAAGTACACCGGCGGCGGCTTCGGCTCGGGGCTGCGGCCGCAGTACCAGGTGTTTCTGGCCGTGCTAGCGGCCCTGGAGCTGAAGCACTCGGTGCGCGTGTCGCTCACCCGCGAGCAGATGTTCAGCTTCGGCCACCGGCCCCATACGCTGCAATACCTCCAGCTGGCGGCCGACGACCACGGGGCCCTGCAATCGGTGCGGCACACGGCCCTGGCCGAAACCTCGCGTTTTGAGGACTTTACCGAAGTAGTGGTGAACTGGTCGGGCTTGCTCTACCAGTGCGCCAACGTGAAGCTCGACTACCAGCTGGCCAAGATTGACGCCTACACGCCCATCGATATGCGGGCCCCCGGCGCGGCCACCGGCTCGTTTGCCCTGGAGTGCGCGATGGACGAGCTGGCCCACAAGGCCGGCGTCGACCCGCTCGAATTCCGCCTGCTGAACTACGCCGAGCGCGACCAGAACAAGGACAAGCCTTTCTCGAGCAAGAAGCTGCGCGAGTGCTACCACCAGGGCGCCGCCCGGTTTGGCTGGGACCAGCGCGACCCCGCGCCGCGCTCGATGCGCGAGGGCCACCTGCTCGTGGGCTACGGCATGGCCACCGGCGTGTGGGACGCCAGCCAGCAAAAAGCGGCCGCCAAAGCCAGCATCACCGCCGACGGCCGCCTGACGGTGAGCAGCGCCAGCAACGACATCGGCACCGGCACCTACACCATCATGACCCAGATTGCGGCCCAAACCCTGGGCCTGCCGCTGGAAGCCGTGACCTTTGTGCTCGGCGACACCAACCTGCCCGAGGCCCCCGTGCAGGGCGGCTCGTGGACGGCCGCTTCGGTGGGCACGGCCGTGAAGAACACCTGCGACGAGCTGGCTAAGAAAATCCTCAGGCTGGCCCAGAAAATGGACAACTCGCCGCTGGAAGGCGTTGCTTTTGAGGACGTGCAGTTCGTGGACGGCCGGATTCGGCGCAACGACGACGTCACCCAATCGGTGGTCATCCGCGACGTGCTGCAAGCCAGCGGCGAGGACAAGGTGGAAGCCGACTCGACGGGGGCTCCCGACAAAATCAAGCAAATGCCCTACTCGCTGCACGCCCACAACGCCGTCTTCGTGGAGGTGAAAGTGGACGAGGACCTGGGCACCGTCCACGTGACGCGCGTGGTGAACGCCGTGGCCGCCGGCCGCATCATCAACCCCAAAACGGCCCGCAGCCAGGTGCTCGGCTCGGTGGTGTGGGGCATCAGCATGGCCCTGATGGAAGAATCGGTGATGGACCATAATTTCGGCCGCTACATGAACCACAACTTCGCCGAATACCACATCCCCGTCAACGCCGACATCCACGACATCGACGTGGTGCTGGTGGAAGAACACGACGACATCGTGAACCCGCTGGGCGTAAAAGGCATCGGGGAAGTGGGCTTCCTGGGCGTGGCCGCGGCCATTGCCAACGCCGTGTACCACGCCACCGGCAAGCGCGTGCGCGACTTGCCGGTGACGATTGATAAACTTTTGTGATTTTATTTAACAAATATCATTTAACATTTAACAGCTGTTCTGTTTGCGCCTAACCGTGTAGCAAGGGCCTTTAGAATGTTAAATGATAATTGTTACTTGTTAAATGAAAAGATGACTGAATTGCAACGCCTGCTCATTGCCTACGACCAGCATCGCGCCGCCCAGCGGCCCTGCGCTTTGGCCACGGTGGTGGAGGTGCTGGGTTCGGCCTACCGCCGCCCCGGTGCCCGCATGCTCGTCACCGAAGACGGGGAATTGACCGGGGCCATCAGCGGCGGCTGCCTCGAAGGCGACGCCCGGCAGCGGGCGCGGCGGGCCATTTTTCAGGGCGAGCCGGCGCTCGTGACCTACGACACCCGCGACGAGGACGACCCGCGCCACGGCCTGGGCCCCGGCTGCCAGGGCGTGGTGCGCATCCTGCTCGAACCGCTGGCTTTTGCCCGGCCCGACAACCCGATGGAGCTGCTGCGCGGCTTTGCCCAACACCCGGTGCCCACCGTGCTCGCCACGGTGTTTGAAACCGACGCCACCGGCCTGCGCGCCGCCGTGGGGCAGCGCCTGCTGCTGTCGGCGGCGGGGACCCAGCGGGGCGCGCCGCTGCTGGCCATCCCACTGGCCGAAGCCGCCCGCGCCGTACTGGCCCAGGGCCAGTCGCAGGTGCTTGCTATTGAAACCGATGCCGGGCCGGTGCGGGCCCTGCTGGAGGTGCTCACGCCGCCGCTGCGCCTCGTGGTGTACGGGGCCGGCAACGACGCCCAGCCGCTGGTACACCTCGCCGCCTCGCTGGGCTGGCACATCACCGTGGTGGACGGCCGCCCCAACCTGGCCACCGCCGCCCGCTTCCCGGAGGCTGCGGTGGTGCGCATCGTGCCGGTGCAGGAGCTGGAAACCCAGGTGCCCGACCCGGACGCTTACCACGTGCTGCTCAGCCACAACTACGCCTACGACCTGGCCGCGCTGCACACGCTGCGGGCTTCCCCCGCGCCCTATATTGGCCTGCTGGGGCCCCGCCTCAAAGCCGCCCGGCTGCTCGATGAGCTGGAATTGACCGAAGCGGAACGGCAAGAGCTGCTGCGCGAACGCCTGCACAGCCCCATCGGCCTCGACCTGGGCAGCGAAACCCCCGAGGAAATCGCGCTGGCCATCGTGGCCGAGATCCAGGCCCGGCACAGCGGGCGGCAAGGCCGGCCGTTGCGCGAGCGGGCCGGCACGGTGCATATCCCCGCCGAAACCACCGATGCTGCCGCCCGCTGAGCCAGCCCCAGCAGCCGCACTGGTGCTGGCCGCCGGCAGTTCCAGTCGGCTGGGCCGGCCCAAGCAATTGCTTGTTTACCAGCGCGAAACCTTGCTGCACCGGGCCGTGCGCACGGTCCTGGCCGCCGGCTATGCCCCGGTCATCGTCGTGACCGGGGCCCTCGACGCCGAGCTGCGCCGGGCCGCAGCCGACCTGCCCTGCCGGGCCGTCCATGCCCCCGGTTGGGCGGCCGGCATGGGGGCCTCCATCCGGGCGGGGCTGGGCGCGCTGGCGCCACCGGCTACCGCCGTGCTGATCATGAGCTGTGACCAGCCGCTTGTTTCGGCCCCGCAGCTGGCTGAGCTGGCGCGGCGCCGGCAAGCCACGGGGGCCCCGGCGGTAGCGGCGGCCTACGCCGATACTTTCGGCATTCCCGCCCTGTTTGCCGCCGACGCGCTAACTGATTTGCGCGACATTCGGCCGGAACAGGGCGCCAAGGCCTTATTGGCTCGCTACGGCGACGCCCTCGAACTGGTGCCCGTAGCAGAAGCCGCGTTTGACGTGGACACGCCCGCTGCTTATGCCGCCTTACTGGCGCAACAGAAAAGCGGCTGACGGAGCAGCACGTATGCACGAATGGCGTTTTTTCTTAATCTCCTCCATAGAATAAGTCTCTGCTATCCGGCAATGTAATTATATTCCCAGCGCGTCAATTCCGCGCGGAGCCTTTACTTTAGTGTAGGGTTTGCGCGTGGCGGTTTTGCCCTGCGCGCGCCAGCGAGCAAATTCACCGCAAAATTCACCGCAACGGCCACTGCGGTGGCCAGTCCGGGGGCCGGGGCAAAGCCTGGGTCCCCCAATGCTATTTCCAGTCAGCGGCCAAATTTTTTATCGGCTATGATGAAGATTCTGGTTGTCGATGACGAGGTGGACGTGCGCCTGCTGTTCGAGCAGCGGTTCCGCCGCGAAATTCGGGCGGGCGTGCTCGCCTTCGCGTTCGCCTACTCGGGCGAAGAGGCGCTGGCGTACCTAAAACAGGAAAAGCACTACGCGGAAACAGTGCTGATTTTGTCGGACATCAACATGCCGGGCATCAGCGGACTGGAGCTGCTGCGCTGCGTCAAGCACGACCATCCTACCCCGCCGCCCGCGGTGATGATGATCACCGCGTACGGCGACGCGGCCAGCTACCAAAAAGCGATGCAGCTGGGGGCCAACGACTTCCTGACCAAGCCGCTCAACTTTACTGCCCTCCGGCAGAAACTCATCCCCCTGGAAGCTGCCTAGCCGCCGTGCCATGAAGACAAGAATACTGGTAGTGGACGATGAGCCGGATTTGGAGTCGCTCGTCAAGCAGAAATTCAGGCGCAAAATCCGCGAAGGCGTCTACGAGTTCAAGTTTGCCCACAACGGCGAGGAAGCCCTGGCGCGCCTGAACGAGTACCCCGACCTGGACGTCGTGCTCAGCGACATACAGATGCCCGTGATGGACGGGCTGACGCTGCTCACGCGGCTGCCCGCCGCCAATCCGGTGGTGAAAGCCGTGATGGTGTCGGCGTTTGGCGACATGGAAAACATCCGCACGGCCATGAACCGGGGCGCGTTCGACTTCGTGTGCAAGCCCATCGATTTTGCTGATTTGGAGCTGACCATCGACAAAACGGCGCTGCACGTGGCGCAGCTGCGCGAAACGCTGCGCGCCATCCGGGAAAACAACATTCTGCGGATGTTCGTCGATGAAGCGGTCCTCAACGTCATGGCCCGCCCCGACTTCGTCAACGCCATCATAGCCAACGAGACGGTGACCGCCACGGTCGTGTTTATTGATGTGTGTGGCTTCACAGCCCTGGCCGAGGTGCTGCGGCCCTCGGAAGTGGTGGCGCTGCTCAACACCTACTTCGACCAGGCCGTGAAGGAGATTATTACGCAGGGCGGCCACGTCGATAAGTTCATCGGCGACGCCATCATGGCCGTGTTCCGCGGCGAATTCCACCTCGACCGCGCCGTGGACGCGGCCCTGGCCGTGCGCAACGCCGTGCAGGCCAGCCCAACGACCCTGCCCGACGGCAAAGCCTACCAGCCGGAGCTGTCCATTGGCATCAACTCGGGCGAAATGGTGTCGGGCAACATCGGCTCTGCCTCCCTCAAGCGCTTCGACTACACCGTTATCGGCGATGCGGTCAACATCAGCCAGCGCCTGCAATCCATCGCGCATCCGGGGCAGATTCTCATCACTGAAGCCGTTTTTCAGCAGGTAAAAGAGTCGTTTCAGTGCCAGCCGCTCAAGGAAGTCCGCTTGAAAAACAAGGTGCGGCCCGTGATGATTTATGAAGTAGTGGCCTAGAGCGGTTTCCGGGTCAGTGTACATAGTCGGTACCGCCAAGCTGTGCTTGGCCTCGCCCCGAGGCCCCAAGGGCAGCCTACGCAAGGCCAAGCACAGCTTGGCGGTACGTGTACACTGAACTGGAAATCGCTTTAAGCCGTTGGTTATTAACCAGAAGCAGCGGCCACCAGCGGCTGCATCCTTTCGTTTTGCCGGCGCAGGCGCTGGCAGAGCACCCGCATGATGTTGCGGACGACTTCGGCGCACTCTTCCATCACGTCGTAAAAGTCTTCCTGGTCGATGCGAAAGGCCACCACCGGCCCCAGGGCCAACGCCGACGCCGAACGGGCTTCCGCGTCGAGCAAGGCCAGTTCGCCGAAAAATTCGCCTTTGCGGAAGGTCGTCAGCTGGCGCGGCCCGTCGAAGATGCCCACCTCGCCTTCGCAAACGATGAACAGCGAGGTGCCCAGGGTGCCCTTGCCGAAAATTTCCTGATCGGGCTTAAAGGAGACTTCTTTCATGATCGGCACGATGGTACCGAGCACGTTTTCGGGGGTTTCGGCGAAAAGGGCGGTGCCTTTCAGCATCCGCACGCGCTCGAGGGCCGAGGCGCAGGGGGCAGCGTCTTGCGTATTCATAAGCAGCTGTTCGACAGAAGGGTACAACGCCAATAATTGATCGTAGGCGGCGGGGCGCTGCACGGGCAGCTGCCGCAGCAGGGCCCGGGCGCTTTCCTGCACCAGGAGGTCGGCCGCTTGCAAGTGCGGCTACAGGTGCGCCACGGTTGCCGGCTGCGGGTGCCACTGCCGCAGCGCCACGCTGATGGTCCAGGCCGAAAAAGCGGCCCCGCCCCGCCGGACGATGGTGGTCTGAATGGGTTCCGACGAGGCAAGGGGCCCCAGCAAACCGTCGAAAATCTGCACTTTGTCGCTGAGCCGGCCCACGTCCAGCAGGGCCTGTAGCCCCTGGTACAGCGGCCGGGGAATGAGGTTGTCCAGGATTTCCGGGGCGTTGGCCTGCCGCTCGCCGGCGGTGTGCGCCACGCCGCGCTGGGCGTCCAGCATGGGCTGGCGCTCATACACTTGCATCAGCAACCCGAACAGGCGCTGCTGGCCCTTGCGCAACTCGTAGCGCAGGGCGGCCCGCAGCTCGGCGTTGGCCGCCACCATCCCGTGCAGCAGGTGCTGGGCCAGGCGCATCTCCTCCTCCACCAAGCGGTGGAACAGCGGCGCATCGGCTGGCACCGCCGCCACGCCGCTCAGGGCCCGCAGCGCGGCGGCCCGCGCGGATAAGTTGGCGGCTTGGGCGGCTTCCACCAGCAGCTGCCGGGCGGCGGGCGTGGACAGGCCGGCGCACACCTGCGCCAGGCTTTGCAGGTGCGGCCCGTCGGTGGTGTGCGCCAGGGCTTCTTTCAGCAACGGCAGGGCCGCGCTTCCCAGCCGCACGAGGCTTTCCGTGGCCGGCTTCCGCACGGCTTTCACCTTCAGCAAGGCGATAAGCTCCCCCATCACGGCGGGCGTGGGGGCGTTGGCCGCGGCATGAACGGCGGCCTGCACCAGCGCCGGCTCGGGGCCGTGGAGGCCGGTGATGATCAGCGCGACCTGCTGCGCGGGGGGCAGGAAGCCGGCCAGGGCCAGGGCCACGAGGCGGGCGCCGGGGTCGGCCGAAGCGGCGGTGGCCGCCAGGCTGGCTTGCGCCAGGGCGTCGGCGGGCGCTGCCTCCAAGCGGCCCCGCAGCGCGCCCTGGCGC
>JAABUN010007037.1_pt1 | contig 12452 bp, 12 predicted proteins | sample 5559311 | NCBI WGS metagenome assembly JAABUN01 (sample SAMN10711877, study PRJNA513370) | rock metagenome | isolation source: Antarctica rocks | place: Antarctica: Victoria Land, Siegfried Peak sud | reverse complement strand
ACACCGTCTTCGTCCTCGACCCATTCCGGGCGTTCGAGACGTCTCCGGCGCGTTCGTGCTTGTCATAGCCGAGGTGGTCAGTGATCTCGCCCTCCAGCGCCGACTCGAGGACCATCTTCGTCAGCTGGCCCAACAGGCCGGCCTCGCCGGTCAGGGCCACGCCCTGTTCCCGGGCCCGCCCAACGAGCTGCTCCACGAGCCGCCCATCCACCACCTCATCCAGCTTCACCGTCGCCACGGCTTCACCCTCCACACCGATCTTCACGTCAGTCATTCGGTTCCTCCTTGATAGGAGTTACACCGAAAATCGTACAGACCCTGCCGAGGGGAGGGGCGACCCGGTACCCCTTGAGCGCCTCGCGCGTCACGAGTCCGGTGCGTTCGAGTTGCACCATGGCCTCACGGACCGGGGTGGGCGAGACCTTCAGCTGCTTGGCTAGGGTGTCGATGGACAGGCGTGCTCCCGGCTCCATCTCGCTCGACAGCAGGATGTCGAGGATCCGGTCGTACACCCGGTCGCGGAGGCCGCGGCGGTCGATCTCCGGAACCGAACGGTTAGGAACCCCTACTGTCACTGCCAACCCCGATTTCCCACGCCTCGTCCAGGATGGCCCCGAAAGCGGCCGGATCATGTGCGAACCGGCCGAGGAACATGCCGTCGACATCGGGGGCGATGCGCGTCAGCAAGCCAGGACCGGCACTCCCTCCGTAGATTACCCGTGCATCGGTGAGTAGCCTATCGCCGGACAGGCTCGAGCGCAGGGACCCGGTCACGATACGGATGTGACCATCAGGAGCCGGGACCGGCCGACCGATCCGTTAATCCTGGACGATTAGTGGCCGGGGACAGCCGCCGTCCTCTGCTGTTCGGCCTCGAGGAGGCTGTCAGACCGCGACTTCATGGCCTTCGTGAAGATGAACATGATCGCGGCGAGGAAGGCGAACACACCCACCGAGATGGTGCCGTACAGGCCCGTTTCGGTCGCGTACTGCGCGTCGATCGAGGTCCGCATGATTGGGGCAACGAATCCGCCCAGGTTTCCCAGCGAGTTGATGAGCCCGATGCCCGCCGCCGCGGCAGTACCCGTCAGGAATGCCGTTGGGTAGGACCACGTGATGGGTCCGCAGGCAAGGAAGCTGGATACCGAGATCACCAGGAAGGCAATAGCGAGGATCGGCAGACCGTTCTCGCCAGCGAAGGCTGCACCGATAGTCGCGAGGCCGGTGAGTGTGAAGAACATCGTTCCCCAGACCCGCCGACGTCGAATGGTGTTCGCGTTCTTGCCCACGAAATAGCAGACGAACAGGCCGACGAACCAGGGGATGGCCGAGATCAGGCCCACCTGCCAGAACTCGGCGTCCGGGTTGATGATCCTCCGCACCTGCTGCGGGAGGTAGAAGGTGGTGCCGTAGACGGCCACCTGCAGGCAGAAGTAGATGATGGTGAAGTACCAGACCTTCCAGTTGCCTATGGCACGCATGATCCCGGAGGGGCCGTCCGTGCTGCGGACGACATCTTCGGCTTCCATGACCTTGATCAGGGCGCGCTTCTCGCTCTTGTCCAACCACTTTGCGTCCTGCGGACTGTCGATGAGGAAGAAGACCGCGGCGATGCCGGCCACCACGGCCATCATGCCCTCCGTGAAGAACATGACCTGCCAGCCGCGCCAGGGGGTGTAGGCGTCGCCGAAGGAGATGAGGGCGCCGGAGATGGGGTTGCCGAGCATCTGGGAGAACGGCTGCGCGAGGTAGAACAGGGCGAACATCTGCACGCGGACCTTGTTGGGAAACCACTCCGAGAGGAACATGATGACGCCGGGGAACAGTCCCGCCTCCATCACGCCGAGGAGGAACCGCAGGATGATGAACATGGTGTCGCCGGTGGTGAAGGCGAAGGCCGAGGCGACGATACCCCAGGTGATCGCGATCCGGGCGAGCCACCAGCGCGCCCCGAATTTCCTCAGCAGGAGGTTCGACGGGATTTCGAAGATCGCGTACCCGATGAAGAAGATGCCGGCACCGAGGGCGAAGGCGCCCGCGCTGATACCACGGTCCAACTCGAGGGCTTCTTCTGCGTATCCCACATTCGTGCGGTCCAGGAACGCGACGAAATACAGGATGATGAGCATCGGCATCAGGTGCCGAGCAGCTTTCTTGACGGCGGAGGCAAGCGCTGGGCTGTCCAGGTCGTCTTTGACCGCGTCCGTAGCGGACATGGGACTCTCCTTCAGAGCGGTTGTTGTTGTGTGGTGGTCCGGCTCAGCCGACGAGTGACGGGAAGATGAGCCAGGCTCCGATACCGACGAGGACGACCCCGACGGCGAGGAACAGCATGCGGGACTTCGACCAGTCGCCCACGTCAGTGCATGTAGAGGCCGCCGTCAACGTTCAGGGTCTGGCCCGTCACGAATCCGGCGTCCTCGCTAATGAGGTAGGCGATGGCTGCGGCAATGTCCCTCGGGGTGCCGATGCGCGGCAGGACGCCGTCGGACGCCATGGCCGTCTTGCGCTCCTCCGTGAGCGTGCCGCCCATGATGTCGGTGTCGATCGGACCGGGGGAGATGGCGTTCACTGTGATGCCGGCGCCGCCCATTTCCCGCGCGACAGAGCGGGTGAAGCCGATGACGCCGGCCTTGGCCGCGGAGTACACGGTCTTGGAGAACGTGCCGCCGCCGCGCTGAGCGGAGACGGAGGACAGGTTCACCACCCGGCCGACGCCGTTCGCCACCATGGACTCGACAGCGCGACGGGTGGCGTAGTGGACGCCGTTCATGTTGACGCCCATGACCCGGTCCCACTCCTCCGAGGTGACCTCGAGGTAGGGCACTGGGCTGGAGACGCCCGCGAGGTTCACCAGTGCCACGATCTGCGGCAGCTCTGCCTCGAGGCTGTCGAAGGCCGCGCGGACCTCGGCCTCGCGGGCGACGTTCGCGCCGGCGCCGGCCGCGGTGACGCCGTGCTCCTCCGCGATCTCACGGGCGACGGCCTTGGCCGCCGAGTCATCGATGTCGATGATGCCGATGTTCCAGCCGAGTGAGGCGAGGTGGTGCGCGGATGCACGGCCGATGCCGCGGGGGGAGGCCGCGCCGGTGAGGACGACCGACCTGGAGTCGGGGAATGCTGGTGACACGATGGGATCTCCTAGCGATCAATGGATAGGTGCAGGACCGAGTTCGTCCATGAGTTTCTTGACGGCCACGTAGGCTCTGTTGCGGTACGCGATCAGTGCCGCCGTGCGTTCCGCGGGAACCTCGAGGTAGCCCGAGCCCGTCTTCGTGCCGAAGTGACCGGCGTCGACCAGCTGCTTCAGGGAGTCGGGCGTCGCGAAACGCTCCGGCCACCTCGTCTGCAGCGATGCGTAGCAGAACGAGTAGACGTCGAGCCCCGCCATGTCCGCGATGGCGAACGGGCCGAACACGGGCAACCGGAAGCCGAAGGTGGTCCGGACGATGGTGTCGACGTCATCGGCCGTGGCGATGCCCTCCTCCACGATCTGCGTGGCCTCATGGAAGAGTGCGTATTGCAGCCGGTTCAGCACGAACCCCGTGGCGTCCTTGACCCGGGCCGTCTCCTTGCCGGTGGACGCCACGATCTCCTCGACCAGGGGCAGGAGCCCCTCATCCGTCCCTGGGTGCGGGATGAGCTCCACGCCGGGTATGAAGGGCGCAGGGTTCGAGAAGTGGACACCGAGGAAACGCTCCGGGTGCTCCACGGCCTCGGCGAGGGTGGCGATGAGGATAGTCGAGGTGTTCGAGCCGATGACGGCGTCGGGCCGGGCCGCGGCGGAGATCCTGCGCAGTGTCTCGTGCTTGATCTCGAGGCGCTCGGGTACGGCTTCCTCGATGAATTCGGCGTCCGAGACGGCGTCCTCGATGGAATCAGCTGCGGTCAGGTTCGCCTCGATCCGCGCACGGGCGTCGTCGGGGAACAGCCCGTCAGCTGTGAACTGGTCGGCTTCGGCGAGCAGGCGGGCCAGGTTCGACGCCGCGATCTCGGCGCTGACGTCCGCGATTCGGACGGTGTGCCCGGCGAGGGCCAGGACCTGGGCTATGCCACCGCCCATGTAGCCCGAGCCGACGACGGCGATTCTCTTCGGTGTCATGAGTCCTTCTTTCCCGCCGGCAGGAGTGAGCGGATGTAGGTCTGATTGGTGGCGCAGTTGCCGAGACTGTCGCCGCCGTAGTGCTCGCAGAGGAAGATGCCGTCGAAGCCGAGCTCGACGGCGTCGCGGATGACCTGGCGGTAGTTGATGAGCCCGGCCTCCATGGAGCTGGGGACGCTGCTGACCCATGAGCCGTCGGTGGCCTCGTCCCTCGTGTAGTTCTTCACGTGCCAGTAGTTGGCGTAGGGGAGCAGCTTCGCGTGGAGTTCGCGCCAGTCCTCGATGGGGCGGTGCAGGCGGATCAGGTTCGCGATGTCGGGATTGATCCCCACGTTGTCGAGGCCGATTTCCTCGAGGAGCCGCACGGCGCTGTCTCCTGTGCCGAGGTAGGTGTCTTCGTAGAGTTCCAGCGACATCTTGAGGCCGACGTCGGCTGCGTGCCTGCCGAGTTCCCGCAGGCGCGTGACCGCCGCCTGCCAGATCTCCGGATCGTCGGGATCCTTCGGTCCCTCCGCCGTCCAGAACCAGAGGGCTCGTTTCTGCGCTTCGCTGAAGGGCTGGTGCAGCCCGGTGGAGAATACCTCCATGCCCCAGGCGGCTGCCGCGTCGATGGTGCGGTGGGCGTAGGCGAGGTTGCGTTCCTCGTGCCCGGGCATGATGACGCTCTGCCGCTGGAGGTGGACCGAGGGGATGCGCACTCCGTGCGAGGCGGCGATGGACAGGAACTCGTCGCGCCGGGACGCCTCGAGGTCCGCGGGACGGACGTGGCTGTCAGCGAGTTCCGCGAGCGTGAAGCCCACGCGTTCGACCTCGCCGAACATGTCATCCCAGGCTTCGGCGTCCGCGTCGTGGAGGGCGACGCCGCTGCGGGTCACAGTCGGGATGCCGTGCAGGCAGGTGGCGATGGGCCAGTCCTCGGCGGTGAACGGGGGGTGCGAAGACATCTCGTTGCTCCATTGCAATCGGGGTAAAGGCGGAAGATTAAAGATCCTATAGGAAATATAAACGCTAGAGCACGCTGCGGCAAGGCCTAGAGCACGCTGCGGCAAGGCCTGGTCACCCGCGGGTGTCAGTCCTGTCTGGAGTCGCTGAGCGAGCGGGCGCGGACGCCTTCGATGTGGGCCCGCATGGCAGCCACGGGTGCGGCCGTGGCGCCGCTGGCAAAAGCATTCACGATGGCTTGGTGCTCGGTGGCGGCTTCGGAGACGTCGCTCGTGCCCCGGATCACGGCCTGGCGCATACGGTGGTTGAGGGCGCCGAGGTTCGCGTACATGTCCTGGACGTAGCGGTTGCTGGCCGCGTCGAGGATCACCAGGTGGAAGGCGTTGTCGGCGTCGAAGTAGTCGTGGATGGTGGGGATCGGGACGCTGCCGCTCATCATGGCGTCCGTGACCCGTTCACCCATCACGTGGTGGTGTTCGTGTGCTAGCTGCAGCGCCGGCAGGAAGGATGCGGCCCGGGGAGCAGCGAGCCTGGCCGCCTCCACCTCGAGCATGATGCGCGCCTCGAACAGCTCATCGAGCTGCTCCTTGCCGAGGGGAGGGGCGACCCGGTACCCCTTGAGCGCCTCGCGCGTCACGAGTCCGGTGCGTTCGAGTTGCACCATGGCCTCACGGACCGGGGTGGGCGAGACCTTCAGCTGCTTGGCTAGGGTGTCGATGGACAGGCGTGCTCCCGGCTCCATCTCGCTCGACAGCAGGATGTCGAGGATCCGGTCGTACACCCGGTCGCGGAGGCCGCGGCGGTCGATCTCCGGAACCGAACGGTTAGGAACCCCTACTGTCACTGCCAACCCCGATTTCCCACGCCTCGTCCAGGATGGCCCCGAAAGCGGCCGGATCATGTGCGAACCGGCCGAGGAACATGCCGTCGACATCGGGGGCGATGCGCGTCAGCAAGCCAGGACCGGCACTCCCTCCGTAGATTACCCGTGCATCGGTGAGTAGCCTATCGCCGGACAGGCTCGAGCGCAGGGACCCGGTCACGATACGGATGTGACCATCAGGAGCCGGGACCGGCCGACCGATCGCCCAGACGGGCTCATAGGCCACGATGACGGATCCGGCGGTCCCCTTCGAGCGGACGACGGCGAGGCAGGCGTCCAGCTGTCGCAGGCACGCCTGGGCGGCTGCCCCGGGTGATCCCCGTTCCTCCTCGCCGATGCACAGCACCGGCGTGAGGCCGTGGCGGAGGCTTGCCTCCACTTTCAGCGCGGCGGTGTGGTCCGTCTCGCTGAAGAGTGACCGTCGCTCCGCATGGCCGATCTCCACGAGCCGCACGCCGATCTCCGCAAGCTCGGACGCGGAGACCTCGCCGGTGTAGGCGCCGGATTCCTCCCAGTGCACGTCCTGGGCTCCGACGAGCATCCCGGCAGGAGCCGCCAGCTCCCGCACCGCGGTGATCGAGGGGAACGTGGGGATGACGAAGGGCTGCACGACGCCGTCGCGCACGGCGGGATGGTCAGCGGCGATCGCCGCCACGCGCCGGGTCCACTCGACCTGGCGACCATGGCCGAAATACATCTTCAGGCTCGAGCCGATGGTGAACCTCGGCATGGGTCCGTTACACGCCCTCGTAGGCGCAGATGTCGTCGACCTTGGCCTGCGATGCGCTCGACGGATCGAAGGTGTAGGTCAACCACTCGCGTGCGAGCCGGCGGGCGAGCTCGATGCCGACCACGCGCTGGCCCATGCACAGCACCTGGCAGTTGTTGGAGAGGACGGATCGCTCGACGGAGAAGGAGTCGTGTGCCGTGGCCGCGCGGATCCCCTGTACCTTGTTCGCGGCAATGGCGACGCCGATGCCTGTCCCGCAGATCAGCAGGGCGCGATCCGCTTCACCCCTCGCGACGCGCTCGGCCGCCTCGATGGCGATCTTCGGGTAGGGCGTGTGGCCGTCCGCCCCCACACCGACATCCACGACCGAGTCGACGAGGCTGTTCTGCTCGAGGTCCTGGCGGAGGATCTCCTTGTAGTCGTACCCGGCGTCATCGCAGCCGATGATGATTTTGAGTCCCATGGTCTCTCCTAGTGGTCCTGCCGGGCGGTGCCCGGTGCTGTGCTGATGATGTCCGAGATCGTGGTGCAGATGAGGGCGAACGACACGGCCCCGGGGTCCGGCGTGCCCACGGATTTCTCGCCGTGCGAGCGGGCGCGGCCGAGCGTGGCCTTCATTGATGCCGTGCCCTCCGCGGCGGTGGTGGCCGCCGCTGCTGCGGCGGACCATGCCTCTCCGAGCTTCTGCCCCTCGGATGCGCGGGCGGACAGTTCGTCGGAGAAGGGCTCGATGGCATCGATCATGGTCTTGTCGCCGACTTTCGCCTTGCCGAACTCCATGACGGCGTCCTTCGCGGCCGCCACGCCCCGCGCTATGTCGCTGACGGTGGGCTGCGCCTCGTCGCCGAGGACGCCCCCGAACGCTTTCAGGATCGTCGCCCAGATCGCGCCGGAGGTTCCCCCGGCGCGATCGCTCCAGGCGTTTGCGGCGTGCCGGAGGGCCGTCTCCGCCCCGGCTCCCTGCCCGACGGCGGCGCGTGCGGCGTCGCGCCCGGCGTGGGATCCGCGCTGCATCCCGATCCCGTGGTCGCCGTCACCGGCCACCTGGTCCAGTCGTCCCAGTTCGTCAGCGTGCTCGTCCACCGCGCCGGCGACGACGTCGAGGGCCGTCGCAATGGTCTCCGCACACGCGCGGGATGCGGGGGAGGCCTCGCCGACCGTGTCTTCGGCGTCGTCCTTCACCACGGCGTCCACGCGCTGCTGCTCGCCCACCTGGCCGCGGCGGAAGCCGGCGCTGTCCGCCGGTGCGGCCCACAACCGCTCGAGTTCGTCGTCGAGCCAGAGCAGGGTGAGGGAGCAGCCAGCCATGTCGAAGCTCGTGCACAGCTCGCCGACCTCCGGGTCGACGACGGTCAGTCCACGCTCGGTGAGCAGGGCGTGAACGGTGCGGTAGACGACGAACAGTTCCTCGTACTTCACGCTTCCGAGGCCGTTCAGGAGGGGGACGACGCGCGCGCCCTCGAGATCGACGCCCTTGGGCACCTCCTCCAGCAGGCTGGTCACGAAGAGCTCGGCGAGGCCTGCCGCCGTCGGGATGTCCACCTCGTCGATTCCCGGTTCGCCGTGGATGCCAAGCCCCACGGCCATGCGCCCGGCAGGGACCTCGAACAGCGGTGCGTCGGCGCCGGGGAGCGTGCAGCCGCCGAAGGCAACGCCGAGGGAGCGGGTCCGCTGGTTGGTGTGGCGTGCTACGCGCTCGACGTCGTCGAGGTCGTAGCCTTCCTCGCAGGCTGCACCGGCGGTCTTGAACACCGTGAGGTCACCCGCGATGCCGCGGCGTTTGTGTTCATCGCCCTTCGGTGCGCTGAACACGTCGTCCGTGACGGTGACGGTCCGGACGTCCATCCCGGCCTCTCGCAGTTCCACCTGGGCCTCGTCGAAGTGCAGCACGTCACCCGCGTAGTTGCCGTAGCTGAGGAGCACGCCGCGTCCCTGGTCGGCTGTCCGGGTGACGGTACGTACCTGGTGTGCCGAGGGCGAGGCGAACAGGTTTCCCATCACCGCACCGTGCGCGAGGCCAGGGCCCACCAGTCCACTGAAGGCGGGATAGTGTCCGCTGCCGCCCCCGATGACGAGGGACACCGTCGGGGTGGACGAACGCCCGGCACGGACCACGCCGCCGGGAATCTGCTGGACCCACCGGGACGCCGCGGCCGCGAAGCCCTCGATCATCTCCTCGACGAAATCCTCGGGTCGGTTGAACAGTCGCGTCATCGCGATTCCTCCTGGTCGAGTTTCCTAGATCATATAGGATCGTCGCAGTAATGACGAGGATCAGAGATGTACCGGGTCGAAGGCACGACCGCGCAGGGCGAGAGATTGAAGAGCCCACCGCACGTCGTTCAGTAGGCGCATCAACCCGTTCCTCTTCCTTTCGGAATCGTAGATGCTATAGGATGCGCGCAGGCATAATCACACTGATTCACCGACGAGAGGCCCCCAGTGACATCAGATCCGAACGTCTTCTCTGCGGCAAACACCGAAACCTCCTGCCTGGGCGGTCATGCCACAGTCAAGGCGACCGAAATTGCTCCCGAAGTATGGATTCCTCGTATCGGGTTGGGCGTCTTCCAGGTGCCCGCCGATGAAGCACAGCGAGTGGTAGAGGATGCCCTCGAACTCGGCTACCGGCACATCGACACCGCTACCGCCTACGTCAACGAGTTAGGTGTGGGAGCCGCTATCGCAGCGAGCGGCCTTCCTCGAGACGAGATCTTCGTGACGTCGAAGCTCCGCAACGGCGATCAGGGCTACGACTCGACGCTCAGCGCGTATGCCGACAGCTGTGAGCGGCTCGGCATCGAGTACCTCGATCTCTACCTCATCCACTGGCCGTACCCCTCTGCGGGCCTGTTCGTCGATAGCTGGCGCGCCCTCTCGCGCCTGGCCGACGACGGTGCGGTGCGCGCCATCGGGGTGTCCAACTTCCTTTCCGAGCACCTTGACGCCATCGCAGCAGCCGGGTCACGCACGCCCGCGGTGAATCAGATCGAGCTGCATCCGACGTTCCAGCAGCGGCAACTGGTGGCCACGAGCCGTGACCACGGTGCGGCCGTGCAGGCGTACTCACCGCTAGGGCAGGGCGCTGATCTCGATGCCGACGCCGTCCTGACCGCGGCGACCGCGCACGGTGCGAGCCCGGCGCAGGTGGTGCTCGCCTGGCACCTCCAGCGTGGACACATCGTGATTCCCAAGTCGAGCAGGCGTGACCGGATGGCCGAGAACCTCGCCGCCGCGAGCTTGCGCCTCAGCCAGCAGGAACTGGACGCCATCACGGCGCTCGAGAACGGGCAGCGCATTGGCGGGGACCCCACCACGTTCTCGCTTACCCAGATCAGATAATCAGCGACATTCAGCAGCATCATCGGTGCTGAGCGGTATTCAACGGTATTCAACAGTCCCAACGGAGAGACAACGATGAGCACCTCACGCAACTCGCCCACCACAGCCACGACCGACGGCGATGGTCCTACCCGAAGCCAGATACGAACGACTGTCCTTTCGGCTTCCTTCGGTAACCTCGTCGAATGGTTCGACTTCGTCACCTACGGCCTGCTCGCCACGACGATCGCAGCCCAGTTCTTCAGCTCCACCGATGGCGGCGATGGCGGAAGCCGTGCACTGCTGCTCACCTTTGCGACGTTCGGCGCCGGGTTCCTGGCCCGCCCAGTAGGCGGAATTTTAATCGGCCTCTACGGCGACCGCAAGGGGCGCAAACCCGCCCTTCTCCTATCGATCACGCTCATGGGAGCGTCGACGGCCGCCATCGCCCTCCTGCCGAATCAGGCCCAAATTGGAATCCTTGCTCCGATCCTCCTCGTCGTCGCCCGGTTGCTCCAAGGCGTAGCGGCCGGCGGCGAATGGGGCGGAGCGGCATCGTTCCTCGTCGAATGGGCGCCCGTCCACCGCCGCGGCCTGCTCGGAAGCTTTCACACGGCGACGATCTTCGTCGGCACGCTGGTCGCCTCACTCGTAATTGCCAGCCTCACAGGAATCCTCGGTGCCGACGTCATGGCCGACTGGGGTTGGCGGGTGCCGTTCGCAATCGGTGGGCTGCTCGCCCTCATCGCCATCCCGGTCCGGCTAAAGGCGGAAGAAACGCCGATCTTCCGGGCGCAGGTCGAGTCACGCGACGCCGACGAAGCAGCAGAAGTAGCGCCCACGGCTGTTCACACCGATACCGCTCCCCACGCCTCGACGATGCCCAGCACCCGCGGCAGCCTGGCCCGCCGCCTCGCGTTCACGTTCTGCCTCGTCGCGATGCAGTCGGCGACCGTCTACACATTCACAAGCTACTTCCCTACCTTCGCAGTTAAATTCACGACCGACGGCGGCGAGGCCGTCGGTTCCGGAGCAGCCCTCGCGGCGAACGCCCTGGCAGCCGTCGTCGTCATTCTGGTGATCATGACTTCCGGCGCGCTGTCCGACCGGATCGGACGGAAACCCGCGATGCTCGTGAGTTGCCTGCTCATCCTCGTCCTGTCCTACCCCCTCGTCTCCCTCGCAGTCAGCGCAGACTCGTTCGCAGTGACCGTCCTGGTGCAATGCGTACTTGCCGCATCGGTCGCGCTCTTCCTCGGCTGCCTGCCGGTAGTCATGGTCGAACTGTTCCCTGCCCGGGTGCGCGTCGCCGGCCTCAGCACCTCCTACAACCTCGCGTCAGCTGTGTTCGGCGGCTTCGCGCCGCTCATCGCTCAAGGCCTCGTCGCGTCAACGGGCGTCCCACCGACCATGGCCCTCTGGGCCGTCTTCGCCGCCGTGATCTCGACCATCGCAGTGATCTTCTTCAAGGAGACCAGAGGCGTCTCATTAGCTTAACCCTGCGGACGTGACGTCCTTCCCCTCGTCTTCCCAGCGGTCTCTTACGGTTCGCCAACGGGAAGGACGTCACCGTGTGATCCGCTACTCAGGAATTTATGCAGTAGCCCTAGGGCGTGTCTCCTAATGCTTGGAGCCAGAGCGTGATGGCGCTGAGGACGGCTCCGCCGCGGTAGGTGAGGGCGAGTCGTAACGGGTGGCGAGGCCGCGCCATTGCTTGCCGAGGTTGAAAAAGCGTTCGACGACGTTGCGTCCTGTGTAGTCTTCGACGTCTTAGCCGACCGGCCTGCCACCAATGCTGCCGCGGCGCTTAAGGTGTCCTTGCTGGTTGGATGGTTCCGGAATGACCGCGATGATCCTGCGGGAGCGCAGGTGTTGCCGGATCGTGCGGGCCGAATATGCCTTATCGCCGCGTACCCGATCAGGGCGGGAGCGTCGTCGCCCCTGACCGGGTCGACCGACGCGGAGGTGGTCCATCAGAATCGGGAACATTGGCGAGTCACCGGCCTGGCCCGGGCCGACCAACACCACCAGCGGCACTCCTCGCCCGTCGACGAGGTGATGTATTTTCGTGCTCAGCCCGCCCCGGGACCGGCCGACTCCGTGGTCAGCGGGTTCGTTCCGGAGATTCTTGTAACTCGACAAGACCCCCTGTGTCAGAAGGTGTGTGACGGGTCAGGTTCGTTGCGTGCTGATGGGCGCGGTTTACCGTGGGCAGGAGGCATAGCAGCCGGCCACTCGAAAGCTAGGTCTCTTGGACCACGACGGATAACCCTTCCGGTTAGCCGAGCGGGGGTGGCTGAAGGGATCGTTTATGCACCTAGGTGCGTGGGTCGGTAGTGGTTTGACTATCGGGCGGGGTTGAACCGTGGGACCCGGAAGGACTGTCTTCTTTTCAAGGGGAAGGAGGCAGGCTTTCTCGTTTTTACTCTGAATGAGCGCTGAGGGGCTGTTATTGGGGGCGAAGGGGTGCGGTG
>JAABUN010007036.1_pt1 | contig 12454 bp, 12 predicted proteins | sample 5559311 | NCBI WGS metagenome assembly JAABUN01 (sample SAMN10711877, study PRJNA513370) | rock metagenome | isolation source: Antarctica rocks | place: Antarctica: Victoria Land, Siegfried Peak sud | reverse complement strand
GTTCCGCCGCCGGCGACCCACCCCACCCAAGCTCCCCACCACCGCCTGGATCAACGACCCCTCCCGGGAGGCGCTCATACAGAACAAGTAGCCCGCTCGTGTCTCAAACCTCTTGACAGGTTCCGGATCGGGCACCCATCGTTGACGCCCATCGGCTCGTCATACGTGGACGACCACTCACCGTCCAAGGCTCATCTCCAACGCGACGCGGACGGCGGCTGAATACACCTGGCAGGGCGAGCCGTTCCTCGCCGTCTCCGCCGAGATCACAGGACCCGGAAGGCCGACAGAGGACCTCCTTGCTGGAAAGAGGCTGCGGACACGTCGCTCCTACGTACGGGTAACTCCGGCGGACATCGCTGATGCCGGCTTCCCGGTCCTCGAAACCTTCGCCGTGCCCCACGTCAGCATCGTGCTCCCTGGATACGATGAGCATCTCGTGCGACAGCTGATCACGGCCCTCGGGCCGGAACTACCGAACCCCTTCTTCGAGCGGAGGACCCCATGACCATCCGAGTCACCCTCCCCGCTGATGTCCATCAGATCGACGAGACCGGGTTCGTCTGGACCTTCCTCGTGAGGCCGAAGACCCCAGCCGCGTGATCGTCGACGACGTGATCGTCGCCGGCGACGCCGACGAGCCCTTCATGGCTCGCGTCGTCGACATCAGCGAATCGTCCTCGGCTCGGCTGATCGTCCACCTCGATATCGTCGGGGTACCTGCGAAGCTCGTCGACGAGCTGCGCCACGCCAACGTGCTGCCTGCCTGACCCTCGGCTTCGCCGTGTCGTCGTCTGCCGTGGCGCGGCGGGCCTGCTTCAGCGCCGACGTTCGGGCTACTCGATGCGCAGGTAAGTAGGGTCTCGGTCGAGTGGCCGAGGCGGGCGGCGACGGTGACGGGTCGTGGCCGTCTCGCAGGGCGGTGCTCGCCCGGCGGCGACGGTCATGGCCACCACCCAACCAAACTGACTGCACCAAACCCGGGGTGGCACAGTCTCATGCGCCTGATCCGATGCCAGTGCAGATTGTTGCGCCTGCGAGAAGTGTGAGATCCGATGAGCCCGAACCGCCGACCACCGCTCGACCCTGATGAGTTGGCGGTTGGGTCGCGTCTGCTTCTCGCGGTGGTCGAGTCCGGTGAGATGACAGCGGCTCCGCGGCGTCGGCAACGTGCTGGCCGGGGACGGCAGTGACGACCTGCCGTGGTGGAGGGTCGTACGAGCGTACGGGACGCTGGGCTGCTCCGCATCGGAGGCGACAGCAGCAGCTGCTTGAGGCGGAGGGCGTCGACGTCGAGAACGATCGCGTGGTCGGCGGCGTCCCATGGCGCGCCGCTGCGCTCGAAGGGGCGTTGACACCACTGCCCCGACGCATGGTGCCACCCTTTCTGCACGCGACCGCAATGTGGTCGGATGATCTGATGGGCAGCGGATCCCCCTGATGAACGTGGGCGCGTCACGGCAGTCAGGTGGACGGCTCCTGGGCCTCGCCGCCTATTGCACCCAGATCGTATTCCGTGAGCGATGGCGCAGCTACGCCGGTGTCGTGATCCTGCTCGGGTTGACCGGCGGGCTGAGCCTGTTCGCCATCGCCGGAGCCCGCCGAACGCAGTCGTCGTACCCGCGCTTCCTGCGCTCGGCCAACGCCTCGACCGTCGCAGTGACCGACGGCGCAGTGGACGACCGCAAGACCGGGGCGGCCATCGCCGCCTTGCCCGGCGTCCGCCAGTCCCGGTCCTACGTCTCGTTCAGTGCCGAAGTGCTGGTGCGGGGGAAACCCGATTTCTCCCAGGACCCCGAGCTCACCGGAACTCCGGACGGCCGGTACTTCGACCAGGACCGTTTCGCCGCGACGCATGGGCGGCGGCCGGATCCAGGGAGGTTCGACGAAGCGGCGGTGAACGAGTTCGCGGCGAAGACGTTCCGCTATCGGCTCGGGCAGCGGGTCGAGCTCGGTTTGTACTCCCAGGAGCAGTTCGCCGCTCCGACCTTCTCTCGCCACCCACCACCGCCGAAGCTCCGCATCGTCGTGACGATCGTGGGCATCGGGCTGTTCCCGGACGAGGTGTTGCAGGATGATGGCGACCGGACGACCCGCATGCTGCTCACACAGGCCTTCACCGAGCGTGCGCAGACATACGCGAACTACTCGGTCCAGGGTCTGGTTCTGGCCCACGGCGATGCCGACCTCGCGTCGGTCAAGCGAGGCGTGCTGCACCTCGTCCCGCGAGGAACTGCCGTCTTCCGAGTCACATCGGGCGACACATTCCACGCGCTACAAGCCGTGCAGCCGCTGTCAATAGCGCTTGGTCTCTTCGGCGGGATCGCTGGGGTGGCGGGGCTCGTCCTGGTGACCCAGGCGCTCACTCGCATCATGCGACTCGAGCGCGACACGCAGGCTGCGCTGCGGGCGCTTGGCTGCCGGCCCGGCGCCATCATCCGAACGGCGACCATGGGGCCGATCCTGGCCATCCTGACGGGAACCCTCCTCGCCATTGCGGTCGCCGTCGCAGCATCACCAGCGATGCCGATCGGCGCGGTGCGCAAGGTCGAGGTGACAAGGGGCGTCAACATCGACTTCACCGTGATGGGTCTTGGTGGGCTGGTCATGGTCGTCGTGCTGTGTGCCGCCACTGGGATAGCGGCGTGGCACGAATCGCCGCATCGATTGGTGAACAGGCGGCGGTCAGCGACCCGCCCATCGAGGGTCGTGGCTGCAGCATCGTCGGCGAGCATGAGCCCGGCTGCCCTCGCCGGTCTGCAGTTTGCGTTCGAGCCCAAGGAAGCGGCCACTGCGGTACCGGTGCGGTCGGTCATGGCCGGCGCAGCCATCGCCATTGTGGCTTTGGTCGCATCGGTCACGTTCGGCGCAAGTCTCAGCACCTTGCTACGCCAGCCACGACTCTACGGATGGGACTGGAACGCGACCTTCGTCGACGGACTTGGCTATGGCAACATTCCGCTCGACAAGGCGCAATCTGTCCTCGACCAGGATTCCCACGTCGCAGGCTGGTCCGGCGTCTACTTCGGCTCGGACACGATCGACGGACACGACGTGCCGCTGCTCGGTATGGATCCGGGCAGCACCGTCATCCCGCCGATCGTGCGGGGAACCGCGATCGGGCATGCGAACGAGATCGTGCTGGGAGCAGCCACTGCGGCTTCGCTGCACAGGAAGATCGGCGACGAGGTCACCCTGGCCGGCGAGGGCAAGCCCCACAGGGTGAGGGTCGTCGGGCTCGCCACCTTCCCCACCGTCGGCATCGTGCACGGCCCCCGTACCTCCCTCGGCGTCGGTGCACTGGTCGCGCCCACATTGGTGCCCGGCTCCAACCTCGACATCACGAACACAAAGGTCGGCCGGTTCGGACCGAACGCCATCTTCATCCGCTACCGTCGCGGCACCAAGGAAGCTCCAGAGACGGCCCGTCTGCAGCGGTCGCTCGGGAGGTACGCCGACTTCGCCGGCTCGACCGTTCTACCTACCCAGAGGCCCGCTGAAATCGTGAACTCGGGTTCCATCGGGAACGCCCCGGTGGGGCTGGCCGTCGCTCTGGCCCTCGGCGCGATGGTTTCGCTCGGACTGGCTGTCGGTACCTCGGTCCGGCGACGTCGGGCGGACTTCGTGCTGCTCAAGACGCTCGGCTTCACGCCCCGTCAACTCGCGGCAACCGTGTTCTGGCAGGCGACCGCCACGATCATGGTCGGCCTGCTCGTCGGTATGCCGCTGGGGTTGGCATTCGGCCGCAAGCTGTGGTTCCTCTTCGCCCGCCGGCTCGACGTCGTCCCCGCAACGACGATTCCCTGGCTTGCCGTAGTGGGGGTTGCGATCGCCTCCATCGCTATCGCCAACGGGATCGCCGCGGTGCCGGCGCGTGCCGTGCGCCACGTCGACGCGTCGCGTCCGACGCGAGCGGACTGAAGCAGGGCAGCCAGAAACGCGCTACTCGATGCGGCGGCCGGAGATAGCTCGGGCGATGACCAGCTGCTGGATCTGCTCGGTGCCCTCGAAGATGTCGAAGGTGTGGATAAGTTGTTCGCCGGGTCCGAGCAAGTCCGCGACCTGCGGTTTCGTGCGGCCAGTCCGGCTCGATACCGTCGTTTCCGGGTAGTACTAGTACCGGAGTAGTACTCGGGCGTATGCCGGACGATCTACATCAGGTGCTCGCGGTCATGGCGCTCGGCGCGCCCGGCCCCGTGGCGCTGCGTGCACTGACCCGGGTCAGTGGGAACCCTCTGACCGAGCTGGTCGACCGCCGGGCCGCTTGCTCGGTCGCCTGGGCACTTCGCACGCTCTTCAACGGGTCCGAAGCAACCGAACTGTCCGATCCCAGACGACCGGCGATCGGTACTGGCAACGCGTCCTCGAATACTCGATCGCCGGCAACCTCCAAGCCGTGCTCGACGAGTTCGCTGCCGTGCTCCTCCCGGCGGGCGGACACCAGGAACCAGGCGCAGCCTCCACGGTGGAATCGATCGCCAAGGAGATGCGCAACGTCATTGCGCTCCGAACGGTGAACTACGGCGTCACTCGCGTCGACGTGCACCGAGGGCGGATCACAACCCGCCCGGCAAACCTGCGCGCGAACTTTGCGCTGCGCCTCGGAGCTGAGGCCAGCGAGGAGGGGATGCTTCGGGAGAGCGAGGTGCGTGACGCCTTCAACTCACCCTTCTGGCCCTTCGTCCTTGCCACGACCTCCGCGGGCCAGGAGGGCCTCGACTTCCACCACTACTGCCACGCCGTGGTCCACTGGAACCTGCCCGGCAATCCCGTCGACCTCGAACAGCGAGAGGGTCGGGTACACCGATTCATGGGCCACGCCGTGCGGCGCAACGTCGCCCTGCGACACGGTGACCTCGGCCGTCGATCGAAGGGGAACCCGTGGACGGACCTCTTCACTCGGGCCGAAGACGACCGAGCGGATGGCGAGAACGAGATCCAGCCGTGGTGGATCTACGTCACCGGGAACGGGAGCGTGATCGAACGGTACGTCCCAGCCCTTCCGCTCTCAAGGGACCGGGCGCGAGCCGAACAGCTCCGTCGCGCCGTCGGTCTGTACCGCTTGGCCTTCGGACAACCCCGTCAGGACGAGCTCTTGGCCTATCTGGGCTCATCGGTGGACCCGGATCTCCTGGACCGCCTGGCCAACGAGCTACGCATCGACCTCACGCCACCGGTGCCGACAGAAGGCGATGCGAAGCTATGATCGATCCCGAGCAGATGACGGTGGCCGAGCTCCTCGGTGCGTATGCAGCAGTCCTGGCCGAACTCCGCACTCGTGGTGTCGTCCGAACCAACAACGCCCCCGTTGGGGACTACGCCGAGACACTTGTGGCGGCAGCGTTAGGCGGGAGTCTCGCTGAATCGGTGTCGGAGAAGTTCTACGACCTGATCGCACCGACGTGGGGCAGGGTCCAGGTGAAGGCCCGAGCAGTTGGCGAGCCGCCGACTCGTTCAGACCTCCAGACGTCGCCATTTCGCAGCTGGGACTTCGATCACGCCGCACTGGCGATGTTGCGACGGTCCGACTACCGGGTCCACAGGGCCTTCCTGATCCCAGTTGACGTGCTTCGGGCCTTTAGCGCTTGGAGGCAGTACCTCAACGGGTCGATCGTCCACATGACCTCCGAGCTTCTCGGACAGCCTGGCGCTGTCGACGTCACCATCGAGCTACAAGCTGCGGCGGACGGGATGTGATGTCGGCCCGGCGTGCTGGCAGGCTGTCGGCGATGGGAGCAGCGTGACGATGGACGGTATGGACGGAGGGGCCTCGGCAATCGACGCGGCTGGAGGTGATCTGGTCGTGGCTCGGCAAGGGAGCCTGATCGTGCTCCAAGGGCCGAAGGATCTGGTCGAGCAATTGACTGCCAACGAGCCGGTCCTGCGCGATCACTTGCCATCGGGGTCGACGCGGGCGGGTGTCGTTGGACCGCTGGCCAGTCTCCTGGCGCTCTTGCCCAGCGGCGGCACGCACCAGCAAGTCTTCAAGCTGGACTCCACGGCGCTGAAGCAGCTCAAGTCCAGCCAGCTTCAGCGGGCGGCCGACGGCAGCCTGAGCATGATGGCCCGGAGTGCGGACGGGCGGCTCCTCAAGCAGGGCTCGCTGATCCCGGTCGACTTCAACCCGACCGACGCGCTCAACGCCCAGATGGCGCTGATGACCCTGGCGCTGAGCTCGGCAATCAACGAGGTAGCAGAGGCGGTGGCACGGGTCGAAGACAAGGTCGACCGCCTTGCCGATCTCCTCAACGCCGAACGGGTCGGCGCGATCGTCGGCGCCCACCGCTCGCTTTCCCGGCGAGCGGAGCTGGCCGGGCCGGACGGGTCCCTCGCCGATGCGGACTGGCACGCCATCGACGACGTCGGCATCCAAGTCGAGCAGCAGATCGAGTCCCTGCGGTCCTTCGTCCGCAAGCGGCTCGTCAGCGCAGAGGGCCGAGGCCACGGCATCGCCGATCGCCGAGATGCGCTCAACGACGCCGGCGACCTGAGCGAGGCACTCGGGCTGCTGGTGGTGGCCCAAGACAGCCTGTTCCTGTTCCAGCAGCTCCGCCTGGCCCGGATTCGCGACACCGAACCGTCCCGACTCGGCGCTGCCGTCGGGGAAGCCAAGGCACTGCTCGCCGACCACGAGGCCGAAGACGCTGACCTGCTGGCTCGGGTGCGTGGGGTCGTGGCCGAGCGGGCCACCGTCAAGGCCCTCGAGATCCACCACTTCATCACCACGGGGTCTCTCGTGGAGGGGGCGGGTGAAGTCGATCAGATGCTGGGCTGGTTCGCGGGGCAGCGGACCTTGGCGTACGAACCGATCGCCGAGATCGAGGTCCCGGGTATCGACGACGCCGTGGACGAGCTGCGGACTCGCGGCAAGGCCGCAGCCTCTGGCGGGCGCCGAATCGCAGGGGGCGTGATGGACCGGGTTCGGTCGCGCGATGAGGACACACCGGCCTTGGCGCCCGGGAACGAGGACCTCGCACTCCCGCAGCCGATCGAAGCTAGCGGCGAAGCTGCCGAGCCCGACCCGGTACACGGGGTCAGCGCCGATCGGCTCCGCTCTCGCCTGACCAAGGTTCGACGCGACGGCGTCGACCGCTTCCGTCGTCGAGCCGGAAGCGGGAACGAGCAGAGCGACCACCCCAACCACGATGCCCCCGATGTCTGAAAGCACTCGATGAGCTCACCCAAGAAGCGACCCGCCGCCAAGGGCACCGCCACGAGCAAGGGTGCCGCCGTTGCCGGTCTCGTCTTCGAGAAGGCCAAGCAGGCGCTGCAGGACGAGAAGACCCGAGCGATGCTTCTGGAGCAGTACCGGTCCTTCTCCGCCCAAGCCCAGCACTGGCGCAACGAACGGAGGGCTGGCGCCGATGGCACCAGTGAGCCGAGACGCCTCGGCGAGCAGTTCGGCCAACGAAAGCTCGAACACCGAGTCGAGAACCTGGCGGCCTCGTTGGACTCACTGGCGAGCGGGCGGCCCGAACTGGCCGACGCATTCGCGCCGGTCAGCGACGCCGTCGCCCAGATCCGGGTCTCGATCGAGATCGCCGGCCGACTCCCCATCGTGAAGCGCAAGCAAGCACACCTCCGGATCGACCATGAGCTCGACCGCCTCGAGGAGTCCCTCTTCGAAGCCTCGTTCCCCTCGGGCCATGGTGACCGCTGACGAAGTCATCTTCGGCTAGACCTCGTCGTCGCTCGCCGAAGCGAGGTCGGCGAACAGGTCCTCCAGCAGGTATTGGGTGACCGGTTTGAGGCGGTGCGGCGCGTAGAAGCGCTCGACCAGGTCGATGGCTTCGGTCGCGTCCCGGAGGCCGAGGTGCTCGGCGAGGAACCGGAGGTCGTCGGTGTCGACCTCCTCCCGGGCGGCGAACGCCTTCATCGCGAACAGGTACCCGGCGCTGGCCACGCCGACCGATATGCCCTCGGAGTCGAGGTGGCTCCCGATCTCGGCGGCCGCCCGATCCGGAAGCAGCCCTTTCACACCGTCGTTCAACCAGTCCGGCGGCAAGCCAGCCTCTTCGGCCATGAGGGCTGCTTCGGCGTAGATCTCGGTCTTCGGTTCGAAGACGCCGTCCAGGTCACGGGTGGCTCGCCGGGCGTTGTAGGCGAGCGCCATGGCCGCTCCACCCACCAGGAAGATCCGGGCCGTGATCCCGCGAGCATGGAGCCGCCGGCCAAGCTGGGCGAGCAGGTCTCGGATCCTCTCTGCGTCGAGGAGCGGGCCTTCTGCGCTCACACGGACTCCAGCGCGGCACCATCGAGGACGATGCCTCGGATGCCGAGGGGGGACGGGGTGTGCACGAGTGCGTGCGGGTGCAGGCTCGGGCTCGAGCCGACGAACCACAGGTGCGGGAGGTCGTGTCCGCGTGCCCACGGCGGGACGTCTCGTCCGTCGCGTAGTGCGTCCATCTCGGTGACGCCGGCGAGCAGTGCGTCCCAGCGTCGGTCGCCCGTGGTCGACAACTGTGCGTAGAACGCGTCGCGGTCGGTGTCGCTGCGGAGATGCTTGGCGTTGGAGCGGAGTTCCCGAACGATCCGCAGCAGGTCCGCGGTGGACCAGCCGTGCCGGAGACCGGAGCGGATGGCCGCCGCAGCGGCGGGAACGGTGACGAGGCGGTTGCGGTGGATGGGGCTGTCGGAGCCGGCTCGGACGGTGGCACGGAGGCGGGCCAGGGTGGCGTCGTTCGGGCGCTTGGCGCCCCGTTCGTAGGCGGAGACGTTCGTCGCCGACGTGCCAGCCGCACGCGCCACTGCGGCCAGGCTGAGATCGCTCTCTCGGCGCGCCGAGCGCAAATCGTATGGGGACACCATCGCCGAACATATCACCTATCACATGGATCTGGACCAGACCGGGACGGCTCGGGCGCCTCGGATCCTGCGCGACCAACCTCCCCACCGTTGTCACACCTAGAGCGTCGCGGAATCCCCACGGAGAACAAGGCGAACTGACCTCGTGCTCGAGCCTCGGATGCCGGCAGCGCCACCCGAAGCGCCTGTCTCGACGCACGACCTTGCGCCCGCAGAAGGCCAAATCTGGCGCGCACACGTTTGCAGCTTTCCCTTCGGGATACCTGCACAAGGTCGTGCGCCGTCGGCCGTAGATGCCGAACCCGTCGACTTGGCGGGTCATCCTGCCGAGGGCATCGTGGCGACGTATGCTCGACAGCGCCTGGTACGCGAGCACAACTCTCAACGCAAGCCTCCGGTGGGTGCCGACCTTGTGGCGAGGAGCTGTTCACTGTCGGCCTTCGGATTGCCGGTGACCAGGGCTTCTTGCGGGACACGACCTCCAGCACGACCTTTAGCACGACCGCTGGCACGACCCTCAACACGACCCCGGCCGGCTGATCCCGGCCCCCGCCCGCCTCGCGTCCCCTCATCACTCGGGCCGGAACCGACGTCCGGCGTGGGGATGCTCTGGACGACGGTGACGCAATTCCTTGCGTGGGCTTGGACGGGTTGAGGCGCTTGTCGATCCGGGCGGCGCTTCCGGGTGGACTTGTCGCAGAAACGCTCGATGACTTCTCGGCGGCTGCCCGTCGCGAACACGCCCCGGCGCAGGTTTCCCGGAGGGGAACCTGCAAGAGTGTGCGCGCCGGATTCGGCCTTCTGCGGGTAACAGGTCGTGCAACGGGATCGACCGTTTCCGGGGTGCCGCCTGGCGGCGCCGCGACCGTCTGGGGGGCCGGGCGGCGAGCCCGAGCGGGGGCGATGCGAGCGCGAGAACTTTTGCGATTCGGCGGGAGGATCTCCGGGCTTGGCGGGCCTAGTTCCGGTAGGGACTCATCATCAGGAGATCGCATGACCACCACCACCCGCACCGGCCATCGGACACCACCGGCTTGGCGACAGCTCTCGCTAATCACCGACACCGGCGAGGATGACCGCCACCCACCTGCCGCTGACGCCCCGCTCCCCGCACACCGAGCCGATCCGCCGCCGAGCGCGCGGTCGCTCGACGGGCTGCCGCTCATGCTCACCGTCTCCGAGGCCGCCGCCGTGTTACGGGTGAGTCGGACGACCGCCTACAAGCTCGCCGACGACTGGCGCACCTCGGGCGGGCGTGAGGGCCTTCCCGTGGTCAAGCTCGGTCGACGCTTGGTCGTCCGGCGGGTGGATCTGGCGGCGCTGGTCGGACTCCCGCCGACGGGATGACCCCGACCGGCCACGACGGTTCACCCAGCCAGGGAGCGGAGCTGCTCCTCGTAGGCGACGGCGCTTCGCACTCGATCGACGGGAAGCTCGTAGCCCTCAGCGATCTCTTCGACGTCCTCGCCGGCGTCGTACAGCTCCCACAGACGCTCGGTGGCCACGTTGTCGACCGTAGGCCGACCGAAGCCCACGAGGGGGTCGATCACCACTGGCGACACCGGACCTGCCGGTCGAAGGCGTTGTACGTCGCCCTCTCCGGCGACGGTGAACTCGGCCTTTCGGTAAAAGCGGTTCGCTGGCTCTGCGAGCAGCACCTCCTGGCCCAAGCGGATCACGATGGCGATCGGCGCCGGGAGCTCGTTGCGCTCCTGCACGTCGAGCACCAGCTCGCGACCGAACACATAGGGCTGGGCCGTTGCCAAGGGGTACGGGGTCTGGAGGTCCCGGCGCAGCTCATCGATCACCGGGCGGAGCCGCTGCAGCGGAACACCCTGGCGGCGGTACTCCCGGAGGTACCCCAGCTCCACGAACTCGCCCCACGTGACCACGTCGTCGCCGGTCGTCGTCTCACGGATCACGGGCGGATACTGGACCCCGGCACGGCGGTAGCCATCCAGCCAGGCCCGCGCGCGTTCCGGCCGCAGCCCGAGGTGTCGGGCCGCCTCTGCCGTGCCGTACACGGCGCGTTCGAGGATGGATACCGATGCGATGCTCACCACTCCATCGTGGCCCAGCGGTCTGCTTCCCGGTTGCCCGGATTGCACGGCACCGGCACGCCGACCGAGAGGCGCACACCGGCTGAGCCGGTGAAGGACGAGACGCAGACCGGATGAGCCGGCGCATCCTCAACCGTCGAGGCGGGCGGCGAGGGAGGCGGCTACGCCTTCTTGGCCTTGCTCGATCTCTTGGGCGTAGACCCTCAGCAGGGTCTCGGGCGAGTGGCCGAGGCGGGCGGCGACGGTGACGGGGTCGTGGCCGTCTCGGAGAGCGGTGCTTGCCGCCCAGTGACGCAGGTCGTGCAGGACCATGCCGCCCGACCGACCGGTCTTGATGCCGGCAGCGCCGGCGGCTCGCTTGAACGTGGCGTACAGCCACCTCGGCGACGGCGGGATGGGGTCGCCGGGCTCGGAGAGCATCCACTCGGTGGGGGCGCCGACAAGCTCGTCGGCTTCTCGGTGCCAGGCGTGAATAGCCTCGACCGTGCCGCGATCCAGCACCACGCTGCGGCTGCCTCCGGTCTTGGTGCGCTCCCGCAGCAGGACCTGGCGGCCCTGTGAGTGGCGCTGGCGGCTGATGGTCAGGCGGTCGCCCACCAGGTCGTCCCAGCGCAGGGCGATGACCTCGGCGGCTCGGGCGCCCGACACCGCCGCCAGGCGCAGGCCCAATGCGGCCCGGGCTCCTTCCTCACCGGCGGCGGCGAGGATGGCCACGACCTGCTCAGGATCGGGGCGGGTGGTGCGGTGATTGTTGCGCAGGCGAGGGGCGGCCTCGGAGACCGGGTTGGAGCGCAGCATCCGGCGGGAGATGCCCCACGAGAGCGCCGCTCGCAGGGCGCTGACCCGGCTACGCACCGCACCTTCGCCCACGCCGTTGCGGCGCATCTGGGCGATCCAGGCGTCGATGCGGAACGGGTCAAGGTCGAGCAGGCGGACGGCGCCGATGTCGCGGTTGATGAGCCCGACCCGGCTGCGGTGGTCCCGGGCGGTAGTGGGCTGCCAGTCGAACGCCTTGGCCTCCTGCCACAGCCGCAGCAGGTCGGCCACGGATGCACCGACGGTGGCCGGCGCGGTGCCTCGCAGCCCAGCCTCCCACTCCGCGATCTCGGCTCGCACCGCCTTCTTCGATCCACGGAAGATCTTGCCGACCTGGCGGCCCTTCTCACCTTCAGCCGTCGGTGGCAGGAACACGCGGGCGAACCAGACCCCGGGTTGGCGCTCGGTGATGGTGGCCACGAGGGCCAGGGTACGCCGCCAATCGAGATCCGAGTAGTACCAAACTAGTACCAAACCCGATTTCGGTGGCCTCCGAGGGCCGCCAATCCGGCGGTCGAACCGGCCCATCAGCTCGCCATCCACAAGCCACAAACACGCAGGTCAGCAGCCAGAAACGCGCTACTCGATGCGGCGGCCGGAGATAGCTCGGGCGATGACCAGCTGCTGGATCTGCTCGGTGCCCTCAAAGATGTCGAAGATCTTGGCGTCGCGGTGCATGCGCTCGACGGGGTACTCCCGGGTGTAGCCGTAGCCTCCCAGGATCTGGATGGCCCGTTCGGTGACCCACACGGCCACCCGGCCGGCCTTCAGCT
>JAABUN010007035.1_pt1 | contig 12455 bp, 12 predicted proteins | sample 5559311 | NCBI WGS metagenome assembly JAABUN01 (sample SAMN10711877, study PRJNA513370) | rock metagenome | isolation source: Antarctica rocks | place: Antarctica: Victoria Land, Siegfried Peak sud | reverse complement strand
CTCCCCGACGCCCGACCGACGAGGACGACGCGACTCACGGCGCGACCCGCCAGACCCAGGAGAACCACTGATGCCCGGTTACGTCGGCAAGCTCGCTCCCGGCCAGACCCTGTCCGCCCGACCGTACCTGGCCGGGTCCTGGCGCGAATTCGCCCGAGTGCGGCTGGAACCAGGCGAAGAACGCCTCTTCGACGCGGACGCAGCCGAGTACTCGATCGTCGTGATCTCGGGCGAAGGCACCGCCCAGGTGGCGAGCCGTATCGAGCCGTTCGACGCCGGCGCGTCGTTCACCGTCGGATACCGCGCTCAGCTGCGACTGACCGTTGCCGAACAACCAGTCGAGCTGTTCGTCACCACCCTGGACATCGAATGACGGCACCTCGACCGGAATCTGGTCGCCCGTGACTGAGCCGCTCCGCCTAGGCTTCATCGGTGCCGGGGCGATCAGCACCCGCCTCATGCCGCACTTCCAGGTGCCCGATACCGCTTCGCGCGCGGTCATCACCGCCGTCGCCGACCCGGTGCTCGAACGGGCTCAAGCCGCTGCGGAGCGCTACGGCGTGCCGGGTGCGCGTGCATTCTCCTCGGTCACCGCGATGCTGGACGCCGACGCCGTCGACGCCGTCTCCATCGGCTCCCCGATCGGCCTACACCACAGCCAGGTGCTCGAAGCCGTCACCGCGGGCAAGCACGTCCACGTCAACAAGACCATGACGGTGACCACGACCGAGGCGGACGAGGTCATCGCCACCGCTCGAGCCCACGACGTGCGGCTGGTGGCCTCCCCCGGGGAGATGCTCCGGCCGCACAACATCGCGACCAAACGCATGATCGAGTCCGGTGCCATCGGTCGACTGTCCTGGGCGACCTGCGGCGCCGCCTTCGGCAACTACCACCAGGCCGAACCAGAACGGCAAGGCGACGACCCCGCCAGCAGGGTCGACCCCAGCTGGTACTTCCGCGTCCCTGGCGGCGGGCCGCTGTACGACGTCACGGTCTACTCCCTGCACGGCCTGACCGGCGTCCTCGGCCCGGTCCGCCGCGTCACCGCCCTGTCCGGCACCCTCCTGCCGGTCCGCGAGGTCAACGGCAAGCCCATGCGGATCGAAGCGCACGACAACACCTTGATGCTGCTGGACTTCGGAGCGAACAGCTTCGCCATGGCCTTCGGGACCGCGGCCGGAAGCCTCACGCCCGGGGTGCAGTTCGACTTCTCCGCCCGCTACTACGGCACCGAGGGGGAGATCTGGGGCCTGAGCCTCAACGGCGAGCCGTACGACTACCCGGGCCGTGACCTTGCGGCAACCGCTCCGGACGGCGGCCTGCAATCCAACTTCGGCGGCAACGAGTGGATCTTGCCGCACATCAGCGAAGCCCACCGGTCGCTGCAGGAGCTGCACGTCTTCGAGGACGTCATGCAGATGGTCGACTGGGCGCTCGACGGCACCCCCTCGCCCGCCACGGCTGAGCATGCTCGGCACGTCATCGAGATCATCGAAGCCGCCTACGCGGCCGCGAGCACCGGCCAGACGCAGACCCTGCGGACGACCTTCTGATGGCCACTTCCCGTCATCGTTGGGACGCGCTGGTCTGGGACATGGACGGGACTCTGATCGACTCCGCAACGGTCGTCCCCGACGCCTTCATCGACACCGTCGAACAGCACGGCGGGCCCGCCGTGGACCGCCGAGACGTCACCGCCCTCTACTCGCTCGGCGAGCCCGCAGTGATGCTCGAGCGCATGCTCGGGCGGCCTGCCAGCGGCGCCGAGGTCGACAGCTACCACGAGGAACTGGCCCGACGTGCGGGCGGCGTCAGGGCCTACCCCGGCGTGAAAGAGGCGCTGCAGAGCCTGCACGGCCGGGTCCGGATGGCAGTCTTCACAGGTGCCAGCACCCAAGCGGCCACCATCCTGCTGACCGCGGCCGGGCTGACCGGGTTCTTCGACCACGTCGTGGGCGGCGACCAGGTCCGCAACCCCAAGCCCCACCCTGACGGAGTCATTCTCGCCGCCGGGCGCCTCGGCTCCGGTCCGCGATGCTGCGCCTACGTCGGCGACGCCCCTACCGACCTCGAGGCGGCCAGCCGGGCAGGCGCCGCTCCCGTGGCAGCAGGCTGGGGACACCTCCACGACCCCGACCGCGTCCCGGACGACGCCATCCGGCTCTCGACGCCGGACGACCTTGTCGGTCTCGCCCTAAAAGTTAGTTGACCACGCACGCGACTCTAGGAGGCCTGCTCGATCCTCGGTTTCAAGGTGTAGGCAGTCTTCGTGATGTGCTGGCGCAGCAGCTCCGCGGCCTGGTCCGCATCGCGCCGCACCGAGGCTTCCACCAGCGCGCGGTGCTCAGCGGCACTATCACGACGACGGTCTGCCCCGAACGGGATCGACCACCGCCGGTACAGCTCCGCAGCGTCGCGGAGATCGGCGGCCGCAGCGAGGATCCGACGGTTCCTGCACCCCGCCAGCAGCGCTTGGTGGAAGCGGGTGTGAGCCGCAGCCCAGGCGTCGCTGAACTGGTCGGGATCGTCCGGCCTAAGTGTTGGGGTCCCCTCCAGGACGTGTAGTGCCGCGACTGCCCCCGCTTCCCAGGCCAGGTCGCCATCGCGGATCGCGTGGCGCAGCGCCGCCACCTCGATCTCCAGCCGTGCCTCGATGAGATCTTGCAGGTCCTCCGCTGAGACCGACACCACGCGGAAGCCCTGCTGGGCCACAGACTCGACCAGCCCGAGCTCAGACAGTCGCTGCAGCACCTCCCGCAGGGAACCGATCGAGCAGCTGTACGTACTCACCAGCTCCGCGAACGGGAGCCGCGCACCCGGCTCCAGCTTCCCGGTGAGGATGTCAGCACGGATGCGGCCGTAGAGCAGCGCGCTCCTGGTGGTGACGGTCGCTGCCGGCGTAGCCACTCGACTCATGAGACTCCTCCAGCGTCCGCTTACTCGCCTCCATCTAATCACATGGCTCAGTTTCGAAAACGTCTTGACTTTTCAAAGGTCTTCGGCTTGTGTAGTGAACAGGTAGCCAAGACCCACCGGGCGCGGCGGCCGGAGCCCGCATTCGCGGGTGTGGACTGACGACGACGTCCTCCGGCCTAGCTCTGCCCCGGCACGAAGATGGAGGGGCAGAACGTGCAGATCACGGCTGCGGTTGCGCCGGCCAAAGGTGAACCGCTCAGACTCGAGCAGCTCGAGCTCGACGACCCACGCCACGACGAGGTCCGCGTCCGGATGGTCGCCACTGGCGTCTGCCATACCGACGCCAACATCCGCGACCAGCTCTACCCCACCCCGCTGCCCGCGGTACTCGGCCACGAAGGCGCCGGCGTCGTAGAGGCAGTCGGCGCCGACGTGACTCGGGTAGCAGCGGGCGACCACGTGGTGCTCTGCGCCAACTCCTGCGGCAGCTGCGGCCAGTGCCTCACCGGGAACCTGGCCTACTGCGACGACCTTTTCGCCCGCAACTTCGGAGCTCGCCGTACCGACGGCAGCACCTCACTGACCTGGAACAGCCAGGTCGTCTCCTCCAACTTCTTCGGCCAGTCGTCCTTCAGCACATTCGCCAACGTCGCGGGGCGCAGCGTCGTCAAGGTCGACGCCGACATCGACCTGACGATGGTCGCCCCCTTGGGCTGCGGCATCCAGACCGGAGCCGGGGCCGTGCTGCACGAGCTACGCCCGCCGCTCGGCGGAAGCCTGGCCGTCTTTGGTGCGGGCGCCGTTGGCGGCGGCGCGATCATGGGCGGCGTCCTGGCTGGCTGCAGCGCCATCATCGCCGTAGATGTGCACGACAGCCGCTTGGACCTCGCCCGCGAACTCGGCGCGACGCACACCATCAACAGCACGAAGGATGACGTAGCGTCCCGCCTGAGCGAGATCACCGTCGGTCGCGGGCTGCACGCCGCGCTCGACACCACCGGGCGGCCAGAGGTGCTGCGCGTCGCAGCAGACGCACTGGGCGTGCGCGGCACCGTCGGACTCGTCGGTGCCGCCCCCTCCGGCGCGGAGGCCCGGTTCGAGATCGGCGACTCACTGAACAAGGGATGGGGATTCCGGACGATCATTCAAGGCAGTTCGGTGCCGCAGCTGTTCATCCCGGCCCTGATCGGGCTGTGGCAGGACGGCCGGTTCCCCTTCGACCGCCTCATCCGCCACTACAGGTTCGACCAGATCAACGAGGCGTTCGCCGACTCCAAGAACGGCAGCACCGTCAAACCCGTCATCGTCTTCTGACCCGTCATCGTTCTGACACTGACGGCGCCGAGCGCTGCCGTCTCGACTACGAGGAGTGCCAATGTCTCGACCCCCCTTCGGCGATCAGCCCGCCCAGCACTACATCGACGGCAGTTGGAGCGATCAGGGTGAGGTGCGTTCGTCGACCAACCCCGCAACTGACGAAGAGCTCGGCACCTATCACGACGCCGACCTCTCCGTGGCCCGAGCGGCGATCGACGCCGCCCGAACCGCGTTCACATCGACCTCGTGGCGTCGAGACAGGGAGGCGCGCGCCCGAGCTTTATGGGACGTGTCCCTCGCGGTGGAGGCCAACCTCGACCAGCTCGCGACGGCGATCACGCTCGAGAACGGGAAGCCCCTGCGCGAGGCGCAGTTCGAGCTCAGCATCGCCGCGCCCAAGCTTCGCTACTACGCCGGCCTCGCCCTAGCCGACCTTGGGACCGCCGCTGAGCTGGCCAGCGGCGACGTCTCGATGTTGCTCCGCGAACCGGTCGGCGTCGCCGGGGTGATCGTGCCGTGGAACTCCCCCGCCATCCTCGCCATCCGCTCCATTGCCCCCGCCCTGGCCGCCGGATGCACGGCCGTCGTGAAGATGCCGGCCCAGACAGCGTTGACCAACGCGCTGCTGGCGAAGATCCTCGCCGGCGTTCCCACGCTGCCCCGCGGCGTGGTCAACATGTTCACCGAGTCCGGAGACGAAGGCTCCAAGGAGCTGGTGTCCTCACCCAAGGTCAACGTTGTCAGCTACACCGGCAGCACCGCAGTCGGGGCCCGCATCATGGCCGCCGCGGGCGCACAGCTGAAGCGGGTGTCTCTGGAGCTCGGCGGGAAGACCCCGATCGTGCTGTTTCGTGATGCCAACCTCGACGCGGCCATCCCCACCCTGACCGCCGCCGTCACCACCTTCGCCGGCCAGTTCTGCATGACCGGAAGCCGAGTGCTGGTCGAAGCCTCCATCGCCGACACCGTGCGCGAACGACTGACCGCGTCGCTTCAGGCCGTGAAGCAAGGGCCAGGCATCGACCCGGACACGCAGATGGGTCCCCTGATCGACCATGCCGCAGTCAGCCGCCTCGATGGAGTCGTGCATGCCGCAGCCGCCGACATCCTGCTCGAAGGCGGTCCGACCGGAGGGAGAGGCTCGTTCTACCGGCCTGCGCTGCTCGGCGTGCAGGACGTGACCTCCCCGCTGATCCAGCAGGAGCTGTTCGGCCCTGTCGCCACCTTCGAAGTGTTCGATGACGAAGACGAGGCCATCGACCGTGCCAACGCCACCGAGTACGGCCTGTCTGCATCGGTCTGGACGAACGATGGCGCGAGGTCGCTGCGCGTGTCCAAGGCGATCGAAGCCGGAACCGTGTGGACCAACTCGTGGGCCCAGATCTTCGACCAGTTCGAGGAGGGCGGCTACAAGAAGAGCGGCATCGGTCGCCTTAATGGACCCGGCGGGTTGGCGGAGTTCCAAGAGGTCAAGCACATCTTCCGCACGGTGTCGTGACCGCCAGCCACCACCTCGGCTCTACGACCATCACTACCGAAACGAGTTGAAGCATGCCCGAAGACAACCGCGTTCACCTCATCGAGACCGAGCACGCCGGCACCTTGCGCGACACCTCCGTGTCCCACATCGGGCTGCGGGTCCCAGACGTCGCCGCGAGCGAGGCGTTCTACGGAAACGTGCTTGGGCTCGTCCGAGAGGACCGGTTACCCGACGGTGGAGTCCGTCTCGGCTGGGGCCTGGGCCACCACGTCCTCGACCTCGTCCCCGGCGAGGCTGGACTGGACCACTTCGGCTTCGAGGTCCGCGACACCGACGGCATCGCGGGTATCCGGACACGCCTCACGAATGCCGACTACCCGGTCGAGCCGCTGGCGGAGTCCTACGTCGACCACCCGGCGGCGGAGGTGGAAGGCATCGTCTCGGTCAACCCGGACGGCACCCCGGTGCACTTCCACTCCCCGGTCTGGAGGCAGGGAGAGAACGCCGCCGACCCCGGACGCCGTCCGATCAAGTTCCAGCACACCACCATCGGCACCAGTGCCGTCCAGCCGATGGTGGACTTCTTCGCCAACACCGTCGGTTTCCGGCTAAGCGACCAGCTGGCAGATGGGCGGTTCTGCTGGCTGCGCTCCAACCGCGACCACCACACTCTCGCAGTCGTCAACGTCGAACGGTCCGGCGTACTCGACCACTACTCCTACGACCTGTCGGAATGGGAGGACTTCAAGTCCTGGTGCGACCGACTCACCGAACTACACGTCCAGGTCCAGTGGGGACCGGGCCGGCACGGACCCGGCAACAACCTCTTCGTCTTCTTCGACGACCCGGCAGGCAACCACATCGAGCTGTCGGCGGAGATGGAGAAGTTCTACGACGAGACCGTCGAATACACCACCCGCCGCTGGCACCCCGTACCGGAGAGCGTGAACCTGTGGGGCGGCCAGCTCCCACGGTGGCGACGAACCAGCGGACGAAATCGACCTGCCGAAGGAAACCTCTGATGAGCTACATCAGCTACCGCCTGGACAACCGCAACCAGGTCGGGGAGGTCGACGGCGACAGCGTCGTCCCGCTGCGCGGAATCGACAGCATCACCGCAGCCACCGACACGACGACCCTAGCCGCTGCGGAACGCGACGAAGCCGGTCGCACGACTCTCGCCGGCCTGCAGCTGCTGCCGGCAAGTCCCGCCCCGAGCAAGATCCTCTGTGTGGGGCTGAACTACCGCGGTCACGTTCAGGAGAGCAAGCGAGAGATCCCCACCTACCCGGTTCTGTTCACGAAGTTCGCCTCGAACCTCATCTCGGCCACCGCCGACATCCAGTTGCCTCCGGAGTCTCACCAGGTCGACTACGAAGGCGAGCTGGCGATCATCATCGGCAAGCGAGGGCGGCGGATCCCCGCCGATCGCGCCGTCGAGCACGTCCTCGGTTACTCCGTCGCGAACGACGTCACCATGCGCGACTACCAATACAAGACCCACCAGTGGGTGCAGGGAAAGGCCTGGGACGACTGCACACCGCTCGGGCCGACGATCGTCACCCCTGACGAGGTCGACCTGACAGCCGCACGAATCCGCACAGTCCTCAACGGAGAGACGGTGCAGGACTCGGACCTGTCCAAACTCATGTTCGACATCCCTCGGCTCATTGCCGACATCTCGGAATTCACCGTGCTGGAACCGGGTGACGTGATCCTCACCGGCACCCCGTCCGGGGTCGGCTACCGCCGAGACCCGCAGGTGTTCCTCTCCCCCGGTGACGTCGTTTCGGTAGAGGTCGAGGGCGTCGGCCAAATCGAGAACCACGTCGTCGGAGCGGCCGGAACCAACGCATGAGAGCCTTCGTCGTCGACGCCGAGTGGGCCCCACGTCCTGGGACACACCTCAGCTCCGAGGAGGAGGCAACCCGTACCGTCGCCCATGGCGGCCAGGTGTGGCGCAACCCCACCGGAACGCTCATCGACCGGCCAGACCCTCACCCTGCACCAGGTGAGGTGGTCTTGAGAGTCGGCGCGACGGGAATCTGCGGCACCGACCTCAACATCCTCAAGCTCGACGAGGCCGGCTACACCACTCACGACGCGCATAGCCACTACCCCATTGTCACTGGTCATGAGATCGCCGGGACCGTCGTCGAGCGCGGGCACGGCGTGACCACGCTGTCAGTAGGGCAGCTGGTGGCGGTCGAGTCGATGAACTGGTGTGGGGTTTGCGACGCCTGCCGACGTGGTCTCTTCAACCAGTGCCTCGACCTGAAAGAGCCCGGCCTCACTTACGACGGTGGCTTTGCCGAGTACGTGGCTGTACCGGCGAAGCACTGCTACCCCCTCGACGAGCTTCTCGAATCGGGTACTAGCGCCGCTACGGCCGTCCAGCACGGCGCCCTCGTCGAACCAGTGGGTGTGGCGTTCAACGCACTGTTCCTCACAGCCGGCGGATTCCGGCCCGGTTCGCATGCAGCCGTGTTCGGGGCGGGGCCTGTCGGCCTGGCAGCAGTCTCGTTGCTACGTGCGGCAGGCGCCGCGCAGGTGATCTGCTTCGAGACCTCACCTCAGCGCCGCGAACTCGCCCGACAGTGCGGAGCGGACTCGGTCATCGACCCCGTCGTGTTGTCGGCGGAGGGAAGACGCGGCGAAGAGATCATCATGGGCCTCACCAAAGGCCGTGGCGTCGGCGTCGTGGCGGAATGCTCTGGCGCGACAGGTGCGGTCTACCCCATCATCGAAGGCGCACTCGGCCTGGCAGCCAAGGTCGTACAGATCGGCATCGGCCACGCCAAGGGACATGTCGATCTCTTCGCCTACCAGACCAAGGCCGCCCAACTCGTCGGCAGCATCGGTCAATCCGGCTGCGGGATCTACCCCGACGTCATCTCCCTCATCGCCACCGGCCGCGTCGATGTCAGCCCGATCATCACCCACCAGCTGTCCTTGAACCGTATCTCTGACGGTCTTGCCGCCGCTGCTGACGGCGCCGCTGGAAAGGTGCTGATCGTGTCAGAAGCCGGCTGAAGGAGCCGACGCAGGATCCACACTCGGCCCCGCGCGAGGCACTGCTACTCCTTCTGCCACCTTCTCGAAGCCAGCTTGCACGTCATCACCGCCTCTTACCACGGGCCGCTGAGTTGCGCGTCAGACGAAAGAATCGAACAATGGAATGGAATCGCATGACACTTACTCGACGCGACTGGTCGAGGCTACCGGTGAGTAGATGACGAGCCCTATGAACCGGAAGCCCGTCATTGATCGGCGCGTACTCGCGACCTGCTGGACCTGGTCAGGGGACGTCGGGCCCGGCTGGCGTGATGAGCGCAGCCCTATCCCGATGGCCGAGCGACTTCAAGCCGTAGCGGACGCTGGTTGGGACGGCATCGGCATCGTCGACGCCGACCTCCTTGAAGCGAAGCGGACCTACGGCCTACCGGTGCTCCGGCGCATGGTCGAAGACGCGGGTATCAAGGTCGTTGAACTCGAGTTCCTCACGGATTGGTGGACAGACGGCCAGCGGCGGGTGCACGCGGATCGCCAGCGCCGGCTAGTTTTCGAGGCGGCGGAGGCGCTCGGCGCCACCACCATCAAGGCCGGCGGAGACACCGACGCAATGGCTGTGCCATGGGACCGCTTCGCGGCGGAGTTCGACGCGCTAGCCACTGACGCCGCAGCGCACGGAACTCGGATCGCGCTCGAACCGATGCCCATGAACACCGTTCGTACCACGAATCGCGGTGTTGAACTGGTCCGTGATGTAGGCAACCCGGCTGGCGGGTTGTGCATCGACTCGTGGCACGTCCAACGCGGCGGCACGGCGTACCGCGACCTCCCCGGTCTGCTTGACATGGAGTCCGTCTTCGTTGTGGAGCTGGACGATGCGCTACGGCACGTAGTTGGTGCAACGCTTACCGAGGACGCAAACGATTACCGCCTATACCCGGGTCGGGGCGAGCTCGACCTGCCTGAGTTTGTAGCCGCCTTGGCGACCGCGGGGTGGCGCGGTCATTGGGGTGTCGAGATCATTTCGTCGGCTCATCGCGCGAGCCCACTCGCTCCTGCTGTCGCAGAGGTCCACGCAGCGACCCTCGAGGTCCTCGAGGCAGCCGATCAACTGCTCCAACAACCCTAAGGACGGTTTCAGCCATGGATGTCCGGCATTCGACGGTCAGCCCCTTCATCGAGCACGGTGCGGTAGTCGTACACCCGATGGTCCCGAAGTTCACGATGCGCGAGGAAACCATGGGCGGTTACCTCGAGCTTGTGGACGTGTTCGAGATCGCATTCGGCGCGGATCCAATTCCGCACTACCACGATACTCACGAGTTCTTCTTCATCTTGGCCGGCCGGCCAATCATTCAGATTGGTGCGGAGGCCCGCCTTGTTTCGGTAGGCGACCTGGTCCATGTACCGCGCAACGCGCCGCACCGCATTCGGGCCACGACAGCCGAAGGCGTTCGCGGGCTCACGTTCTCGATCAGCTATCAGACGCCATACGACCCGGGGTACATCAACTGCGAACTACCCGAGGTCGAGATGTTGGAGGAGGTGCAGTGACTACCGAACAAGAACGAACCGTGGTCGTTACCGGCGGGACCCGCGGCATCGGACGGGCTATCGTCGAGACGTTTGCTCGGACAGGGCACCGGATACTCTTGACCGGGACCGACGGAGAGCGGGCTCGCGAGGTCGCAGCCGCTGTTGCGACCGAGACCGGAGCGGATGTCTCCGGCGTCGCGTCGCAGTCCGGAGATGACACAAGCGGCGAGGAACTGGCCGCCGAAATCCGCGCGAGGTGGCCACGGCTCGATGTGCTCGTGAATAACGCGGCCATTGCAAGACGTGGAGCCGTCCGGGACGTACCGCTCGACGAGTGGAACGAGGTGTTTCGAGTGAACTTGACCGGACCGTTCCTACTGATTAAGGCGTTACTTCCGCTGATGACTGGTGCGACGCCGACGATCGTAAATGTGGCCAGCCAGGCGGGCAAGCGAGGTCAGGCACTTCTCGGCCCGTACTCGGCTTCCAAGGCGGGGATGATCAACCTGACGAAGACGCTCGCGCTTGAACTCGCGCCCGCTATCCGGATCAACTCTGTCTGTCCCGGATACGTCGAGACGGAGATGATGCTTGAGCATTTCGAGGTCGAAGGAGCTCTCCGCGGGACGACGGGTAATGCCGTTCGCGCCGAGATGCTTGCAAACGTGCCCCTTGGGCGGATGCAGCAGCCGTCGAGCGTGGCAGGTCTCGTGGGGTTTTTAGCGGGGCCGGCATCGCGGGATATGACGGGGCAGGCCGTCAACATCACCGGTGGCATGGTGACGGAATGATCGGCGGACTTTTGGTCGCGCTGCTGGTGGACTGAAGTCGGCGGTAAGACCGGGGAGCGGTGCCCCCAGCTCGCGGGCCATGCGTCCGGCTCGGGGCGCTTGCCGCCGTGCGCCCGCCCGGTGAAGGTCAACGCCACGTACGCCTTGACGAGCCGGCCGGCAGCGTCTCTGCCATGACTCGGCCGCCGAAGGCGCAGTTCGGGGTTCGACCGGCGATCAGCGCGGCACGAAGGAACACATCGTCGATCCGGCCATCGCTCGGGCGGTGGATGCCCCACTTGTCTGCGTGCTCCTGTAGACCCTTTGGGTCGAAGTACGAAGCCGGGTGACCAGCTACCCCTCAGGAGCCCAGCAGGCCGCAGCAGGGTGCTTCCTGACCTCGGAGTTGCACACACCAGGTAGGAGCCGAGATTCGGTGACCGTGCCACCCTCGAAAGGTTATGCAGATCCCGGTTGCTCGGGCCAGGGGTTAGGTGCGGCTTGGCCACCTTGACGGTAAGTCGCGACACCGGCGTACGTGAGACGGGACGATGCACTGAGTCGCGCTACTTCGGCAGCCTTGACTCCATGCCTCGGCACTGTTCCGGCAATTGCTGACCGCTGTGGCGTACGCCCGCGGGGACGGGTTCACAGACCTGCTCTGGGTCGACGTCGTCCGGGCCATCACCCCCGGTGACAGCACCACCAGCGGACATCATCTCAACCAGCTTCGGGCCACCGCCACCGCGGACTTCCTGCTTGTTGCTCTGCGCGCGCGTGGAAGAACAGACATTTGGCGGGGGATCTACCGGCGTCGGCGGGCTCGTGGGTGAGAGCGACGCGGGCTAGTACGGCAGATTTACCCGCGCCCGGCTGCCCCGTCACAACTAACGGCCGGCCGGAGGGGGCGTCAGCGTCCAACGAGTGCCGGATGACCGATAATGCCTTCTCTCGGCCGTGGAAGTAGTCGCCTGCCCCGAGATGGGTCCGGTGGCCTCGACCGCGTCGCTGCACGTGCCGTCGCCCGCCCGAACAGCCATGTCACTCGGCTCAGCACCATGGTCACGGTGCCGATCGGGTGCAAGCAGATGGCAGCATGACCCGCCCCGTGTCGGCAGCAGCAGATTAGTGAGGGTCGATCAGCAACCACGCCCTGAGGATTTCGACAAGATGACTCGAAAATAGGGTGATCGGCGCTGGTGAGCGGGCAGTTGCTCAAGCCGTCCTGGTGATGGCGTATCCGGCCGCCTCCAGGTCCTTGATCTTGCGTCGGATGGTCCGTTCGGGGCTGCGTCTGGTGTAGTAGTCGTTGCCGAGGTCGTGGTAGTAGTCGCCGTTGGTGAGGATGTGCCAGATGGCGGTGACGATCGAGTGCTCGGTCGCCACGAGTGCTTTGCTGTAGCCGTGCCGGCCGCGGAGCC
>JAABUN010007034.1_pt1 | contig 12456 bp, 14 predicted proteins | sample 5559311 | NCBI WGS metagenome assembly JAABUN01 (sample SAMN10711877, study PRJNA513370) | rock metagenome | isolation source: Antarctica rocks | place: Antarctica: Victoria Land, Siegfried Peak sud | reverse complement strand
ACTTCGGTTGACCGCCTCTTTTCCCTGTTCGTTGCAAATCTGGTTGTAGCACCTCGACCATTCGATTAAAGGTTTCAAAATGGACTCCACAAAGGCGTTTAAATTCCTTGGAGTTGAGGTTTTTTAAATGTTCGTAGGTCATAGCGTTCCTCCCTATCACCTACTTGTGCCATCTTTTTCCTATTCATGCAAGAGGTCTAATGAAGTTTATGACTTGGTTCGGTAGGCATATTTACCGCTTACCTAGAGTCCAAAAGTTAACTAGCTTCGCTTCTACTTCTTACCACAACAGTGTTATGGAACGCTTTTTTCAAGAAAACCCTACGCCGAGTGACTTCCATGCCTATGCAGCCTTAGAGATTTTCTGGGAATACAACTTTTTTAGCCGCCATCCTTTGCCGCAAATAGATATGCCGATTTTGGCAATTACTGGCGGTAAAGATCCAATGTTTACTGCCCCTATGGGCGATGAATTAGTCAGCCACTTTGGTAACGGAACTCATTTACACGTTCCTAATGCTGGGCATTTAGTTATGGCTGAGTGTCCCGAAGTTGTAAATTCGGCGATCGCCAATTGGCTAGAAGGGCAAGTTCGTTCTTGTGCTTAGTACTGCTAAATCTAGCTATTATTGACTAATTTCTTAATTTAGTTTGTTTAGATATATAGTTGCAAGATCAAGATCCTGGTTTGAAATAATCTAACAAGCGATCGCCTGAATCTGCCCGCACCAAAGCAACAACTACATCGGGTAAAGCTGCCAAACTCGGATAAACCAAATAGCGCGGTTCCCAACGAGGATGAAACTTCTCTTTGTATTCGTGCAATCCTTTAAAGTTGTAAAACCGATTTAAATGCTCGTAGAGATAGTGCAATCCTTTCTCCAATCGCCCAGATTCTTGAGTTTCGCCAATTCCAGATAAAGCAGCAAGACCGAGATTGAATCCGTCGTATCCTTGCTCTTTGAATTGCTGGAACATGGATACAAAAAGAAAATCCATCGTGCCATTTTCAATTTCCGCTCGATGCCGCATTAAGTCAATAGTAATTTCATTAATCTGGTATTTTGGCACTACATTTGCAAAAGCGCTAATCTGACCATTACTATTTTGGACTACAGCTATTTCGCAATCTTTTAAATAAACTGCATCAAACCAACCTAAAGAAAACTGCTTTTCCGAGCCTTGCATCATTTGCAGCCATTCATCGCTGATGGTTTTTAGCTGACGCAATAAATCGTCTGGAATTGGTGGTTGGTAGAACTTCACCTCATATCCTGTTTTGGTAAGGCGATTAACTGCTGTTCTCAGATTTTTACCTGCTTTTCCTTGGGTGGTAAAATCCTTCAATTCTACGATCGCTTCTTCCCCAATTTGTAGCGAGTGAAAACCTGAAGCTCTATAAATAGATAGATCGTCTGAGAGAACTTGATAAAAAGCAGGATACCAATTATTGTGTTCGCAGAGCTGTCCAAACCCCAATCTGAGTTTTTCGAGATAATAACATGATGTTTTTAATTAAGCTTTCTTAGCTAGGGCTAGTTTGAATTGCTCTGCCACATAACTCAAAAAATCTTGGAGATGCTGCTTATGAAAGTAGTTCCAGCTTACATCTGCTCCAGACAAACCGTGTCCCCCTGGAAACGGATAAAATACATTGGCAATACCTAACTTATCTAAGGTTTGGTGAAAAGTTTGAGTCGAAGCGAGTAAATCAGTATCGTTTTCACCAGCATCTAAATAAACGCGCAAGCTTTGCTGATCTTGTTCATTGATTTGTTGCACAATCTGTTGCGGACTATTTTGCACGCCGCTATCTTCGGTGAAGTAACCGCTATGGCTAAACAAAATGTTGAAGTTATTGAGATGGCGCAACCCAATATTAAAAGCTCCCCACCCTCCCGAAGATAGCCCACCTAATGCCCAAAACTGCGGCGACTCTATTGTTCGATAGCGCGACTTTACTACTTGCACCAACTCTGAGCCGATCAAAGTTCCCACTTTACCATTAGCACCATCATAGTAATCAGGATCGTACAAAGGGCTAGAACCTCGATTATCGTTACCATCTGGGGTAATTATGATACTTGGTGGTAGTTTCTTCTTTGTATATAGTTCGTGCAGTACGTCCAAAACAGTGTACTTATCGGCGTAAGCACGAGCATCATCATGACCACCATGTAGTAAAAAGATTACTGGATAACGCTTTTGAGGATTTTTGTTGTACCCAGGTGGCAAAATTACGCCGTAGCTGCGGACTGCGCCCATTGCTTGACTATTAAATGTCTGCAATTGAAAATTCTAGTCCTGTATCTGCTTGCTCTTGGAGTGGGTCAAACTGAGGCGCACCCGCAATAAATACATACCAGTAACCTGAACCCCCAACAAGTGCGATCGCGCGTTGTAAAGCTAATTAAAACTTTAGAGAATTTCATAGGACTTTAAACTAAGTCATCTTGCCGATCTAATCCAGCAAGCCGCTCTTTATGGTTGTTATTTCCTTTACCAATTTGCTGCTGGAGACAAGGATTTTTTCTAGTTTAGTTGCTATCCTCCTGATACTAATCCAACGGCTATTAATTTATCTTCTATAGATTTTGTTACGTTGATGGGTCATTGCTACGGCATTTAAATTTTGCTATGACTTATTCTGGGATTATTTTTGTTAGTAAAAATATTTATGTTAGTCAAGCGATAAAATTCAGTTGCTACCCAACAATGGCGCATTGACGAGACACCGTAGGTAATGACTGCTACAACTTGCGGGCGGCTTCATCTAGCTTGCCAATGTAGACACTGATAATCTTATTCACGAGTGTCGAAGGTCAACCCTAACCATACCTATTGCTAGTTGTCTAAAGAAGACCACAACTCACATTGCATGAAATTATTAATCTCCCTTTTTCTGGGCGTGACTCCAACAAGCTGCCTCAAAGTTTGTCCCATTCGCGCCAATAAGTTAAGGTCGTAATATATTTACTTTTATCTCAAAAATACTTTTATGGGCAGCAAAAACCAAACTCAACTTACACAGACTGCCACCGTTACTCTAGAAAAACCTAATTCAAGTCCACTATTAGGTTTAAATTTACAAGAATTAACCGCTTGGATGCTCTCTCAAGGACAACCCGCTTATCGTGGCAAGCAATTGCACGATTGGATCTACCATAAAGGCGCACGCAGTCTTAATGATATCTCGGTTTTTTCTAAGCAATGGCGCGTTGCGGTTGCTGATGTCCCGATTGGACGCTCGACGGTACATTTACGCTCCCAAGCACCCGACAAAACTGTAAAATATCTGCTGCAACTAGCTGACAACCAAGTTGTTGAAACGGTTGGTATTCCTACCGAAAAACGCTTAACTGTCTGCGTTTCTAGTCAAGTCGGTTGTCCAATGGCTTGCGATTTCTGCGCTACAGGTAAAGGCGGTTTTAGTCGCAACTTATCAGTTGGCGAAATTGTCGATCAAGTTTTGACAGTCCAAGAAGATTTTGGGCGGCGCGTCAGCCATATTGTATTTATGGGTATGGGCGAACCGTTATTAAATACCGATAATGTGTTGACGGCAATCCAATTGCTTAATCAAGATGTGGGTATCGGACAGCGCTGCATAACTCTTTCTACTGTTGGTATGCGATCGCGTATTTGTAAACTCGCCCAGCATGAATTACAAGTCACCCTTGCCGTCAGTCTTCACGCCTCCAACCAAGCTTTGCGATCGCAGCTTATTCCTAGCGCCAACAATTATCCCCTCTCCGACTTACTCGCTGAATGTCGGGAATACGTGCAAATCACTGGGCGGCGCATCAGTTTTGAGTATGTCTTACTTGCCGGAGTAAACGACTCGCCAAAACAAGCCGCAGAACTTGCTCAACATTTACGAGGCTTTCAATGTCATGTAAATTTAATTCCCTATAACCCAATTCGGGAAGCAGACTACGAACGTCCTAGCCCTCGCGCTGTTCAAGCTTTTGTCAATGCCTTACAACAACAGCAAATCGCCGTTAGCGTTCGCTACTCTCGTGGATTGGAAGCCAATGCTGCTTGCGGACAACTTCGCACTACTACGCAAGTTTAAACGGCAACTATCAATTCCTGGCGCATAGGATTCTATGACTTTGCTAGTGTCTGAACAAGTAACCAATAAGTAGTCACAAGTTGGGCATTGCGTCCGAATTATATTGCTTTCGGCGATATAGTGGCGTTCGCCTTCACTACCGCAGTTTGAACAGCGAATTTTTTGAATTACTTGCATTTTTATACCTTTAGTGAGGAGTAAAGAGAAAAATAAATTAAAACGGAAATCTACAAAACTTAACCAATCAACCTTAATGTGTAGCTTTTAAATGAAAATCAACCGTAAAATTTGTAACTTCATATTTTTATTGTGTAAGCAGGTACAAGTGCTTGTCCTGTAACTTTAGGTAGAGGATTAAAACTTTTTCTTGTAGCTTTTACTTCCAAGATTGATGATCCCCACTGGTAACTCCTTTGTATTCTAGCCTCGATCTCTAGATTGCTCGTAAACTTAATCAAAAATTAAGCTTAGTAAATTACTGGTGAACTATGTAGTTAATCGAACAAGTGCGATCGCATATATTTTTATTTTTCTCATTATTTGCTGAAGATTAGGACTGCGATCGCTACTTTATAAAAGGAAACATAAACTTATACAGTTTTGCTGAGGGCAATTTCGTAATATATTGAGGTGCAAAAATGACTCCGCTAACTAGGGAAACACTGTACAAACCCCTATACAAACCAAATCAAATAATTTGCGGTACAGGTCAAACAGTAGTGGCGACCGGGTGGACGGTAAAAGAGAGCGTCGCCAAACACTTACAAACCCATGAATACGCAGGTATAGGAGCTTGTTACAGCCCAACGCGCGGTATTTCGCTATTAATTCGCAATTTGCTGGCAAACCCCTTTGTACGGTACTTAGTGGTTATCAATGCTACAAAGGAAGACCGCAACGCCGGAGCGAGTAAGTGTTTAGTTGATTTTTTCTGTAACGGCTTTGAGTTGGGACTCACAGACACAGGTAAAAAGTCTTGGATAATTCGGTCTACAGTAGTGGGCTATATAGATATAGAAATTCCCGCAGAGGTATTAGAACAGTTACGCCGATCAGTAAAATGGGTAGAAGCAAAGGCGATCGCAGACGCGGTAAGTAAAGTAAAAGCTTACGCGCTTAGAGAGCCTCTAGAGCCTTGGTGTCATCCACAAACCTATCCTCTAGCCACCGCAACGCCGACAGTATTACCAGGGACGCGCTACGGACACCGTATCGAAGGGCGGACAATTGCGGAGACTTGGGTAAAAATCGTTCACCGCATCAAAACTACAGGAACAATTAGACCCACGCTCTACGATGGACAATGGCAAGAATTAATTGATTTAGTCGCAATTGTAACCGATGAACCAGAGCCGTTTTATTTTCCCGAACCTAATTACTTACCATGCGATCGCGCTTTTATCAGCGAATATGTCTCCCAAATTCTAGACGATGCGCCTACGGTAGAAGGAGTTAAGTATACTTATGGGCGGCGAATGCGATCGCATTTTGGATTAGATCAAATAGAGCAAGTAATTGATAAATTAATCAACGATATTGATTCTGCTAGAGCAGTAATGTCTTTATGGGACGTACAGGACGGCGAAGCAAACAACAGTCCCCCCTGTCTCAATCATATTTGGGTAAGGGTTGTAGATAATGAACTATCTTTAACTGCTACGTTTCGCAGCAACGATATGTTTTCTGCTTGGGTAGCCAATGCGATGGGGTTACGAGCCTTGCAAAAACATATTTTAGATCAAATATGCGAAGTCTCTGACTATAATTTGCAAATGGGAGCCTTAATTACTGTTAGCCAAAGCGCCCATATATACGATGATTGCTGGGAAAATGCCGATAACTTAATTCAAAATCAGTATAAGAAAATCTGTCAGCAAAGAGACTACGCCGATCCTTCAGGTAGTTTTGTGATTAACCTCCAAGATGACGAAATTGTTGTGGAACATATGACACCTGGAACCGGAGAAGTAATCAATTGTTATTTGGGTAAATCTGCAACTGCGCTACATAGACAAATAGCCGCCGATTGTCCAGCTTTGCAAGTTGGACACGCAATGTATTTAGGAAGTGAGTTACAAAAAGCAGAACTTGCCTTGCTAAATCAAAACTATTTTTTATACACTCAAGATAAAGCTCTAAAACCTAGACTTTAGCCAATGTAACAACTTCAGCTTGGTCTTGATACTTACCTTTGCGATCGTCGTAACTTATAGCGCAAGGTTCTCCTTCTAAAAATAGCAGTTGTACCACTCCTTCATTAGCGTAAATGCGACAATCTGCACTAGAAGAATTGGAAAATTCTAGAGTTAAATGACCGCGCCATGCAGCTTCGGCAGGAGTAAGATTGGCAATTATACCACATCTTGCATAGGAACTTTTACCGATACATATAACTGTAATATTTTCTGGAACCTTTAGCTTTTCTAGAGCTACCCCTAAACCATAGGAATGAGCAGGCAAAATAAAGTAGTTACCACTGCTATCTGTATGAACTTTCGTTTGTTCTAAGTTTTCAGGGTTGAAGTTTTTGGGGTCAACCACTGTTCCGGGAATGTGACGAAAAATGCGGAACTCTATGGGCGAAAGGCGGATATCGTAGCCATAGGAAGAAAGCCCATAACTAATTACAGGCTGTAGTGGCAATGCTGCTTGCTGATGTTTTCTAATTAACTTTGGCTCAAAAGGGATAATCATGCCTTCAGTCGCCATTTTAGTAATCCAGATATCGTTTTTAATCACAACATCACAAGTAAATCAACAGATTTACTAGGATACCTTGAGATATTAACTATTGAGTACATTTAATCCTAACTATTGGGTACAGTTAATACTCAAGGTTGGTGGCTACGGCGAATCTCAGTTATTTGGTCGGCTAATTCTAGAATTTCTTGGGGCATTTCTGGTCCTGTCAGGACAATGTCTACATGACTAGGACGATTTTTAATAAATTCCAATACTTCCTCAAGGGGAATTAAGCCAAATTCGATCGCTAAACTTAATTCATCTAGCACCACAAAAGTATATTTCCCCTCAGATACAACTTTTTGCGTATGCTGCCACAATGCTAATAAACTGCGCGTTTCTGCTTCGTCTAGTTGGGGAGTATCGATATAACGCGGTAAGTCGCAGCGAATCCAATCTAGATTTTGACCCAACTGTACCGGATGCTCAAACCCTTGCCCTATACCACCTTTAAGAAACTGGACAACTAATACAGGCGTACCTTGTCCAGCAATTCTCAATGCTTGTGCTATGACGCTCGTGAAAAAGCAACGGGGAGAACAGGTAAATACTTGGACAAGTCCCGCGATCGCATAAGGTAGGCTGTTAGGGGTACTTAAGGGCGGTGTTTCTAGCTGAACAACCATAGGACTATGTTTAACCTTGAAAAAAATAATTTAGATATATAGCGCAATTATTAGCTAAGTCCTTTGATTTAACACTAGATATGAATAGAGGTCAACAGCTAGAAGATAGTTGATTTTCCCAAAAAACTATGAGTAGCTTGGATAAAGGAGCTACTGATGCGATCGCAAAATGTCCTAAACTTGGCTAAATTCCTACAACTAGATGAGCAATAGTCATGTCTTGGCAACGTCCCGATGGTAGACAAAGCGAACAGTTGCGTCCGATTAGCTTTGAACTTGGCTTTACGCGCTTTGCAGCTAGTTCCGTTTTAACGAGATGCGGGGATACGCAAGTGCTTTGTACGGTAACGATTAGCGATGGAGTACCTAAGTTTTTAGTCGGTTCGGGAAAAGGCTGGCTAACGGCGGAATATCGAATGTTACCCGGCGCAACCCCCCAGCGTCAACCAAGAGAATTATTAAAACTATCGGGACGCACGCAAGAAATTCAACGGTTAATTGGTCGTAGTTTACGCGCAGCCATTGATTTAGAGGCACTAGGGGAACGGACGATTACTATTGATGCTGACGTACTCCAAGCCGATGCTGGAACCCGTACAACCTCTATTACTGGAGGCTTTGTGGCTCTAGCAGATGCGATCGCATCCCTAATAAAACAAGGAATTTTAGAACGTTCCCCTATTCGTCACCAAGTAGCGGCGGTTTCTGTGGGAATACTTCAAGGCGAACCCTATCTAGATTTAAACTACCCTGAAGATGTCGCCGCAGAGGTCGATTTAAACGTAGTCATGGACAGCAACCTAGGTATTATAGAAATCCAAGGAACCGCCGAAAAAGGCAGCTTTAGTCGGGTTCAAACCAATCAAATGCTCGATATTGCCGAAAAAGGGATTAAAGAGTTATTCGCCGCACAACAGCAAGCGTTACAGAGCGAAAGCTTTTAAGCAATGGGCAAAAAGCAAGAATTATTGCAGCTAAACTTTATTGATGCACAGGTAAGTCTATTAATTACTCCACCACTTATCGTTTTGTTGCAAAAATTGTAAGTAACTGCACCAGCACCCGATATCTCTGGGACAATCGGAAACTACAAGACTAATAATTTAACTACTCCAAGCTATATAAATTAGGGAGCATTGCAAGGATATGAAATTGGCTTATTGGATGTATGCAGGACCCGCCCACATTGGGACTTTGCGAGTCTCTAGCTCTTTTAAAAACGTCCATGCCATCATGCACGCACCGATTGGCGACGACTACTTTAACGTTATGCGTTCGATGCTAGAGCGCGATCGCAACTTTACTCCAGTTACCATTAGTTCGGTAGATCGTAACGTATTGGCGCGGGGTTCTCAAGAAAAGGTAGTTGATAATATTACTCGCAAAGACACGGAAGAACACCCCGACTTGATTGTACTTACTCCTACCTGCACCTCAAGCATTTTGCAAGAAGACTTAGAAAACTTTGTCGAACGCGCTTCTATCGATACAAAGTGCGATGTACTGCTTGCAGATGTCAACCACTACCGCGTCAACGAATTGCAAGCGGCGGATATTACTCTGCGGCAAATTGTTCAGCTATACACCGAAAAGGCAAGGAAAAAAGGCGAATTACCTACAGGTAAAACTGCCAAGCCCTCGGTCAATATCTTTGGTATTTCTAGTCTCGGCTTCCACAATCACCACGATTGCACCGAATTAAAGCGCCTGATGACGGATTTGGGCATTGAAGTTAATGAGGTAATTCCTGAAGCAGCATCGGTTCTCAACCTCAAAAGACTTTCCCAAGCTTGGTTTAATCTAGTACCTTATCGGGAACTAGGGGTAATGTCGGCGAAGTATTTAGAACAAGAATTTGGGATGCCTTATGTAGATATTACGCCGATGGGTGTAGTAGAAACAGCGCGTTGCATTCGCAAAATTCAGCAGATACTTAACGATCAAGGCGCGGATGTAAACTACGAAGACTTTATCAACGAGCAAACTTTGTATGTTTCGCAAGCTGCTTGGTTTTCGCGCTCGATTGACTGTCAAAATTTAACCGGGAAAAAAGCTGTAGTTTTTGGTGATAGCACCCACGCCGCCGCTATGACAAAGATATTAGCGCGGGAAATGGGTATTCATGTTGTTTGGGCGGGTACTTACTGCAAGTACGACGCTGAGTGGTTTAAGGAGCAAGTAGGCGAATACTGCGATGAAGTAATCGTAACTGAAGATCACGGACAAATTGGGGATGCGATCGCACGTGTTGAACCATCAGCTATCTTCGGTACGCAAATGGAGCGGCACGTAGGCAAGCGTTTAAACATCCCTTGCGGTGTGATTGCGGCTCCCGTCCACATTCAGAATTTCCCCATCGGTTACAAGCCATTTTGCGGCTATGAAGGCACAAATCAAATCGCCGATTTGGTCTACAATTCCTTTACTTTGGGCATGGAAGACCATCTACTAGAAATCTTCGGCGGACACGATACTAAGGAAGTAATTACCAAAGGCATTTCCGCCGATTCCGATTTAGGCTGGAATAAAGAAGCTCAGGCAGAATTAAATAAAGTGCCTGGGTTTGTACGCGGTAAAGTTAAGCGTAATACGGAAAAGTTTGCGCGCGATCGCGGTTTTAGTGTAATTAGTCTTGAAGTAATGTACGCCGCCAAAGAATCTGTAGGCGCGTAGTTTCCTTAGTTTTACTCTGTAAGTCAATAAAGGAGTTCTTAATTAAGAACTCCTTTATTAATTGTTTTCTGTTAGATTTTGAGCCTACCCAATGAATAATGCTAAAGAACATTACGCTCAACACCTTGGGGCTATTTATAGCTGGATGGCTGGGGATGTAAATGTAGCCTTGGATCGCAATCGCACCTTATTTCACAAGTTAGGGCTTGACACTGCTCCAAAGGGTTTAGCAATTGATTTAGGCTGTGGTACAGGATTTCAGTCAATTCCATTAGCGGAACTTGGGTATTCAGTCCTTGCGATAGATTCTTGTGCTGTGTTGCTATCTCAATTACAAGAACGTGTCAATAGCCTGCCAATTCAAATAATTAACGACGATCTACTGAACTTTACCAAACATATCAGCGATCAAGCGCAGTTGGTAATTTGCATGGGTGACACGTTAACCCATCTCGATTCTCTTGATGCTGTCCGCAATTTAATGTTTGAGGTAAGCCAGAAACTTACGGAGGGCGCAATAGTAGTTTTAACGTTTCGCGATTATGTTTCAGTAGAACTTCTAGGAAACCAGCGCTTTATTCCAGTGAGAAGTGATGACAGCAAAATTTTGACTTGCTTTCTTGAATATCATCAGGAATTTGTAGAAGTGCATGACTTGCTTCACTACAAGGAGGGGACGCAATGGGCGTTTAAAGCTACTTCCTACCGCAAGTTGCGATTAGATAAAAATTGGTTAATTAAACAGATGGGCGAACTAGGTCTGGTTGTTACTCAAGATACATTTAATGGTGGGATGGTAAATATTGCCGCTAAGAAAATTGGCAGTGCCTAACCATTAGAACTTAGTAATTTATACTATTTGAAGTAATAGGTGATCGCTTTATTAACAATTTGGAATTGTAAATTGATTTCGCTTCATTAAACAGCGCGGCAAGTAATGTTCAAGTTTCAATTGATTGATAAGAGTAGTGTACGCGCCATCCTAAATTGGAGATATGAACCACCTTATGATTTCTACAACTACTTAGAGGAAGAGGTTACTCTAGAATATTTTCTGAACCCACAGAACAACTTTTACAAAATTGTGGATGAAAACGGCGAGTTGGTGGGTTACTGTTCTTTTGGACAAGATGGGCAGGTTTCGGGTGGAGATTACCGTTATGAGGGGTTAGATATTGGTATGGGGATTCGCCCGGACATGACTGGACAAGGAAAGGGTGTTGAGTATGCCAATATTGTGTTGGAGTTTGCCGAAAGTTTGCTTAAGCCCAAAGCGTTTCGGGTCACGATCACTGCATTTAACAAGCGTGCGCTTCGGCTGTGGCAGAAGTTAGAATTTGAGCAGCAGCAATCGTTTGAGCGAAAGAGTGATGGAATGCAGTTTATTGTCTTAGTGAGGGTAAATTACTGACAAAAATCTGCATCCACTTGTCTCAAGGATTTTTTGCTGAGTTTGCAACGATCAAATTTACCAAGTTTTCCACCAAGCGATCGCGTTCCATCGGCAAAATGTCCCTACCATGTAACATCTCTTGCACAATCATAAAATGCACGAGCATACCTACAAAAATTCGCGCCGTTGCTTCAGGATCAGATAAATTAAGCCCAGAACAAGACGTAAAGTATTGCCGCAGCTTGTTAAAGGTAGTCTGCTCTATATTGCGAACAAAAGCGCGAGCTAACTCAGGAAAACGCCCTGATTCGCCCAAAATTACGCGCATGAAATTGAGGAACTGAGGATCGTTTATCCCTTCATTCTCAGTCAACCCCACCGCCGCCGGAAATTGTCAGCGAGGCAGCTATTAAAACGATTACAGCCTTGGGGCGATTGCAGCCAAAAGGAGAAGTAATTAAACTTTCTGCACCAACTTCTAATAGTGGCAACCGCGTCGATCGCTTATTGGTACAGGAAGGAAGCAGCGTCAAAGCAGGGAGTGCGATCGCAATTTTGGATAATCGTGACTTTCTCCAAGCAGCCTTAGATGAGGCACAAAAAGATGTGACTGTAGCCCAGGCAAAACTTGCCGTTACTCAAGCTGGAGCAAAACAAGGGGAGATCGCCTCGCAACAGTCAGAAATCAACCGTTTAGCAGCCCAGCGACAGGGCGATATACAGCAGTTCTTGATTGTGCAAGGTACAGTTAAGGAGTAGACTTGAACTGAAGCCAAATGAAAGCTTACTCGGTAGATCTGCGCCAAAAAATTATTGATGTCCATAACCAGCAAGAAGGATCACAGCGACAACTGGCGAAAAGGTTCCGAGTCAGTTTAAGCTTCATTGAAAACTTATTGAAGCGCTATCGTACCGATGGAACGATTGAACCGAGAGCGCATGGGGGA
>JAABUN010007033.1_pt1 | contig 12468 bp, 11 predicted proteins | sample 5559311 | NCBI WGS metagenome assembly JAABUN01 (sample SAMN10711877, study PRJNA513370) | rock metagenome | isolation source: Antarctica rocks | place: Antarctica: Victoria Land, Siegfried Peak sud | reverse complement strand
GTGCCGTCGAGGTAGGGGTGCTCGAGCCTGTGCGCGTAAACAGGGACATCCCAAGTTTCAGCAAGTTCGTGAAGCGCTCCCACATGGTCGAAGTGCCCATGCGTCAGCACGATAGCTTTGGGCTTTACGCCCATGCCGAAACGCTCTTCCGCTGCTTTGCGGATAACTCTGGCAGTTCCGGGCAGACCTGCGTCGATGAGCACCCAGTCCTGGTTGGGTAGACCGTAAAAAATGACGTTGACGATGCCTATACGCTTATAGGCCAAGTCTGGCGCAATTTCGTGCGTAGCGTCGTCTTGACCTGTATCAGAAACGGTTGTCATAAACCTCCCCTATCAGCGGTGAGCGGGTTCAACTGCTACACTTGGCGTTGTTTTAGTTGTCAGCGCCGCAACAAGCTCAAAAATGCCTAAAATAAGGTGGGGCCAAAAAACAAAACTGCTAAAACCGAAAAGCCAGGGAGAAACAGCAAGCAGCAGTCCGCTAGCGGCGTCTAAACTGAGGTGTGTGCCCATCGGTATACGCCGGACGACACCTAATTCGTAGTTGGTTAGAAGACTATAGACTAGAGCGCCGACGCCGAGAATAACGGGAACCCAGGTTTCTGCGCCCCCTCTATTAAAGTTTAAGAGCCAAGGGGCAGCGATAATGAGTGCGCCGACAAGGTAGTCGAGAACGCCGTGAACTCGAGTGGGGATAAACCGCATAAGACTCCTAATTCCAGTATGTAGAAGCCCCAGCATGAGCCGGGGCTTCCTTTTGCCAGCTGATGATGTTTATTCCTTGTCAGTAAGCGTGTCGCCGATGCGCTCGAGTACCGGCTTGTCACCCTGAGTATCAGACTTTTGACTTCCCTGCTCGGTTTGCGCGTAAGCCTCGGGGATGGGCGGTGCCAGCTGCGGCTCCCCGCCAACGGGCTCAGCAACTCGCTGCGTGTATTCAGAGTTACCGTCAAGCGACCTTCCTTCGGTCCAACGTCCATTCGTCAGTGGCTGACCGTCTTTCGCCGTTGACAAGAAAACATAGTTATAGTCGCTGTTCTCCTGCGCTTGCGGAAACGAATTGGGAATCGGCAAGGTGCCCTCAAAACCACCGAGTTCTTCTAACACCGCCAGCCACTGCTGCTGATGCATGGTGTCGCGGGCAATCAGGAACGAAAGCATATCTTTCATCCCGGGGTCGTCGGTAAAGTTGTAAAGCCGCGTCGCCAGCGCCCGCCCGGTCGATTCTGCCATCACGTTCGCGTACATGTCGGCGGCGATGTTGCCGCTACCGACAATCCAAGCTCCGGTAAACGGGACGCCGTTGCTGTCGGCTGCCATCGCGCCTAAACCGGTTGACAGGTAGTGACGTGGGTCCATCCCGCCGAGCACCGCGGCCACGGCTGGGTTATCTTTGGCTGCTTGCTCTTTGAGCGCGGGTTCAGCACCCTCGAGGTTCATAGCCACGGCCGTCGCCAACATCTCGATATGGGCGAGTTCTTCGGTGCCGGTTTCTAAAAGCATGTCGCGGTACTTTTTCGGGCCGCGAGCATTCCAAGACTGGAACAGGTACTGTAACGCCACCCGCATTTCTCCCTCTTGACCGCCGATGGCCTGTTGCAACATCTTGGCAAAAACCGGATTCGGTGTGGTGACCTCAACTTTGTACTGCAATTTACCGTCGTGATAAAACATCGTTACCCCCGAGGAAGCTTTCTACTTCGCTAATCAAAATAGTCTCTAACTAGAGGCTTGTCTTAGGTGTGCCGTACAGTCAAGTATCGAATCCTCTTTATGAGTCGTTGCATTTATCCACCAAATCAGCGCAGAAGCAGAACCACTTCCCGGGAAAACCCCGGAAATCTGTCGTTCGATTTGCTTTTTGTCACTAAAACGAGCTTTTCTGAATATTTTGTTCACTTCGGCGAATGGCTGCAAAGTGCTTTTTGTTCGGTATCTGCTCTCTATAGTCAGTACAGAGCTCACTACTTGAAATCAGTTATGGACTTGGGGGAATTCACGATGAACGAAGAGAACCTTAAACAGCTCGTTACCGATGGCCTTTTAGCGCTTAAAGCAGGTGGGCGCGTCGCTGCGACAGCTACAGACGAAATTATGGACGCCGCGACAAATCCTGAACTGAAGTCAACTTTGCAGACCGGAAATGAAACCTCGAAAGAGTAGCAAACGCAGATTGATCAGGCGATGCAGGAAACCGGCGCGAACGGCGAGGGTGAGAACCCGGTACTCGAGGCGCACTACGAAGTTGCGCGTAAAATCTGCGATTCTGTACCGGACGAGCAGGTACGTGACCTAGGGATTATCGCTGCAGGACAGCTGGCACTTCACTACTGGATCGCTTCGTTCGGGACGCTTCACGCTTACGCGAAACAGCTGGGGATGGACGGTACCGCACAGGCGATGGGTCAGTCACTAGCTGAGGCTAAACAAGCGGACGAAAAACACACTCAGCTTGCCGCGCAGATTATGGGCTAAAGTTTTAGCGTCGCGGTTCATGATAACAGACGAAAAAGTACAACTCAAGGTAGGATTGTCTTACGTTACTTGTACCTTCTCGGGCATTTTTAGTTGAGTCACACACTTTGCTGCTAAGCCCGTAGGCTGCTAATTTGTCAATCCCTAACTCAGCAGCTACTGAGCCGTTTACAGACGGAGTGACGGAGTGGTCTCCAACAAATTGCCCGAGTTTCAACTGTAGCTGGTTTGCTGCTTGTACCTTTGTAGTTAATACGGCTGTCTGAACCTATAGGAACGTGGAATAACAAGTTGCGTAAAGCTCGGTGCAACAGCTAAACAAGCCGAACAACTGTTTAGCGACCGTTTTATGTGACAAAGCAATGTTTCGGATATCTGAGGTGACTTATGACGCACGCCCACGTACCTAAGCAAACGCTCTCTAGCTGGCCTCGAGCAAAAAACCTGCTGCACACGTCTGAACTCATTCAAGACCTGACGACTGATGTCTGCGTTGTCGGCGCTGGCCTTGCCGGTCTTACGACCGCTTACCTTTTAGCTCGTGAGGGTCGTGCCGTCGTTGTTCTTGACAAAGGATCTGTGGGTGGCGGTAATACGGGACGCACGACAGCCCAGCTCTCAAACGCGCTTGACGACCGTTACAGCGAACTTATCCGGATTCACGGAGAAGCGAAGGCGCGGCTTGCCGCACACAGCCACACCGCCGCTATCTCAATGATTGAGGCGATTGTGCAAGAAGAGGCGATAGACTGCGATTTCGAGCGCGTCAGCGGTTACTTGTTTGTACCCTCCGCGACTTCACGTAAGGTCTTAGACGACGAACTCGAAGCTGCTCACCGGGTAGGGCTTACCCAGGTAGAGCGTGTCGCGCAGGCACCGCTTGATGGTTTCGATACGCTGCCCTGCCTGCATTTTCCCGATCAGGGCCAGTTCGATCCCTTAAAGTACCTGAACGGATTAGCTAAGGCGGTTCAGGCGCGAGGCGGTCAAATCTATACGGATTCGCCGGTCGAGCAGATTACCGACAGTCAGCCCGCTCGAGTCCAAACCCGCTCGGGCTTCACCGTAACGGCCGCAGCGGTGGTCGTTGCAACCAACTCGCCGATCAACGACCGGGTTGCCCTCCACACCAAACAAGCCCCTTATCTAAGCTACGTTATTGCCGCCGAAGTTCCGCGTAACAGTGTCGCTAAAGCACTTTACTGGGACACTGAAGACCCGTACCACTACGTGAGACTGCAGACGCTTGACGGCGGTGAAAGTGAGCTTTTACTCGTTGGGGGTGAAGATCACAAGACCGGACAGGCTGACGACGCCGACGTGCGTTATGCGCGGCTCGAGGCTTGGGCGCGGGAGCGTTTTCCAAGTATGCAGCGAGTCGTTTACCGCTGGTCGGGTCAGGTCTACGAGTCGCTGGACGGCCTCGCTTTTATCGGCTTAAACCCCGGTGACAAAGCCGTTTACGTCGCTACCGGCGACTCGGGTATGGGGATGACCCACGGCACAATTGCAGGTATGCTGCTCCGTGACCTGATTGTCGGGAACGACGATGCCTGGGCTGTTATCTACGACCCCGCCCGGAAACCGTTTAAAGCAGCAGGCGAGTTTGTCAAAGACAACGCCAACGTCGGCGTTCAGTTTACCGATCTGCTAACGCCAGGATCGGGGAAAGCTACGGACGAGATAGCGCCGGGTACGGGTGCGGTAGTCGGCTTCGGTTCCGGCAAACACGCCGTTTACCGCGACGATACCGGGACGCTCCACACGCACTCAGCAATTTGTCCGCACTTAGGTTGCGTCGTAGCGTGGAATCACGGAGAGCGGAGCTGGGACTGTCCTTGCCACGGCTCACGTTTTGATGCTTACGGAAAGGTACTGAACGGACCGGCTTATTCTGACCTGGCGGCGACTGAAAAGTAGACTCGACAAACAGGTGTTGTAACGTAACCGTCTTAGCAGTAGGTATACCCCAGGTAGCCTAGCTCACCTGGTCGGTGCTCTCTTCGGCTGAGACTGTAAAGCTGTGCTGAGATAGGGTTAGGGATGCCAGCCTGCCCGTACTGCTCAACCACCAAGGCTCATAAAGACGGACGCGACCGAGCCGGGAAACAGCGCTACCGCTGCTCTTCGTGCCGACGCAGCTTCACCGACCGCACCGGCACACCCTTCACCAATCACCGTTGGCCTCGTGACGTGATCCTTATAGCGGTGCGCTGGTATTTCAGCTACCGCTTGTCCGCCGCCAACGTCCGCAACCTGCTGGCCGAACGTGGGCTCGACGTATCCCGGCAGACGGTAGCGAACTGGGTGCAGAAGTTCGGCGTACTCCTAGCTGAAGCTGGGCGACGCTACGCTAAGCGGGTCGGCAAGCGCTGGTTCGTGGACGAAACCTACGTGCGGGTCGGTAAGGCGTGGGCGTACCTCTACCGAGCCGTGGATGAAGCGGGGCAAGTCGTAGACGTGCTGCTGCGTGAAAAACGCGACTTAACGAGCGCCAAGGCATTCTTCGGTCAAGCCATCAAACGCCGAGGTGTGGTTCCCGCCGAGGTCATCACTGACAAGCACCGGGCGTACCTGCGGGCCGTAAAGCAGCATGCGCCGAACGCCAAACACCGGCGTACCGGGTTGCACCGCCAGCGAGCGCTCACTACCAAGCCAATCGAACGCTCACACATTGCCATCAAAGACCGTGTGCGGCCGATGCGCGGTTTGGGGTCTGTGGCAACCGGGCAGCGTTTACTGGAGGGTGTTGAGCTGGCTCAAGCGGTGAAGCGCGGCGACGTTCGCTCACCTGACCAAAGTGAGGCGAGCTCAATCCATGAAGGCGTGAGGCTGGACGTGATGAAGTTTGCTTGGCTAGCTACTGGGCTCCGAACCGCCGCTTGAGCGACATGGAGGATGAAACCCGACGTGCTGGCAGATTCGAAGGTCACATACCCCAGCACAACTTTACAGTCTTGTTCGTATGGGTCTTTTTCGGGAGTTTGCTTGACAAAGACAGTACCATCCACTATATTGGAATCAATTCCAAAGACGGGGCAACGTTATGGCCGATAAGCGCCGCAACATTCAAGACATTGCACGGTTGGCTGGGGTGGGGGTTGGAACGGTTTCACGTGTTCTCAACGAGCATCCAAACGTCAAACCGGCGACGCGCCAACATATACGTGATGTCATCCGGGAGGTCGGGTACGCCCCGGACTTTCAGGCGCGTTACATCCGCACCAAACGTTCACAGCTCTTTGGTTTCGTATCAGACGCCGTAGCCACGACACCATTCGCAGTTAACCTCATTAAGGGCGCTCAAGATGCAGCGCGGGCAAGCGAACGGCTGCTCTTGATGGTTGATGCGGATGGTGGCGAGCGGGACCGTGAAAAAGCCGTTGATCTCATGCTCGAGCGAAACGTCGAAGGTCTCATTTATGCTGCGATGTATCATCAGCGTGTCACCTTGCCGGCTAAAGCCTACAGTCTCTCAACGGTTCTCGTCGACTGCTTTGTCGAGGACGCCTCCCTAGCCAGTGTCGTCCCGGACGAGGTTCAAGGCGGATTTACTGCGACCGAACATCTGCTTTTGCAGGGCCACCGGCGCGTCGGATTTATCAATGTCGACCGACTTGAGTCCGGCTTACCCGCTTCATACGGACGCCTAGCTGGTTATAAGCAGGCGCTCAAGGCGTTCGATGTGCCCTACGACGAGGCGCTGGTGCGTTTTGGAGACGGAACCGGACGAGACGGCTACCGCTACGCAGCTGAACTCTTGAACATTTCCGATTCCCCTACAGCACTCTTTTGTGGCACAGACCGAATCGCTATGGGCGCTTACAACGCGATCAATGAGCAGAAATTTCGGATACCCGATGACATCGCGGTCGTCGGCTTCGATAATCAAGACATCATCGCTGAGTACCTGCGGCCATCCCTAACGACGGTCGCGTTGCCGCATTACGACATGGGCCGGTGGGCGGTCGAACGCCTTACGCAGCGTGTGGCTGGAGAAGCGCTCGAGCCCATACAGCACAAGATGTCCTGCCCGCTGATTCGTAGAGAGTCGGCGTAAATGGAACTGTTCGTTCTGATACAATATTTCCTGTCTACGTTTTGGAATCAATTCCATTTGGGATTGCGGTTATGAGAGGAGGTTCAATGGATATTCACTAACTGTGCTCGCCCTTCAGCCTGTATTTGTACCTTCTGACGAAAGGAAACACATGACCCGAAAAGTTACCATCCTCCTGAGCTTGCTTCTCCTTACCCACGCGGCTCTCGCACAGACAACCTTGACGCTATGGCGTCACGAAACGGGCGACGAGGAGATGAACGAAAACCTCGCCCAAATCGAAGCGTTCAACACCTCCCAGAGCGCGTGGCGTATCACCCGGGAAACTCTGCCACAGGGCTCATATACGGAATCCGTTACGGCAGCGGCGCTTGCGGGCGAACTCCCCTGCATCTTCGATATGGACCAGCCGACGGTGCCCAACTTTGCCTGGGCTGGACACGTTGCGCCCCTCGACGAGTACATTTCGCAGGAGGTGAGAGACGACCTCACCCCGGGCGCGTTTGGCACCTATAGAGATCAGATCTATTCGCTCGGTCAGTTTGACGTGGCGCTCGCCCTCTTCGGTCGCCGCTCTGTTCTTGAAGAGAACGGGATCCGCATCGCCACGCTCGAGGAACCCTACACCCTTGAGGAGTTTAACGAGGTGCTGGCGACGCTTAGCGAAGTAGAAGGTTTCGACTACGCCTTTGATGTCACCGCGGGGGCAACAGGCGAGTGGTACTCCTATGCCTACTCTCCGTGGCTGCAATCGTTCGGCGGCGACCTGATCGACCGCGAGAGCTACCTCGAGGCCGAAGGTGTTCTCAACGGGGAAGAAGCCGTGGCGTTCGGGGAATGGTTCCAGGCTCTCTTTGAAGATGGTTACGCGCCTGCCAGCCCGCCCGACGACCAGAGCTTCGTGCAGGGCCGCGTGCCGCTCTTCTACACCGGCAGCTGGGCGATCGGACCCTATACCGACGCCTGGGGCGAGGATGTAGTAGTCATGCCGCCCCCCGACTTCGGCACCGGTCCCAAGATCGGTTCAGGCTCCTGGCAGTGGGGTGTCAGCAGCACATGTGAGAACCCTGAAGGTGCCCAAGCCTTTATCGAGTTCATCGTGCAACCCGAGCAGATCGCCGCCATGTCCGACGCGACCAGCCTGATCCCGACCTCCGAGGCTGCGGCTGCCCAAACGGAAAACTATCAGGAGGGCGGCCAGTGGCGCATGTTCTACGACTATGCGGAGAACTACGCAGTACCCCGTCCGGAGACGCCCGGCTACCCGTTTATCTCGAGCACCTTTGAGCGAGCAATGCTCGCGATCCGCGACGGGGGCGACGTGCAGGACAACCTCGATGATGCGGTCGACGCCATTGAACAAAACATCGACGACAACGGCGGCTACGGCTTCGAGTAGAGGCGATGTGGGGTGGGAAGGATCATCCTTCCCACCCTGGAGGGATTATACACCTATGGCACAACCGACCCTAAGCCGCAAGGTGAGCTTGACGCCCCCTAGAACACGTGGACGTTTGGGCAGGAATGGCCGTTTCGCATTGCTGATGGGAGGTCCAGCCTTTTTTGGACTTATCGTCTTTCTCGTCGTCCCTTTTTTCCTGGCCTTCTTGCTGAGTTTTACCAATCAGCGGCTTCTCTCCCCTAACCCGACCGAGTGGGTGGGACTGCGCAACTACAGCCGGTTGGTTGGAATGACCGTGCTGCCACTCGAGCCTGAACGCGATGAAACGACTGGCAACATTTTGAGAGACGATGCCGGCTCTGTCGAGTACCCCCGGTCCAGGTCGATCACCCGCAGCGACCCCAGGTACGAAGGCTTTAGCGAGTGGCTCAGCTTCGATAGAGGCGAAAGACGCTACGTGGTTCTCGCCAAAGATCCAACGTTTCTACGTTCACTCGTCAACATCTTTCTTTTTGCTGTAGTTGTCATTCCCCTTCAGAGCAGCGTTGGCTTGGCGCTCGCGCTCCTTCTGAATCAAGGTTTGCCTGGCACCAAGATCTTCCGCACGCTATATTTCAGCCCAGTCGTCACCTCGATGGTGGTGGTCTCAATTGTCTGGAGCTTCATGTACGAGGAGCGTCGGGGGCTTATGAACCAGTTTCTGCAGAGTATCTCCTTCGGTACACTTGGCCCCATCGACTGGTTGGGTGATCCGCGCTTTGCCATGCTGTCGATCATTCTCATGTCGATCTGGCAAGGTGCCGGATTGCAGATGGTGATCTTTTTAGCGGGTCTTCAGGCGATTCCCAACGAGCTTTATGAAGCTGCCAATATCGATGGGGCCAACCGCTGGCAAAAGTTCCGCTTCGTCACCTTACCTAGCCTTTACAACACCACCGTTTTTATCATCATCACCATCACGATTGCAGCGTTCAGCCTTTTTACACAGGTCGACGTCATGACCTCAGGCGGACCTGACAACGCCACTGCAACGGTGATGTTCCATGCGGTTAGGGCGGGGTTTCGGGAGCAAGACATCGCCTACGGTGCAGCGATTACCGTGATCTACTTTTTGCTTATTCTGAGCATCGCATTGGTGCAGCGCCGACTGCTGGTTGGTGGAAGGGCTCAGACATGACAACAACGCAGGCCAAGCGGCAGAAGAGACAAGCTAAGGTCGCATCGCTGATCTTTACCTACGCACTCCTTATCCTTTTTGCGATCATCTTCGCTTTTCCTCTTGTCTTTATGCTGATGTCGTCGCTTAAGACCGACGCTGCCATCTTTGCTGACGTTCGCTCCATCCGGGCGTTTTTGCCTGTAGGTGAAATCTCGCTCGAGAACTTTCGGCTGGTGTTTGAACGGAGCCCCTTTTGGCTCTACTTTAGGAACTCTCTGCTGATCACCGGCATCACCGTCATTGCGGGGCTTCTGATCAACAGCATGGCAGCCTACGCGCTGTCTCGACTACGTTGGAAGGGACAAACAGTCGTGCTCGCCGCAATTATCGGCACGCTGATCATCCCCTTTGAGGCCATTGCTATACCACTGCTCTTTATGAGCAGCCAGCTGCCGTGGCTCGACATCGGGCTGAGCGGGGTGACGCTCCAGCGCTCTTGGCTTAACACAATGCACGTGCAGATCGTTCCCTTCATTGCGAGTGCGTTCTCAATCTTTCTCTTCTATCAGTTCTTTCTCGGCATCCCCAAAGAGATCGACGAAGCGGCCACCGTTGATGGGGCGTCACCCTGGCGTATCTACTGGAGTCTAATCCTGCCCCTTTCGCGTCCCGTCTTTGCAACCGTCGCCATTTTGCAATTTCTGGGAATGTGGAATGCTTACCTTTGGCCGATTATCGCCGTGTACGGTCAGAACGTAAGGCCCATCATGCCTGGCATCCAGCAGTTTTTCGGACGCACGGTCGAGTGGGGCCAAATCATGGCGTACGCGTCCCTAATCACCATCCCGATTCTTGTTGTCTTCCTGCTTTTTCAAGACTGGTTTATTCGCAGTGTCGCCTCGAGCGGGGCTAAAGGGTAGAAGCAGCGAGCACTGTGCCGGGGCTAACTGGCCCCGGCTGGTCCTACAGGTACGGCCCCACCCTAGAACACTTTTATTTAGGAGCTTATATGAAACCAGCGCACACCGAGCCGATGAACATGTTCGGGACTTCCGTTAGAGAACTCAGTGGCGCACAGAAGAAACGGGCTGCACTAGCCGGAGATCGGCACCGACCTTCGTATCACTTCTTGCCACCTGCCCACTGGATGAACGATCCTAACGGCTTTATCCAGTGGGGTGACGAGCACCATCTCTTTTATCAGCACAATCCCAACGAACCCGATTGGGGTGATATTCATTGGGGGCATGCGGTCAGCAAGGACCTCGTTTACTGGACCGACCTCCCCATAGCACTACTACCGACAGTGGGTACACCCGATGAAGGAGGTTGCTTCTCTGGGTGCGCCGTGGACGACGGCGGCACACCTACACTTCTATATACTGGCTTCGTTAACGATGAGCAGGCTCAGTGCCTAGCCACAAGCCGCGATCAACTAGTGACCTGGCAACCCGACCCCAACAACCCCATACTTGCAGGTGCCCCTTTGGAAATGCGCGCGGAGGACTTCCGGGATCCGTTTGTTTGGCGCGAAGCCGCCATCTGGTACATGGTGCTGGGTACGGGCAAAAAAACAGGTGGTGGGGCTGCGCTCCTCTATCGTTCCAAGGACCTTAGGAAATGGGAGTATCTTCATCCACTACTCGAAGGTAGGCTTGAGGAGACGGGTGAGGTCTGGGAATGCCCAAACTTCTTCCCCCTGGGCGACAAATACGTCCTTATCGTGTCGGTTTGGCCGCGAGCGTTTGTCCACTACTTTATCGGCAGCTATGAAAACTACCGCTTCACTCCCGAGACGTCAGGAAGGCTAGACCATAACGGCAGCTTTTACGCTCCTCTCTCAACTCTCGATCATCAAGGACGGCGACTCTTGGTCGGCTGGCTCGACGAGTGGCGCAGTTTAGAAGCGCGCAAAAGAGCTGGCTGGGCAGGTGTCCTTTCTCTACCCCAGACACTCGCGTTAACAGCGGAGGCCAAACTCTTGGTGCAACCCGCAGCGGAACTGGAGGTATTGCGAGGTGAGTACTATACGCTACCTGGAAACGCATTTACTGGTCTAGAACTGCGGGGAGACGCCCTAGAAATCATTGTAAAGCTTAAATCTTCCACTACTCAGCGTTACGGCATAAGCGTTCTCTGTTCCCCCAACAGGGAAGAAGAGACTCACATCTACTACGAAGCAAAAGAGAAACGGTTGATAGTAGATCGCGCCCGCGCCTCGCTCGATCCTGAAGTGAGCCGAGAACCTCATATTGCAATGCTTGAACTCGCTCCAGATGAAGCCTTAGTGCTTAGGGTTTTCGTTGATCGTTCTGTTATCGAAGTGTTCGCCAACAACCGAGCGTTCATTGCGAGTCGTGTTTACCCAACGCGCAGTGACAGTTTGGAGGTCGCCCTAATGCTTGATGAAGGCGTAACCGTACAGTCTTTGGAAGCTTGGCAAATGAAGACGATTTGGTAGGGCAGTGACCTATGACTTGACGAATTGAAAGGTTGGTTCGGTTGCTGCGGATATACCACCCGCAACCTCCCCCGCTTTCTCAGTGTCCGCTCGAGGTCTTGCACCAAGCCAAGCGCTCTCAGCCTCGAGCGGGCGGTGCCGAGATGATGACCTCTTCGATGAGTTCCGAGGAGACTGCAAAGATGAGCTGGGGTAGGGTTAAGGATGCCAGCTTGCCCACACTGCTCAAATACCAGGACCAGTAAAGACGGACAAGACCGTGCCAAGAGGCAGCGCTACCGTTGCTTGGCATGTCAGCGTAGCTTCACCGACCGCACCGGCACGCCCTTCACAAATCACCGCTGGCCTCGTGACGTCATCGTGATGGCCGTGCGCTGGTACTTCAGCTACTGTGCTGCGCCATCTCGGCACCCTGTCCCAGGTGAGAGATTTGCGTAACCGCTCGGGAAGCGTGGTTATCGTAGCGGCGATGGCGTCTCGCACAGCTTCAGCGCCATGTCCTGCCAACGCTGGACCGTTCTTCGCTCTGAGAACCTCACGGTGACCGTCCATAGGTGGAAGGTGCAGCAGCAGGGTGAACCTTGTCATGCGTTCTACCAATGTGCCGATGGTACACGTTGCCACCGCCGCTGGCTTCGGCCTGCTCGTCATACATGACCTTTCTAACAACGCCCAGCGCCTCAACGGCGGGCGCTTCTGGCAGCGTGCCCACCTGTGGGCAACGATCCAGGGGCTCGCCGTGCAGCCGCTTAACCAGACCACCGAGCGCGCCGATAGGGAACGTCAGCTTGGACTCGAGCCGACCTTCACGCGCGCCCTCGCGGAGCTGATCGGTGATTCCGACTGGCAGGCGCTGATGCCCTTTCGCATCGGCTATCCCACGGTGACGGCGCTGGCAAGCCCACGGCG
>JAABUN010007032.1_pt1 | contig 12469 bp, 12 predicted proteins | sample 5559311 | NCBI WGS metagenome assembly JAABUN01 (sample SAMN10711877, study PRJNA513370) | rock metagenome | isolation source: Antarctica rocks | place: Antarctica: Victoria Land, Siegfried Peak sud | reverse complement strand
CCGGCGGGAACCGGTGGCGTTTGTAGGCGGGGACGAGGGCGTGTTCTTTCATGCGCCGAGTATCGCATACCCGCCCGCTCGCAAAGCTTGCCAGTTACCTTGACAATACCGTCCTGCGGGTGCTGATCACCGATACGCTCGCGAGCTACGGCGCCGCGAAGCGGGAGATGCTCCCGGGCGTCGAGCACCGCCAACACAAACGGCTCAACAACCGGGCGGAGGATGCGCACCGGCCGACCCGCGAGCGCGAGCGGCGCCTGCGGCGGTTCAAGTCGTCGGGGCATGCGCGGCGGTTCCTCGCCGCCACCGCCTGACCGCCGCCGCCTACCGCGCGACCCGCGACCAGCGCTTCGCTACCTGGCGGGTGGTCACCGGCACCCCGGCGCTGGTCTGAGCGGCGCTGCCCGCCCGCCTCACCACGCCCCCGCGCACCCATCTTCCGCACCGCGCGACTTATCCTGACAGTGCTTGTGGAACGGCGTCCCGGTCACGCGCGAGACCGGCATGTCGCCCCCCTCGGTGCCCGCTGGCGTCCGGCGGCCCGTCGCAGTGTAGCCGCTGGCGGCCGACCTCGGAGATCGTGCGGGGACACGGCGATCGTGCGGGGCCGCTGCGCGTGATGGGGCTCGGATATCGGTGCAGCCGAGGGCGCGGACCTGGGGCCGGTCGGCGGCGCGGGCACCGAGGTCGTCGCGATTGCCCGTGAGGGCGGTCGCGCCAGCGGCTGCGAGGGCGACGGGCGCGGGAATACTGGCCGGAGTGCGATCCAGTCGTTAGGGGATGGGGAACTCGCGATAGTCTCCGGCGACGAGCTGGCCGATGAGTCGCCCGATCGCCCCGGCGTGCGGCGCGATGCGCGGCCACGACGTCGAGCCGAGCACGAGGATGGCGAGGTGCCGACCAGCGAGGTGCTCCTGGTGCTTGAGTTGCTGGTCGGTCGTGACGAACACCTCGTAGTCGGCGTCTTCCGCCGCCGCGAGCAGCGGCCCGTCCGGCAGCGTCGCCCACCCCAGTTCGTAGACGGTCGCCACCGCATGCCCGCGCAGCGCACGCCGGAGGGGAACCGGCGTCCCCTGGTCGAAGAGGACCCTCACGCCGGGGCGGCGGTGAAGAGCCGGGCCTCGTGCTCGAGGACGGCATCGACCTGGGCGCGGGTCACGCCCGGGAACCAGGCGAGGAAATCGTCCACGGTGGCCCCGTCGCGCAGGTTCTCGAAGAGGGCGGTGACGGGCACGCGCGTGCTGCGGAAGACCCAGGCGCCGCCGACCCGTCCCGGCTCCCGCTCGATCGCATCCAGCCTGCCCCGCTCGTCCACGCCGCCCTCCGCCCGTTGGCCGCCGAGCCTCAGAAACGAGTATACCAGAATCCGCGCCCAGGCTCGCGCAGGCGCGATGACCGTAGCAGGGCAACGGGTCGCTCGCCAGGATGATCACCGGGCGGGCCGCCCCCGCCCGCAGCCGCGCCGCCCGGTCGAAGAGGCGCTGGTCGCGGATACCGACGACGAGATCGGCGGGGATGCGTCAGGAATGGGACGACGATAGTTGCCAGGGGTCTTGACGACGGCGCGAAGGCGACCTGTCCCGGCGTCAGGCGGCGACCATCTCGGCCATGATGGCCGACCGGCGCTCCTGGAACCGGCGGCGGCGCGCCGCCAGCGCGACGGGCTCGTCCGACCGGGCCTGGGCGCGGAAGTACTGGCGCTGCTCCTCGAAGCCGGTGCAGAAGCGCGCGGCCGAGGCGAAGGCACCGAACCCGCGCATGGGGTAGTAGCGTTGCTTGACGCCCCGGTGGTCCTGCTCGATCCAGTTGTTCTTGTACCGGCTCGTGCGGTGGATGACGTCGCCGCCGAGGGTCTCGCGGATGGCGCGCGGGTAGGCGTCGTGCCCGTCGGTCGTCACCTGCTTGGGGGCGCGCCCGGCGAGGTCCAGGGCCTGCGCGAAGAACCGCTGGGCCGCCGCCATATCGCGTCGCTCGCTGAGCAGTGCGTCGACGAGATTGCCCTCCCGGTCGATCGCCCGGTAGAGGTAACACCAGCGCCCGTCGACCCGCAGGTAGGTCTCGTCTACATGCCACTTCGTCCCGCCTTGCCCGCGCCGTTTGGCGCGCAGTCGCACGGCCAGGAGCGGGGCGAAGCGCGCCTCCCACTCTCGGACGGCCTCGTGGCTGAAGACGAAGCCCCGCTCGAGGAACATCTCCGCGAGGTCCCTGAGGCGCAGCGTGTAGCGCAGGCGCCATAGGACGACAGCAGGACGAGGTCGGTCGGGTAGTGGCGGTGGTTGTAGAGCGTGCCGGTCCGCTCGTTGCAGAGCCGACGGCACTGGCCGCAGCGGTAGGTGCGATAGCCGAGCGCGGTGCGCCGTCGCTGTTCGACGGTCGCGGTCGCGGCGCAGTGGGGGCAGGGCACGGTCAGCTCCTTCACACAACGGCCAATGCCGCCACGCTACCAGAGTCAGGCCGTCCCGACCAGCCCTTGTCTGATTCCTGACGTAACCGGCGCGTCAGCACTCCCGCCCCTCCTCCAGGCGCGCGAAGCGGGTCGGCAGATCGCCGAGCGCGTGGCCGAACATCGCGTGCTCGCCCGCGTTCCAGCCCGCCCCGAGCCCGAGGACGAAACGCCCGCCCGAGAGGTCGTCCAGCGCGGCAGCCTGCCGGGCCAGCGTGACCGGGTCGCGCACGGAGAGCGGCGAGACCATCGCGCCGAAGCGCACGCGCTCGCTGTGGTCGGCCAGGTACGTCAGCGCGACGATCAGCTCCAGCGACGGGAGGGGCGTCGCCACCGCCAGCAGGATGCGGTCGGAGAGGTACAGCCCGGCGAAGCCCAGTCGCTCGACTGTTGGCACGAGACCCTGCCACGGCGGCCAGTCCAGGCCGAACCACCCCTCGCACGCGATCGACAGTTGCATCGCCCCACCCTCCCCGCGCCACCTGGGCGTTCGTGCCCGCTGCCAATCCTCGTCAGTTGCGGATCTCGTAGAAGAGGTTGAAGGGGTTCTGGGGGAAGTCGATCCGCCTGAAGTGGGTGAAGCCCGCCTCGGCTGCCAGCTCGCGCGCCTTCGCCTCGCCCATGCAGGTGCCGGTCCCCTCGCCCCCCGCCGCCAGCGCCTGGGTCATGCAGTAGTTGGTGCTTGCCGAGTAGCCGAACGCCCCGATGCCCATGGGGTGATCAATGTTCGCTTGCAGGTCGCCGGAGAAGTTGAACTCCTGCATGAAGTACGTGCCGTCCGGCTTGAGCGCCTTGCGGATCGCCGCCAGCGCCGGGCGCGGGCGGGGCATGTTGTGGACCACATCGAAGGTCGTGATCAGGTCGAACTGACCGGGGATCCCCGCGGTCGCGTCGCAGACCTCGTAGCGCACCCGATCCGCCAGCCCCGCCGCCGTGGCATTGGCGTTGGCCGCGTCAATGGCCGGCGGGTAGGCGTCGTAGCCAACCAGGGTGGCCTGCGGGTAGCCCTGCGCCAGGAAAAGCAACGCCTGGCCGTTGCCGCAGCCGATATCGGCGACCGACCCGCCCGCCCGCAGCGCCGCGTCGGCGCCGGGCAAGGCGGGGACCCAGTCCTGGGCGAAGTTGTTGCGGAAGCCGGTGCGCGTGAAGCGCTCGAAGCCGCACATCCAGTCCGCGCCATAGGCCGACTGCGGCACCCCGCCGCCGGTCCTGAACGCCTCGGTCAGCAGGTCGAGGATGACCCAGTACGACTGGATCATCGGGAAGACGCTGGCCAGGTAGAACGGGCTGTCGGCGTCGGCCAGGACGAAGGCGTGCTCGGGCGGCAGGGCGAATGCCTTGGTGCCGTCGTCGTAGGCGACGTACCCGTGGCAGGCCATCGCCGACAGCCATTCGCGCGCATACCGCTCGGCGATCCCCGCGCGGGCGGCGAACGCGTCGCTCGTCGCCGGGCCGCCCTCGGCGAGGTGCCGCCAGAGTCCGAGCCGGTCCGCGATCGTGGCCAGGGTGCCCATCTGGCCCGCCGTGACATCGCCCAGGACCTTGAACGCGAACGCCCCGGCCTTCTCCATGTCGAGTGTCGGCTGCGCGACCATGCACTGCCTCCTCCTCTTTGCGCACCACTCGCCCCACCACGGGGACGATGGCACTTCGCCCTGGCACCCGACTCGGCACCAGCGACTCCCAGCGTAGCGGGATCTGGCGCGGCGCGTATCCACCGAACCATGTATTCGCGGTATGTAAAATTTTCGGGTGACATATGTAGCGGACGGTCGCTCGCGCTCAGGCGAGGCGGTGGCGCAGGGCGTAGGCGGTGGCCTCGGCGCGGTTGTGCGCGCCGATCTTGAGGTACACGTTGGCGATGTGGCGCTGCACGGTGCCGGGGCTGAGGGAGAGCGCCGCCGCGATCTGGTGGTTGCTTCGGCCTGCGGCGAGCAGCCCCAGCACCTCGACCTCTCGCTGCGAGAGGCCATCCGGGCGGGCGGCTACGCCGGGCGCGGGTGCGCGGGCGGCGTCGAGGCGGGCGGCCAGCGCGTCGGCGCGGGCGAGGGCGGGGCGGGCGTCGAGGGGTTCCAGGAGGGCGCGGGCCTCGGCCAGTGCGGCGTGTGCGCCCGCTTTGTCGGCGTGGGCCAGGCGCAGTTCGGCCAGGGCGAGCAGGGTCAGCGCCCGCTCGTACGGGGCGGCGCAGGCGTCGGCCAGGGCATGTGCCGTGTCCAGGTGCGCCAGCGCCTCGGCATGTCGGCCAGCCGTCGTATCCACCTCACCCAGGGTGCGGTGCGCGGCGAGGAGCGCGAGTGGTTGCCGAGGGGCGGTGGCGTGCGCGAGCGCGGCCAGAGCGTGCTGTCGTGCCTGTTCGAGATCGCCCGCCGCGCGTTGGTAGGCGGCATGGGCGAGCGCACCCTCGGCCCGGCCAAGCACCGCGCCGGACCAGGCGAGCCAGCGGTCGGTGGCCGCCAACCAAATGCGGGCAGCGGGGAAATCTGCGGCCTCCGTGGCGAGGGTGACGGCGAGGCATTGCAGGGCGAGGGACCCTACCCAGTAGACGCTCTCGGGCCGGGTTTCAGTACCCGCCGGGAGCGCCGTCCGAATAAAGTGCCAGCCGATCGCCAACTCGCCGCGTACCTGCGCCAACGCGCCCAGGCCGGGTGCGATGACATCACGATAGAGTCCGCGATAGGTCGCCGGGTCGACCTGTCGCCCCAGCGCCTCCGCCTCGTCCCAGTGGCCCTCCAGCAGCAGCAGCGGTAGCGTATGGGCGCGCTGCGGGTAGTCGTCAGGGATCACCCCGTTCCCCCGCCTGTCCGCCGCCACGACCTCGTCGGCCAGGTGGTAACGCCAGGATAGGTCGTCGGTGTAGTAGGGCAGTGCTAGGTAACGGAGGCCGATCCTGGCCAGCACCCCGAGATTGAAGTGGTGTCCGATTGCCCGGTAGAGATCGTGGGCGCGCCCAACGGCGTGCCGTGCCGCCCCTGGATCGCCCAGCAAGGCGCAGGCCGACACCATGGCTAGATAGGCATCCAGGTAGGGAATCATGCTGCGCCCGGTCATGGCCGGGGCGGGCACCTCGGCAAGCACGCGCTCCCCCATCGCCCGCGCCTCCGCGAAGCGCCCGACGGCGACCAGCCAGTTGGCCAGGGTGCCTCTCTCCCCGCCCCTGGCCAGCCCAACCGCCTCTGCGAGCGTACTCAGCCGTGCATTGCCGTCCGTTCCCAGGGCCTCCAGCGCCGCTACCCCCGCCGCCACCTCGGCCACCGCCCGCGCGGGATCGCCCGCGAGGCCGTGCAGGTGGCCCCGCACAAAGCCGGTCAGCGCGGCGAGCGGGGTGTCGGCGGTCGCGGTCGCTAGGCGGTCCGCCTCGTCCAGGTAGGCAACCGCACGCTCGGGATCGGCGTGGCGGTGCAGTGCGGCCAGGCGCAGCAGCAGCCAGCCCCGCCACCCTGCCTCGCCCTTTTCCTCCGGCAGCAGCGTCAGTGCCGCCTCGTAGCGGTCGGCCGCCGAGGCCCAGGCCCAGGTCCGCCAAGCCCGCTCGCCGGCCTGGAGCAGCCACGCGATAGTCCGCACGTCGCCCGCCTGACGGAAGTGGTGGGCGACGGCGTCCGGGTTAGGTCGCGTCGTGGCCGCGAGCGCCTCCCCCGCACGGCGGTGCCACGCCCGCCGTCGAGGCGCCAAGGTGCCGTCGTAGACGACCTCGCGGATCAGCGCGTGGGCGAAGCGCACCCCGTCGTCGGTCGCCTCGATCACACGCGCCGCAATGGCCCGCTCGGCCGTGGCGAGCAACGCCGCTTCCTCGGCTTCGCTCACCGCCGACCACAGGTCGAACGAGAGCTCTTGACCGAGCACCGCCGCGACCGCGAGCAGCCGCCGGTCCTGATCGGCCAGCCGGGCCAGCCGCCCCGCAATGACCTGCCGCAGCAGCGTCGGCACCGGTATCCGCTCCAGGTCGCCGAGCGTCCAGTCAGCACCCGTTTCGCGCAGTACCGCTAAGCATTCGAGCGTCCGCAGCACTTCGTCCAGGAAGAGCGCGTTGCCCTCGGTGCGCCCGACCAGATAGCCGACGAGGCGGTCCTGGTCGCCCCGCCCCAGGGCATAGCGCGCCGCGACGAGTACATCGACGGCCGCAACATCGAGCGGTCGCAGTTCGAGCCGCTCTGCGCGGACCTCGCGCACCAGCGCAGGCAGCAGGTCGGCGAACCGGTGGCCGGGCACGATCTCGTCGTCGCGGTAGGTGGCGAGCAGCAGCGGCGGGTGGCCAGCCAGGTCACGGGCGACGGCGCGCAGGAGATCGAGGGAGGCAGGGTCGGCCCAGTGCAAATCCTCCAACAGGAGGACCATGGGGTGTGCCGTCGCCAGCCCCGCCAAGTACTCCCGCGCCGCCGCGAAGAGCGCCCCCTGGCTGGCCGCGCCACCACCGCTGAAAGCGGGGACAAGGAGCAAGGGGTTGTCATGCGGGGCGCGGGGAAGCGCCTCGGCCCAGGGGCCGTAGGGGGGCGTTTCGGTCAGGTCGTAGCAGCGCCCGACGAGGACGAGCGCACCACGCCCCCGCGCCTCGGCCAGCAGGGACTCGGCCAGCGCCGTCTTGCCGATCCCCGCCTCCCCGCCGATGAGCACCAGGGACCCACGGCCGATCAGGGCGGCGGCCAGGGCGTCGCGCAGCGTCACCAACTCGCGCCCGCGGCCAACAAGCGGCGGCGCACCATGTGGAGCGATGGGGGATGCGGTCTGATCGGCCATCGGCGGCCTCCCGGCGTGGCGATCGAGGATCGATGCCGCCGAGTATAGCATGGGCCGTCCGCCGGACTTTCCGCGGGGTACTGTCAGGGTAACTGAAGGCCAAGCGGGTGGCCGGGTGTGCGATACTCCGGTGCATGAACGAACACATCGCCGCTCGCCGCTACAAACGCCATCGCTTCCCGCCTGCGAGCATCGGCCACGCGGTGTGGCTCTCCTTCCGGTTCGCCCGCAGTTATCGCGATGTTGAGGAGTTGCTGGCCGAGCGCGGCGTCATCGTGACGTATGAGACGATCCGCCGGTGGTGCCGCAAGTTCGGCCAGCAATACGCCAATACGCTGCGCCACCGCCGTCCCCGGCCCGGGGATACGTGGCACCTGGACGAGGTCTTCATCGGCATCAATGGGGTACAGCACTATCGCTGGCGGGCGGTCGACCAGGATGGCACCGTCCTCGACATCCTCGTCCAGGGTCGGCGGGACAAGGCGGCCGCCAGGAGGTTCTTCCGCCGGCTGCTCGAGGATCTCGCCTACGTGCCGCGCGTGCTGATCACCGACAAGTTGGCCAGTTATGGGGCGGCCAAGCGCGCAGTCCTGCCGAGCGTCGAACAGCGGCAACACCGACGGCGCAACAACCGGGCGGAGAACGCGCATCAGCCCACGCGGGAACGCGAGCGGCGGATGCGGCGCTTCAAGAGCCCGGGTCACGCGCAGCGCTTCCTGGCTACCCACGGGCCGATCCTCTCCCACTGCCGCCCGCGCCGCCACCGCCTCACCGCCGCCGCCTACCGCGAGACCCGCGCCGAACGCTTCCAGACCTGGCACGAAGTGACCGGGACGCTGGCCGTCGCCTGAGCGCGCACGCGCACGGCCGCAACTCGCCCTTGTTCAGCTTCCCTCCCCGCGTAGCACGCTAACTTGATAATGCCGAGCCGGAAGACCGTGCCTCCGCGCTCCCACGCGAAGGCGTACCGCTCGATAGAGCCGGTGTTCGCTTTGTCGGGTGCGGGGGCCCAGCCGCGCGCCCGGAGCGCCGCGTCGTAGTAGGCGATGATGCCCGCCACATCGTCTGGGTCGGTGTAGTCGGCCACGGCGACGGCCGAGGCACCGTGGAGGGTGCGGGAGCACCCGCCGCCCGGCGCGCCGCGCGCGACCGCCCCCGGCGGAGCCAGCCGCAACTCGGGGAGGGCGGCGAGGGCGGCCGGTTCGTCGCCGCAGGGATCCCGCGCGGCGCGCGGCCAGCTGTGCGAAGACGAGGCTGACGGTCAGCGCGACCGCAGCAGCAGCAGGGCGACGAGCAGGCAGCAGCTGCGCCGCCCGAGTCGCTCCGACGCCGGACCGACGGGCCGAGCTGGGAGGCTCATCGCTGCCCCGCCGCCGCGGCCCATGCCCAAGCCAAGTAACGTCCCAGGGCGAGACAGCCCACCGCGCCCGCGACGAAGCCGCCGACCGTCGCCACCAAGGGCCACCAGTCCGTGACCAACATCGGCGGGCCGGTCCCGAAGAAGAGGGCAAGCCAGCTGAGCAAGGCCAAGGCCAACCCGCAGATGCTGAGGGCTAGCAACCCTACCGCCAGCGCGCCCAGGGCCAGCAGGGCGGCGAGGGCAGCCACCGCCCGTGCGGCGTGAGGCAGGAGTGCGCTGGCCAGCCGGACCCCGCCAATGAGCGTGAGCAGCGCCCCACTCACTCCCAAGATCACGGCAGGGTGCCACACCGCATAATACTTTTGCCACATGTCGGCAACGAGCCAGTCTCCGCCGAGGGCGCACCCGGTGCACACGAGCAGCAGGGCTGCTGCCCACCCGTCGCCAGCCGGTGGTGTCCGCGTGACCATCGTCGCCCCCTGCACCACGCCGCAGCGCCGAACCGCGTCCCGTGTAATGTGCCACGGAACTGCGGCCCGCGTAGCGGCCGTATCGTAGCGATCGGCTACCCCGAACCAGGGGAGCCTTGTGCGCTTGAGGGAGATGCGCGGGGCCGGAGGGCTCACGGTACAGCGAGCGCCTGGACGGCCACGCGCTGGCACTTGGTTGCACGGCGGTTTTGCTGTCCTGTCGCGCAGTCGCCCACACAGAGAGCATCCCCCAGTTCTATCCCAGAGGGAAAGGGACACCCCCATACAGGCGGCCGATTACTGCGTTCACACGATCGTAAATGACGATAGCGCGCCCGGCGCACGCGATGGTGAGATGGCTGATAGAGGGCCGGACGAGCGCCGCTACTCTGGCTCAAGATGTACGATAAGAATCGCGCTGGAAAGGCGGCAATATCGAGAATGTGCGGTGGTGCCATGTCCCTATGCCAGTCCGATCTTTCAAGGGAAGGCGCGGATAATGAAGACAGCCATCTCCGCCCGCGTCACACCCCGATCCGGGCAGAAGATCAGCAGCCCCTGAGCATTCGTGCCGCAGCCTGTGGTGACGCCGCTCTTATACAGAGCCTCGATGTAGCCATATTGTGGGTAGTCGGCGGGCACATCGGCGAAGGTCGGTGTCGCCGGGGTGATCTGCTGTTGCTTAAGCGCGCGGATGAGGAAGGCGGCCATCTCTGCGCGGGTGACCCCGCGATCGGGGCAGAACTCCGTCCCGCCGCAGCCGGTGGTGATGCCGAGCGTGGCGAACTGGCCGATGTAGGCGTAGGCCCAGTAGTCTGGTGGCACATCGTTGAACGCCTGCGACGCGGGGGTGGCTGGGGTGCCGTACCCCAGCGTCCGGTCCACGAAGACCGCCATCTCGGCGCGGGTCACGCCGCGCTCGGGGCAATACAACTTCGTGTCGCAGCCGGTGGTGATCCCGCGCCGGGCGAATGCCTCGATCTGGCTGTAGGCCCAGTAGCCCATCGGCACGTCCGCGAAGGTCGTCCCGGGCATAGGCGATGGCGAGGGGGATGGTGCCGGAGTGGCGGGGAGCGTGAGGACGAAGCCGCGTGTGGCACCTTGGTACGTCCCATTGCCGATGATCTGACCGGCATCGTTGATCCCTGTCGCCGCGACCAGGACCCAGCCGCTCCCTTCCGGCAGGAGTGTGTTGAGGTCTGTGGCGACGCCCCCTTGCCACAGGTAGGCGCGGCTCTTGTGCGGATCGGGATCCTGGGCGCCGCCCACCACCTGCCCGCGATTGTTCAGGGCGTTGGCCCCGCTCTGCAGGAACCCGGCGGGGATGCCGAGGTCGATCTTCATCCCGTCGGCCCAGATCGTCGCGTGGTCTTTATTATCGGTGTTCTGTGCTTCCCCGGCGATCTGGGCTCTTGCGTTGATCGCGTAGGCCAGGCTGTAACCGGTGTTGTCGGGCTTCAGCGTCCCGAGGTCGGTCAGCGTGCCCGCGTGCCAGAGGGCGGCGTGCGGCGTGCCGGAGTCGATGCGCGGCGACGGCGGGGTCGCGGCGTAGCCCACGATCTGCCCGGTGTCGTTGATGCCAAACGCCTGGCTACTCCCGCTGTTGTCGCTCGCGAAGGTCCCCAGGTCGGTCCGCGTCGCGCCGTCCCAGAGGGCCGCGTGCTCGTAGTCGCCCGGCGCGCCGTTTGGGAAGACCGTGGAGAGTCCGACGATCTGCCCGCTGGCGTTGATGCCGTTCGCGAGGCTGTACCCGGCGTCGCCCGCCTTAAGCGTCCCGAGGTCGATCGCCGCGCCGTCGCGCCAGAGCGTCGCATGGTGATTGCCGTAATCGACTCCGACGATGTGCCCGTCGGTGCCGATGGCGTTGGCGTCGCTCGAGTCCTGTCCGCCGCCGGGCGGGGCGGGCAACACCGTGCCGACCCCGTCGGGTCCCCACACCATCGCGCGATAGGTCTGCGTGCCGTCCGGGGCGATGGCGACGGTCCCCGCGCCGACGATCCGCCCGGCGGCGTTAATGGCGTGTGCCTGGGTATAAGCCCCGCTCGACGCCAACGGCGGCGTAAGGGCGACAATTGTTGCCGTCGCTGCGGCTACCCGTCCTGTCGCGACCCAGCCCGGCACGAGGAGTAGGAGAACTGCCAGCGCGATGGGCAATCGAAGTGCCAGTGCTCTCATCTTCATCACTCCATCCCTTCGTTCAGCCCTGCTTATGCAATGGACATCATGTAGCATTATACGCCGTCTCATGATGCTATCTTCTTCGCCGCTATGCTACTACTGGATGGTGGAGATACCGTGGAGGCATAGAGGCACAGCTAAGCAATGATTGTGTTGCTAAAAGCCTTACGGAACATAGATACGGTGATTGCTAGTCGGCATTGGCGATCGTTACGGCGAGCAGGGCGGCGTGGAGCTTGCGTTCGAGGCCGGGGTTGGTGCGCGCCCGCAGGCGCTGCACGCCCATCGCCTCGAGCTGGCTGTAGAGGATGTGTCAGGAATGGGACGACAGGGGGGGTTGGCGCGTGTGGTGGGCGGCGTGAAGGCGGCCCGGGCGGCGATCAAGCGGCGGCCAGCTCGGCCATGATCGTCGCCCAGCGCTCCTGGAACACGCGCCGTCGGTCTCCGAGCGAGACGGCCTCGCCCGACCGAGCCACCGGGCGGAAGTACTGGCGCTGTTCCTCGAAGGCGGGGCAGAAGCGCGCGGCGGAGTCGAACGCACCGAAGCCGCGCATCGGATAATACCGTTGCTTCACGCCCCGGTGATCCTGCTCGATGCGGTTATTTTTGTAGCGGCTCGTGCGGTGGATCGCCCCGTCGCCCAGTGTCTCCCGGATGGCGCGGGGGTAGGCGTCGTGCCCGTCGGTCGTCACCTGCTCCGGTGCCTGGCCGGCGAGGTCCAGAGCCTGGGCGAAGAACCGCTGGGCGGCAGCCATGTCGCGCTGCTCGCTCAGCAGTGCGTCGACGAGGTTGCCGTCCCGGTCGATCGCGCGGTAGAGATAGCGCCAGGTGCCATTGACCCTGACATAGGTCTCGTCCGCGTGCCACTTCGGGCCTATCGTGCCGCGCCGCTTGGCGCGCAGCCGGGCGGCCAGGAGCGGCGCGTAGCGCGCCTCCCAGTCGCGCACCGCCTCGTGGCTGAAGACGAAGCCGCGCGCCAGGAACATCTCCGCGAGGTCCCGGAGGCTCAGCTTGTAGCGGAGTCGCCACAACACGACGAGCACAACCAGATCGGTCGGGTATTGGAGGTGATTGAACGAGGTGCCGGTGCGCTCATTGAAAATCCGGCGACAGCTCCGGCAGCGGAAGGTGCGGTAGCCCAGCGCGGTGCGCCGCGGCTGCTCGACAATTGAGGTCGCGGCGCAGTGGGGGCAGGGCACGGGCAACTCCTTCACGCAGCGGACAAGGACGATACGCTACCAGAATCCGGTCGTTCCCACCAGGTGTTGTCTGACTTCTGACGCATCC
>JAABUN010007031.1_pt1 | contig 12474 bp, 10 predicted proteins | sample 5559311 | NCBI WGS metagenome assembly JAABUN01 (sample SAMN10711877, study PRJNA513370) | rock metagenome | isolation source: Antarctica rocks | place: Antarctica: Victoria Land, Siegfried Peak sud | reverse complement strand
GACCTACGCCGAGCTGCTGGTCGACAACAAGGTCCAGGTCGCCGCCGGCGAGGAGGCGGTGGCCCGGGCCGCCAGCGTCGGCTGGCGCGGCCAGGAGCCGCTGCGCAGCCCGTTCCTGCAGACCCAGCAGGCCGCCCTGGACACGACGCTGCTCGACCAGCTGCGGATCAGCACCAACCCGCGGGTCAGCACCGTGGCCCGCGAGGGCGTCGCCTTCCCCATCACGATCGAGAACCAGCTGCCGGTCGACACCGAGAACCCGCAGGCCAACGCGGTCCGGCTGCGGCTGGTCTTCGTCTCCGAGAACCGGCAGCGGCTGACCATCGCGCCGATCGAGACCCAGTCGGTGCTCGCCGGTGACAGCTACCTGGCCGAAGCACGGGTGACCGCCAAGGCCAACGGCACGGTGGTCGTCCGGGCCCAGCTGCAGACCGCCGACGGCACGCCGGTGGGCCGGCCGCGGACCATCGCCGTGCGGGTCACCCAGAACGGGACGACCGGCTGGGCCATCGCGGCCGCTGCCCTGGTGTTCTTCGGTGGCGGGACCGCCCTGCGGATCCGGCAGGTCAACCGGACCCGCGCCCGGACGACCCCAGCCGACCCGGGCCCGGCCAGCGCGCTGACCTCCGCCCCGCCGCCCGACGCTCCCGCTGCCGGCCGGGCCGCCGCGCACCACCCCCGGGACCCCGGTCATGACTGACACCTCGACCACCGCAGCTTCCCCCGCGGGGCCCCTGTCCGACGGCGGCTCCGGGCGGACCTCGGCGCTGGTCTCGGCGAGCGCGCTGATGGCCGCCGGCACCTTGGTGTCGCGGCTGCTCGGCTTCGGGCGGCTGATCCTGCTCGGCTACCTGTTCGGCAACGCCACCCGGCAGGCCGACATGTTCACGGTCGCCAACACGGTGCCGAACAGCATGTACATCCTGCTCGCCGGCGGCGTGCTGAACACCGTGCTGGTGCCCCAGATCGTCCGGGCCGTCCGCACCGACGCCGACGGCGGCGAGGCCTACACGAACCGCATCATGACGGCCGGACTGCTGGCGCTGGCGGGGATCACCGCGGTGCTGACGCTGGCGGTACCGGCCGTGGTCTGGCTCTACACCTCCGCCAGCTGGCGGGCGCCGGGGGTAGCCCGGCAGTACGACTCGATGGTCATGCTGGCCTACTACTGCATGCCGCAGATCTTCTTCTACGGCGTGCACGTGCTGGCCGGCCAGGTGCTGAACGCCCGCGACCGCTTCGGGCCGATGATGTGGGCCCCGATCGCCAACAATGTCGTCTCCATCGCCGTCCTCGGGCTGTTCGCGGTGGTCTTCGGCCGCGGCGACACCGCTGGGCCGTTCACCAGCAGGGAGGAGCTGCTGCTCGGCCTCGGCTCCACCCTCGGCATCGCCGTCCAGGCGGCGGTGCTGCTCCCGTTCCTGCGCCGGGCGGGTTACCACTACCGAGCGCGCTTCGACTTCCGCGGGGTCGGCCTGGGCCAGACCCTGCGGCTGGCGAAGTGGACGCTCGGGTTCGTCCTGGTGACCCAGCTGGCCCTCGTCGTGATCTCCAAGCTGGCCACCGGCGCGACCGCCAGCGGGGTGGGTGGTGGCATCACCGCCTACTACAACGCCTACGCGCTGTGGATCCTGCCGCACTCGCTGATCACCGTCTCGCTGGCCACCGCGATGCTGCCCGCGGCCTCCCGGATGGCAGCCGCTGGCAACCTCGACGGCGTCGCGGCCGAGACGGTCCGTGCGGTCAGGCTGGCACTCACGGTGCTGCTCCCCGCCTCGGTCGCGTTCGGCGTGCTCGGGCTGCCGCTGGCGCAGGTGGTGTTCGGCTTCGGCTCCGGCGCTCGCGACGCCCCCTACGTCGGCTGGGCACTGATGGCCTTCGCCCTCGGCCTTGCGCCGTTCACCGTCCAGTACCTGTGCCTGCGGGCCTTCTACGCGCTCGAGGACACCCGGACGCCGTTCTTCCTGCAGATCGCCATCTCCGGGGCGAACGTGGTGCTGGGCCTGGCTGCGGTGGCGCTCGTGGAGCGGCCCACGCTGGTAGCCGCGGCGCTGGCCCTGGCCTACTCGCTGTCCTACCTCGTCGGGGTGCTGCTGTCACTGTCCCGGCTGAAGCGCCGGCTGCCCACACTGGACACCTTCGGGCTGGTCCGGCATTGCGTCCGGCTGCTGGCCGCCGTCACCCCGGCCGCCCTGGCCGCGGTGGCGACGACCTGGCTGCTGGGCCGCGAGGTCGACTCCCGGCTGGGCCGCGCGCTGGTGCTCGCCCTGGCGGGGTTGATCGCCGTCCTCGTCTTCCTGCTGCTGGCCCGGCTGATGGGCATCGCCGAGATCAACGCCCTGTGGTCCACCGTGCGCCGCCGCGGCGGCCCCGGGGCGAGCTCGTCGGCGCCCCCGGACCAGGCCGCCGACGATCTGGGCCCGCCCGGCGATTCGGACACCCTGATCCGCCCGCCGTCTCCTACCATCGAGCCATCACCCACCGCCGGCCCCGCGTCCTCGTCGCGGCCCGGCTCGAGCGAGAACGCTGACACCATGGCTCAGGCGTCGATCGTCCGTCCGCACCCGGGGGACGGGGCCGGGCTGGGGGACGACGCACTCCTCGCAGACGCCCACGACGCCACGCTGGCCGTCGGGGCAACGGGCGGTGAGCCACCGACGTCGACCAGGGCCGCGACGCTGCCGGCGGGCACGATGCTGGGTGCCCGCTACCGGCTGGAGGAGCTGCTGGCCGGGTCGGGACCGGCCATCACGTGGCGTGCGTTCGACGAGGTGCTCTCCCGTTCGGTGCTGGTGCACCTGCTGGCCGCCGGGGACGAGCTGGAGGCCGAGCTGATGGCCGCCGCCCGACGCGCCTCGGTCGCCACCGACTCCCGCTTCCTGCGCGTGCTGGACGCCGTCCCCGGCGGCCCGGCGGGGCCCCCCGGGGCCGACCCGGAGCTGGGCTCCTACATCGTCTGCGAGTACGCAACCGGCCAGTCGCTGGAGATCATCCTCAGCCAGGGCCCGCTCTCGGGGCTGGAGGCGGGCTGGGTCGTCCGCGAGGTCGCTGACGCCCTCTCCGGTGTGCACAGCCTGGGCCTGCAGCACACCCGGATCAGCCCTGAGACGGTGATCGTCACCCCCACCGGCAACGTCAAGATCGTGGGCCTGCTGATCGAGGCGGCCCTGCGCTCGGAGCGGCCCTCACCCGTGCACGGCGCCGACACCCCGGAGCTGGTCGACGTCACCGACCTCGGCCGGCTGCTCTACGCCACCCTGGTCTGCCGCTGGCCGGGCGGTCCGGGGTACGGGCTGCCCGACGCGCCGACGGTCGGCCGTCGCTGGATGACCCCCCGCCAGGTCCGGGCCGGCGTCTCCCCCGCGCTGGACAACGTCTGCGACCAGGTCCTGGGCGACCCCCCGCGGCACCGCGCCGAGCCGCTCACCAACGCGAACGCGCTGGTCAACGCGCTCACCAAGGTGCTCGGCGCGGCCGACGCCTCGGGCGACCTGGAGCGGCGCCTCCGCCAGCCGATCCCCCTGGTGGGTGCGCAACGGTCCGCCCCGGCAGCCCCGGTCTCGACCCTGCTGGACCAGCCGACCGAGCCCACCCCGGTGGTCCACGACGACGAGGGCGCCGACCTGCGCCGAACGGCTGCCGCCGAGGCTCTGCCGCTGCAGGTCAGCCAGCCCGTGCAGGTCAGCCGGCCCGTGCCGCTCGCCGGCCCCGGCTCGGTGACCACGACCGTCATCCGCACCCCCGTCCCCGGCCGGCCGGCCACCCCGCCGTCCAAGCCGCCGCGCCAGCCCCGTCGCTGGATCGCCCTGCTCGTCGGTCTGGTGGTCCTGCTGAGCGGCGTCGGCCTCGTCGGTGGCCTGGTGCTCAACAACCAGCTGGGCGCCGCGCCGGACCCTGGTCCGAGCGCCACCCCGGCCGAGCCGCCGCCGGCCACCCCGGCGACCCTGGCGATCAGCACCGCGCGGGACTTCGACCCCCAGGGCTCCGACGACAAGCGCGAGAACCCCGGTGAGGTCCGCCTCGCCTACGATGGCGACCCGGCCACCCGCTGGCGGACCGTCGCCTACATCGGCAACCCCAAGCTGGGGGGGCTCAAGCGTGGTGTCGGGCTGGTGCTGGACCTTGGCTCGGCTCAGCCCGTGGCCTCGGTCAAGGTCACCCTCACCGGGGCCGGCACCGACCTGGACCTGCGCGTGCCCGCCGACAACCCGGCCGGCAGCACCCGCCCCCCGCTGGGCTCGGACCGGCAGTGGGACGTGGTGGCCGAGCAGTCGGGCGCCCGGCAGAGCGCCACCCTCACCCCGCCGCAGCCGGTGACGACCCGGTTCGTGCTGGTCTACCTGACGTCACTGCCGAAGGAGGCGGGACGCTTCCGCGGCGGGATCAGCGAGGTCGAGGTGCGGCGGTGACGACCAGTCGCTCGCCACACTGATGGCGCACCCGCTCGAGCTCTCCTACAACTGGTGGACCCCTGCCCTGTTCGCCAGCGTGGGAGCGGTGGTGTGCGTCGGGATCGTGCTCCGCGGCGACGGGGACGGCCGGATCGGCGTCGCCGCAGTGCTGGTGGTCCTCTGGGCCGGCTGCCTGGCCGTGGTGTGGGCGCGGACGCGGGCGGTCCTGATGACCGACGGCCCCCGGCTGAGCGTCCGCCGGGTGGTGAGCATCCGCACCGTCGAGGGTGCCTCGCTGGTCCGCGTCCAGCAGCGGCACTCGGCCGCCGGGCCCTGCTACACGCTGGTCAGCCGGGACGGGGCCGGTCGCGAGCAGCGGGTCGTCGCCCCCGTCGCGCTGCTCCGCGGCGGCGTGCCGACGCTGTTCGGCTGGCTGCTCACCCACGCCCCCCAGGCGCGGCTGGACCCGGGATCGCGGCGCACGCTCGAGCGTCTGCAGGAGCGAGGGAGCGTCCCGTGACGGTGGCGCGGCGCGCGGAATACGGCACCCCGAGGGTCCGTTGAGGCGGGGTAGGGTGAGGCCCCCAGCGGGCCCTCCCCCAGGAACACCCAGGGTCCTGGACGGTCGAGCGGCACAGCTGAGAGGGCAACGATGAGCGGGACGGACGACCAGCAGGTACGCGACGTGATCACCGTCGGCAGCGGGCCCGCGGGCTACACAGCGGCGATCTACGCGGCCCGGGCCGACCTGTCACCGCTGGTCTTCGAGGGCTCGGTCACCGCCGGCGGCGCGCTGATGAACACCACCGAGGTCGAGAACTTTCCGGGCTTCCCGGAGGGGATCATGGGCCCGGAGCTGATGGAGAACCTGCGGGGGCAGGCCGAGCGCTTCGGTGCCAAGCTGGTCAGCGAGGACATCGTCTCGATGGACCTGACCGGTGAGCTCAAGAGCGTCACCGACGGTTACGGCAACACCTTCACCGCCCGTGCGGTGATCCTGGCCACCGGCTCCAGCTACCGCAAGCTCGGGCTGGCCGATGAGGAGCGGTTGTCGGGCCACGGCGTGTCGTGGTGCGCCACTTGCGACGGCTTCTTCTTCCGCGACAAGGACATCGCCGTCGTGGGCGGCGGTGACTCCGCCGTCGAGGAGGCCACCTTCTTGAGCCGCTTCGCCCGCTCGGTCACCCTGGTGCACCGCCGCGGTGAGCTGCGGGCCAGCAAGATCATGGCGGCCCGGGCCGAGAAGGACCCGAAGATCAGCTTCGCCTGGAACTCAGCCGTCAGCGCGATCCACGGCGGGTCGTCGCTGACGGCGGTGACCCTGACCGACACGCGCGACGGCAGCGAGCGGCAGGTGGAGGTCGCCGGCCTGTTCATCGCCATCGGCCACGACCCGCGCTCGGAGCTGGTCCGCGGCCAGCTGCACCTGGACGGCGAGGGCTACGTCATCACCGACGGCCGGTCCACCCGCACCAACCTGCCCGGCGTCTTCGCCTGCGGCGACCTGGTCGACCACACCTACCGGCAGGCCATCACCGCGGCCGGTACCGGCTGCTCCGCCGCTCTCGACGCCGAACGCTACCTCGCCGATCTCGACGACCTGGGTGCGGCCGTGCTGGCCGACGCCCACTCCGAGCTGATGGGCGCCGGCAACTGAGCGACCGGCCGGAAACTGTCACCCCCGGCCGCCAGACTTCCTCCCACCCCGACCGACCACCAGGAGAACTCACATGGGTGCAGTAACCGACGTCACCGACTCCGACTTCAGCGAGGTCGTCCTCCGTTCCGACAAGCCCGTCGTCGTGGACTACTGGGCCGACTGGTGCGGACCCTGCAAGCAGGTCGCTCCCATCATCGAAGAGCTCGCCACCCAGCACGGCGACAAGGTGACCTTCGTCAAGATGGACACCAACACGAACCCGGTCACCCCGGCGAACAACCACGTGCTCGGCCTGCCGACCATCCAGGTCTACGTCGGCGGCGAGGTGGTCAAGGCGTTCAAGGGCGCCAAGTCCAAGTCGGTCCTGCTGAAGGCGATCGAGGAGTACCTCTGAGCCGTCGCTGGACCAGCGGCGCCGGAGGGGTTCCCTCTCAGAAGTGGTCGTCGGCGAACGGTTGGCGCGACCAGCCGAACGCCGCGGACATCGCCCGGGTGGCGCCGGGCGTGTGCTCGGTGAGCAGGCCGGCCTGGTGCAGTGCTGATGCTGACGGGCCGCCCAGGTACACCGCGCCCAGCTCGCGCACTCCGACGGAGACGTCCGGGTCGGTCGACACCCGGGTGACCTGGCAACCGCCGTTGTCGTCGACCTGGACCCGGACTGTGCCGGCGTTCGCCGGCAGCACCTCGTCGCGGACCGTCAGCACCAGATCCAGCGGTGCCGCGTAGCGACGGGCCTGCAGGGCGCCCGGCACGTCGACCAGCCGCACATAGGTGGCGTCGGTCAGGGTCGCCTTGACCGATCCCGGGTCCAGCAGCAGATGCAGCAGCGGACCGTCGACCGGGGTGTCGGCTGTGAACGAGCCGATCAGGTCGAGGTCCAGCACGAACCGCCAGAGCCGGGCCACCGCCTGTGGGGTGGCCCCGTCGAGCTGACCCACCCGCACCTCACCCGGCTCCCACCCCTTCCGGGCGATCCGGAAGCAGACCCAGCCGTCAGGGGTGCCGTCGGGTCCGTGGTGCAGCGCGTAGCGGCGCTCGTGCGCGCCACCGCGCTGGCTCTCCGGGTCGAGCATCTCGCGGTCCCACCAGCCCGCGGAGCGGTCCAGCCGACCGGGCTGAACGGGCACCAAGCTGGCGCGCAGCGCGGGGACGACGCGGCGGAACGTGGCGGCGTCCACCTCGCCCACCGACCCCGCGCCGAGATCGACCTCGGGCCGGAACGCCGTCTGGCTAGTCGGGCCGGACAGGGCCAGCGCGGCGACGGCCGGACCGTAGCCGAACCGGCCGTAGATCGGGGCCTCCGAGGCCCAGAGCAGGGCGACGGGCTCCCGGCCGCGGCGCACCACGTCAGCGAGCTGGTGCTGCATCATCGCGCGCAGCAGCCCCCTGCGGCGGAAGGATGGGGCGACGGTGACGTAGCTGACAGCGGCCACGGGCACGGTGGCGCCGGGGACGGACAGGGTCCGGCCCCAGGCGGTGCAGGTGGCGACCCACTGCTCGGCGGCGGTGAACCCGAAGCAGCGCTCAGGCTCCATCAGGTCGGCGGCTGCGGTGACCAGCTCGGCGACCGGGTCCGCGTGGAAGCCGCGGACCGCGGCGGCGACGAACCCGGTGAGCCGTTCGGGGCTGACCGAGCTGAGCTCCAGGCCTGTCAGGTGGGGTGCCGTCGTCGTCATCGCCGGACCGGCCTGCTCAAGCCGGGGTGCTCGGCAGTGGGTCGGTGCGCTCGCGCGGGGTGTAGGTGGCCGGTTCGGCGGCGGTCGGCTGGGAGACCAGGCCGGTGAGCCGGCTCCAGGCGGCACCGAGATCGGGGCGCCAGCGCTGGGTGGTCTGCAGATCCATCCGGAGCCGCGGGGTCACCGGGTGGGGCCGGACGACGACGAAGCCGACGCTCTCCAGCCAACCCGCCGGCAGCATGCACGAGGGCCCGTCGTGGTAGGTCCCGACGGCCTCCAGGGCACGGATGTCACGGCGCGCGACCAACGCCGCCGCCGTCTGCACCAGATGGCGGCCGACGCCGTGGCCCCGGTGCTCCTCGGCCACCCGGACCGACATCACGACGGCTGCGTCCGCGCTCACCGGGGTGGTGGCGAAGGCGGCCAGCCGGGGCACGTGCCCAGCGGGGGCCAGCGTCAGGTGGCCGATTAGCTCGTGGTCGTTGTACGCGGCGACACCGCAGTACCCCCAGTGTCGGGTGACGGCCTCGGCCCACTCCTGCTTGCTGCCCGCGCGCCGGTGGTCGGACGAGGTGGCCAGGTCGGCCAGGCCCGCCTCCCAGAAGGTGCAGCCGGCGCACGGCTCGGGCACGTCCGCCAGGTCGGCGGCGGTCATCGGTCGGAAGCGGTGGGGCATCAGGTGAGCCTCGCCCGCGGCCTGGTGAGGCCCAGCACGAAGCCGACGACCAGTCCTGCCGCCACCCCCGCGGTGAGCCAGAGAGACCACCGGAGCGGGCCCGGCAGACCGCCCGAGGAGGCTTTGCGCATGGCCCCATCGTAGGCGTCGGGACAGTCGTTGGCGACGCCCGGCGCCCGGTGGGACCGGGTGGGACGGCGTGCGCCGCTGGGGCTGATGAGGCACCCTGGGGGGGTGAGCGTGCCACCCACCCCCGCCTTGGGCTCCGGGGTGCCGCGCGAGCGCGACGGTGACGTCGTCCGGCCCGCGCGGCGAGACACCCGCCTGGACCCCTACGTCAACCGCTACGCCGCCCGGACCCACGGCATGACGGCGTCGGCCATCCGCGCGCTGTTCTCCGTCGCCAACCGGCCCGAGGTGGTCTCGTTGGCCGGGGGGATGCCCAACATCGCCGACCTCCCGCTGGACGTCGTCGCCGCCACGCTGCACGACCTCGTCGCCTCCCAGGGCAGGCGGGCGATGCAGTACGGCTCCGGTCAGGGCGAGCCGATGCTCAGGGAGGCCATCTGCGAGGTGATGCGGCTGGAGGGCATCGAGGCCCATCCCGACGACGTCACGGTGACCGTCGGCTCGCAGCAGGGTCTGGACCTGGTCACGCGGATCTTCTGCGACCCCGGCGACGTCGTCCTCTGCGAGGCGCCCAGCTACGTCGGGGCCCTGGGGGTGTTCCGGGCCTTCCAGTGCGAGGTGGCTCACGTGGCCATGGACGAGCAGGGTCTGGACCCCCGGGCGCTGCGGGAGGCCGTGACCGCGCTCCGGGCCGCGGGCCGGACGGTCAAGTTCCTCTACACGATCCCCAACTTTCACAACCCGGCCGGGGTGTCCCAGTCGCTCGAGCGGCGCACCGAGATCCTGCGGGTGGCCGAGGACGCCGACCTGCTGGTCGTGGAGGACAACCCCTACGGTCTGCTGGGCTTCGACGCCGAGCCGACGCCGGCCATCCGCTCCCTCGACGAGGACCGGGTGGTCTATCTCGGCTCGTTCTCCAAGACCTTCGCTCCCGGCTTCCGGGTCGGCTGGGTGCTCGCACCGCACGCGGTCCGCGAGAAGCTCGTGCTGGCCCAGGAGTCAGCGACCCTGTGCCCCCCGGTCTTCTCCCAGTTCGCCATCGCCGCCTACCTGGCCAACCACGACTGGCGCGGCCAGATCAAGGTGTTCCGGGAGATGTACCGCGAGCGCCGCGACGCCCTACTGGCCGGACTGGCCGACCACATGCCCGCGGGGACGTCCTGGACGGTGCCCGCCGGCGGGTTCTTCGTCTGGGCGACGCTGCCGCCCGGTCTGGACTCCCACGCCATGCTCCCCCGCGCCGTGACGGCCCGGGTGGCCTACGTGCCGGGCACCGCCTTCTACGCCGACGGGTTCGGCAGCCGCTACATGCGGCTCTCCTACTGCTTCCCCACCCCCGAGCGGCTGCTGGAGGGCACCCGCCGGCTCGGTGAGGTGCTGGAGCACGAGGCGAGCATGCAGGCCACCTTCGGGACGCCGGTCGAAGGCCCGGCCGACCGGTCGGGGACGCGGTTGTACGAGGCCCCCGGTGCCAACCAAGCCTGAGATGATCATGGTTCTGCGAACGGGGATGTTGACCGTTTCCCTGTGTGCGCTGGACATCAGCCGAGCTCGACGAAGGAAGACGTGGACGTGAGCACAGCAGAGGCAGCGCCGACCGACCTGCCGGGCACGGTGGTGGTCCTGGCCGGCGGGTTGTCGCACGAACGCGACGTCTCGCTCCGCTCCGGCCGCCGCGTGGCGCAGGCGCTGCGGTCCCAGGGCGCCGAGGTCGTCGAGTCCGACATCGACTCCGCCCTGCTCCCACGACTGTCGGAGCTGTCCGACGTGGTCGTGTTCCCCGTGCTGCACGGCGAGGCAGGGGAGGACGGCGCCCTGCGCGAGGTGCTCGCCCTGCTGGGGGTGCCTTTCGTCGGGTCGATCGGCTCGGCATCACGGGTGGCGTTCGACAAGTCCATCGCCACCACCGTCGTCGCCGAGGCGGGGATCCGCACGCCCGCCCAGGTCGCCCTCCCCCACGAGATCTTCCGCGAGCTCGGCGCGGCCGCGCTGGTGACCGCGCTCGGGGACCAGATCGGCTTCCCGATGATGGTCAAGCCCTCCCGCGGTGGCTCGGCCCTCGGCTGTAGCAAGGTCGGCCGGGCCGAGGACCTGCCGGCCGCCATGGTCGGGGCCTACGCCTACGGGGCGGTCGCCGTCGTCGAGGAGTTCGTCGAGGGCACCGAGGTGACCGTGGCCGTCGTCGACCGGGGAGGCGGTCCGGCGGCCCTGCCGGCAGTGGAGATCCGCCCCGACTCGGGCGTCTACGACTACACCGCCCGCTACACCGCGGGGGCCACCCGCTTCCTCTGCCCCGCCGAGGTCGAGCCGGCCGTCGCCGACCTCTGCGCGGACCTCGCGCTGGAGGTGCACGACGAGCTGGGCCTGCGCGACCTCTCCCGCACCGACCTGATCATCACCGCCGACGGCGTGCCGCTGTTCCTCGAGGTCAACGTGGCGCCGGGGATGACCGAGACCTCCGCGGTCCCGCTCGCCATCGAGGCCGCGGGTTGGAGCCTCGGCCGGATGTGTGCCGACCTCGTCCGTACCGCCGCTTCCCGCGGGGCGGCACTCGGTGCCGCCGAGAACGTGCCCCGGGTCCGCGCGTGAGCTCGAACGGTCGCGCGTCGTGCACCTGATCCGCCTGCGGCAGACCCTGATCGTCCTGGTCGGGCTGGTCGTCGCCGCCGTCATGGTGGTGCTCGGCTTGTGGCAGCTCGACGTCTACCGGGCCCAGGGCCAGGGCCAGGCCGACCGCCGGGCCGCGCTGCCCGCCGTGGAGATCGGCTCGGTGGCCCGCGCCGGCCAACCGGTGCCCGACGGCTACGGCCGGGCGGTCGCCGTCCGCGGGAGCTACGTCGCCGGCAGCCAGGCTCTGGTCCCCGTGACGGACCGGTTGGGCGCGTACCGCGTCGTCACCGCCCTCCGGATGGACAACGGGGACGTGCTGGCGGTGGTCCGGGGGGTCGTCACGGCGACCGATCCCCCGCCCGCACCGGCGGGTGGGCAGTCAGCCACCGGACTCCTGCTGCCCTCCGAGGAGGCCCCGACCGGTGACCTGCCGCTCGGTCAGCTCAGCTCCGTCCGGTTGCCCACGCTGGCTCAGACCTGGCCGGGCCCCCTGGTCAGCGGTTTCGTCACCCTGTCCAGCGCTGACGCCGCGGCCCAGGGCCTCGAACCGGCCGCAGTCGAGCTGCCGAAGGCGAGTGGTCGGGCGCGAAACGGCGCCTACGCCCTGCAGTGGTGGGTGTTCGCCGCATTCGCCATCGGGATGGCCGGCCGGATGGCGCGGGACCAGGAGCTGGGTGGCCTCGAGGTGGCCGATCTCACGCCCGCGGAAACCGCCCACCCGACGTAGGCTCGGCGCCATGCGCAACGCCCTGCTCCGCTACCGGGTGATGGCTTACCTGGTGGGCACCCTGTTGATCGTGCTGACCCTGGTGGGGCTGCCGCTCAAGTACGTCTACGGCGACGACCGGGTGGTGACCTGGACCGGGATCCCCCACGGCTGGCTGTACATGATCCTGCTGATCACCGCCGTCGACCTCGGCCGCCGCGCAGGTTGGCCGTGGCGCCGGCTGCTGCTGATCGCCCTGGCGGGCACCATCCCCTTCCTGTCCTTCATCGCTGAACGGTCGGCCACGAAGGACGTCCGAGCCAAGCTGGCCGCGGAGGAGGGCCGTCTCGTCGAGACGCTCACCAGGCGAAGCGATCGGCCCGGCGGCGACCCCGACCAGCTCAAGCCGGTGGCGCCACCCGCAAGCCGACCCTGAATCGTTTTATCGACTTATTGACTCGTGATGGCGGCGGTGATCCGCTGCAGGTCTTCTTCGTCGGCGAAGTCGACGACTATTCTGCCCTTCGACCGGCCCATCTCGACGCGTACCCGGGTATCGAGCCGCTCGGACAGCCGGCTGGCCACGTCGGTCGCTGCCTCCGTCACCTCCCGGCGCTCACGACGGC
>JAABUN010007030.1_pt1 | contig 12474 bp, 13 predicted proteins | sample 5559311 | NCBI WGS metagenome assembly JAABUN01 (sample SAMN10711877, study PRJNA513370) | rock metagenome | isolation source: Antarctica rocks | place: Antarctica: Victoria Land, Siegfried Peak sud | reverse complement strand
AGATGACCCGGTCTGCTGCGCTGCGCGCGAAGCCCATCTCGTGGGTGACCACGATCATCGTCATGCCCTCCTTGGCGAGGGCCACCATGGCGTCGAGTACCTCGTTGATCATTTCCGGGTCCAGCGCCGACGTGGGCTCATCGAACAGCATGACCTTGGGCTGCATGGCGAGGGCCCGCGCGATCGCCACACGCTGCTGCTGGCCGCCGGAGAGCTGCGCCGGCAGTTTCTGGGCCTGGTTGTCGACGCCGACTCGTTTGAGCAGTGACATGGCGAGCTCCTTCGCTTCGCCCGCCTTCATCCCTTTCACCTTCGTCGGGCCGAGGGTGACGTTCTCCAGGACCGACTTGTGGGCAAAGAGATTGAACGACTGGAACACCATCCCGACATCGGCGCGCAGGGTGGCCAGTGCCTTGCCCTCGGCTGGAAGCACCTTGCCGTCGATCGTGATCTCGCCGTCGTCGATGGTCTCCAGCCTGTTGATGGCCCGGCAGAGGGTCGACTTCCCGGACCCGGAAGGTCCGATGACCACCACAACCTCGCCGCGCGCGACCTCGAGATTGATATTTTGAAGAACGTGCAACTCCCCGAAATGCTTGTTCACGTTCCTGAGCGAGACGAGAGGGCTCCCCGAGGGCGAGGCCTTCGTCGGTTGCGGTTCACTTGTCATGGGAGAAATGTAGCGAACTATTCCACGTCAGCAATACACACGCGCGGAATGACAGTGATTGTGATTCAAGAGCAACCATCGCACCACGCGCGCGGGCGTTCTCGATAGCCTAGGCAAATGTCCTTCTCCCAGCACCCCTCCGCCAGTGACGCCCGGCCCCTGACCGGGAACGACGACGCCGCCCGTTTCGCATCCGACGTACCGCTGTCGGGACACCAGGATTCGTCGGGAGCGGAGCCGCCGCCGCGAAGGAGGGGGTCGGTCGAGCTCCGCCGGCGTCAGGCCTCCGTGCCGCAGTCGGACAACATGCTGCTCGACGAGGACGACAACGGGGCCTTCACCCGCACCGATCCCTGGCGGGTGCTGCGCATCCAGAGCGAATTCGTGGAGGGCTTCGGAACCCTGGCCGATCTCGGACCGGCCATCAGCGTCTTCGGCTCCGCGCGGATCGCACGGAACTCCCAGTACTACGCCATCGGCGAGGAGGTGGGTCGACGACTCGTCGGGTCCGGCTACGCCGTCATCACAGGGGGAGGGCCGGGCGCCATGGAAGCGGCGAACAAGGGAGCGTGCGAGGCGGGCGGGACCTCCGTGGGACTCGGCATCGAGCTGCCCTTCGAGCAGGGCATGAACGAATGGGTGGACCTGGGTATCAACTTCCGGTACTTCTTCGCGCGGAAGACGATGTTCGTCAAGTACGCGAACGGGTTCGTGGTGCTCCCGGGTGGTTTCGGAACACTCGATGAACTGTTCGAGGCCATGACCCTCGTGCAGACGCGGAAGGTCACCTCCTTTCCGATCGTGCTGATCGGCGTCGACTACTGGCAGCCCCTGATGGACTGGATCACCGGAACGTTACTGGCCGAGGGCACCGTCTCGGAGCAGGATCTCTGCCTCCTGCAGCTCGTCGATACGGCGGAGGAGGCCGTGCGGATCGTCGCCGCGTCGGCGGGCCACCACTCACGTCCCTGAGGGTGGCCCGGGCATCTCTGGCACCATTACCGTGTGACTATCTTGCTGGTGATCCTCGCCATCCTACTGGTGGGAGGCACCGTTCTGTTCGCCTCGGGCCGGCCGCTCCGGCGCGTCGGCCTGGTGGAGCCGGTGGCCCCGCTGCCTCCGGTTCTCCTTCCCGAGAACCCGTCCGCCCGCGACGTCGACGCGCTCCGCTTCGGGCTCGGCCTGCGGGGTTACCGGATGGATCAGGTCGACGAGGTGCTGGACCGGCTGGCCGCGGTCCTCGAGGAGCGCGACGCCGTCGTCGCGGACCTTCGCTCGCAGCTAGCGGCAGTCAGGGGCGCCGCCCGGTGACCGGGGTAGTGCCGGGCTCCGACGGACGCCTTCGTTGCGGGTGGGCCGTCTCGAGCGCCGACTACGAGCGGTACCACGATGCGGAGTGGGGACGCCCGGTACGCGGGGAGACCGGTCTGTTCGAGCGATTGAGCCTCGAAGCCTTCCAGGCCGGACTGAGCTGGATCACCATCCTTCGTAAGCGCGAAGCGTTCCGTCGGGCGTTCATGGGTTTCGATCCGGTCATCGTGGCGGCGTTCGGGCCCGCAGACATCGAGCGGCTGATGGCCGACCCGGAAATCGTGCGCAACCGGCAGAAGATCGAAGCAATCATCTCCAACGCGCGGGCAATGCTGGACCTGCCGGCGCCACTGACGCTCAACTCGATTCTCGAGCACCATCGCCCGGAGACCGACCACGTCCCGGAGACCTTCGCCGACGTCCCGGCGATCACACCGGAGAGCACGGCACTGGCCCGGCAACTCCGCGCGCTCGGGTTCCGGTTCGTCGGACCGACGACTGCCTACGCGATGCTGCAGGCCACCGGGTACGTGAACGATCACCTCCGCGACTGCTGGATCCGGGGTGCGCAGCCATCGCCGGGAGGCGGGCGACCGACGGCAGCAACGGAGATCCCCAGCCCCCACGTGTGATCCACACCGCACGTGAATTAGCAGGTGGTGGCCTTGTACTGAATAATGAAGGTGATGACGTGCACCGCCGGATTCTTCATCGGGCTGCCGGAACAACGCACTGTTTACTGTCGCGCTGCCGCTGATCGCGGCAGCGCCCTGTTGAGAGGGACTCCTTTATGGCTGCCATGAAACCGCGTACCGGCGATGGACCGATGGAAGTCACCAAGGAAGGGCGAAGCCTCATCATGCGGGTTCCGATCGACGGCGGCGGTCGCCTCGTCGTCGAACTCAACGCGGAAGAGGCCGGCAATTTGAAGGATTGCCTGCTCACCGTCACGAAGTAGCGGAGTCGGGTGCCGGGAGCCCTGTCCTGTTGGCCGCCGCAGCGTGCTACGCGCGCTGCTTGACCGCCAGCAGGAGCCCGGTCCCGGTCGGCAGGAGCGCCGATACAAGCGCCTCGTTGTCGCGGATCATCTTCCCCACCTGACGCAGGGTGTTCGTGGACTGCTCGCGGATCGCAGGCTCGGCCACACGGTCCTGGTCGAGTGCATCGTTCACGATAACGATGCCGCCGTCCTTTAGCAGCCGCGTCGCCTGCTCAATATAGCCGGGCAGCCCGGACTTGTCCGCGTCGATGAACACGAGATCATAGGCCGCATCGGTCAGGCGCGGCAGCACGTCGCTGGCGCGCCCGGAAATGGTGCGCGTCCGGTTGGAGGGGATACCGGCCTCGGAGTACGCCTCCCGCGCGGCCCGCAGGTGGTCCACGTCGGAGTCGATAGTGGTCAGGACCGCGTTCCGGCCGAGTCCCCTGAGCAGGCAAACGCCCGAAACGCCGGCTCCCGCACCCACCTCCACGGCGGTGCTGGCTTTCGAAGCAGCCGCGAGGACGGTGAGAGCCGCGCCGATCGCCGGGGTCACCGGAGCGACCCCTAGTTCGCGGGAGCGATCGCGGGCCCGGAGCAGGATGTCGTCCTCGTCGGGGAGCCCCTCGGTGTAGGACCAGCTGCTGTTTTTATCGGCGGCCATGGCTGTCCATTCTGTGGTTCGCTGGAGGTGAGACCGGGTAAATCCGGTCGATCGCGGGCTATCGACAGGCGACAGCCCCGACCCAACACTACTGTGCAGGCCGGCCGGACCCTCATGCGCCGCTGCGATCGCCCTGCCAGCGAGTTCCCAGCTTGATGGGAAATGCTTTTCTCTCCGGACATCCAGCAAGAGTGCAGCCGCGAATTCCTCTTACCAGCACGGCGGGCCTGTCGGCTCACGGGAACGGTAACGATCGGGATTGGCGCCAGGAAGGGATAGATGATGTCGAGCGTGAAGGCGGAGCAGACCGCGATGGGGGCCGCACCGTGGGCCGATGCGCCCGTCCTCGACGAGCACGGCAATCCCTGGGTGGCCCCGTCATGGGAGGAGGTCGTCACGAATCACTCGCCCAAGGTCTACCGGCTTGCCTACCGGCTCACCGGCAACAAGTTCGACGCCGAAGACCTGACACAGGAGGTCTTCGTCCGGGTCTTCCGTTCCCTGGCCAACTTCAAGCCGGGCACCCTCGACGGCTGGTTGCACCGCATCACCACCAACCTGTTCCTCGACCAGGCCCGGCGAAAGACCCGCATCAGGTTCGACGGCCTGACCGAAGAGGCCGAGAGCCGCCTGCCGAGCAAGCACCCCGGCCCGGAGCGAAGCTTCGAATTCAACAACCTCGACATCGACGTGCAGTCCGCGCTCGAGGAGTTGCCGCCGGACTTCCGCGCGGCCGTCGTGCTCTGTGATCTCGAAGGACTCGCCTACGACGAGGTCGCACGGGTCCTGGACGTCAAACTCGGCACCGTTCGCTCGCGCATCCACCGCGGCCGCACCATGCTGCGAGAGAAGCTCGCGCACCGCGACCCACGGAGGTCGGGTGCCGGCGGTGCTCCCCTCAGCGTTCCCCGGATCGCCGGTGTGGGTTAGGACCAATGCTGCATCCCCGTCGCTTCCTGCAGGACCTGGTGGACGGTGAGCTGTCCGATCGTCGGCGCATCGCCGTCGAGCGGCACGTCTGCCGCTGCTCGTCCTGTACGGCTTCCGTGACGCGCCTTCGCAATCTGAAAAGCGATCTGCTGGGCCTGACCAGCCCGACCCCGGACGCCGAGTTCCAGCGCAGGCTGCTCGATCCTGGATCAGGCGCCGCCGGGTCCGCGCACGCGCCACGTGCCGGCTCCCGCCCGACGTCCCTACGCCACCCAGAGCGTGCAAGGCCCCAGCGCGGTCACCGTCGTCGCAGCCTGATCGCTGCGGCGGGCGGATCGGCCGTGGTGGCAACCACCGTCCTCGGCAGTGCCTATATGGTCGGCTCTGAGACGCAGTCCGTCAGCGCCGAGGGAGCTGGCGGCTCCACGGCGCTGCGCGCGGGCTGGGAGTCCGTGGCACCGCACACCCCTATCTCCCTGAATACCGACCAGCTGGACACTCTCCGCGCCGGGGGCTGGTACTGCCCCGAGCTCGAGTCGCTGGGATTCACACTGCAGAGCGCGGAGGGCATCACCGTTCGCGGCTGGCCCACGCTGGCACTCGTCCTCGAGAACGACGGCGAGAGGGTCACGGTCTACGAGCAGCGGAAGGTGAGCGAAGTCCAGGACATGGACGCCGCGCCGGTCAGCGCCCTGACCGGGAACCTCGTGACGTCGGACGGCTTCGAGTACCTGGGTGGAACAGGCCACGATGTGTGGGTGCGCTCGGGTACACCCTGGCAGGTGGTCCTCGACTCCCCGGCCGTCACCTACACCGTCGTGTCGAACATGCCGGCGGTCGACATGCCGCAGACACTCAGCCAGCTCGTCACGACCGAGCATGCCCAGTTGTCAGTGGCGCACCCGAAGCAGGAGGATTCGACGATGGGGCGCATCGTCCGGGGCCTTTCGATGATCACGCATCCGCAGGGCGACGCCCGGTAGGTCGCGGTGCCGAGATAGGTGCAGGCAGCAGGACATCGCACGGGTGCCGTGGTCGTCCTGAATATGGCTGGCGCAGGCCGGGAAGGTAGTCTTTTCAGGTGTTGGGAATCAACGGGCTCGAACTGGTGGTCCTGGCGATGATCGCCGTCCTGGTGCTCGGCCCCGAGCGGCTTCCGGAGTACGCGGCCCAGCTCGCGCGGCTGATAAAAGGGCTTCGGCGCATGGCCACCGGCGCCCGGGAGCAGCTCCGCGAGGAGGTCGGCCCGGAGCTGGACGACGTCGACTGGCGGAAGCTTGACCCCCGCCAGTACGACCCCCGACGCATCATCAGGGAAGCACTGCTCGACGACCTCGACGACGTCTTCAAGCCGGTGAGCGAGGGTTCTCCGACATCGGCCGGCGCTGGCGGACCGGCTGGCGCGTCAGGCGCCGCCCGGCCACCCGTCACGGCCCCGATCGGTCCCCGGCTCGAAGCGGGGCGGGCGGCTCCGTACGACCCCGAGGCCACCTAGGCCCGCGCACCCTGCTGGCCGCCAGCCCTGTTCGCGGTCATACCGTTTGCCGCCGGCCTCTTGTGGTCAGCGGACACTGACCGGCAGCTTCAATCCCTCGAGCCCGCGCGGCCGGCGGGCGAGGGTCGACGCAATGGACACCAGCTCATCACGCGCCCTCGAGGAGTTCTCCCCGAGCACAAGAGGAGTGCCGGCGTCTCCGCCCTCGCGCAGCGCCACGTCCAGCGGGATGCTGCCCAGCAGCGGAACATCGGTGCCGAGCGTCGTCGACAGCCGCGCCGCGAGGCTGCTTCCGCCTCCTGCCCCGAACAGCTCGAGCCGCCCGCCGTCGGGCAGTTCCAGCCAGGACATGTTCTCTATCACGCCCGCCACCCGCTGGCCGGTCTGCGCGGACATGGAACCGGCGCGTTCGGCGACGTCCGCAGCCGCGCTCTGCGGCGTGGTCACGACCAGCAGCTCCGAGGACGGCAGCAGCTGGGCGACGGAGATGGCGATGTCGCCCGTTCCTGGCGGCAGGTCGAGGAACAGGACGTCCAGGTCGCCGAAATACACCTCGGTGAGGAACTGCTCGAGCGCGCGGTGCAGCATGGGTCCGCGCCAGGAGATCGGCTGGTTGCCCTCGACGAACATTCCGATGGAGATCACCTTCACCCCATAGGCGACCGGTGGCAGGATGAGTTCGTCCACGCGGGTGGGTTGCTGCGTAATTCCCATGAGTGCGGGTACGGAAAAGCCGTAGACGTCGGCGTCGACGATGCCGACGCGCAGTCCCTGTGCGGCCATCGCCACCGCGAGGTTCACCGTCACACTGGACTTGCCGACCCCGCCCTTGCCGCTGGCGACGGCATAGACGCGGGTGAGGGAGGTGGGCTCGTTGAACGGGATCCCGCGGCGCCCGCCCTCTCCCTTCAGCGTCGCCTTGAGGGCGTCGCGCTGGGCCTGGGTCATGACCCCGAGCTCCACCTCGACGCTGTCCACACCCTCGACCGCGGACACAGCCGCTTCCGCATCTCGCGTGATGGTCTCGCGCAGCGGGCAGCCCGCGATGGTCAGCAGGATCCGGACGCGCACAGTGCGACCCTCGACGCAGACGGCGTCGAGCATGTCGAGCTCGGTGATGGGACGGCGCAGTTCAGGGTCGAGCACCGCAGCGAGGGCTGCCCGCACGGCCTGTTCTGCGGGTAGGGCGGCGCTCACCGTGCGGGCTTTCTCCCGGTGGGCTGGATTTTCGGCAGCGCCACGGTGCTGTCGGACGGTTTGCGTGGCTTGCGTTTCTGCAGGGTCAGCTCCTGGCCGTCGGCCGTCTCCAGTAGTTCCTCGAAGACGGAACGAAGCTCCGAGCGCACGTAGTCGCGCGTCGCTACGTCGCGGATGGCGATGCGAAGGTCGGCGATCTCGCGGGTCAGGTACTCGGTATCAGAGAGATTCCGTTCGGCCCGCTGACGATCCTCCCGCATGGACACGCGATCGCGGTCATCCTGGCGGTTCTGGGCCAGCAGCAGCAGGGGAGCGGCATAGGAGGCCTGCAGGGACAGCATCAGGGTCAGGGCGGTGAAGCCAAGGGCAGCACTGTCGAACCGCAGGTTTTCCGGCGCAACCGTGTTCCAGACCAGCCAGAGGACGGCAAAAACGGTCATGTAGAACAGGAACTGCGGGGTGCCCATGAAGCGGGCGATGTTCTCCGTGGCGCTGCCGAATCGGTCCGGATTCGGTCGCAGCCGCGGTAGGAGGCGTTTCCTAGCCTCGCGCGGAGTGTCGAGTCCACTCGAATTCGACCTGATCTTCTCAACCACGGCGGTCACCTCGCTTCGGTCCCGGTGTGTCGTCCTGTGCCCGCCAGTCGTCGGGCAGCAGATGGTCCAGTACATCGTCGACTGTCACGGCGCCCACGAGCCTGCCGTCGGCGTTCACGACCGGCAGCGAATTCAGATTGTAGGTGGCGAGGATCCTCGACACCTCGCTCACATTCGCCTGGTCGCCCACCGCCTCGAGGTCGGCATCGATGATATTGCCGAGGGGCTCGGGTGGCGGGTAGCGCAGCAGCTGCTGGATGTGTACGACGCCGAGGTAGCGTCCGGTGGGCGTCTCCAACGGAGGGCGGCACACGAAAATGGATGAGGCGAGCGCCGGTGTCAGTTCCTCGCGCCGGACATGGGCGAGAGCTTCGGCGACGGTCGCCTCGGGCGGCAGTATGACCGGCACGGTGGTCATGAGCGAACCCGCCGTGTCCTCCTCGTACTCGAGCAGACGGCGCACGTCCTCGGCGTCGTCTGGCTCCATGAGTTGCAGCAGTTCCTCCTTCTGCGCGTCCGGCAGCTCGTTGAGGAGGTCCGCGGCGTCGTCCGGGTCCATCTCCTCGAGGACATCAGCGGCGCGCTCCCGGGTGAGGGAGCTGAGAATCTGCACCTGGTCATGATCGGGTAGTTCCTGGAGGACATCGGCGAGGCGGTCGTCCTGCAGCTCACCGGCGACCTCGATGCGGCGTTTATCGTTCATCTCGTGCAGCGCCTCGGCGAAATCCGCCGCCTTGAGGTCCTCATGCTGGGCGACGAACGAGGTGGCGCCCTGCGGTTCGTCGGTCGTGCCGTGCACGGCGTCGAGCCAGTCGATAATGAGCCGCTCGCCGCCCCGCCGCAGACCGCGCAGGGGTGAGGTCGATCCGCCGCGGCGGACGAACAGCTGCGAGACATGCCAGTCGCCCGCCCGGTTGCGTTCCATTGCTATGTCCTCCACGACGGCGCTGCCGCTGCCGTCGCGCAGGGTGAGGCGGCGGTCGAACAGTTCGGCCACCATGAGCATCTCCGCGCCGCGCTGTTCGAAACGTCGCAGGTTCACCAGCCCGGTGCAGATGATCTGCGACGGGTCCATCGACGTGATCCGGGTCATCGGCACGAAGACGCGCTTCTTGCCCGGTACCTCGATCACGAGACCCACCACCTGCGGGGTTCGCGTCGGGCCGCGATCAAGAACGACCGCGTCCCGCAGGCGGCCCAGCCGGTCACCGAGGGGATCGAAAACGTCGAGGCCCAACAGCCGGGCGACGAAGACGCGGGTCGGGTTGGTAGTCACTGCTCTAGGCTATCCGGCGGGGCAAGCCGGGCGCGCATCACGCCGCACCGCGAGCCGGTGGGCGAAAGGCAAGGGCGGCGGCGCACATCCTGCACCGGACAGTCGGCCCGGGTCCGGTGAACCGGACGTTCACCCCGGGCGATACTGCCCCCACCGGCCGGAGTAGTGCGCGACAATGGACCACATGTCGACAACACCCTTTGGAACCACTGCCTCCCGCGATACGGGCCGGGTACTGCCGTCCGGCGAGACGATCGGCCGGTACACGAGCTACCTGGACGCCCAGAAGGCGGTGGACTATCTTGCCGACCACAAGTTCACGGTGCAGAAGGTCGCGATCATCGGCAGCGACCTGAAGACCGTGGAGCGTGTGACCGGGCGGCTCAGCTACCCGCGTGTCGCCCTCGGCAGCGCCGCCACCGGCGCCTGGTTCGGGCTGTTCGTCGGCCTGATCCTCAGCCTCTTCGGTGGCAGCGAGGCGGGAAGCACCATCATCTCGTCGATCGCGCTCGGCGCCATTTTCTGGGTGCTCTTCGGCATTATTACCTACGCGTTCCAGCGCGGCAAGCGCGACTTCACCTCGACGAGCCAGGTCATTGCAACGAGCTACGACGTGATCGTCGACCCGGGCCTTGCCGCCGAGGCCCGCCGCCTGCTGCAGCAACTCCCCATGAACGGGCAGGCCCAGCACCCGGGCGCCGATCCGTCCGCCTGGGGCAGCACGCCCGGGCAGGTGCAGCAGCAGACACCGGAGCGGCCCGCGTCATGGAACGATCCCTACGCCGCGCAGCAGCCGGGCCCCGACGCGCGGCCCGTCAGCCCCGAGGACGAGACGGCCGGCCCCGGCACCACCGGGCCCCGGAGGGGGCAGCTCGCTGATCTTCCGGACGGACGTCCGCAGTACGGAATCCGGGTGGAGGACCAGACCGCCACGGACGACGCAAGCACGTCGACGGACAACCGCCCGGCAACAAGCCAGCCAATGCCCGACGGCGCGCCTGGCGCGCACGGCTCGACCTCCACGGACGGCCAGCAGCAGCGGTAGTCGCCAGGCGGCGGCAGGAACACCGCCCCTGTTCACCGACCCTGTTCGCCGGTGCTGCCCCAGATGCCTGCCATCCAGTCCTCGACGTCGTCAGGATTCCGGGGCAGGGCGGCACTGAGATTCACCGGGCCATCGGCCGTCATCAGGATGTCATCCTCGATGCGGACGCCGATGCCGCGATATTCCTCCGGCACGGCGAGGTCTTCCGCCTTGAAGTAGAGGCCCGGCTCGATCGTGAAGATCATTCCCTCGGTCAGGATGCCATCCAGGTACAGCTCGCGCTTGGCCTGCGCGCAATCGTGGACGTCCAGGCCGAGGTGGTGGCTCGTACCGTGCGGCATCCAGCGGCGGTGGTGCTGGCCCTCAGTTGCCAGCGCCTCCTCCAGGGACACCGGCAGGAGCCCCCACCGGTCGAGGTTCTCCGCAAGCACGGTCACGGCCGCGAGGTGGATCTCCCGGAACTTGCGGCCGGGCTGCGCCGCCGCGAAACCGGCATCCGCTGCGTCCAGGACGGCCTGGTAGATCTTCCGCTGCGTCTGCGTGTACCGCCCGTTGACGGGGATGGTCCGGGTGATGTCGGCGGTGTAGAGGCTCTCCGCTTCGACGCCGGCGTCGAGCAGGAGCAGTTCACCGGCGTGGACCTGGCCGGTGTTGCGGATCCAGTGCAGCGTCGTGGCGTTGTTGCCGGACGCGGCGATGGTGTCATAGCCGAGGTCGTTGCCCTCCTCCCGGGCCCGCGCGAAGAACGCGCCCTCGACGACCCGTTCACCCCGCGGATGCGTGATCGCCCGGGGGAGCGCCCTGACGACTTCGTGGAACCCGCTGACGGTGGCGGCGACGGCGGCCTCCATCTGCTCCACCTCCCAGCTGTCCTTGATGAGCCTCAGTTCGGACAGTGCCTCTGCCAGCACGGCATCAAGGGCGTCGGCCTTCTCGAGGTCGACGCCGGTATTGATGCGCGAGGTATCCACCAGGGCATCGGCATTGAAGTCGACCTCCCGCAGAAGGCGGATGCTCATGCCGCCGATCTCGGCAACACCGGCGTCCTTGGTGATGGCGACCTCGAGCTCCGCGAGGTCCGCGGTCTGCAGTGCGAGCCGCGCTTTGATCTGTGCCATGGAGGGGCGCTGGCCGATCCAGAACTCGCCATGGCGGGCGTTCGCGTAGAACTCAGCGCTGTCGCGGCCTGCGAGCTCGCGGAAGTACAGCGTCGCGGTGTGGTTTCCGCCGTCGTCCCCGGTTCCCCGGTCCGCGGGTTCGAGGAGCAGAACGGCGTCCGGCTCATGATCGAGTCCCAGGCCCGTCAGGTGCGCGAACCCCGAGTGCGGGCGGTACCGGTAGTCGGTGTCGTTCGAGCGGACCTTGAACGGGCCGGCAGGAATGACGATGCGCTCGCCGGGAAAGCGCTCGGAAATGGCGCGACGACGGCTCGCGGCGTGGACTGCGACCGGCGCCTCGGCGGGGAGATCCGTGGATACAGGAGCCCATTCCCGGCTCATGAAGGCCTTGAAGGCGTCTGAATCCGGCCGCTGCGAGCGGTTCTCGTTGCGATTGGAGAGCGGCTGGCCCTCCGATGTGTCGGCGGAAATCTGGGATACGGGTGCGGTGTCGTCGTTGCTCACCACGTCATCGTCTCACCGCCGCGGTGCAGCAGAAAAGTCTGGCGCGACTTATAGTTTAGATACTAATGTATTTCCATTCGAACGTTCAGGAACACAGAAGGGTGGAACCATGGCTACCATCGCGGTCTTCGGCGGCTCCGGCAGGACTGGCCGGCACATCATCGAGCAGGCGCTCGCGGCCGGTCATCGCGTGCGCGCCCTGGCACGGACGGCGTCGTCGATCCAACACAGCAGCCCGGACCTGACCGTCGTGGAGGGTGATGTGCTGGACCCGGAGGCCGTCGACCGCGTCGTCGCAGGGAGCGCCGCCGTCGTCAGCGTCTTCGGTCAGGTGAAGGGCTCTCCCGCCACGCTGCAGACCGAGGGAACCCGGAATATCACCGATGCCATGGCGCGCCACGGCGTGCGCCGGATCGTCTCCCTCTCCGGCGGCGGCCTCCCCGACCCCGCCCATGACAGGCCGAAGGCAGCCGACCGGATCATCCGAATGCTTCTCAAGCTGCTCTCCCCGCAGGTGCTCGAGGATGCCAAGGGCCATCTCCGCGTGCTGCAGGAGAGCGGCCTCGACTGGACGGTGGTCCGCGGACCACGCCTTCAGGACAAGCCGTACACCGGACGCTACCGGGTGGGCTGGGTCGGTGTAGACGCGAGCACGTCGATCGGGCGGGCCGACCTCGCCGAGTTCATCC
>JAABUN010007028.1_pt1 | contig 12475 bp, 14 predicted proteins | sample 5559311 | NCBI WGS metagenome assembly JAABUN01 (sample SAMN10711877, study PRJNA513370) | rock metagenome | isolation source: Antarctica rocks | place: Antarctica: Victoria Land, Siegfried Peak sud | reverse complement strand
GAAGATGTACAGCCGGTTCGCGGAGCTGCGCGGCTGGAAGGTCGAGGTCCTCGACGCCCAGGGGACCGATCTCGGCGGCTACCGCTCGGTGACCGCGGCGGTGAAGGCGCCCGCCGCCGGGAATCCCGACAACATGCCCTACGGCGTGCTCAAGTTCGAGGCCGGCGTGCACCGCGTCCAGCGCGTACCGGTGACGGAGTCCCAGGGCCGGGTGCACACCTCCGCCGCCGGGGTGCTGGTGATGCCCGAGGTCGAGGAGACGGAGGTCGAGATTGATGCCGACGATCTGCGCATCGACGTCTTCCGCTCGTCCGGTCCCGGTGGCCAGGGCGTCAACACGACCGACTCCGCCGTCCGGATCACCCACCTGCCGACCGGTATCGTCGTCTCGTGCCAGAACGAGCGCTCCCAGCTACAGAACCGCGAGCAGGCGATGCGGATGCTGCGCTCGCGGCTGATCGCCGCGGCCGAGGAACAGGCGGCCAGCGACGCGTCGGCGGCCCGCCGGAGCCAGGTGCGCACCGTCGACCGCTCGGAGCGCATCCGCACCTACAACTACGCCGAGAACCGGATCAACGACCACCGGATCGGCTTCAAGGCCTACAACCTCGACGCCGTCCTCAACGGCGAGCTGGACGCCGTCATCGGCGCGCTGCAGGAAGCCGACACGGCTGAGCGCCTCGCGGCGGTGGGGGAGCCGCAGGGGTGAGCCAGCCCGTCCGGCCGCTGCTCACGGCGGCCGTCGCCCGGCTGCGCGACGCCGGCATCGACAGCCCTGAGCGGGACGCCCGCGTGCTGCTCTGCCTGGTGGCCGGCATCGAGCCCGCCCGGCTGCCGCTGCTCGACGCGGTGACCGGTGAGCAGGCCGACCTGTTCGAGTCCCTCGTCATCCAGCGGGCCGTCCGCATCCCGCTCCAGCACCTCACCGGACGGGCCTATTTTCGCCACGTGGAGCTGGCGGTCGGGCCAGGCGTCTTCGTGCCCCGGCCCGAGACCGAGGTGATGACCGGCTGGGCGCTGGACCAGCTGCGCCCGCTCGTGTTCCAGATGCAGCGGCCGCTCGTCGTCGAGCTGTGCGCCGGTTCCGGGGCCATCGCCAAGTCCCTGGTCGACGAGCTGCCCCGGCTGCGGGTGCACGCGGTCGAGGTGTCGGAGGACGCCGCCCGTTGGGCCGAGCGCAACCTCGCCGGCACCACGGTCGAGCTGCACGTCGCCGACATGGCGCAGGCGGTGCCTGAGCTGAACGGCGATGTCGACCTGGTGATCGCCAACCCGCCGTACATCCCGCTGGACGCCTTCGAGTCGGTGGAGCCTGAGGTCCGTGACCATGACCCGGCCCTGGCGCTGTTCTCCGGCGACGACGGGTTGGACGCCATCCGCGTCCTGGTCAAGGTGGCGTCCCGGCTGCTCCGGCCCGCCGGCCTGCTGTGCTTCGAGCACGCCGACGCCCAGGGCGAGAGCGCCCCGGCCGTGGTCACCGCACACGGCGCCTTCACCGCCGTCCGGGACCACCGCGACCTGGCCGGCCGGCCCCGCTTCACCACCGCCGTCCGGGCCCGGCTGAGCAGCAGGATGCCTGCTTGAGGCAAGGGTCACCGGGGTGGGTGGACCGGGCCAGGACTCCAGCCGAGCGAAGCGGGGCCAGCAAGCACGGTCTGGCAGACTGAGCGGGTGAGTGAAGCCGTTCGGCCTGGGGGCCCCGATCCCTCCTCGTCCGAGGATGCCGAGGCGGCCTTCGCGCCCGAGTCGGTGGAGGAGCACGCGTTCGCCTCGGCCGAGCCCACCTACCAGCGCTTCGACTGCAGGGGCGACGTCGCCGAGCACCTGGACGCGGCGGCCGAGGCCGCCCGGTCCGCCGTGGAGGCGGGGGAGTGCATCGTGCTGCCGACCGACACCGTCTACGGCATCGGCGCCGACGCCTTCAGCGGCGACGCGGTTCAGCGGCTGCTCAACGCCAAGATGCGCGGCAGGGACATGCCGCCCCCTGTGCTGATCGGTGACCCCAGCCTGATCCGGGCCCTGGCCACGGAGGTGCCCGAGACCGCCAAGGACCTGGTGGCCGCACACTGGCCCGGCCCGCTGACGGTCATCCTGAAGATCCAGCCGAGCCTGCGGATGGACCTCGGCGACAACGAGGGCAGCATCGCGCTCCGGGTGCCCGACCACGAGCTGGCCCGGGAGATCCTGCGACGTACCGGCCCGATGGCGGTCAGCAGCGCCAACCTGAGCGGCAAGCCCGCCGCGCTGACCTGCGACGACGCCGTCGACCAGCTGGGCGACCGGGTCAGCGTCTACCTCGACGGCGGTGAGCTGTCGGGCGCCGCCGGCACCCCGTCGACCATCGTCGACTTCACCCAGCACGGCCACGGCGAGGTGCTGCGGCGCGGCGCGGTGACCGTCGAGGTGCTGCGCGCGACGCTGCCGCACCTCGTCGACCTGACCGCGACCACGGCCGACGCCGAGCCAGCGGACGAACCCCGCAGTGGAGCCACCGCCCTGCCGGACGCATCATCCGAAGCGGGCGAACGCCCCGCCACGGGCGGCTGAGTGCGCGAGTACCTCCTCGTCCTGCTGATCTCCGCTGCGGTCACCTACCTGACCAGCGGGCTGTGCCGGCGTCTCGCGCTCCGCACGGGGGCGCTGGCCAAGGTCCGCGACCGTGACGTGCACACCATCGAGATGCCCTACTTCGGGGGGATCGCCATGCTCGCGGGGGTGGCGGCGGCGACGGTCCTGGCCTGGCAGCTGCCCTTCCTGGGCGCCCAGCCGCTGGTCCAGCAGGACTCGCGCGGGGTGCTGGTGGCGGCGCTGGTGATCTGCCTGGTCGGGGTGCTCGACGACGTCTACGACCTCCCGGCGCTGACGAAGTTCGCCGGCCAGGTGCTGGCCGCCGGCATCGCCGTCGCGCTCGGGGTCAAGATGCTCTGGATCCCGCTCCCCGGGGAGACGATCGCCCTGAACAGCCCGGCGTCGGTGGCCATCACCGTCTTCTTCATCGTGCTCTGCTCCAACGCGGTGAACTTCGTCGACGGCCTGGACGGGCTGGCCACCGGCGTCGTCGGGATCGGGGCCTGTGCGTTCTTCGCCTACTCCTACCTGCTCACCGTCAACGAGGGGCTGACCCGTGCCACCACGTCCAGCCTGATCACCGTGGCGATCGCGGGCGCGTGCCTGGGCTTCCTGCCGCACAACTTCTTCCCCGCGCGGATGTTCATGGGGGACTCCGGAGCCATGCTGCTGGGGCTGCTGCTCGCCACCTCGACGATCAGCCTGACCGGCCAGCTGGACACCTCCCAGCTGCAGGAGGGCCTGGTGCCCACCGTGCTGCCCCTCGTGCTGCCGTTGGCGATCCTGGCGCTGCCGTTCCTCGACCTGGTGCTGGCCTTCGTCCGGCGCACCTACCAGGGCAAGTGGTGGTTCGTCGCCGACAAGCAGCACCTGCACCACCGGCTGCTGCAGCGCGGTCACAGCCAGCGCCGCGCGGTCCTGCTGATGTACGTCTGGTCGGCGCTGGTCTCGTTCGGCGTGATCGCCCTGGGTCTGGTACGCGGTGGAGCCCAGTGGACGGTGGTCGCCGTGTGCGCAGCGCTGGCGGTGGGGCTGCTGGTCCTGACCCTCGCCCGGCCCGTCGCGGTCGGCACCCCGGTCCGCCGCGGCCAGCTTCCCTGAGCACCGGCCCGGGCAGGGTTGTGAGAAGAGCCGCAGCAGCCCGCTGTGCTAGTTTTCACCCGCACTCACGTCCCACCTGGCCCGGCCAGCGACGGTGACCTGGCCCCCGAGACCGATCACAGAAGGACGCGCCCCCGATGACCGTGGACAGCCGCCCCGAGCACGCAGCCCAGGCTGCGTCCGGTCCGAGCGTCCATGTCCGGCGTGCACGCAAGCTCCTGCTCGGCGGGGCCGTCGGCGGGGTTGCCGCCACGCTGGCGTGCCTGCTGGGGTTCGGGATGGCGTACGGCTCCGCAGGTGTGGTCTCGGCCGCCGTCGCCGCCGCCCTGGTGCTGCTGTTCTACGGCCTGGGCCAGTACGTCATGGTGCTGTTCGCCGACGCGGGGGCACGGCTGCTGCTCAGCGTCGCCCTGTTCAGCTACACCACCCGGGTGCTGCTCCTGGGCCTGGCCCTGCTGGTCTACCAGCGCAACGCGGACGCGCTGTCCTTCCTCGTCCCGATGGCCGTCTTCCTGACCACCGTGGGGGTCGTCGTGGGCTGGCTGGTGGCCGAGGTCTGGGTGTTCACCCGGCTGCGGGTGGGCGCGTTCGACACCGAGTACGTGTCCCCGCCCGCGACGGACGGCGCGCCATGAGGGAAGGGTCGAAGACTGCTAGCCTGACGCGGGCCATGAGTGAGCCCCCGGACCACGCCGACCCGTCCGGACCGGTCGGTTCGCAGGGCATGAACCTCGGCATGAACCAGGGCGTGCAGGTGCTGTCGTACCTGATCGCCGGGATCGCGACCTACGGCTTCCTGGGCTGGCTGGGCGACCGCTGGCTGGGAACCGGTTTCCTGCTGCCACTCGGCATCGTGGCGGGCGCGGCGCTGGGGATCTACGTGGTGATCCGTCGCTTCACCGCCGCGCTGGGGACTGGCAGCGGTGACCCGACCACGAAGACGAAGGGACGAGCGTGAGCGGCTGGACCGGCCTGATGCCGATGGAGACCTACGAGCCGCCCGGTGTCGGGAGCTTCGACCTGCCGCCCCTCATCCCGGGGATCCCGTGGTTCGACAAGTACATGCTGATGGCGCTGCTCAGCGTGGTGCTCATTCTGGCTTTCTGGCTGACGATGGCCCGCAAGAACGCCCTCGTCCCGTCGAAGGGCCAGTTCATCGGCGAGACCGCGTACTCGTTCATCCGGAACACTCTCGGCCGGGACATGATCGGGCACGACTTCAAGAAGTACCTGCCCTTCCTGATCGCCTGCTTCTCGTTCGTGCTGGTCAACAACCTGTGGGGGGTCTTCCCCCTCACGCTGTTGCCCACCGCCTCCCACGTTGGCTGGGCCTACGCCCTGGCCGGCATGGTCTGGATCCTCTACAACGCGATCGGGATCAGGAAGTTCGGCCCGCTCGGCTACCTCAAGCACGTCACCATCCCGCCGGGGGTGCCGAGGTGGATGTACCCGCTGATCATCCCGCTGGAGTTCCTCTCCAACATCCTGGTTCGCCCGCTGACGCTGTCACTGCGGCTGTTCGCCAACATGTTCGCGGGTCACCTGCTGGTGCTGGTCTTCGTGCTGGGCGGGGAGTACCTGCTGCTGCACAGCGAGCCGATCATCAACAAGGTCGCCGGCGTGTTCTCCCTGGTCTTCAGCATGGCGATCTTCGGGCTGGAGATCTTCGTCCAGGTCCTGCAGGCCTACATCTTCACGGTCCTGACCGCGCAGTACATCTCCTCGGCGACCGCCGATGAGCACTGACCATCGCTCCGCATTTCCGCGGGACACGAAAGGAACACTGAGATGACCCCCATGGAGCTCGTCGGCTCGCTCGGCATCGTCGGCTACGGCCTGGGCGCGATCGGCCCCGGCATCGGCGTCGGTCTGATCTTCGCCGCGGTGATCAACGGCACCGCGCGTCAGCCTGAGGCTCGTGGTGCGCTGCTCAGCACCGCGTTCATCGGCTTCGCGCTGACCGAGGCGCTGGCCATCATCGGCATCGCCCTGGCCTTCGTCTTCGGCTTCACCGGAGCACCACGGTGATCATGGTTCCGCTCGCGACGGAGAACCCCCTGTTCCCGGCGCTGGCCGAGATCATCGCCGGTGTCGCCTTTCTGCTGCTGCTCACCTTCTTGATCACGAAGTTCGTCGTCCCGCAGTTCGAGGCGACCTTCGCCGCGCGCCACGACGCGATCCAGGGCGGGATCGAGAAGGCCGAGCGCGCCCAGGAGGCGGCTGCGGTCGCCCTCCAGCAGTACAACGAGCAACTGACCGAGGCCCGGGCAGAGGCCGGTCGCATCCGCGAGGACGCCAAGACCCAGGGCTCGCAGATCCTGGCCGAGATGCGTGAGCAGGCCCAAGCCGAGGCCAACCGCATCAAGACCTCGGCCCAGGCTCAGCTGGAGGCCGAGCGCTCCCAGGTGCTGGCTCAGCTACGCACCGAGGTCGGTGGCCTGGCCACCACCCTCGCTGGGCGCATCGTCGGGGAGTCGCTCGAGGACGACGAGCGTGCGCGGCGCACCGTCGACCGCTTCCTCGCCGACCTCGAGAACGAAGACGTGCAGCCGACGGTCCCCGCATGAGCGCCGGCGGCGAGGCTCGGCTGCAGGCCCTGGACGAAGTCCTCGACCAGGCCGAGGCCCGGACGACGAGCAGCGACCAGGGACTGCTGAAGAACCTGGCCGCCGTCGTCACCGGGGCCCCGCGCGAGGCGCACATGGATGCGCTGCCCGGAGACCTGTTCGCCGTGGTGGACGCGCTCGACTCGTCGGTGAGCCTGCGGCGGGCGATGACCGACCCCAGCACGCCCGAGGAGGGCCGGCGCCGGCTGGTGCACACCCTGCTGGACGGCAAGGTCAGCAAGGTCGCGGTGCACATCGTCGAGGAGGCCGCGGCGTTGCGCTGGGGCGGTGGCCGCGCCCTCTCGGACGCGCTCGAGCGCCAGGGCGTCCGTGCCCAGCTGATGGTGGCCGAGCGTGCAGGCAGCCTCGACGAGGTCGAGGACGAGCTCTTCCGGTTCGCGCGGGTGGTGGAGGCCACGCCGAAGGTCCGGGACTCACTCAGCGACCGGGCGTTTGACATCGCCGGTCGACGCGCCCTGGTGGAGGATCTGCTGCGCGGTCGCGCCAGCGACACCACCGTGGTGCTGGCCAGGCGGGCGGTGGCTGCTCGTCAGCGCACCTTCGCGCATACGATCGAGGGGTACACCGAGCTCGCGGCGGCGCAGAAGAACCGGGTGGTGGCGACGGTCCGGGTGGCCCGGCCGCTCTCGGGTGAGCAGCGTTCGCGCCTGCAGGCCGCACTCGCCAAGCAGGTCGGCCGGGAGGTGCTGCTGCAGGAGGTCCTCGACGAGGACGTCCTCGGCGGCGTCCGGGTCGAGCTGGGCGACGAGGTGATCGAGGGCACGGTCGCGGGTCGGCTCGAGTCGGCCCGGCGGCTGTTCGGCTGACCTCCAGCACACCCACGTACGACCCGACATCGACAGCCAGACACGAGAGCAGGAAGCAGCGATGGCAGAACTGACGATCCGTCCGGAAGAGATCCGGGACGCCCTGGACCGCTTCGTCCAGAGCTACACCCCCGACACGTCCAGCCGGGAGGAGGTCGGCACCGTCGTCACCTCCGGCGACGGCATCGCCCGCGTCGAGGGCCTGCCCTCGGCCATGGCCAACGAGCTGCTGGAGTTCGAGAACGGCACCCAGGGCATCGCGCTGAACCTCGACGTCCGCGAGATCGGCGTCGTCGTCCTCGGTGACTCCGAGGGCATCGAGGAGGGTCAGACCGTCCGCCGTACCGGGGACATCCTGGGCGTCCCCGTGGGCGACGGGTACCTCGGTCGCACGGTCAACGCGATGGGCATCCCGATCGACGGCCTGGGCGACATCGAGGGCACCACCGAGCGCCGGGCGCTGGAGCTGCAGGCCGCTGGCGTGATGGATCGCCAGGAAGTCCGCCAGCCGCTCCAGACCGGCATCAAGGCCATCGACGCGATGATCCCGATCGGCCGCGGCCAGCGGCAGCTGATCATCGGCGACCGCAAGACGGGCAAGACCGCGATCGCGCTCGACACGATCATCAACCAGAAGGCGAACTGGGAGTCCGGCGACCCGGAGCAGCAGGTGCGCTGCATCTACGTCGCCATCGGTCAGAAGGGCTCGACCGTCCGGGGCATCCAGGGTGCGCTCGAGGAGGCCGGGGCGCTGCCGTACACGACCATCGTGCACGCCCCCGCGTCAGACCCGGCCGGCTTCAAGTACGTCGCCCCCTACACCGGCTCGGCCATCGGCCAGCACTGGATGTACGAGGGCAAGCACGTCCTGATCGTGTTCGACGACCTGACCAAGCACGCCGAGGCCTACCGCGCGATGTCGCTGCTGCTGCGTCGCCCGCCGGGCCGCGAGGCCTACCCCGGCGACGTCTTCTACCTGCACTCCCGGCTGCTCGAGCGCTGCGCCAAGCTCAGCAAGGAGCTGGGCGGTGGCTCGATGACCGGACTGCCGATGGTGGAGACCAAGGCGAACGACGTGTCCGCCTTCATCCCGACCAATGTCATCTCCATCACCGACGGTCAGATCTTCCTCCAGTCCGACCTGTTCAACGCCAACCAGCGCCCGGCCATCGACGTCGGTGTCTCGGTGTCGCGGGTGGGTGGGGCGGCACAGATCAAGGCCATGAAGAACGTGTCCGGATCGCTCAAGATCAACCTGGCCCAGTACCGCGACATGCAGGCGTTCGCCATGTTCGCCTCCGACCTCGACGCCACCTCGCGGCGACAGCTGGACCGGGGCGAGAAGCTGGTCGAGCTGCTGAAGCAGCCGCAGTACAGCCCGTACCCGGTGGAGGAGCAGGTCGTCTCGGTCTGGTCCGGCATCAACGGCCAGTTCGACGACGTGCCCACCAACGACGTGCTGCGCTTCGAGCAGGAGCTGCTCGAGCACCTGCGCCGCAACGGCTCGGTGCTGCAGAACATCCGCGAGAGCAAGGTGTTCGACGACGACACCGCCGCCGCCCTGACGCAGGAGATCACGTCGTTCAAGGGCAGCTTCCAGACCTCCGACGGTAAGCTGCTCGCCGGGCGCGAGGAGCACCAGGCGATGGGCGAGGACGAGGTCGAGCAGGAGCAGATCGTCCGGCAGAAGCGGGGCTAGGCCAGATGCCCGCATCCCTGCGCGAGCTGAGGTCACGGCGGACCTCGGTCTCGACGACGAAGAAGATCACCCGCGCGATGGAGCTGATCGCTGCGTCGCGCATCATCAAGGCGCAGCAGCGAGCCCGGGAGGCCGCGCCGTACGCCCGCGAGCTCACCCGCGCGGTGTCGGCGGTGGCGACGTTCTCCAACGTCGAGCACCCGCTGACCACCGAGGGGGAGAACCCGACCAGGGCCGCGGTGCTGCTGATCACCTCGGACCGGGGCCTGGCGGGTGCCTACTCGTCGTCGGTGATCAGGGCCGGCGAGCAGCTCACCTCCCTGCTCAAGAGCGAGGGCAAGGAGGTGCTGGCCTTCCTCACCGGACGCAAGGCGGTGGCCTTCTACCAGTTCCGACGACGCGCCGTGCACGCCCAGTGGGAGGGGTTCTCCGACGCGCCGAGCTACGCCGACGCCCGTGAGATCACGAACGCGCTGATCGAGGCCTTCCGCACCCCGACCGAGGAGGGCGGGGTGGACGAGATCCACGTCGTCTACACCAGGTTCGTCTCGATGCTGACCCAGACCCCCGAGGTGATCCGGCTGCTGCCGCTCGAGGTCGTCGAGGGTGAGGATGCGCCGGAGGCCGAGGACCTGCTGCCGCTGTATGAGTTCGAGCCGAACGCCGAGACCGTGCTGGACGAGCTGCTGCCGCTCTACGTCGCCAGCCGGATCCAGTACTGCCTGCTGCAGGCGGCCGCCTCGGAGCTGGCCAGCCGGCAGAAGGCGATGAAGTCCGCGACGGACAACGCCCAGTCATTGATCGAGCGCCTGACCCGGGAGGCCAACCAGGCCCGGCAGGCCGAGATCACCCAGGAAATCAGCGAGATCGTCGGGGGCGCCAGCGCGCTGGCCGACGCCGGCGCCACGAGTGAGTGAGGGAACCTATGTCCACTGTCCTGTCTGACCGCCCAGCCGCCCAGCACTCCTCCGGGGGGGTGGGCCGCGTGGCCCGCGTGATCGGGCCCGTCGTCGACGTGGAGTTCCCGGTCGACACCATGCCCGACCTGGATAACGCCGTGCTCGTCGACACCACCGTCGGCGACACGACGACCACCATGACCATGGAGGTCGCCCTGCACATCGGCGACAACATGGTCCGCTGCATCGCGCTGAAGCCGACCGACGGCATGCAGCGTGGTGCCCAGGTGCACGACACGGGCGCCCCGATCTCGGTCCCGGTCGGCGACATCACCAAGGGCCACGTCTGGAACGTGACCGGTGACGTGCTGGACGTCGACCCTTCGACCATCGAGATCACCGAGCGCTGGCCCATCCACCGGTCACCACCGAAGTTCGACGCGCTGGAGTCCAAGACCGAGATGCTGGAGACCGGCATCAAGGTGCTGGATCTTTTGACCCCGTACGTGCAGGGCGGCAAGATCGGCCTGTTCGGCGGCGCCGGCGTCGGCAAGACGGTGATGATCCAGGAGATGATCTACCGGATCGCCCACAACTTCGGCGGCACCTCGGTGTTCGCCGGCGTCGGGGAGCGCACCCGCGAGGGCAACGACCTCATCAACGAGATGGAGGAGGCCGGGGTGTTCAAGGACACCGCCCTGGTCTTCGGCCAGATGGACGAGCCGCCCGGCACCAGGCTGCGCGTCGCCCTCTCGGCCCTCACGATGGCGGAGTACTTCCGCGACGTGCAGAACCAGGACGTGCTGCTCTTCATCGACAACATCTTCCGGTTCACCCAGGCAGGCTCGGAGGTCTCGACGCTGCTCGGCCGGATGCCCTCGGCCGTGGGCTACCAGCCGAACCTTGCTGATGAGATGGGTCAGCTGCAGGAGCGGATCACCTCGACCCGGGGTCACTCGATCACCTCGATGCAGGCGATCTACGTGCCCGCGGACGACTACACCGACCCGGCCCCGGCGACCACCTTCGCGCACCTCGACGCGACGACGGAGCTGTCCCGCGACATCGCCTCGCGTGGTCTCTACCCCGCGGTGGACCCGCTGGCCTCGACGTCGCGGATCTTGGACCCGCAGTACATCGGGCAGACGCACTACGACACCGCGGTGGAGGTCAAGCAGATCCTGCAGCGCAACAAGGAGCTGCAGGACATCATCGCGATCCTCGGCGTCGACGAGCTGTCCGAGGAGGACAAGATCGTCGTCAACCGGGCCCGCCGCATCCAGCAGTTCCTGAGCCAGAACACCTACATGGCCGAGAAGTTCACCAACATCCCCGGCTCGACGGTCCCGCTGAGCGAGACCATCGAGGCCTTCCAGGCGATCGCCCGCGGCGACGTCGACCACATCGCCGAGCAGGCGTTCTTCAACGTGGGTGGCATGGAGGACGTCGAGCGTCGCTGGTCCGAGCTGCAGAAGGAGCAGTGACCGATGGCTGACGCAGATCACGACGGGTGGCAGCATGGCTGACCCGATGCAGGTGGAGGTCGTGTCGGCGGACCGGGTCGTCTGGTCGGGCACCTCGTCCAACATCATCGCCAAGACCGTGGAGGGTGAGATCGGGATCCTGCCCGGGCACTCCCCGGTGCTGGCGGTGCTCGAGCCCAGTGCTGTCGTCATCTTCTCCGAGGACGGCGGCCGGGAGATCGTGGCCGTCGAGGGCGGGTTCATCTCCGTCTCCCAGGGCCGGGTCTCCATCCTCAGCGAGTACGCGCGGCTCTCCAGCGAGATGAGCCTCGCCGAGGCCGAGCGCGAGCTCGACACCGCCCAGCAGGCGCTGGACAGCGGGGACTTCACCGACGACGACCGCCGGCGTCACGACCGGGCGCAGGCCCAACTTCGTGCCGCGCAGAAAGCGCAGTAGGGTCGCAGCTACTGCACGGCGGGGCGAGCGTGAGGTGCGACAGGTTCGATGATGGACGGCTGGTGGGGGGTCGCCGAGCTGCTCGGCATCCTCGTCATGCTGCTCGCTCTCTCCCTGGTCCTGCTGGCCGTGCGCCGTCGCTACCTGGCCCGCCAGGGGGGCACGTTCGAGTGCAGCCTGCAGCTCAGCACGACCGTTCCCGGCGCGGGTTGGGTGCTGGGGGTGGGGCGCTACAACGGCGGCTCGCTGGAGTGGTTCCGGTTCTTCTCCTACTCGCTCCGACCACGCAAGTCGTTCCCCCGACGTGAGGTCCGGATCCTGCAGACCCGGGATGCTGAGGCCGTGGAGGCCGTCGCCCTCTACGCCGACCAGCGCATCGTGACCTTCGAGATGGTGGGGGAGACCGACCCGGCCCCGTGGAGCCTCGCGTTGAGCCCGGACTCCCTGACCGGCCTGCTCAGCTGGCTGGAGGCCGCTCCGCCCGGTCTCAGCCGCCTGCCCTGACCTACCGGTCCTGACGCACCGGCCGATCCTGCTGCGTCACCAGGGCCGTCCGCCTCAGCGGGGGGCGCTGCGTTGGACGGACAGCAGCTGTGCGCTCATCCCGTTCATCAGCTGCTGGGCCGCCGTCGGGTCGTAGCCCCCGGCCGCGGTGTCGTAGCGGTACTGCCAGGTCACCGTGTTGCTCAGCCGCAGCACGTGGAGGGCGTAGCGACCCTGACCCGGCCCGCGGTCCAGCCGGAACGCCACCTGCTCCGGGGCGTCCTCGGGGGTCGTGATCGCTACCGTTTCCACCCGCCCTTCCCCTTCTGGACCCGAGAAGCGCACGGTCTGCCCGACACAGCCGGTTCTGGC
>JAABUN010007027.1_pt1 | contig 12475 bp, 7 predicted proteins | sample 5559311 | NCBI WGS metagenome assembly JAABUN01 (sample SAMN10711877, study PRJNA513370) | rock metagenome | isolation source: Antarctica rocks | place: Antarctica: Victoria Land, Siegfried Peak sud | reverse complement strand
TTCGGCACGCCCTCAGCGGCCAGCCTCCTGATCAAAGCCCAGTCCTCCATAGTGATCACACTCCAATCGTCGAAGAGTGCTCACTTTTCGAGCGCCGTCACTGCCCAGTTTTCAACCGCCGTCGACACGGGTCCGTGCCGACGGGCCGTCGACGATCGCCATGAAGGGTGTGTAGTCGCCCGCAGCACGGTGCGCGCCGTGACCATTGCGCTGTGGGAGCCCGGCGATGCCAGAGTCAACAAAGGTGACCGGCTTGGAAGGAACGGAAGATGAGCGCCCTGGAACGGCCAGTACTGATGAACAGTAGGGAAGCGGCGGAGTGGTGTCGCATCACGGTGCACTCGTTGAATCACTTGCGGACTCATGGTCGGTTCGCTCCAGCGATCAAGATCGGGCGACGGTGCTTCTGGACACCTGAGGACCTCAACGCATGGATCGCTGGGCAGCGGGAGGGCGCGGCGTGATCAACCGGACCACGGCCGGTGCCTGGCGGGTCCGGGTCAAGTTCCGGGGGGTCGTCGTAGCAGACCAGACGTTCGCTCGAAAGGGCGAGGCAACCCGCTGGGAAGCCGATCAGAGGCGCCATCTCATGGATGGTGACTTCGTCTCGCCGGCTGCTGGTCGGATGACCGTGCGTGAGTTGGCGGCCGAGTACGAGACGGCTCGGTCCGGCGCGGTAGCGGAGCGGTCCTGGGAGTCCGACGAAAGCGCCTTGAGGGTGCACATTGTGCCGGCATTCGGTGACTTGCCTCTGTCGTCGTTGACGTCGGTCCAGGTTGAGAGCTTCCTCCTCAATATCGCCAAGTCACGCTCAGTGCGGACGGCCGCCCGGGTGCGCACGACCCTGCGGGGGTTGCTGTTACACGCCGTGAAGACGCGTCGGCTACGAGTGTCGCCGGCTGAAGGCGTACCGCTGCCCCGTACAGATACGCGTGCCGGCGTGGTGGTGGCAGAGGTAAACCCCTTCACTCTGCCTGAGCTGCTGAGTGTGGTCCAGGAGCAGACGAGCCACGATGTGAGGTACGCGCAGGTCACGCTCGTCCTTGGCCTGACGGGCTTGCGGATGGGGGAGCTTCGGGGGTTGCGGGCCCGGGACGTGGTTGTGGTGCCGTATCCGGCGCTGGTGGTGCGCCGGTCGCTTCCGCAGTCGGCTCGCACGGGCAGGGTGATCGAGCGCAACACGACCAAGAGCGGTCGCACCCGTATGGTGCCGCTGTCGGACCTGGCCCGACCCGTCATCGAGAAGTGGGCCACCGGCCTGGACCCGGAGGGCCTCGTCTTCCCCGCTCCCGGTGGTGGCTACCTGCGCGCGCAGAACTGGCGCAGGCAGGTGCACTGGACGGAAACGGGTCGAGGCAGGCGACCCCACGACCTGCGGCACACGGCTGCCACGCTGTGGATCGGTGCCGGTGTAGACATCAAGACGGTGTCGGCCTGGCTCGGTCACTCGACCGCGAAGCTGACCTTGGACACCTACGGGCACTACATGGGCGCCGACGCAGACAGGGCCGCAATGATCAGGGTCAACCAGATCTACGCGGACGCCTCGAGGACGCCGGGGCCAGACAAGAGCGTTCCGAAGCGAGCCACAGGCGGCCCAAAAACTCTTTAACCTGCACGTTTGCTTGTGCCCTCCGTTGCCTACAACCCCACGACACCCACTCTTGGAGTCCCGTCCAGGTCCGCCGAGCAGTCGTCAACTACGGCAGCCAGTCTGGCTGCGTGGACCAGCGCACCGGCTCCGTGTTCTGCACTCTCGGGTAGTGGAACGCCATGCCGCGCTCCGTTGGTGAAGCCCCTCGAGTACTACCTGAAAGCCATCCCTGGGCCTTGCTTGCGGTTGCGCGCTTGCACTGGTCCAAACGGGCCAAGGCGGGCTCCCCACCACCTGCGGCGCCCGCCCACCAGGTACGTCGGTGCCGACGCTGACAGAGCCCCAGGGACGGGGTCAGCCAAACCTACGGGGACGACACGGGGACGAGTGAGCGAAAAAATGCCGCGAAAGGAAGCGACAAATCGGACCTCGCAGGCCTATGACCTGCAAAAACACATGGTGCCCCCGGCGCGATTCGAACGCGCGACACCCGCTTTAGGAGAGCGGTGCTCTATCCCCTGAGCTACGAGGGCGGGGATGGTCAACGCGCAAGGCTAGCAAGGTTCGATCACAGGAAAGCCCGGCGACGTCGGCCACCCGGTTAGGTGACGATGTCACCTGCAATAGTGCAGGAGTGAGCACCGACCGACTCCCCGCGACGAGCGAGGTCCCGGAGATCCAAGAGCGGACCGTGCGGATCCTGATGGCCAGCCAGACCATGGGCGGCATCGGTGTAGCCAGCGGCATCGCCGTCTCGGCGATCATCGCTGCCGAGATCAGCGGCAGCGACGCGCTGTCCGGATTGGCCACCACCGCCCAAGTGCTGGGAGCGGCCCTACTCACGATCCCCATCGCAGCCCTGATGGCCGTCCGAGGCCGTCGCGTCGGGCTCGGAGCCGCCTACCTGATCGGCACGGTCGGGGCCGGCTGCGCCCTCGTGGCCACGGCTACGGCGACGTTCTGGCTGCTGCTGGTCGGCACGTTCCTCTTCGGTGCCGCCACCACCGCCAACGCGCAGGCTCGGTATGCCGCGGTCGACCTGGCCGAGCCCAGCCGGCGGGGCCGGCAGCTCAGTCTGGTCGTGTGGGCCACCACGATCGGCTCCGTGCTCGGCCCCAACCTGCTCGGCCCAGGTTCCGACTTGGGCCGGCTCCTGGGCATCCCACCGCTGGCCGGAGCCTGGGTGATCAGCTCGGGCGGCTTCCTGGTCGCGTTCGCCCTGCTCACCGCATACCTGCGTCCCGACCCGCTGCTCACCGCACGGTCCCTGGCCGCGGTCGACACCCCTGCCGACCCCGCGGGCCCGCGCCCCTCTTTCCGGCATGGGCTCAGGGTGATCCGGCATACTCCTGAGGTCCTGGCCGGCACCGTGGCCATCGCTGCCGGCCACGTCGTCATGGTGTCTGTCATGGTGATGACGCCGCTGCACATGTCGCACGGCGGCGCACAGATCGAGGTGATCGGCTTCGTCATCTCGATGCACATCCTGGGCATGTACGGCTTGAGCCCGGTCTCGGGGATCCTCACGGACCGGTGGGGCTCGTCCCGCGTCGTGCTGCTCGGCGTGGTGCTCCTCCTCCTGGCGACCCTGTTGGCGGGACTGTCCGCGACCGGCTTCTCCTGGGGCCTGACCGCCGGGCTGCTGCTGCTCGGACTGGGCTGGTCCTGCACCATGGTCGCCGGATCGGCGCAGCTCGCCGGTGCCGTGCCCGTGCGTGACCGCTCCGCCGTCCAGGGCGCGGCGGACGTCATCATGGGGTTGTGTGCTGCAGCCGGGGGAGCCCTCGCCGGTGTGGTGGTGGCCGTCCTCGGCTACGGCTGGCTGACCGCCTTCGCGGCATTGGTCGCGGTCGCCCTCGGGTCGACTGCGCTGCGGGGCCTGCGAATGGTTAGCCTAACCGCGTGACACCTTCCGCCGACGCACCGCCTACCCGCGTCGACGTCGTCCGAGCCGCTCAGGAGCGCTGGCGGCACGACCTCACCGAGCTCGGCGGACGCAACACCCTGCTGTGGCACCGTGAGCTGCCGTTAGGCACCTTCGACCTGACCGTCGCGCACCCTGGCGGGGTCGCCAAGCTGCTCGCGGGAGTGCCCACCCGGCTCTCGGAGCTGGTGCGCGAGGAGGTGGCCTTCGACGCCGCCCGCACCCGGCTGGCAGCGATCCGTGACAAGACCGTGGAGCTGCGACGAGAGCACGGGCTGACCACCGGCTTCATCGCCGTCGGCCTGGCCACCTGGACGCTGCACCGGGCCAAGATCCTGCCCCGCGCCCCCGTGCTGCTGCGGCGCTGCCGGATCCACCCGGTCGATGCGACCCGCCGCGACTACATCTTGGAGCTGGACCGCGACGTGGTCTTCAACCCCGTCCTCGCCCACTACCTGCAGGGAGAGGCCGGCATTGACCTCGACCCCGAGGAGCTGGCCGCGCTCTCCCGCAGCGGCGGTGGTTTCGACCCTCGGGAGACCTACGAGGAGCTGGAGTGGCTCTGCGAGGACGTCGACGGCTTCAGCATCGGCCCCAACACGGTGGTCAGCACCTACCCCTGGGCCAAGCTGTCGCTGGTCGCGCATCTGTCCGGCGACGCAGCCGCGCTTGCCGCCCACGACCTCGTCGCCGCCCTGGCCGGTCACCCGACCCGGCCACCCACGGTCGACCCGGACCCCGCGCGGGCCGACGACCCCAGCCACGAGCTGTCCGTGGTCGACGCCGACCACGAGCAACGGAGGGTGATCGACGAGGTCGGCCGGGGCGCCAGCCTGGTCCTGGACACCCCGGCTGGCACCGGCACCACGCAGACTGTGACCAATATGGTCGCGGGGGCCCTGGCCCAAGGGCAGACCGCCCTCGTGGTCAGCGAGGAGCGGCCGGCCCTTGAGGCGCTGCGCCGGCGGCTGGCGCACGTCGGTCTCGACGACATCGTGCTGGACCTGCCGGAGGATCCCCGGCGGGCCCGCCGAGCGATCGAGGCGCTGGCGACCCAGCTGGGCGCCGCTCTGCGCGTCCCTGACCCCGCGGTCGCCGACGACCCGTTGCCCGCGTTGTGGCAGGCCCAGCAGACCCTCGCCACCCACGAGCAGCATCTGCATACCGAGCACGAACCGTGGGGCCAGTCCCTGGCCGCGACCCAGGCGGCGCTTGCCCGGCTGGGCCACCTGCGCAACCCGCCGCTGTCGCACGTCCGGCTCGACTTGCCGGTCCTGCATACCCTCACCCCGCCCCGGCTCGCCGAGCTCGTTGACGTGCTCACCGAAGCCGCCGAGATCGGCGTCTGGGAGCGCGGACGCGCCGAGGACCCGTGGTACGGCGCCGACCTCGCCGATGACGACGTCAACCGGGCGCGCGAGCTGGTCGCTGGCCTGGTCGGCGGCGGCCTGACGCAGATGCGCGACCAGTTCGCCGAGGTATGCCGTGTCGCCGGGTTGCTCGAGCCGGTCCACCTCACCCAGTGGCGGGCGCGGTTGGAGCTGATGGGCCGGGTCGAGGCGACCTGCGACATCTTCCGCACCCAGATCTACGAGGCACCGCTGGAGGAGATGGTCGCGGCAACCCGGGCCAAGGGGGAGTCTGCCGAGCGACCGGGTGCGGTCAGCCGCTCCCGGCTTCGTCGGCAGGTGCGGGCGCTGCTGCGACCGGGGCCTCCGCCGCACGATCTTGCGGCCCGGGTGCAGGCTGCGCACGCCGAGCGCACCGAGTGGGAGGCTTTGGCCGGACGCGCCGCCCGACCCACGACCCCCGACGGCTGGGAGGAGGCCCAGGATCGCTTCACGGTCATCCACGACGACCTGTCCTGGCTCGCCGAGGTGCTGCGGCCCACCCCGCTCGGCCACGACCTGATGACCACACATCTTGACCTGCTGCTCGAACGGCTGATGCGCCTCGACGCCCGCGCCGACCGACTGCGGGTGACCGCACGCGGGCACGCCATGATGCAGCCACTCCGGGCCGCCGGCCTCGGGCCGCTCGTCGACGACCTGGCCAAGCGGGGGATCGCCGCTCGCGACGTGGCCGCTGAGGTCGAGATGGTGTTCCACGCCTCGCTGCACGACCACCTCACCGGCTCCGACCCCGGTGCCTCCGCGGCGGAGCTCGAGCAGGCCGCCAGGTCGCTGCGCCGGGCTGACCGCGACCACCTCCGCCGCAACGTGCAGCGCGTGCTGCGCACCCGGCATCGACGGGTGCGCCGGGCGGTGGCCGCTCACCCCGGCCAGGTGGCGGCGCTGCGCGAGGCCGCGGACACCGGGGCTAATGACCTGCGCTCTGTCCTCGCCCGCAGCGCCGATGTGGTGCTGGCGCTGCGACCGCTGCTGATGGGCAGCCCCCTGGTCGTCCCGGCCACGCTGCCGGAGCGGTTGCGGGTCCGCCTGGTCGTGGTCGAGCACGCCGGCCGCACCCGCACCGCTCACGCCGTAGCCGCCATCGAGCGAGGGTCGCAAGCAGTGATCTGTGGGGACCGGCACCGGCCCGGTCCGACGCCGTTCACGTGTGCCGTCGAAGACGGAGCCCAGGGTGCGGACACCGGCCTCAGCACGCTGACCTCACTGTTGGAGGAGGCACGGCTTGTGCTGCCGGTGCGCACATTGGGCACGCACTACCGCTCGCTCGACCAGCGACTGGTAGCGCCGCTGCGGCACCTGCTCGACCCAGCCCCGCAGGGCTATCCCGGTGTACTGCGCGCTCCGCGAGCCACCTGCGCCGTCGCGGACCCCAACGAGATGGTGCCCCGGACGGTGGACCTGCTCGTGCAGCACCTCGCGGGCCGCCCCGGGCAGTCCTGGGTCGTGCTGGTGGACCGGGCCGAGGTCCGGGAAGCACTCGAGGACGCTTGGAGCCAAGCGGTTCTGGAGCGCAGGGTCGACCCCCGTCAGCTGTCGCAGACCGGTACCGAGCCCCTCCTGATGCTGCCCAGCGACCACTGGGCCGGGGAGGTGCGCGACCACGCCATCTGGTTGACCGCGCCAGAACAACCGATGCCCACACACCGCCCGGTCACCGCGCTCGCCGCGATCCGCCGCAGCTTAACCGTGCTCACTCCCGAGCCCCCGGCCGACGATCCCGACAATCCCGGGAGCCGCATCATGCACGACCTGCGTCGACCGAGCGCCGACGCGGAGCAGGACGTCGCCCTGCCCGAGCTGCTCGCCGACCTGGCCGCACGGTTGCGCGCCGAGGGACTCGTGGTCCAGACACCGGTCGGTCGGGGCCGGTATGCCGTGCCGCTGGGAATCGAGGACCCGGCCCGCCCCGGCCGGATGCTGGTGGCGGTGGACACCGACCTCCTCCCGCTGCCTACCCGGCCGGGGCGCGAGCAGTTCCGGCTACGGCCCGAGCAGCTGACCCGGCTGGGCTGGTCGCACACCCGAGTGCACAGCAGCGACCTGTTCCGCGACCCCGCCCGCGAAGTCGCCCGACTGCTGGCCCTGGTCCGTGAGGTGTCCGCCCGGCCCGCGCGACGATGATCCTCGCCGGACCGGTGAGCCCCGATCGGACGACGAGTCCTGATCGGCGGCCGAGCCCCGACCGGCGGCCGAGCCCCGAGAAGGGCACCGAGGCAGACCTGCCCAAGGAGGGGAAAGGCTCGGGGCGGCGCCACCGTCGGGTAGATGCCCCGGCGACGGACGGCATACCCGAGTCGGCTCGCCTCGATGCACCGGACTCCGCGGGAGATGATGCCGAAGGGGGTGGCGTGACCGAACGCAGCGCCGACTCGGCAGAGGAGCATGGCTCTGAGCAGTGGTGGCGCCGGCAGCGCCCCCCACATTGGGAGTGAGCCGGCTCAGCCACCACCGTGCCGACCGAGCCACCACCGTGCCGACCGAGCCACAGCGGTCGCGCTCGTGGCGGCTTCGGCACACTGATGGCGCGTGTGCACGCGCCATCAGTGTGCAGGATGAACCATGAGTGGGCGGCTGCGGTTAAGCGTCAGGCGGCATCACGGGTTCGATGACGAGGTGGCTCGTGGGGGGAGGGAAGAGTCGCGCCCCGAATCTTGCTCGCCGGCAGGTCAGGGCTGACTGTTGCGGGCAGCGAGGAGGTCACGGATCTCGCGCAGCACGATGACGTCCTCGGTGGGGGCAGCCGGCTCGTCCTCCTCCCCGCGGGCCCGAAGCCTCACGAGCCTGTTCATCGGCAGCACGAAGATGAAGTAGACCACCGCGGCAGTGATGAGGAACACGATCATCGCGTTGATCATGGCTCCGATGTCGATCAGGGTGGCCTCGTTGCCCGCTGCACCTAGCTGCGGACCGAAGCCCTTGACCTCGCTGCCCCCGAGCCGGGTCAGGATCGGACTGATCAGCGACGACACGACAGTGTCCACGACAGCAGCGAACGCACTGCCGATGACGACGGCCACCGCGAGGTCGACGATGTTGCCGCGCAGCACAAAATCTTTGAAGCCTTGGAGCATGGAAGCGCCCTTCGTATGCAGTGGGGAGTCGGTGCGAAGATAGTCGATCCGCCCACCGAGCACGAAGCGGCTCAGCCCGGTCGTGCCGCCGCTCCGCACCGAAACGAGACGGCTCATCCCGAGCCGGCGACCTCGGCAGGGCGCAGCACGAGCGTGACGCCCTGCAGCATCTCCCCGCCGCTTTGGCGGGCCAGCGCCGCGGCCTGCGCGGCGCTGACAGCAACGAAAACCCCGGGCGTGCCACCGGGGTCAGCGGCCAGCACCGGCACGTCGGCGGCCAGGGTGGCACCGTCGAGCATGGAGAGCACGTCGACCCGGTTGCCAGGTCCCACTGCGGCGGCCAAGGCCTCATCCTGCAGCGCCACATGGGCGACCACCACGTCCGCCCCCAGCCCTTCGGCCAGCGAACCCGTCACAAGATCGCGGTCCGTCAGCACCTCGCGGCTGCGCAACGGACCCGAGGACACCGAGCCGATGACCGCCGAGGGATCACGCAGTGCACCGCTCGGCAGCACGGACTCTGGGACGTGGGCAACCCGGACGTGCCCCGACTCCAGCACTGTGCCGGCCGCCAGGTCGGCGGCGGCGACCAGGACCGGCTCACCTATGTCTGGCGGTGCGGGTCGAAGAGCTTCGACGACGACCCAGACCGCGGCGGCAGCACACAGCGCGGCGAGCACCCGACGCGCTTGACCCCGACGCCAGACGGCACGACGACCGCGGCCAGCCCGGCCGCCTGCCGCCCTGCGGCCAGCTCCCGCGCTCCGACCCTGGGTCGACGGGCTCAGCGTATGACGCTCCGCCTGCGCCTCGTTTTGCTGCACACCAGGCAGCCTAGGCAGCACCGCCCCCGGGTGGGGGCGTGGCTCACGAGCCTGTGGACGAAGGCGTGCTGGTCTTGGCAGGTGTGGACGTCTTGCGCGAGTCCCTGGCCCCGGCGCCAGTGCCTGACCCGCCGTTGCCTGACCCGCCGTTGCCTGTGCCGCCGTTGCCGGACCCGTTCTTACCGGCCGAGCCTTGGGCAGCACCCCCCTTGCTCGAGCTGTCCTTGCTCGAGCTGTCCTTGCCGCTAGAGTCCGTGCCCCCCGAGTCCTTCCCCCCAGAGTCCTTGCCGGCAGAGTCCGTACCCCCGGAGTCCCTACCTGATGAGTCCTTGCGGCCGGAGTCCCGACCTGACCCATTGCCGGAAGCCGAAGTCCGGGAGTCGTTGCGATAGAAGCCAGACCCCTTGAAGACGACACCCACGGAGCTGTAGATCTTGCGCAGCCTGCCGCCACAGTCCGGACACTCGGTCAGCGAGTCGTCGGTGAAGGCCTGCTGGATGTCGAAGCGGTGCTCGCAGTCCTTGCCGGCGTAGGAGTAGATAGGCACAGGTCAGCAGTCTAGGCGCCGCAGCACCATGGTCTGCACCCGTTGGCAGGGGCCACCGGCGAGTCCCAGCGTGGGGCCGCGAGCACCCCAGCACGGTGACATACGCTCGGGGCCGTGCCCAGCCTGATCCGTCGCGTCCTCGTGCCCCTGGCAGCCGTGCTGGTCGTGGTGCTGGTGGCGGCGACGGTGCTGGGGGTGGGGCTCTCGCGCCGCAGCCTGCCGCAGACCGACGGCCAGATCGCAGTGCCGGCGCTCGATGGCGACGTCGAAGTGCTGCGTGACGACCTGGGCATCGCACACATCTACGCGGACACTCCCGAGGACCTGTTCCGGGGTCAGGGTTACGTCGCGGCCCAGGACCGGTTCTTCCAGATGGATCTGCGCCGGCACATCGCCGCCGGCAGGTTGTCCGAGCTCGTGGGGGAGGGGGGCTTGGAGGCCGACCGCGTGGTGCGCACCATGGGCTGGCGCCGGGTCGCCGAGGAGGAGCTCGCGATGCTCGACCCGTCAGCGCGGCGCTACCTGCAGGCCTACAGTGCCGGAGTCAACGCCTACCTGCAGGACAAAACCTCCGCCTCCCAGGTCTCGCTGGAGTATGTCGTGCTGTCGCAGAGTGTTCCGGACCACCAGATGGAGCCCTGGGACGAGGTCGACTCCTTGTCCTGGCTGAAGGGGATGGCTTGGGACCTGCGCGGCAACTACACCGACGAGCTGGCCCGGGCGCGCCTGGCCGGTGAGATCTCCCTGAACCAGCTGACCTCGCTCTACCCCGACTACCCCTACGACCTCAACAGCCCGATCCTGTCGCCGGACGAGTGGACCCCGCCCTCAACGAGCACCGGCACCGGGCAGAGCCGCGGTGGCACCGTCGGAGACTCCGGCGGCGACCCGAGTGGGGACTTCGGCGGGGATACCGGCGGAGACCTCGGCGTTGACCCCAACACGGACCCCAACACGGCTTCGGCCCCCACGCCCGGGCCGTCCACGATGAGCCCACGCGCGCTGTCGCTGGACGAGACGACATACCGCAGCACGGTGGCGGCGATGCAAGCGGTCCCCAACACGATGGGCGACGGCGACGGGGTCGGCTCGAACTCCTGGGTGGTCTCCGGGGAGCACACCGAGTCGGGGCTGCCGATCCTGGCCAACGACCCCCACCTGTCGGTGAGCCAGCCGGGCGTGTGGCTGCAGACCGGGCTGCACTGCCGAGAGGTGAGCCAGGACTGTCCGTTCGACGTCACCGGCTTCACCCTCGCTGGGGTGCCCGGTGTCGTCATCGGTCACAACCAGTCGATCGCCTGGGGCATGACCAACCTGGACCCCGATGTCACCGACTTCTACCTCGAGGACATCGACGACGGCCAGGCCAGGGTCGACGACGGATTCGAGCGGGTGCGCACTCGGCCGGAGACGATCAAGGTGGCTGGAGGCGATGACGTGGAGATCCTGGTCCGCGAGACCCGCCACGGTCCGATCATGTCCGACGTGGTCGACAGTGTGGTGCAGGCCGGGATCACCCCGCCGCTGCAGGGGGTCGAGTCCTCCGGCCGGTATGACGTGTCGATGGCATGGACGGCGCTGGAGCCGGGACGCACCATGGAGTCGGTCTTCGGCATCAACGCCGCCACATCGTTCGAGCAGTTCCGCGCCGCCGCGGCGCTGTTCACTGCGCCGGCGCAGAACCTCGTCTACGCCGACACGGAAGGAAACATCGGCTACCAGGCCCCTGGGCTGGTGCCGGTGCGTGAGTCCGCGACCCGTGGGTCCCCACCCGGCTACTGGGTCTCCCCGGGGTGGAACTCCGCATACGACTGGAAGGGCTGGGTGCCGTTCAGCCTGCTGCCGACGGCATACAACCCGAAGGATGGGGTCATCGTGGCCGCCAACCAGGCGGTCGCCCGCAACAGCTCGCCGTTCCTGACCACTGAGTGGGACAAGGGGTATCGCGCGCAGCGGATCGCCGATCTGCTGGCCACGTCGATGACCCAGAAGCCGCTGACAGTGTCGGCGATGCAGGGCATCCAGAACGACACCTACAACTCCTTCGCCGACCTGCTGGTGCCCTACCTGATGGCGGTCCGGCTCGACGGCGACGAGTTCTACTCCGAGCCGCGCCAGCTGCTGGAGGAGTGGGACCGCAGCGCGCCGGTGGGCGACGGACCGGCGGGGGCAGGGGCCATGTACTTCTACGCGGTCTGGTCCCAGCTGCTGGAGCTGACCGTCGACGACGAGCTGCCCATCGACCTGCATGCCTCCGGCAACTCGCGGTGGATGCTGATGATCAGCGACCTGCTGGAGGACCCCGAGGACTCGTGGTGGGACGACAACCGGACCCCCGGTGTCATCGAGTCCCGTGACCAGGTGCTGCAGGAGGCCATGGTCAAGGCACGCCTGCAGCTCACCCAAGACATCAGCAAGGACCCGAAGGACTGGCAGTGGGGCCGGTTGCACAAGGTCGAGCTGCCGCACCCCGTCCTCGGCTCGGACGACGTGCCGCAGCTGGTCCGAACTGCCTTCAACGGCGGTCCGATCGCCGTCCCCGGGGGCTCCGCGCTGGTCAACGCGATGAACTGGGACGCCGGTCAGGACAGCTACGACGTCACTTCAGGGCCCTCGATGCGGATGGTCGTCGACCTGAGCGACCTGGACGCCTCCACCTGGGTCAACCAGACGGGCAGCTCCGGGCACGTCTTCGACCCCCACTACGGCGACCAGACCGCTGCCTGGGCGCAGGGGTCGAGCTATCCCTGGGCGTTCAGCAAAGCGGCCGTCGACGGACGGGTCGAGCAACGTCTGGTGCTCACCCCGGGGGAGTGAGCACCCGCACTCCGGCTGTGGTCAGCACGGCGTCTACGGCTGCGTCGTGGGTCGCACGGGGCACCTGGGGCAGCCACTCGTGGTCATGCAGCACGGCGACCACGGGTACGTGCCGCTGTCGCAGCGATGGGATCACCCGGTCGTAGTAGCCGCCGCCCTGACCCAGGCGCCCGCCGTCATGGGAGACCGCCAGTGCCGGCACCAGAGCCACGTCGACCTGCTCCAGAGCCTCCCGGCCGGCACCCGTCTGGGCCGCCGCCGGGTCCGGGCGCATCGGGCTCGGACG
>JAABUN010007026.1_pt1 | contig 12477 bp, 16 predicted proteins | sample 5559311 | NCBI WGS metagenome assembly JAABUN01 (sample SAMN10711877, study PRJNA513370) | rock metagenome | isolation source: Antarctica rocks | place: Antarctica: Victoria Land, Siegfried Peak sud | reverse complement strand
CACGCTGCACACCAACGGCAGCCCGGAGCTCGTCGACGGCGACCTGCTCGCGCCGCTGCTGCTCGGCGCCCACATCGACATGGGCCGCTTCACGCTGTTGCGCGAGATGCTGCCGGCGTTGGAGGCCATCGCCGACCTGCCGCAGGTCGACATGCAGGACGCCGATGACGACCACGTCCTGTGCGTCGCAGGGCTGTTCGGCCTCCTCGACGAGCCGCGCTACGCCGGTCGTGGCGTGCGCGGCACCATCGTCAGCAAGGTGCTCCACCGCAAGCGCCCGGAGCTGGTGCCGATCTACGACTCCCGCATCTTCGAGGCCTACACCGCACCCGGCGTGATCCCCCGGGCCACCGACCGCTCCTGGCAGCACTTCATGGCCCTGCTGTGTACGCAGATGCGCGACGACTTGCGGGCTGAGGCGCCGGTCTTCGCGGCCCTCGAGCGGCTGGCGGCGGACGAGGGCACGCCGGTGACCCAGCTGCGCATCCTCGACATCCTCGTGTGGCGCACCGCCGACGCCTGGCACTGAACCGGGCGCGTTGGGCAGCCGCTTCGCGATCTCCCGCTACGCCGGTGACCGTTCGTCGACCAGCGCGGCGGCAAGAACCGCGACGGCCGTCATCGCGGTGGAGTCCGGGTCGGGTCCACCGCCGCGGTGCCCAGTTGGTCAGCCTTCTCGATCTCAGGATCCTCAGGGACAACGAAACCCTCTTGAATTCCTAGCCTTTCGGCCAGCTGCCGCGCCTCATCGTCGCTGATGGCTCGATTGGCGACACCGATGATCCGGCGGACTTCCGCACAGGCGCAGCGCAGCACTGTAGTGGACTGCAGGATGTAAGGCTTGACTTCACTGGGAATGCGGGACATGCTCCTCGTCGGAGCGCGTCCTTCATCGAGGCTGGACAGCAGGCTGTCAGCCTGGTCCGACACTTCTTGCGCGACTCCTTCCTCTCCTAGCCGAAGGACGTCCCCATGCGCACCCTCGATCTCGAACTCCTGCTCACCGCGACCTCGGCCGGCGGCCCGAGTTGCCTGTCCTCCACGACGCGCTTGCGACCGGCCGGCGGCATGCACACCGCTGTCGCGCCGGCGAAGTACCTGCAGGGCACCGGCAGCTCGGCCAAGTCCGTCTACGTCTACGAGCGCCGCTTCCTGGATGGCGCAGCCAGACACACGGTTCTTATCGACTCAAAACAGTCCCAACTGAACCGGCTCGAGGCCGAGCTGGACAGGGCCCGGCAGGACGGCCATCCGCAGCTGTCACGACTGCCGCACGTGCAGGTCACCTACGGCGAGGGCGAGGCCGCTCAGACCTACACCGACCTTGTCCTGCCCCACCGGGTCTACGACGCCCATGTGCGAGCTGGGACCGTCGACGGGGTCCCGACGACGCAGACCGAGCTCTACCGCTCGGTGCGTGACGCGAGCCCGGCCGATGCCCGCGCGTTGCTTGACGTCAGCCCGATCACCCTCGTGCTCGGCGGCTGGGACTCCAGTCGCAGGTCCCGCCAGGGGCGCTGGCGCAGCGCGCTCGTCGGCGAGATTGTCGGCTTCGTCCCGGGTGTCGGTCTCGCCGCCGAGGCCATTCCTGACCCCGGCCGCCGCGGTGGGGCGCGCATCGACCCCGTGGGCATGCAGATGCAGGTGCCCGGGACTGCCCTGAAGCAGATGGCCGAGGCGCAGCGCAGCGAACTCAGCGCGTCGAACTTCGCGAAGGTGAGCAAGCAGGCCGACGGGGCCAAGGACAAGCCCGTCGGCGCGGCAGAGTTGGGCTTCGGCGGCATCCCGCCGGCGCTGTCCTCCTTGGGCGGAGTGGCCTGTGAACCGATCCTGCGCACGCACGTGCTGTCGTTCGCCGCTCTCCGGCAGATCCGCTTCGGCGCCGGTCCGGAGGGAGACGCTGCCTGTCGTGCACTGCTTGCCGCACTCGCATTGGCCGGCCTCGCCCGCAGCGACGCCGAGCTGTGCCTGCGGGCAAACTGCGACCTGGTCGAGGACGGCGCGACGGCAATGACCCTGGACCAGCGTGGTGGACGCGAACTCGCGCTGTCCGCCCCCGACATCGCCGCGGCCGACGCCCTACTCGAGGCCGCGCTGCAGCGGGCAGAGCAGCTGGCCGGGGTCACCTGGACGGGCCTGGCCTTGTCGGTCATGGGCAATCCGGAGGTCGTCCGGGGCGCCGCCGCCGAAGAAGAGGATGCCTCGTGAGCGAGTTCGCGGTCATCGCCGAACTCCCGCTCGGGGCGTACCGGGCGCGCACCCCCGGTGGTCACCTGGACCCCGTCCCGTCACCGGTCCGGTTGCACGCGGCTCTGCTCTGCGCAGCGGCCACCGGGCCGCGAGCATCCCCTGCAGGATCGGAGCTGCGACCCAACGACGATGATCTCCTGACCCTGCGCTGGTTGGAGGAGCATCCGCCGGACGGCGTCCGGCTGCCTCGTACGGCAGAGGTTCGAACGACGTTCTACGGCTACCGCCGGGAGGGGACCATCACGTCGGAGGGTGGTAAGGCGCCGCGGGACAAGGTGGTGCCTCGTGCGCTTGTCGGTCTGGTCGCGGTCGACGGAGCCTTCGCCTGGACCTGGCAGGACCCACCTCCTCCTGAGGTCCGCGAGAGCCTGGATGCCCTCTGTGGTGACGTCGCGCATCTCGGCAACGCCGACACTCCGGTGCGGATGCGAGTCGGCGAGGCGCAACCCACGCATCGGAGGGCTCCTGAGGCCGACCTGTTCCTCACTGGTGCCGGGCTCGACGTCGGCGTTCCGGCTCCCGGCCGTACCGACGCCTTGACCGACGCGCACGCTGCGGGGCGCAGGAAATCCACACTCGCGGCCGACAAGTGGACGTCAAGCGGCGACGCGGCGCGCTCGGCCGGATTCGTCGAGACGGGTCGCGAGGTTTCGCGCTATCTCAGCCTGGCTGCCGACGGCGAGCCCGACGGCCCGTGGTCAACGGTCCTGCTGGCCAGCTTCGGCGCTCCGGGCGAGTCACTTCGCGACGCTGACCACGTCGGCTGGGGGACCGCCATCCATCGGGCGCTGATCGCCGTGGTCGGTGACGGTGCACCGGCCGTGCTCACCGGGACGTACCTGCCAGGGGCGCGCCCGCCGGCCAACCGGGTGGCCCTGCAGCTGCTCGCACCCGACGCCGTACGGGTGGCCGGGATCGAGCATGAAGGCCCGGTCGTCGCGGTCCTGCTCCCGACGGGGGCAGACGGCGCCGAGCTTGCGACTATCAGCGAAGCCCTCTCCCGGTTGCGTCGAGTCACCTGGGGACGGGCGGTCCGCCGCCTCAACCTGCTGCCCGCCCGCTCTGCCCGGACCTTCTGGCCGGCCGCGACTGCGCCCCGACTGTTCGAAGTGCGGCCCGCCGCCGTCCCCGATACCCGACCGCTCGGGCGGGACTGGACCATTGCGGATGCTGTCGCCCTGTCGCTCGGCTTCGTCCTACGAGACCGTCCCGGTTTGGTCGGGAGGGGACGCGGCGACGCGCGGCACCGCGAAACCGCGGAGCGCGTACGACAGGGCGGGCTCGAGGTCCATGCCGTCGAACGGGTGATGGACGGCGATTTGAGCCGTTACGTGCACCGCATCGAGGCCTCGCGGATCGTGCAGCCCTACCGCGCCAGGCTGTCGCTCGGCGGACTGATCAACGACCGGGTCCTGGTCTGCATCGGCCAGAGCCGTCACCTCGGTGGCGGGCTGCTCGTGCCTGTCGACGGGCAGGGCTGAGCGATGCAGAGACAGGATTTCGCCGACTTCTTCACCGCGGTCCGTCCCGGGCAGCGCCCGTTCGCCTGGCAGGAGCGGCTGCTGGACATGCTGCTCGCAGAAGGACGCTGGCCGGACCGGATCGTCGCTCCCACCGGCGCGGGCAAGACCGCTGTCATCGACGTGCATGTGTTCGCCAACGCCCTGGTGGCAGCCGGCGCGGCCCCGCGGCTGCCACGGCGCCTCGTGCTCGTCGTGGATCGGCGAGCGGTCGTCGACAGCCACGACGAGCACGCCCGACACGTCGCGCGACTGCTCGCTGAGGCGCAGAGCGGCGTGCTGGCCGACATGGCAAGTCTGCTGCGCTCCCTCCGGCTCGACATGGCCGCTGCAGGAGTGGCGACCGAGGGACTAAGTCTCGACGAGGATCCTGTCGTCACCGCTCGGTTGAGGGGCGGCGCTCCGCCTCCCCGGTCCTGGCTGGACGTCCCCGAGGTGTGCGCTGTCCTGACCGGCACTCCCGACATGGTCGGCAGCCGGCTGTTGCTGCAGGGCTACGGCTCTTCACCGAGGGCGTGGCCGCGGGAGGCCGGGCTGTTGGCCTTTGACGCAGCCCTGGTCATCGATGAGGCGCACCTGTCTCGGCAGCTGCTCGTCACGGCGCGTCGGGTCGCTGCCCTGGCGACCTCGCGGGAGCCCATGACGGGCCTCGTCCCCGTGCTGCAGGTCGTCGAGACGACGGCGACGCCGCAGGCAGAGCAGGGACGCGAGGTCGGAGTCGAGCAAGCGGATCTCGACGATCCCGTCCTTGACCGGCGGATGCGCACGGCCAAGCCCGTGGAGATGCTGATCCTGCCGACCTGGCCGCTGGGCCCGACAGGCAAGGGCGTGGGTCTGCTCACGGACCAGGTCGTGCGCGCCCGGACCGACTTCGGGGGGACAGTCGGTGCGGTCGTCAACCGGGTCGCGACCGCCGTCGAGCTGGCGAAGCACCTGCGCGCGAAGGATCTGTGTGTCGAGCTGCTCGTCGGTCGGATGCGCCCGGCCGACGTGGCGCACCTCCGGCAGCGACGGCCGGGCCTGCTGGACACCGAGGGCAACGCCGAGGTGGACGTACTGGTGGCGACGCAGACGATCGAGGTCGGGCTCGACCTCGACCTGTCGGCGCTCGTGACGGAGCTGGCACCTGCGGCGGCATTGGCTCAGCGCAGCGGGCGGGTGAACCGCCGAGGGGATCGGCCCGAGACGCGTATCGTCGTCGCGGTACCCGAGGCTCTGACGGTCCCCGACAAGGGCGCTGAGCCCTACACTGGCAGCGATCTGACGGCCGCCCGTGGATGGATCGACAGGCGAGCCGCAAGCGCTGAAGGCCTGGCGCCCTGGGCGGTCCGCCAGGACCCGCCGCCGGGGCAGGCGCTGCGACGCGCCGTGCTGCGGCGCGTCGAGCTTGCTGACAGCTGGGCCTGGGCGCGCACCGGGGACGAGCCCTTCGCTCGCCCCGACCTCGATCTCTGGCTCGCCGACGACCTCGACGCCAAGCGGGACCTGTGGCTGGTGAGCCGGGCCGATCTGCCGCAGGACCCCGTGCAGGCCGTCAGGCTCCTGCGCCTGCTCCCTCCACGTGCTCACGAGGTCTTCCGGGCGGACCCGAAGGCGTTGCAGGAGCTCATGCTCTCGTGGTTCGGCAAGCCGGAGGAGGGTCGTCCGGCCCCGTCGATCCCGGTCCTGAGGTGGCGAGACCGAGACGCAGAGGTGCTGACGGCAGCCGAGCCGCTGCGCACCGGCGACATCATTGTCGTCGACGCGACGGTGACCGTGCAGCAGCAGGGCGTCGTGGTCGCCGACAGGGAACGTGCAGTTGCTCGCGACGTCCTCGAGCATGTGCGCGACAAACGGGACTGGCGTGTACGGCCCGGTGCCGTCGTCCTGCGGTGGGGACGTCTCAAGGAGTCGGACGACGACGGTTTGCTGCTCGGAGTGCTGCCGGCGTTCGTCCGCGAGTTGCTTCAGGACGGGCCCACCGGTGCGCTGGGCGGTTGGTCGCGGCTGCAGCGACAGGTCCTGGGGACCGCGCTGACCACTGTCGCGCCGCGCCCGGCCCTGTCCAGGGAGGCGACCGACGACCTGCTGGTCATGCGGGAGGCAGCGGTCGACCTCCTGCTCCATGGTCGGGTGAAGGACAGCGAGTTGCATGTCCTGAGCAACATGGACGGGGTCCCTGCGCTGCTCGTACTGCTCGACCTGCGCCGAGCCGCAGCCGATGAAGATGTCCGGCAGACCTGGACGCCGAGCGAACATGCCGTCCCCCTGGCCCTGCACGCCGCCGCCGTCGCTGCAGCGGCCCGGCTGCTGGGCTCCTCCCTGGGCCTGCGGGCTGAGGAGGTCGAGTTGCTGCGTCTGGCTGGCCTGCACCACGACGACGGCAAGGCCGACCCGCGTTTTCAGGTCGTCCTCGGGCGTAGGGCAGGCGACCCGCTCCTCGCCAAGAGCGCCTCCCGGTCGGCGTCGAGTGACCGGGCTGCCAGGTCATCGGCAGGCCTTCCCAGCGGCTGGCGGCACGAGCAGCTGTCCGCGCTGGAGGCCTGGCGCGCCGTACCGGAGCCGGCGAGGCAACTCGTCACCCGGCTCGCCGGCACGACGCACGGACATGGACGGAGCGGGTTCCCGCACGGCGCCGCGACGCTGCTCGGGGTCGCGGACGAGGCGCTCCCGCCCGACGCCCGGTCGCTGTTCGACGAAGGGGAGTGGGAGCAGCTCGTGCAAGACACCGACGAACAGCACGGGGCTTGGGCCCTCTCCTACCTGGAAGCGGTCCTGCGTGCAGCCGACGGCCGGGTCAGTGCGGCAGGCTCATGACCGCCGACCAGCCGGTGCAGCTCGCCGCGACCGGGCACGACCTGCTCTTCACGCATGCGGTCCTGTGGGGCGCGGGCTCGATCGCAGCAGCGGCCGGCCACCACGGGGTACGGCTCGGCTGGACGGGCGACATGTCAAGGGTACCCGTGCTGTACGGCATCGGAGCGACGGACTTGGCGGTGGCCGTCCGTGAACGCGCAGCACAGGCGCTCGACCCCGAGCACTGGATCCAGGCCGGCCTTCCGCACGAGCCGGGGCGGGCGCTGTTCAGCCCGCGCATCAAGGCGCTTCCAGCGCCGACAGCGTGGCCACCCCTCCAGTCCGCAAGGCAGGAGTACCTCGACCGGCTCGGCGCGACCGCGTCCCATCTCGACCTGAGGCTGCTGGCCGGGCTCGGGGAGCCGTCGTCCTGGCACCACGACCGGGGTGCAGCCCGCCAGGATCACGGAGCGAGCAGGTTGGAGATGCAGCCGCGCAACCAGGGCAGCGAGTTCGTCGGCACCCGTCTGCGCTCGCTGGCCGCCGCGGTGGCAGCGCGCACCGTTACCGAGGTGGCTGCGGGATTAACGGGGGCGGTCCGGGTGGACGAGGTCGGCAACAACGGCCCCGACAGTCGCAGCGCCGCGAATCTTATGCCGCCTCGGACGACCGACAATGCTCTGGCGTGGGCGGCGATGTGGGGGTTGTCTTGCGCGCCGGTCATCCACCGGGTGCACCAGCCGAGCCGCACCGCCACCCATCTTCCCAGGCCTCGGGACAGTGCTCTGGGTGACGAGGTGCGCGCCGGACACGTCGTCGTGCCCGTCTGGTCAAGTCGCTGGACCGTCGCGCGACTGACCCGGGTGCTTACCAGCCGCCAGCTGACCGAGTCGGGTGCTGCAAGGCTCAACTCGGGTTCACCTGCGGAAGCCAGTGAGCAGTGGCTTCGCGAGCGTCGTGTGACGGGTCTGGTCTTGGTGCCGATCCATACGTTCGGTTCCACCAGCAGCCCGGAGCGACGCGCCATGGCTGGCTCGAGTGTCCCGCTCGGATCGCCGGCATCGTGAGCGAGCCGGCACAGATCGGGCTCGTCACGCACTACGCATTCTGTCCGCGGCGGGCCTGGCTGGAGGCGGCCGGAGAAAGACCGACACCCGCCAAATGGCCGTCGGCATCCGGGCGCATGCGGCCTCTGACGATTCGAGCCGGTCGCGGCCGGACTCGGTGCGGGCGATGGAAGTCGCCAGTGAGCAGTGGGGCATCGTCGGACGGTGCGACACGGTGCACGTCCGACCTGACGGGGCCCTGGACCTGGTCGAGCACGAGGCGACGCCGGTCCGGCGGCAGGCAACGGTCACGAAGCCGATGCGGATCCAGCTCGCACTTGAGCGCAAGGCATTGCAGGAGGGCGGCTTCGACGTGCGATCGACCGGCGTCTGGTTCTCCAGCCACGGCATCGCCGTCGACGTCGAGCTGACAGACGACGACGTCGACACCGCTAGAGCGATGGTGCAGGCGACCCGGGACGTAGTCGACGCCGAGTTGGCGCCACCGCCGCTGGAGGACGACGTGCGCTGCTCGTCCTGCAGCCACATCTCGGTTTGCCTGCCCGACGAGCGCCTGCTCGCGCCCGTGCAGCGCCAGGTCCGAGCCGCTGATCCTGATTCGCAGGTCGTTCACCTGTCCACCTTCGGGGCGCGGGCGTCGGTCAAGCAAGGACGGCTAATGGTGCACCGGCTCGGTGAGTAAATGGCCTCCCTGCCGCTCGAACGGGTGCAGGCCGTCGTGGTGCACGGCAACGTCGACCTGAATGGAGGTCTGATTCGAGAACTGCTGTACCGGGACCTGCCGGTGCTGTGGTGCTCCAGTGGGGGACGGCTCATAGGCTGGGCATCCTCGGGCGGGATCACCCAACGGTGGACCTCATGCCAGGCAGGCAGTCGCCTCCCAGGAGCGCCGACTGGATCTCGCCCGCGAATTCGTCAGCAGTACGATCGCTGGCCAGGCGACCATGATTCGTCGGCGCGGTGGCCCCTCCGACGTGGTCGCCCGGCTGCGGGCGCTGTCCCGATCAGCCGTCGCCGCGGTGAGCCTGCCGGTCTTGCTCGGTGTCGAGGGTGATGCGGCTGCGCAGTACTTCCGCCAATTCCAGGGCATGCTGACCCCGAGCGTGGTGCTCGAGCAGGGCATCGCGTTCCCCGGCCGGGTTCGGCGGCCAGCGACCGACCCGCTGAACGCGGCGCTCAACTACGCTTACGCCCTACTTCTGGCGGACACGGTCCGGGCCGTCATGGCCTGCGGACTGGACCCGCACCACGGCTTCCTGCACAGCAGCGGGCGCAACAAGCCTGCCCTGGCAATGGATCTGGCGGAGGAGTTCAGGGCGGCCGTTGCTGACTCGGTCGTCGTCGGCGCCTTCAACAATGGTGAGCTGCAGCGCCACGACTTCACCTCGACACTCGGTTCGACAGCGCTGCGGGACAAGGGCCGCAAGTCGCTGATCGCAGCCTACGAACGCCGCGTTGCGGGAACCTTCCGCCATCCGACATTCGGGTACGAACTCTCGTGGCGACGCGCCATGGAGGTTCAGGCGCGGCTCGTGCTGGGAGTCCTCGACGGATCGACGCCGGGCTACATGGGCATCCGGACCCGATGAGCGCTGAGCCGGTCCGCAGATTCCTCATCGCCTACGACATAAGTGACGACCGGCGGCGTACCCGGGTCGCCAAATGCCTGCAGACCTATGGCGACCGCGTGCAGTACAGCGTCTTCGTGGTGGATATCCGTCCGGCGCGTCTTGTCCGACTTCGGACGGCGCTCGAAGTCCTCATTCATCAGCACGCAGATTCGGTGCTGCTCTGTGACCTCGGCCCGGCTGCCTCGATCGACACGCGTCGTTTCGAGTTCCTGGGGTACTCGGCGGAGGTCACACCCCACGGCCCGATCGTGTTGTAGGTCGGCGACGGCTCCACGACCGCGATCGGGACGCTGAAGGCTTCGCGGCAGGCATTGCCGCAGGTGGGAGTCGCTGTGACGCCTTGAGGGAGGTGCGCGCCGAGCCGCCTGTGGACGGGCCGACAAGCGCGGACAACGACCCGTCGCGGGCGGGTACCGTTGACGCAGGTCAGCAGGCATGTCCCGCAGACCCTCTTGCAGTCCTTCCGGGGGCTGCCCTTCATTGAGGCCGTGCGCACGGGCATGCCGGCGGCCGTCAAGGCCTTCTTGCAGTCCTTCCGGGGGCTGCCCTTCATTGAGGCCTGGTGACCGATGACGGCGTGACCGAGCTGCAGGTCTTGCAGTCCTTCCGGGGGCTGCCCTTCATTGAGGCGAGACGAGCGACAGCCTCGCCCACGTCCGGGCCCTGCTTGCAGTCCTTCCGGGGGCTGCCCTTCATTGAGGCCGGAAGTGCGGTGTCTCGGCGAGGGTGACCTTCAGCTTGCAGTCCTTCCGGGGGCTGCCCTTCATTGAGGCGTCGGAGCGTCCCCGTCCTCGCGCGACATTGTGGACCTTGCAGTCCTTCCGGGGGCTGCCCTTCATTGAGGCAGCGCGAATCCGACGCGCATGGTGCGCTCGCCATAGAGTTGCAGTCCTTCCGGGGGCTGCCCTTCATTGAGGCCTGAACAACGGGGCGTGGGACTCGACGCAGGCCGATCCTTGCAGTCCTTCCGGGGGCTGCCCTTCATTGAGGCCGGGCGCTGATCGGTGAGCCGCCGATGCGGACTGTCCTTGCAGTCCTTCCGGGGGCTGCCCTTCATTGAGGCCTACGCGGCCGGGCCGGTGCCGGGCGAGTCGGGGGCGGCTTGCAGTCCTTCCGGGGGCTGCACTTCATTGAGGCCCGGCCAAGAACGTGATCGCGAAAATCAACGTGACCAGCTTGCAGTCCTTCCGGGGGCTTTCATTGAGGCAACAACTCACGCAGCGACCGGCCGAAGTGCCCGCGCTTGCAGTCCTTCCGGGGGCTGCCCTTCATTGAGGCGAGGCCGCTCGTCAGCGCCGCCTCATGCTGGACCTGCTTGCAGTCCTTCCGGGGGCTGCTCTTCATTGAGGCGTGACCTGCTCGACCTGCCGGACGCGGCTCGGCCCGGCCTTGCAGTCCTTCCGGGGGCTGCCCTTCATTGAGGCGCCTCACCCTCAACCGTGAGGCGGCTGGCCGACCAGGCTTGCAGTCCTTCCGGGGGCTGCCCTTCATTGAGGCCGGCTGGCGGTCAGGGCGTGAGGCCCGGGCTGCTCTTGCAGTCCTTCCGGGGGCTGCCCTTCATTGAGGCGTCTGCAGCAACATCGCTCAGGAGAAGGCCGCCGCCCTTGCAGTCCTTCCGGGGGCTGCCCTTCATTGAGGCAAGGTCTGCCGGACGATGACGAGGGCGGGCATCGGCTTGCAGTCCTTCCGGGGGCTGCCCTTCATTGAGGCCACACAGTCACGGGCCCCGCCGAGACGGTCGTGAAAACTTGCAGTCCTTCCGGGGGGCTGCCCTTCATTGAGGCGGCCGCACCAGGTCAACGCCCCACACCAGCGCGTCGTCTTGCAGTCCTTCCGGGGGCTGCCCTTCATTGAGGCGTGCAGGCCGCCGAGGAGTGGCGCGCGACCACGGTCTTGCAGTCCTTCCGGGGGGCTGCCCTTCATTGAGGCTGGCTCTCGTTCTCCTCCTTGAGCCGCTCTAGCTCTTGCAGTCCTTCCGGGGGCTGCCCTTCATTGAGGCAACACCGAGCCCTCAGGGAACTCGTCGTCGTCCATCTTGCAGTCCTTCCGGGGGCCGCCCTTCATTGAGGCCGGTTCCCGGCGCATGCCCCGAGCTCAGGTGCGCTCCGCTTGCAGTCCTTCCGGGGGCTGCCTTCATTGAGGCGCGGGGCGCGGTCTGCGCCGCCGTCCCCACCATCGCCGCTTCCAGTTGTCAATGGCCAACTCGCGGTCTCCGCTGGTGGCCAACGAAAGTCCCCACCTCGGGTGTGGTTAGCGCGTCGAGGGGCGGCCTCCTGATCGGGTGCGGGCTTCGCGCATCCGGTAGCTCTCGCCGTCGGTGGCGACGACATTGTTGTGGCGCAGCAGCCGGTCGAGCAGGTTGACGGGGGTGCTGTGCTCGGGCAGGAACCTGCCCATTCCTGGAAGGCCCAGTGGCTCGCGATGGCCAGGCTCCGGCGCTCATAGGCGGCCGCGACGAACCGGAACAGCAACTGACTGCCGGTGCTGTCCAGCGGGGCGAACCCGACCTCGTCGCAGATGATCAGCTCGTTGCGGAGCAGGGCCTCGATGATCTTCCCGACGCTGTTGTCGGCCAGGCCGCGGTGGAGGTTCTCGACGAGCCGCTGCCCGGCCGGCAGGTTGCATGACCGCCCACGGAAACAGCAGGAGAGCCCGAAAAGGGGGAGGCCGGGATGCTCCGGCTCGTCCCGATAGCGGTTGCCGATCACCACTGGCCGTTGGGACGCGACCATGGGCCACAACCGGCGGGCGTCATCGCCGACCGCCAGGCGGCCCGACGACCACCATGCTGTCGCTGGCGAAGCCGTGGTAGCGCTCGAAAGGCGTAGTCGGGCCGGCCTCGAGGTCGGCGATGACGTCCCAGTCCGGTCGACCGACACCGAGGAGACCTGCACCATGGCCGACACCGAGCGTTCGCTGCCTCCTTCTCCGGAGTGCTGATCTTCCCGACCCCGAGGTAGTGCAGCTCTGTACGGGCGGTGCCGGCCGCTAGCCGCTCGCCCGTTCGACGAGCAGCCGGCCGAGCCCGACCGCCACCTGCGGGTCGGCCTGCGGCTGGTTGCCGTAGGCCAGCAGCCAGGTCGTCCGGCCTTGCCGGAAGCGCAGCGTCACCAGCTCGCCCGCGGTCGCGCCGGGCAGCGCCTGCCTGCGGGCCTGGGAGGTCTCGCCCACAGCGCCCACCTCCAGCGCGTCACCCGAGCTCGCGACCAGATCCCCCTGCAGGTCGGCCGTTGC
>JAABUN010007025.1_pt1 | contig 12481 bp, 17 predicted proteins | sample 5559311 | NCBI WGS metagenome assembly JAABUN01 (sample SAMN10711877, study PRJNA513370) | rock metagenome | isolation source: Antarctica rocks | place: Antarctica: Victoria Land, Siegfried Peak sud | reverse complement strand
AAGGCCAGGCTCCGTCCGATGCGCGGCCTGAAACGGGACCGGACCGCGTCGGTCGTGATCCGGGGCCACGCGTTCATGCAGAACCTTCGCCGAGGCCACTACGAACTCGGCATCCACGCGCTCCCCGGCGCTGACTGTCGCCGCCGCGTTCGACGAACTCGCACGAGAGGTCTGACACCCGATCCGCAGGCTCCACGGCACAGCCGCGCACCGGCGGCCACCAACGCAACAGTGCCGTCATAACTATGTTGCGGGTTCGGTCCCCAGGCCGGCGTTCGGGGATACGCGAGTGACCTGTGGCTCATTGCCTGTGGAAGGCTCGCCTCGTGAGCGGGGATGAGGTCGTGCTTCACGGTGGCGTTGCCAACGCAGGCGCCGTGGTTCGATCCGGCGCGCACGTGCTCCGGCCCTCGAACGAGCACTCACTCTCAATCCTGGGGTTCCTGTCGCAGCTAGAGGCAGTGAGCTTCAGCGGCGCCCCTAACCCAGTTGGATTGGAGCCGGATGGCCGCGAACGCCTGCGCTTCATTCCGGGCGATGTCCCGATCCCGCCGTACCCGGACTGGGCACAGGCCGACGGGGCTCTCGAGTCGGTGACGACAGTCATCCGAAAGCTCCATGACGCATCCGCCCTCGTCGACACGAGCGCGATGACGTGGAGCCTGGAGATGGCCGACCCAGCAGGGGGACCCGTCATCTGCCACAACGACGTCTGCCTGGAGAACGTCGTCTTCCGAGATGGCTTTGCCGTCGCGCTCCTTGATTTCGACTTCGCGGCCCCAGGCCGGCGAACGTTCGACCTGGCCGCCTTCGCGCGGATGTGCATCCCGGTCGACGACGACGTCAACTCCGCGAAGCTTGGATGGCGGCCGGCCGATCGTTCTGGGCGGTTACGACTCATCTGCGACACCTACGGGCTCGATGCCGACGGTCGCGCTGATGTGCTCCTCTCGCTGAGCAAGTCCATTGCACAGGGAGGAGAGTTCGTCCGACGCCATGCCGCTGCAGGCGAGCCCGGCTTCGTGAAGATGTGGACGGAGATCGGCGGCATGGAACGCTTCGATCGCCGCCGGCGGTGGTGGGCGGACAAGCGGGCGCGGTTCGAGGCAGCACTCCGCTGAGCCCCCTCGGTCCTTGCACCGGAGCCCTGACTGCCCGCTACTGCAGGCGCGACAGATCGACGGCACCGGTTGCCAGTCGACGACGGCAAGACGTGCCAGACCATGCGGTCATGATTCGCGGCAGGCACCGCAATTGCGAACGTCACGGAGCCGGCGATGTGGGACGCCAACGGAGCGACGGGCTCCGGAGTGGCCTAGTCGGAGGGTGGCTCGAAGAACGCTTCCAGGATCTCAGCGTCGCTCATCTGCCGGAGGGTGTCTGCCGCTCGATCGAAGTCAGCGTCGGCCTGGGCACTCCATTCGCTGACCTCATCGTCGACCGTGCGGCCGGTTTCGAGGTCCGTCAGTCGAATCGTCAGGGTCGTCGCCAACGCCGTGGGCTCGTAGCTTCCGTCGAGAACAGCCTGGACGGCGGTACGGACGAGACCTGCCTTCAGGGAGCCTTGAGCGTGAACTCGACGAGATCTGAACTGGCTCGACGGTTGCCCTCTGATCTCGTCGAGCCATCCTCGAACAGTAGGGCTCCGGCATTGCTCGCCCAACCACAACTGGGAGCGGACCTCCGGGTTGGAACGGCCGGTCGCAGGTTGCCGGCGGCGACTGGGCCCCTGGGGTGTCTCACGTCAGGCTCAGCCCCGCCACAGAGATCGATCACCCGTATAACCGGCGTTAGGGGGCAGGCTTGATCGCCGGGCCGTCCTGATCGCCTTCCAGCCGAGCGTGCACTGCCGTGGTGCTTCAGGAGTGCGAGGCCCAGTTGGCGAACTCGCGCATGCGAGCGTGTTCCTCAGGGGACGTGTGGGGGTCGGTGAGCCGGTGGCCGACGGCGGCAGGAATTGCTCGTCGAGCGGCGACGGTGTCAACGCGCCTCAGGAACGCTCGAAGGAGAAGGCGCCTGCCGATCGGAACGATGAACCGATCGATGCCATCCATCGGTGGCGTGCCGCAGGCGAAGAGGACCCAGGTATCAGCGACATCGAACGCCGGATCGCCGGCCGACGCATTGGCCCAGTCGATCACCACGGGACCGTCCGGTGTCATCATGATGTTGAGTGGGTGCAGGTCACGGTGCACGAGCCGATCGCCTGGAAGCGGCGCTTCACGGATACCCAGTGGGGCAGGGATCCGATGGAGTCGCTCGTGAAGATCCGCGAGCAAGCGCCCCGACCGGCGGATCGGGAATGGCGGCTTGCCGATGGTCTCCATCAGGGTCAAGCCTTCGAGCCGGTCCATGATGAGAAAGCCCTCACCTGCGTCGTAGACCTCCGGGCACGGATAGCCGTGAGATCGGACGTGTCGCATGATCTCGGCCTCGGCGACCAGCGAGCGTCCATCTCGTGACCGACGCAGCACCTTGTCGTTTCCATGCTCGAAGATCTCACTGTCGCGACCCTCGGCGATTTTTGGTCCGATTGGCTGCACGTCAAGAGTCTCCCTGGGATCCCCGTCGGAACCGAACGATCGTTTCGCGCCCTGCAACCGGACGGATGCGTGACCGTGGCGTAGCCGGGTGTCCTGCATGCGCCGGTCGGGGCGGTCGCGAACCGTCATGGATCCGGCGATCTGGGGCACCCTCCACGGCCCGGCCCGGCCCGGCCCGGCACGGGGCTCAGGGCGTGAGGTTGCGGGCGAAGGCTTCCTGCTCGTCGGTCTCGACCGCACGTTCGCAGTACGTGGCTCGGACCCAGCTCACGGCTTCGTCTGGCGCTTGGCCGCAGAGGACGGCGAGACAGGCCAGGGCGGTCCCGGTGCGGCCGTGGCCGCCGTAGCAGCCGATCTCGACGCGTTTACCAGCCCGGGCTCGCTGGAGCAACGATTCGAGCACGGCGACGACCAGAGCTGGGTCGCCCGGGACGCTGAAGTCGGGCCAGTCCAGGTGGTCGTGGGGCCACGGCGGCTGCCACCGCTCGTCGAGGTACAGCCCGAAGTCCGGGACCACCTCGCGGGCGTAGGGCTCGGCGCTGCCGAAGGACACCGCCGTCACCTCCGTGCTGTCGGGGAACACGACACGGCTGCGGTGGAGGTGCGAGTCGAGTCGGCTGTGCTCGTGGGACGGGTCCGTGCACGCAGCCTGCTCGGCAGCCGGGTCCCAGAACGCCCCGCACTGGTTGCACACGATGACGATCCGGGTCTCGGCCATGTCGTCAACCTATGTCGCGTGTTCGGTGGCGGTCCCCAGGCCGGCGGTAGGGGACGCTGTCCACGCCGCGATGAGGGCGGGTGGCGCGTCGACTGCGCCAGATGTTTATGGGTTGCGGCCGATGAACGCCAGCAGCTTGGTTTGGACGTCTGCGTCGTCGGGGACGTGGACGCGTGGCCCGTACTGGCCGCTCTCGCGCAGCACCTCGTCCATCGGCAGCATGCCTTCGAGCATCGCGGCGCACTTGCCGGGGTCGAGCGTCTCGTCCTGACGGGTCGCTCGGGCGAGATCCCAACGATGCAGGAACACGTCGCTGGTGTAGATCATGTCGATCGCTTGCCTGAGCGGCATCCGGCCGATGTGCGGCAGATCGTGCTCGCGGTCGGCGGTGTCCGCGTTGTCGAGCAGTGCCTGTATGGCGTCGGTTTGGGTACGCCAGGCGCCGACGGGGTCGTCGTCGACCGACGGACCCGCCGGCAGCGTGATCCCCGCCGATCCCTGGAGGAAGGCCGGGAACCAGTCGACGAGGTGGCGGACGACATCGCGGGCGACCCAGCCGTCCACCGGCGCTGGCTGGTCCCACGCCTCCGGTGCGACGCCCTCGACGGTCACGGCGAACGCACCGGCGATGCGCCGATGCTCGTCGGCAGGGCCGCTCATCGGAGCTCCGCAATGAGAGCGTCGAGCTTGACGTAGCCCTCATTGACGCCGGTCTCCATGCCGCTGGCCAGCCACTGATCGCGCGCCTCGAAGCTGTCGACGAGTGACTGCGCGTGCAGCCGGGTGCGGCCGTCGACGAGGTCCTCGAACCGCAGCGTCTCGAGGGCGACGCCATTGGGCTGACCGTCGAACGTGAAGGTCTGCACGATGCGGTCCTCACCGACCTCGTGGAAGCAACCGTGGAAGCCGTACTCCTCGCCGTCGCGTGCGGCGACGTAGCGCCAGCGGCCGCCTGTGGCGGCGTCCCAGTCGAGGATCTTGGTCTCCATCGCGTTCGGCCCGACCCAGCGGGCGAACAGCTCGGGATCGGTGTGGGCCCGCATGAGTTGCGCCGGCGTGGCGTCGAAGTCTCGGGTCATGCGGATGATCGGCACGGTGGGGTCGGCCTCGATCGAGACCTGGTAGCGGTTGCTGGTTGCGTTCATGACGCTGCTCCTTGCTCGCGGTGGTGGTTGGTGGGTCGTTCGTCGCCGCGCATCTTGGCCAGGACCGCGTCCAGGCGGTCGTAGCGCTCCTGGGCCTGTTGGCGGTATCGCTCGATCCACTTCGTCATCAGGTCGAAGACCTCCGCTTCGAGATGGCACCGACGCCGCTGGGCGTCCTTGCTCTGGCTCACCAGGCCGGCGTCGGTCAGCACCTTGATGTGCTTGGACACCGCCTGGACGGAGACGTCATAGGGCTCGGCCAGTTCCCCGACGGTGGCGTCGCCCACGGCGAGGCGGGCGGCCATGTCGCGCCTGGTCGGATCGGCGAGAGCGGCGAAGACTCGGGACAGTTGGTCGCCGGCCATGGGACAACTCCTTATCAACTAAATGGTTGAACACAACGTAAGCCATGGTCCTACCGTTGTCAACCACTTGGTTGAAGACCGAAGACCCGCCCCCGAAGTGCCTGTATGGACGGCGGCTCGTTGTACGGGCCGCCACCGGTGACGTGCGGCATCCCCGAAGTGCCGGTAGGAGATGCCCAGCCACAACCGCGCTACAACCGCGCTACATCGGCTGGACTGTAGGGGTCGATGGCGGTCGATCCCGGTCGACCGTCATGGCCGCTGACCTGGAGATGTCCGAATCGGCGCTGGGCAGCGGATCGGTCCGGTTGAACTTGTAGGCGGCAGATCGTTGGTTCGATTCCGACCGCGGACTCCACCAAAGGCCGTTGTCAGGTAACGGTCGCGGCCACCCTCGCCCGCCGTGGCCATCGTCCTGGAGGAGCCAGGGAGCCAACCGGGGAGCCAAGCGCTCCCGATGGCTCCCCTCCGTCAGAGCCCAGGCGTTCTGGGGCATCACCGGTCGATACGGTGACCGGGTGGACGAGGGGGACCGAGCTGGGCTTCTGGCGAACGGGGCCCGTTGGGATGAGGCGGCGCCGGTGCATGCCGAGAGTCCGTTCTACGACCTTGCCGGGTTTCGTTCCGGTCGTGACGACATCCGGCCCTTCGAACTGGAAGAGATCGGTGTCGTGGAGGACCGAGAACTTCTCCATCTGCAGTGCCATCTCGGAACGGACACGCTCTCATGGGCGCGCCACGGTGCGAGAGTCGCAGGCCTCGACTTCTCACCAAACGCGATAGCTATCGCTACCGCGCTCGCCGCCGACTGCGAGATCGACGCCCGATTCTGATGTGCCGACGTCTACGACGCGGTCGACGCTGTGGGGGGCCGCCGTTTCGACATCGTCTACACTGGCATCGGCGCGCTCGGCTGGTTACCCGACCTGCACGTCTGGGCGCGGGTGGTCGCCGCACTGCTTCGTCCTGCCGGCGTCCTGTATCTCGTGGAGATCCACCCGATCGTCATTGGCGTTCTTGGCGACGGGCGCACCATCACCAATGACATTCTCGATGCCGAATACATCGAATGGGACGAGAAGGGAGGGACCTACGCCGCGCCCGAGGCGACCTTCCAACACACCACGACATTCGAGCGGGCCCACGCGCTCAGCGACGTGGTCACCGCCATCCTCGACGCGGGACTCACGCTCGAGTTGCTGCACGAGCAGTCGTACACCAACGCGCCCTGGCCCTGGACAGTGCTCGGCGAAGACGGCTACTACCGCCTACCAGCGGAATCTCCCCGATTCCCGCTCACCTACTCCCTCAGAGCGCGCCTGCCTAAGCTAAGCTAAGTGAGCGCCGAACCGGCGGTTAGGGGGACCCCGGTCGTTCGCAGTTCTATGCGAACGACTCGTGGCGGTACATCATCTGCCAGTTCCCGTCGATGACCTTGAGAACGTCCGTCACGTGACCTCGTGATCGAGCCTCCGGCGCAGCCGACAGCGTGCCAACCTCGACGTCGTAGAAGCACACGGCCTCCCACCGTCCTGTCGCGATGATCCAGTGAGGCTCCCCGACGGAGATGGACAGATCATCAATGCCAGCATCGGCGGCTGCCAGCGTCTCGAGCATCTTCGCCTTGCTCGCTCGTCCGCCTGCCAGCCACACCACCGCATCATCATCGATCAACCTGTCGAGCGTCTGCCGATCGCAGGTGTTGATGGCGTGCTCATAGGCGCTCAGGAACGTCGCCAACTCCCGGTGGGTCTCCTTTCGGGCGTCCGTGGTGATGAGTTCGCCGGCTTCGATGCGCCGCAACGCGATGTCGCTCTGCTGGTCGAAGTCCTGATAGGTGTTCGGGCTGTCGGCGTGGTTCACGTAGCAGGCGGGTTCCGGGTACAGGTACCTCTCGCCCCAGTACGAGTGGACGAACAGCCTCTCCGTCTCGGGCAGGGCCAGATAGTCCTGTCTGCTCAAGCGACGTAGGCGGTAGGTCACCGCGACCTCGCCTTCGGCGAACGGCCGGCTCGCGTAGACGCCCCGCCCCGCCAAGGACCCTTCGCCGATGTACACGTCAGCCATCCGTCACCAGCATGGTCGCTGGACGGCCGTCCGCTCCCACGGTGCCGCTCGCCGTCCTTGTCAGCGACTACCTCCCGGCGTTTGAGGGCAACTGCCGGATGGAATCCAGTGACCACCCGCCGGCCTCGGCGGGTATCTGTCTGGCCGTGAGATTCCACCCTCCGACCGGCCGTGGGGTCGAGGATGTCCCGAGTTCCGTGGAACTTGGGTGGGCGGCCCCTGGTGTTCAGGCTGCTTCCTCTTCATGTTGGCAGACGGGTGTGACAGTTGCGGTGACGTGATCGTTGAGGGCTCGGCGGAGCGCTGGGAGGTGCGAGGTGGCCGTTGACCCGTCGGAACTGCTTGGCGGCTTCGTCATGCCCGCTGCGCACCGCTCAGCGCCATCTGGCCGTTTGCGCCAACGCTTGACGTTGGAGCTGTGGTCCCGGCAGATCCCGATCATCGACTCGATGCCGTTGGTCGAGCGCAGCGTGCGGGCGAGCGTCGGTGGCACCTCGAGGCGGCTGACCGTCAGGGTCTCGGTGAGGCCCTCCCGGAGTGACCCGGCGGCGCCGGGATGGGCCTTGTCGAGGCTGCGGGCCAGGGCATCGAGGTTGGCCTCGGCGGCCAGCGGGTCGCCGTCGTGGTACGCAGCGCGCATCTTCTTGGTGACTGTGGCGGCCAGGTTCTTGGGCAGCTTGGCTTCGACGTTGCGGATCTTGTGGAGCTGGCAGCGCTGGATCACCGGGTGGTCAAACGATGTTCGCAGCGCAGTTCGATTCGCTGGCAGGTAGCACACCAAGCAAGTGGCGTTCACGAAAGTGCGCCATCTGTGTTCACGGAAGTCGATCTAGGCCCGAGCCGCTTTCCAGGTCTGGTGCTGCCGGCCGAGATCGGTCTGGGGTGGGTCACCCTTCCGCAGTTCCTCGTGGACCGCGCGCCAGTCGGCGGTCGCCCCCAGCGCACCGAGCACGCTGTAGAGGCCGAGTTGGATCCGCATGAGGAACGTCCAGTCCTTCGACTCCGGCCCGATGCCCATGCCGCGGGAGATGTCACTCCACTCACCGATGGGATCGAAGTTGCGCTGCAGCACCCACGCGGCGAACTCGGGCGTGAACGTGAACGGCTCGGAACTGCGGCCAGGATCCCAGATCGGTGCCCACCAATCGAAGACGCGCTGTGGGGTGAGCTTGGTTCTGTGCGGGATGCACCCGAGGTCTTGGAAGCATTGGAACATCGCCTCCGCGTCTCCATCGTCAAAGACCGACTGCGAGATGCGGCGCATGTCGGTGACCTGCTCGGTCGAGAATCGCTTCACGCAGCCGAAGTCGAGGAACGTGACGCCGCCGTCCTCGTGGAACAGGTAGTTGCCGGGGTGGGGGTCGGCGTTGAACGTGCCGAAGTCGTAGAGAGACCCGAAGGCACTGTTGCGTTAGGCCGCGCCGCTTGGCGGCAAACATCAGAGGGGCTGAGAACTGCTGGCCGAGATGCACCGTCAAGCGATGAATGAAGCGGTCCTGCGACTCGGTGTGTTCCTCGGTTGGGCCTGGATCGGAGCGCGTCCCCGCCAATGCAACAGTGCCTCCTGCGCTACGTCGTGCGCCACCTCGCCACCCCGCCCGCCTGATCGTGGGGACGGACCATCACGCCGCCGACCGCGAAGGAGACCGCAATGCGCACGCTGATACGGGTCGAGAACGCCAACTGCACCTACTGCATGAACGCCGTCCGAGACGATCTGCTCGCCCGGCCGCTCGTCCACCACGTGCACCTGAGCGCGACGGCCGGCTGCTGGGAGGTCGACCACGACCACGAGGACGCCTCCGAGCTCATCGGCGTGCTCGAGCAGTCTCTGCACGGCTGGCAGGTGGGAAGCAATGGCGAGATCGTGGAGATCACCACCAACCCCACGCTCTCCGATGCCTGCGCTTGGCACCCACCGACTGAGCCCGGGACGAGCTGAGCTGTCGAAGCGAGCGCTGGACGGCTGGTCGACCTAGATGGACTGCCGGTAGCCGAAGAACTCGTGGTCCTGGTTGTAGCCGCCGTAACCACCGCCGATCTCTGAGAAGTCTGCGACGAACTCGATTCCCTTGATCCACTTGACCTGCTTGAAGCCCAGCTGGACCTCGTTGCGGAGACGGAGCGGCGCGCCATGGCCATACGGGAGCGGCTCGCCGTTCATGTCGTAGGCCAGCATCGTCAGGTGGTAGCTCATCTGGTCGATCGGGTGCGCGTCGTAATAGACGCCACCGTCCGGGCCGTCACCGAGGGAGTAGAACACCACCCACTTCGCTTCGGGCTGCGGCTTGACCAGGTCCACGACGGTCTGCATCGACACGCCACCCCACTTGGCGACGCCTGACCAGCCCTGGATGCAGAAGTGTTGGGTGATCTGCTCGTGGTGTGGCAACGCCCGCAGCTGGATCAGGTCCAGATCGACGGGGTTGTCGACCAGCCCGCTGACCCGTAGCCGGTAGTCCACGAAGCCACCGGCGAACAGGGCGTTGTACTCGTCGGTCTCGGGGTACTTGCCGTTGTGCCAGAAGTATGGGGAGATGTCGCGCTCGTCGTACTCGCCGGGGGTGGCGTCCACATGCTCGAACAGGCGCTGAGCCGGGCCGATCAAGGCGAAGCCAACGCGCTGCACCACCCGGGGATGACGCAACGTGAACGGGGTGGCGCCCACCCAGCCGACGGTGACCACCACCATCGATGCCGCGAAGACCCAGAAGCCCACCCAGCCGTCGTCGTTCCCCCCGCCGTACATGAAGTTGAGGTTGCGCAGCAGACCGGTGGTGAACACCAGCATCACGTGCAGCACGATGAAGACGAGGAACCAGACGAGTACGAGGAAGTGCAGCGAGCGTGCTGTCTGGATGCTGAGCACCTTGCTGATCCGTTTGAAACGGGTGGACAGCGCGGGTGACATGCCCAGTCCGGTGATGAACGCCAGCGGAGCGGCGACGAAGATGGTGATGAAGTACGCGATCAGCTGAAGAGCGTTGTAGGCTACCCGTCCGTTCTCGGTCGGCCAGTCCAGCGACAGGTACTGGATCAGTACCGACCCGACGTGGGGGAAGACGTCCCAGCTCGTCGGCACGACCCGGCGCCACTCCCCGGTCGCGAACAGCAGGACGTAGAAGACGAGGCCATTCAGCAGCCAGAGGGAGTTGACGCCCAGATGCCACCAGCGGGCCAGGCCGATCGAGTGCCGTATCCCCGGGAGACCGATCTGTCCCGGGAGGCTGATGGAGTCTTCCTTGGCGGTCCACAGCGGGTCTTCGGGAACCGGCTTCTGGAAGCGGAACCAGTCCCTACCCGGGGTGCTGTGGCGGGTCCAGTACAGCCGGGGGTGGTCCGTGAGGATCTGCACCCCTGACCGGATGATGAAGATCAAGAGGAACAGGTTGAAGAAGTGCTGCACCCCCACCCAGATCGGCGAGTCGGTGTTGCGCATGGCGTTGGCGCTGTCGAGGGTGCCGGGGTAGCGCTCGATGAACCGCTGCACCGACGGGGTGTTGCGCAGCCCCTTCGCAGCCGCCACGGCGACGATCAGGACGAGGAACCCGAGCGGCAGCAGCCAGAGCAGGTTGAACCACCGGCTACGGCCGATCCGCACCCGTGGAGCGATACCTTGCGCGTAAGGCACCGAGCCGGCCCACGTAGAGGGGTCGACAACATCCTCGCCCCTCGTGAGCTGGGACCGAAAGCTCCGTCTGGCTTGCGGTGAAGCGTTCACCGGGGCAGTGGGGGGCAGTCCGGCGGGGGTGGACCGGCTGGCGTCTTCAGCCATGTGCCACATCTCCTGGCCTCACCGGAACCGCGACTGCGGATGCAGCGCGGGGTTGGCCAACAACCCTAGGCGGGATGCCGTAGGCCCGGTCCGCCGTTGAGCAGCGCTACTCGACTCCCTGCGCGAACGGCCCGAGGCGGTACCGTCGTGATCGGGGTTCCCGTACGAAAAGGAGGGACTCGATGGAGGAGCCGACGCTTCCCGGAGAGCTGATCGAGGCCAGGCACACACCGTTGTTCGACTTCCGGTCCCTGCCTGATGCTCTCGCCGAGTCTCACCGCACCACGGTGTGGGCGCAGTTGTTCGTGCAAGCCGGGAGTGTCCGCTACGTCGATCTCGAGGGTGCGTCCCCACGGGACGTGCGGCTCGGGCCTGGCGACAGCGCAGTGATCGTGCCGGGCGTCGAGCACCAAGTGGAACCCTCCAACGACGCGACGTTCTTCGTCCAGTTCTACCGAGAACCGGACGCGGCCATGGTCCCCGGTCCGGTGGCCGTCGACCACCGCCGCCGCTCCGGCCCCTGGGAACACCGAGGACGCGATCTGGACACGTCCGAGGAGATCTTCGAGATGGTGACGCGCCAGTACGTCGACGTCGTCCAAGACGAACTCCTCGAGCCCTACTTCGACTTCGGCCCCGGGTTCATCGACTGGCAGGCCCACATCGGCTCCGTCACCGACTACTGGTGCCACGTCGTCCTCTATGCCCCCGATTACGAGATCGACGTCATCGAGAATCATCGTCATCTGCATGAACGTGACCCGTTCGCACCCGAGCTGTTCGACCGGTGGCTGCAGATCTTCCACGACACGGTGGACGGGGGCTGGGCCGGACCCCAAGCCGAGAGGGCCAAGAAGCGGGCCACGGGGATGGCGTGGGCGATGACCCAACGCTTTCTCGGCAAAGGAGCCTGGCGACCGGCCGAACATCGATGACCGACCCTACGTCGTCACGTCGTCATGTATCCACCCGGTGATGCTCGGCGCGCCGGCGCCCGTCAACGATGTCCCGATGGACCAGTGGACGCCCGACGAGGTCGAGGCACACATCGGGTTCATGAGCGACTTCGCAGCTCGGCTCGAGAGCAGCGGCGAGTTCATCGACGGACAGGCGCTGTCGCCTGACGGCGTGTGGGTCCGCTACGACGGCGAGGGGCGCCCGCCGGTGACCGACGGCCCGTTCGCCGAGACGAAGGACTTGATCGCGGGATGGATGGTGATCGACGTCGACAGTTACGAGTGAGCGATCGAGCTCGCGGGTGAGCTGTCGGCAGCACCCGGGGCCGGCGGCGAACCGATCCACGAATGGCTGGAGGTCCGACCCTTCCTGGCCGAGCCGCCCACCGTCACCCAGTGACCGTGGACGACGTCGAGCTGCGCCAGCTCGTCCCACACGTGTTGAGCGTCCTCGTACGTCGCGGTGCAGACTTCGCGACGGCCGAGGACGCCGTGCAAGAGGCGCTCATCCGGGCGCTCTCCGCGTGGGAGAGCGAGCTGCCCTCCGACCCCACGGGATGGCTCATCACGGTCGCTTGGAGAGACTTCCTCGACATGACGCGGTCAGAGGCCGCCCGCCGCCACCGAGAGCTCCGATTCGACACCGAACCGCCGGCCGGCGCGATCCCGAGCGCCGACGACACCCTGAACCTGTACTTCCTGTGCGCGCACCCCGACCTGACGTCGTCATCGGCGGTCGCTTTGACCCTCCGGGGCACCGTTGCGTTATGGAATCGTGCCGCGCCGGCGGGGACCCCAGTGGTGAGCTGTTCGTCTCTGACTGCTCGTGCGAGTTCGTCGAATGCGGCGGCGACGGTCAGTCCGGAGTGTGCGTGTAGGCCGAGTTCGTAGTGGCCGCTTCGGACGTTCTGC
>JAABUN010007024.1_pt1 | contig 12485 bp, 8 predicted proteins | sample 5559311 | NCBI WGS metagenome assembly JAABUN01 (sample SAMN10711877, study PRJNA513370) | rock metagenome | isolation source: Antarctica rocks | place: Antarctica: Victoria Land, Siegfried Peak sud | reverse complement strand
AGCCGTCGCAGAAGCGCGCGACGCAGTTGCGACGGCGCTCGACAGCGTCGCACCGCCCGTGGCAGGGGCGGCGCTACTCACTGGTGCTGTGGTTGTAGAGACGGTGGACGTAGCCGCGACGGCGGTTGAGACGGCAGCCGATGCTGACACAGCCGCCGCAGTCGGGGCAGCGGAGGGTGCAACCGTGGCCGCGCCGGTCGTTGCGCCGCCGCCGCACGCCACGAGCAGCAGCGACACTAAGGTTAGAGTCCCGAGCGGACCAACTCGCCGCCACCGCTTACGATCCTTCGGCATAGTTCCCCCATTGGCGTATCCCCATCAACCAATCTGCTGACGGCGATACGCCACCAGGGGGTGATTCGGATTTGGCAGGGCGATACCGATGCCGCACGCAGCAGATTCGTCGCGCCTGCGCGACGTTGCCTGTTGCGACGGCCAGGGGATAGGCGTGCTCGATGCAGCATAGCTACGCTCAAAGCTGACCAGCGAGGTATGCCAGCGCCGCCAGTGCCACTTCGGCGAGGGTCAACCGCCCGAAGCGTCGCCCGAGCGCGCCGAGATCGGACGCTCGGCGATACCAGCTTTCGATGATCATGATCCCGACGAGCCAGACGAGCCCCAGGGTAATCACGATCATATTGTTGAAGAAGGCGATGGCATATTTATCGAGCCCGAACCCGACGTAGAGCCGCAGGAAGGTTGCGTGGCAGGTAATCAAGACACCGACGCCGAGGACGGCGGAGAGCAGCCACGCCGCATAGGTTGCCAGGATCAGCAGGGCCGAGCGCCCCAGGGATTGCCGCGCCACCATCACTCCCCCGCTAGTCGGTCGCCACGCCCTGCAAGTTCAGTTCGCCCGCGAAGTGGCAGGCGGCGAAGTGGCCCGGTCGCGCCTCGCGCAGCGGCGGTTCGTCACTCTTGCAGACATCCTGCACATAAGGGCAGCGCGGGTGGAAATAACAGCCGCTCGGCGGATCGGCCGCATCGGCCACCTCGCCGCGCAGCAAGATCCGCCGCTTGCGGAGGGCCGGGTCCGGCTTCGGCACCGCCGCCAGCAGCGCCTCGGTATACGGGTGCAACGGTGCCGCGTAGAGCTCGATCGTCGGCGCGAGTTCGACCATCTTGCCGACGTACATCACCGCCACGCGGTCGCTGATATGCTCGACCACGCTGAGATCGTGCGCCACGAAGAGGTAAGTCAACTTGAACTCTTCCTGCAAGTCCTGCAAGAGGTTCAGCGTCTGCGCCTGGATCGAGACGTCGAGCGCCGAAACCGGCTCGTCGCAGACGACCAGTTGCGGGCGCAGCGCCAGCGCGCGGGCGATCCCGATCCGCTGCCGCTGCCCGCCGCTGAAAGCGTGCGGGTAGCGGATCATGTACTCCGGGCGCAGCCCGACGACGCGCAACAGATCGGCGACGCGCTCCTTGAGTTCCGCGCCCTTCGCCACGCCGTTGACCAGCAGTGGCTCACCGACCAGTTGTAGCAGGGTCATCCGGGGGTTCAGCGACGAGTACGGATCCTGGAAGATCATCTGGATGTTGCGGCGCAGCGGCTTCATCCCGCGCTGATCGAGCGCCGGGATATTCGTCCAGCCCAGCCGCCGATCTTTGAAGAGGATCTCGCCGCCCGTCGGCTCGTAGCCGCGCATGATCAGGCGGCTGGTCGTCGTCTTGCCGCAACCGCTCTCCCCCACTAGACCGAGGGTTTCCCCCTCTTTCAGCGCGAAGTTGACGCCATCGACCGCCTTCACCGCGCCGACTTCGCGCTTGAAGAAGCCCGCCGTGATCGGGAAATATTTCTGGAGATTCCGCACTTCCAGCAAGTTCACATCGTCGGGCGCGACCCCGTTGGCCGTCTTCAGCCCGCTCGTCGTCTTCGCCGCCGGTGTCGCCGTCGCACTCATCAGTCCAGCTCCTGCGTGCGATTGCAACGCGCCCAATGGTTCGCGCCAACCTGGACATACTGCGGCTCGTCGCAGACGCCGGGTTTATAATAGGGGCAGCGGGTGTGGAACGCGCAACCCTTGGGGATCGAGAACGGGTCGGGGACCATCCCCTTGATCGATTCGAGGCGTTTCTTCCCTTCGGACTTCTGCCCGAGGCGCGGGATCGAGCGGAGCAATGCGCGCGTGTACGGGTGCTTCGGGTTGTTGAAGATCTCCTCGACCGGAGCCTGTTCGACCTCTTTGCCCAGATACATCACCACCACGTCGTCGGCCATCTCCGCGACCACGCCGAGATTATGGGTGATGATCTGGATCGCCATCCCGAAGTCTTGCTGCAACTCTTTCATCAGTTCCAGGATCTGCGCCTCGGTCGTCACGTCGAGCGCGGTGGTCGGCTCGTCGGCGATCAGCAGGCTCGGCTTGCAGGAGAGGGCCAGCGCGATCACCGCGCGCTGCCGCTGCCCGCCGCTGAGTTGGTGCGAATACCGGTCGATCAGTTCCTGCGGGCGCGGCAGGCCGACCCGCCGCAACATCGCCACCGACTGCTCGCGCGCTTCTTCGCGATTAACTTTCTGGTGGAGCATGATCGTCTGGATCATCTGATGCCCGATCGTGTGGACCGGGCTGAGCGACGACATCGGCTCCTGGAAGATCAGCGCGATCTCACCGCCCCGGATGGAGCGAATCTTCGGACCCATCGGATCGAGTTGCGTCAGGTCGATCTGCTCGCCGCGCTGGTCGCCGACCGCCGGGGCCGACTCGACCACCGTCCGCTGGCGGCGGAAGAAGCCGCCGCGCTCCTCGACCAGCGCGGTCGGGCGACGACGGTGGTAGATAATCTCGCCATCGACGATCTTGCCCGGTCGCGGCACGATCCGCAGGATCGACTGCGCCGTGACACTCTTGCCGCACCCCGACTCCCCGACGATCCCGAGGGTGCGCCCGCGATAGAGGTTGTAGCTGACCCCATCGACCGCCGTGAGCGTCCCTTCGTCGAGCGCGAACTGCGTTCGCAGATTCCGCACTTCCAGCAGGAGTTCGCGGTCCTTATCGCGCGACGCCACCAGCGCGAGCGGTGCGTGGGGTTCTGGTGTCAGCCCCGCTGGCGGTGGCCCGGTTCGCACCGGCTCCGTACTCGGCTCGTATGTCATCCTCTGCCTTCCATATCAGTCTAGTCGTGGGTCGTGAGTCGTGAGAAGGGGCCGGCACAGGAGACACGGAGACAGGGAGAACGACGGGAGAGGGGTCAGGGGCCGTCCCAACTTCGTACTTCTCTTCTCCCCGCCCCCTCTGTGTCGCCGCGTCTCCTGTTAATCGTTCCTCACGACTCGTCATTACCGCGAGTACGGATCGGCGGCGTCGCGCAACCCATCGCCGAGGAAGTTGAACGCCAGCACCGCGACCACCACGACCACGCCGGGCAGCAGCAGCCAGGGCGAGATCGCCACCGTCTGCACGTTCTGCGCCTCCTGCAACAGGACGCCCCAGCTAATCGCCGGTGGGCGCAGGCCCAGGCCGAGGAAACTCAGCGCCGTCTCGAAGATGATGATCTGCGGGATCGCCAGCGAGAGGGTGGCGATGATGTGACTGAGGAACGAGGGGACCATGTGACGGAAGATGATCCGCGCCTCGCTGGCCCCCGCGAACCGCGCCGCCATCACGAAATCTTCCTCACGCAGCGAGAGGAACCGCCCGCGCACCACGCGCGCCAGCCCTGTCCAACTCAGCAGCGAGAGGATCAGCGTGATGATGAAGAAGATCCTGATCGAGGACCAGCCGCCGGGGAGCGCGGCCGCAATCGCCAGCCAGATCGGGATCTGCGGCAATGAGCGGATGAACTCGATCACGCGCTGCACGGCATTATCGACCCCGCCGCCATAGTAGCCGGAGACACCACCAAGGGCGATCCCGAAGATCAGACTGACGATCACGCTGATCAGGCCGATCGAGAGCGAGATCCGCGTGCCGTAGATGATCCGCGAGAGCATGTCACGCCCGAGCCGATCCGAGCCGAGGAGGAAGAGTGGGGCCTGCGCCGTCGCCGCCTCCGGCCCCAGGCCGAAGAGGTGCCGTTCGAGCGGGATAAAGCCCCACATCTTGTACTCGTCGCCCTTCGGGAAGAGATAGACCGGATACCACTTCGTCTTATCCGCCGTATAGGAGACGCGCAGCGTCTCGGGGTTGCGCGTGCTGGCGAGCCCGTAGACGCCCGGTCGCAAGCTGAAGTTCCCATTCTGGTCGGTGAAGTTGAGCCCCTGTGGCGCGAGGTACTTGTAGCGCTCCGCCACCTTCTCGGGATCGGACGGTGCCAGGAACTCCGCGCCGATCGCCACGACATAGAGCAGCGCCAGGATCCAGAGGCTGATCACCGCCAGCTTATGCTTGCGGAACTTCCAGCGCATCAACTGCCACTGCGAGGCGATCGCGCGCTTCGATTCCGCCGCTACCGGCTCCAACGGCTCCTGGGGCAAATCGAGCGCATCACTCTGCGGCGGAAACGGCCCGATATCGATCGGGCGCTCCGGCACCTCTGCCTGGCCGGGCATCACCCTGGCGTTCAGTTCGCGTCCCTGGCTGCTCATAGTTCCTCCGGGGTGGGTCGTGAGTCGTGGGTCGTGAGTCGTGAGAGGGTTCGCTGAGGGCGATTGCCTATTTGCCGGCACCGCCTCGCTCACCCCCCACGGCCCTCTACGCGTAGCGAATCCGCGGGTCGATCCAGGCCAGGACAAGGTCGGAGATCAGCACGCCGATGATCGTCAGGGCGGCGATGATCAGGATGAACGCCCCGGCGAGATACATGTCCTGTGATTGGAGGGCACGCAAGAGCAGCGGGCCGTGCATCGGCAGGCTCAGGACGACGCCGACGATCGTCGCGCCGTTGATCAGGCCCGGCAGGGCGAACCCGGCGGTGCTGACGAACGGATTCAGCGCCACCCGCACGGGATATTCCCAGATCAGTTGGTTCTCGCTGAGCCCGCGCGCCCGTCCGGCGATCACGTACGGCTTGTTCAACTCATCGAGCAGATTCGCGCGCATCGTGCGGATCAGGCTCGCGGTACCTTCCAGGCCGATGATGACCAGCGGGATCCAGAAGTGCCGCATGAGATCGAGGGCCTTGCCGAAGCTCCACGGCGCGGAGCGATATTCGGCCGAGAACAGCCCGCCGACATCCTGCCCGAGGTAGCGGAAAGCGACCCACATCAACACCAGGGCGATCATGAAGCTCGGTATACCCAGGCCCAGAAAGCCGAGGAAGGTGAAGAGGTAGTCGCCTTTCGAGTATTGATTGCGCGCCGAGAAGACACCGATCGGGATTGCCAGCAGCCAGGTGAAGACCAGCGTACTCATCGTCAACGCCAGGGTTACCCCCATCCGCTGCCAGATCAGCTCGGACACCGGCATCTTCCATTCCAGCGACTGGCCGAAATCGCCGCGCAAGACGATCGCGGAAATCCATTTCCAGTACTGGACGTAGATCGGCTGATTCAAGCCGTATGCCTCTTGCAACGCCTTCAACTGCTCGGAGGAGGTTGCGCTATCGCCCTGTGACGCCAGCGTGGCCGCATAGGTGGTGAGAAAGTCGCCGGGTGGCAACTGGATCAGGATGAACGACACCACCGAGATCGCGAAGAGGGTCGGGATCATGAAGGCCAACCGACGGAGTAAGAATTGGAACATGGCGTTCTCTCCAGGATAGCGCGAGGGTTAACGCAAGGTTCGGTGCCGCCCCGTGTGGGACGGCACCGAACGAGTCTATTTCTTGAAGAAATACTGCTGCGGGTTCAGGAGGCCGATGTCGCGCAGCGTGTCGTCCGCGATGAAACCGGGCAGGAAGTTCCTGAAGTTATTGGCAACGATGGTGGGAGCGGCCTTTGCGCCGTTGAGCCCGATCTGATACGGCGCTTTCTTATGGACACCAAGGATCTGCTGGAAGAGGGCATTCCGCTTCGCCTCATCCGGCTCCACCTGGCACTGGTCCCAGAGCTTCCAGATCTCCCGGATCGGGTGATCGGCGGGCGGCTCGATCTGCTTGTACGGATCCTGGTTGTACCAGAACCCATACGCCGGTGCCCACGGGCCATCACCGATCGTCCCGAGCCAGCGCCCCGGATCGGCCTTCACCACCGAGCAGCGGTCGCAGGCCCAGACGCCGACCTCGATCTCGCTGTTCCGGTAGCGCTGCTCGTAGAGGGAGCGTTCGACGAACTTCACGTTCGTCTTCAGGCCCACCGCCTCCCAGTATTTCTTGACCCGCTGGATCTGATCCTCGGCCGCCGACCCGGCGACCTCGGTATGCTCGACGTTCAGTTCCAGGACTTTGCCATCGGACCGCTTGCGGAAACCATCCGAGCCCTTCGTCAGGCCGGCCTTATCCAGGAGGTCGTTGGCTGTCTTCGGGTCGTACTCAGCCCACATCTTCTCCAGTTCGGCATCGTACTCCGGCGAGCCCTTGATCGGCGATGCCTGCCGCGCCTCACCCAGGCCGTTCCAGACGAGGTCATTGAGTTCCGGGCGGTTGATCGCGATCGAAGCCGCGTGACGGAAGTCAGCGGTATCGAAGATTTTGGCGAGGACCGCATCAGGATTATTGATGTTGAAGTAGACGGCGTCGGTCGAGGCCGCGCGCCAGTTCATGACGCGATATTTCCCCTTCGCCTCGTTCTCCTTGTAGAAGGTATACGAGCCGACCGTCATGTGGCGCAGCTGCATGTCGATCTGCCCACCCGCCACGCGCAGATTGAGCACATCGTTGTTGTCGAAGAGGCTGTACTCGATCTTATCGATGTAGGGGAGTTGATTCCCTGCGGTATCGACCTGCCAGTAGTACGGATTGCGCTCCTCCACCACCGGTTCGGCGGGGGTCGGGTTCACCACTTTCCAGGCGTAGATCGTCGGCAACTCGGGATTGGTGAACCAGAACGGGATCGGCCCTTCCAGGTCGCCGGCCTTGCCCCAGAGGTCGGCGGCGGTCGGAACCTTCTTCGCCGCCACCGCCTTGGCGATATCATCGGCGCTGGCATACTTCGAGTGGAATTTCTTGAGATAGGCCGCGGGCATGATGAAGCCCGGCTGCCCGACCGTACCGCCACCCTGCTTCGCCATCTGGATGGGCAGCAAGGGGAATGGCTGCACGTACTTAATCTTGAAGGTCGTCTTATCAACGATCGTCACCGTGGCGTTCTTATACTCGCTACCGACGCGCTGGCGGAGGTAATACGGCGGGGCTGGGCGAATATCCTTGAAGAACAGCACGTCCTCGACGCAGAACTTCACATCATCGGTCGTGACGTCGCTGCCGTCGGACCACTTCATCCCCTTGCGGAGATAGAAGGTGTACTCTGTGGCATCGGCATTGGATTCCCACTTCTCGGGGACATTCGAGATCAGCTTGATCGTGTTCACGTCCGGGGCGTCCCACTCGATGAACTGCTCTTCGAGTTGCTTCGTCGGCCCGACGCGGTCGGAGAGGCCGCGATAGGCCCCGCGCCAGGTGCCGCCGAACTGCCCGACCTCTTCCAACGGCTTCAACACGCGCGGATTCGACGGGACGCGCTGCGCGACCGCCGGAATCTTGCCCGCCTTGACCATATCGGCCAGCATCGGGGACTCTTTCAGATTCGCTGGTGCGGATGTCGCCGCCGTTGCCCCGGCCACCGGCGAGCCGGCGCGCGTCGCTGTCGCGACCGTGTTTCCGCCGCCGCTCACCGCCAATGTCGGTGCAGCCGATGGCGCGGTCGAAGCCACCGCCGCCTTGGTCGCCGTCGGCGCGGTACTCGCCCCTGGTGCCGCGCTCGATGCCGGAGCGGTCGTCGCCGGGGTGCCACCACCGCACGCGGTCACCACCGCACCAGCCGCCAATGCTGCCGTCAATCCCAAGAAATTCCGCCGGTTCATTTTGTCCGACACCACAGCTGACACCCCCTGCTAAAAAATGCCGATAGCCCTACCAACCCACACCGGAGAGTGCGAACCATCCATCACGGAGAAAAGAGAGGGAATACCTACGACCGAGATAACGGAGCCGATTTTCTCGATCGCACAGGGATACAAGTTTGCTCTGATGCTATTTCATCATGATACTCGCCAGTCTGTTGCAAGTCAACGGGCCGCCACGGTTTTTCCCTGCAAATATTCTTGCAGTGGCTTGGGCCGATTACTGGTCTGACATCTGTCCATCGCTCCCCGGACGCGGCGACAGTTCCGGCAAAATCGCCCGCCGCCATGTACACTGTTGCCCACATCGCAACGCACCTGAAAATGAGCGGAGGATCCGGCCTTCGCCGCTGGGCATGGAGGGAACAAAGAGTGTCCATACCAACCGAAGGGCCGTTCTTCACCGGCCTCCTAATCCATCGCGATCTGCGCTATCGCTACTCATTCCTCTTCACCGAGGGCTGGCACGATTACGAGTTGGAATCCGATGGCGGGCGTGGCCGAATCTTCGCCCCCCGCCCCGACGATATCACCACCAGCTTCTCGACCGAGGCGCGCGATCTCGGCACCGAAGTGACCGGCGACGACCTGGAGACGCTGCGCGACGGCGTCGAGGAGGGGCTACAGCAGCTCCCCGAACTCGTCATCGAGAAGCGCGAAGGCGAGGCGATCGGCAATCTCGTCACCCTCGAATACTGGTTCACCTTCCGCGAAGCCGAGACCGGCGCGATCCGCAAGCGCTGGCTCCGCCTCGCTTACCAGGGCCAGATCCAGGTGCGCCTGATCGCGCAAGGGGCCAGCCCGGAAGAGTTCACCTACTGGCTCCCGGTCTTCAACCAGGCGATCCGCACCTTCCAGTTCGCCGACTGGTGGGCCGAGATGACCGGGAACTCCTGGCAGCAATCGCTCAAGGGCGACTTCCCCGACGACCAGCCGGGCGACTAACGCCGCCAGAGCGAGCAATATTGATGCTACGATGACTCGCCCGTATCTGATACGGGCGAGGCGTTTGCGTGCAGGAGTTGTGCGTGGGTGTGGGCTGGCGGCTGAATCGCCCAAAGGCCAGACCGGGATTGAAATCCCGGCTAAGGGCTGCGGCCACGAAACCCGCCTGCGCGGACTGGGGTCGGTATTGGCGTGGTGCCTGACAATGAGGCATTGCCTCGCAATACTCCCAGCCTCCGCAGGGAGGCTTCGTGGCCCGCAGGCCCTCAAGGCGCGGCTTTAGCCGCCAGCCATCTCTCACGCATAAATGGCGTTATCGTACAGTCCTCAATCGAGACAAGGCGTCTATATCCGGCCTGCCAGTGACGATTCCCGCCAGCAGCCCAGGAATATGCACCCCTATTTTTGCTATGCTGATCGCGAATGTCGCTCCTCGTTTGGGCAAATTGCCATAGCCTAAAACAGTCGTTTGTGCTATTCGCCCATCGCCGATAGAGTAGGCTTTTACCGTACGTTATCCCTTGTGCATTTCGCTTGACAGCCCGCCACTCGCCCCATATACTGCGACCATTCCCTGACAATGTCGTCACGGTAGCCGCTGGAACACCGTGGTCCAACAACGCCCCTATGCAACCCCTTTATCGCGATGGGTGCATCGCTATTTACCCCTGATCAGCAGTGGAATCGTTATGCCGCTAACAGGAGGTATGCAAGGATGGTAGATGGTGACGGTATCCGATCCTTAGAGACCGCGCTGCGCGCCGGCCGCATCGGTCGGCGCGACTTCATTCGCCGCGCCGTGACACTCGGCCTCTCTTCTTCGGCGATCGGCGCACTGCTCGCCGCGTGCGGCGCGAGCGCCACGCCGACCACCGCCCCGCCCCCCGCCACCGCCACCGCCGCACCGGCGGCGAGCACCGCCCCGGTCGCGTCTGCGGCAGCTTCCACCGTGCCCGCGACCGTGCCACCTGCCGCAGCGGCCACCACGACCGCTCGCGCGGCAGCCACGACCGCAACCGCGACTCGCGCGGCAGCGGCGGCGGTGCCGACCTTCGCTGGCCCCACCAAGCGTGGCGGCGGCGGGACGATCAAGCTGCTGCAATGGCAGGCTCCGACGATCCTCAACCCCCATCTCTCGTCGGGGACTAAGGACGACCTCGTCTGTGCGGTCGTTTACGAATCGCTGATGCGGATCGACAACGACGGCAACTTCATCCTCTTCCTGGCCGAGTCGCTCCCCTCAATCGAGAACGGCCTCCTCGCCGCCGATGGCAAAGGGGTCAGTTGGAAACTCAAAGCGGGGCTGAAGTGGAGCGACGGCGCGCCACTGACCGCCGCCGATTACGTCACCACCTGGGAATATGTCAACGATCCCAAGACGGCGGCGACGACCCAATCGCTCTTCGAGAATGTCGCCAAGGTCGAGGCCACGGACGAGCTGACGATCAAATTCACCTTCACCGAGACGAAGCCGGACTGGTATCGCCCGGCCCAGATCCAGATCCTGCCGAAGCATATATTCGCGGCCGACAAGGGCGAAGGGGCGCGCACCTCGCCGAACAACCTCAAGCCGGTCGGCACCGGACCATACAAGGTGATCGACTTCAAACCGGGCGACTCCGTCAGCTACGACATCAACCCGAACTACCGCGAGGCGACCAAGCCGTTCTTCGATCGGGTGGAAGTCAAAGGCGGCGGTGACGCGCCATCGGCCGCCCGCGCCGTCTTGCAGACCGGCGACTACGACTACGCCTGGAACCTCCAGATCGACGACGCGCTGATCAAACAACTCGAAACTGGCGGCAAGGGGGTCGCCGAATTCGGCAATGGCGGCGGGATCGAGCGGACGATCATCAACTTCGCCGACCCGAATATCGAGGTCGATGGCGAGCGGTCGAGCCTGAAGTCGAAGCACCCCTTCCTGACCGATCTCAAGGTCCGGCAGGCGCTGGCACTGGCGAGCGATCGGCAGTCGATCATCGACGGGATCTACGGGCGCGGCGGCGTGGTGGGTGTCAACGTCCTCGAAGACCCGCCGATCTACCAGTCGAAGAACCCAAAGAATGCCCCGGTCTTCGACCTGGCGAAGGCGAATGCGTTGCTCGATGAGGCGGGCTGGAAGAAAGGGAGCAGCGGCTACCGCGAGAAAGACGGCAAGCAGATGTCGCTCGTCTTCCTCACCACGGTCAACGCGGTGCGGCAGAAGACCCAGCAGATCGTCAAGGATGGCTGGGAGAAGATCGGCGTCAAGACCGAGCTACGCGCGGTCGATTCGGCGGTCTTCTTCTCCTCCGATGCCGGGAACCCCGACACGTCCGGCAAGATGTATATCGACACGCAGATGTACACCACCAGCGCCGCGTTCGACCCGCAGACGCACATGCGCCGCTGGACGACGACTGCCGCGAAACTCTCGCAGCGCGAAGGGAAATGGTCGGGCGGCAACGACGGGCGCTACATCAACGCGGAGTACGATAAGCTTTGGGACGCCGCCAAGACCGAACTCGATCCGGCCAAGCGCGCCCAACTCTTCATCCAGATGAACGACATCCTCATCCAGGATGTCTGCATGATCCCGCTGGTCAACCGCAAGAACACGTTCGGGCGGCTGAAGAATCTGCAGAACGCCAACTTCTCACAGTGGGCCGGCAATTATTGGAACATCGCCAACTGGATGCGCGGCTGACAGCGAGCCACGCACGCTTACGCTACAATAACCGGCCCGGCGGAGTTCCGCCGGGCCGGTGGCGTTGCCGGGACACGGGCCGCGGCGACCTGGGCAGTGCGAAGGGGCAAGCGATGACACGACGATACTCCTGGCTGGGCGCGGTGATCCTCCTGCTGAGTCTCGCACCGGCCACACTCGCCGCGCCGGCGTCACCAGCCGCCTCGACGGCCACCGCGCCGTTCGCCCTGGCCGAGAGCGGCGAGTACGTCGTCCTCTACGCGGCGGGCGCGGCCCTCACCGACGCCCGCGCCGCGATCAGTCGCACCGGCGGGCTGATCGTGCGCGAGAATACCGCGATCGGGTTGGCGACGGTTCGCACCACCAACATCGGCTTCCTCCGCGCGATCGGCCGCGAACCGGCGCTGGCCGGGGCGACGGTCAACGCCACGATCGGGCGCTCCTTCACCGGCAACGCCACCGACCGCCGCGCGACCGAGCGAGCGCAGGTCGAACGTGCGGCCAGCCTGGGCCTCGCCGCGCCGACCCTCGGCCCGGCAGCGCCCGGCGTGGAGCCGCTGGCGAGCTTGCAATGGGATATGCGGGCGCTCGGAGCAACCGCCGACGGCTCCTATGCGACCCAGCCGGGCGATCGGCGCGTCCTCGTCGGGATCATCGACACCGGGATCGACGGCAACCACCCCGACATCGCCCCGAACTTCAATCGCGGCCTCAGTCGCAACTTCACGACCGATATCCCGCTGATCGACGGCCCCTGCGCGGAGGAGGCCGACCAGTCCTGCGACGACCCCGCCGACGTGGACGAGGACGGCCACGGCACGCACGTCGCCGGGACGATCGCCGCGCCGATCAACGGCCTCGGGATCGCCGGGGTCGCCCCGAACGTGAGCCTCGTCAATCTGCGCGCCGGGCAAGATTCAGGCTACTTCTTCCTGCAACCGACGGTCGATGCCCTGACCTACGCCGGGGACAAC
>JAABUN010007023.1_pt1 | contig 12493 bp, 10 predicted proteins | sample 5559311 | NCBI WGS metagenome assembly JAABUN01 (sample SAMN10711877, study PRJNA513370) | rock metagenome | isolation source: Antarctica rocks | place: Antarctica: Victoria Land, Siegfried Peak sud | reverse complement strand
GGATGCGGGAGTTCCTGCAGACCTACGACGGACTGATCCTGCCGGTGGCGCCGCTGCCGGCCTTCGACGCCGGGATCCAGTATCCCGAGCTGGTCGCCGGGGAGCCGCAGCCGGACTATCTCGGGTGGATGCGCGCGGTGTGTGCGGTCACCGTCACCGGGCATCCGGCAATCTCGATGCCGGCCGGGTTCACCGCTGCCGGAACACCCGTCGGGGTACAGATCGTCGGCCTACACCGGTCGGAGCGAGAACTGTTGGGACTGGCCAAGGGATTCGAGACGGCCACCGGGCACGGGCGGCGTCGACCGGCCCTGTGAGCTTCGTGGTGCTCGGTGGGCCGCCCGGCAGCGGCAAGACGACGCTGGCCGGAGCGCTGTCCCGGCGACTCGGTGTGCCACTGCTGAGCAAGGACACCATCAAGGAAGCGCTGTACGACCGGTTGTCATCCACCGCAGAGGCGACGTCGCCGGTCGAGTTCTCCCGGCTCCTCGGGCTGGCGGCCCTTGACGTGATGTACGCGGTCGCCGCCGACTGCCCAGCGGCGATCCTGGAGGCCAATTCCACGCCGGGTTCGCCCGGCCCCGGATCGCCGCGCTGCCCGGGCCGATCGTCGAGGTGTTCTGTCGCTGCGATCGTGAACTGGCGGAGCGCCGACTCCTCGACAGGGCGGCCGGGGCCGGGCAGCGGGCGGCATCGGTGCATCCTTACACCCAGGTGGACCCGGCGAGCTTCTACACCGCCGACACCACCGAACCCGTCGCCGGTGGCTGGCCGGTGATCCAGGTCGACACCACCGTCCCGGTCGACCTCGATGCACTGGTCGGTCGAGTCAGATCTGCCCTGACAAGCCGTTAATCTCCGCAGCGTCACATGGGCACCTCCAGCCACTTTTGTCACAGCAGTGCGTCAGTGACAAGCCTGGTGGCGATCACGGACACTCCCGGGCGCGACACTCCGTCGAGCGCGCTGGACCGCGTCATCGGCGCGTGGTGGGATGAGAGCACCGAATGACAGGGTTGTGATTTGCCCGTTGTGACTGCTCGGCAATCGGTGTTGGCCGGACCATCAGAACTGCAACCTGTGGAGGACGCGTCGATGACCAGCCCGACCTCGGCCACCGGTGGCGATGGGCCTGCCGAGAATCTTCCCGATGGGCTGACCCGGCGCGACCGCGACGTCCTGCAGTTCGAACGGCAGTGGTGGCGCTATGCCGGCGCCAAGGAACAAGCCATCAAGGAGATGTTCGACCTCTCGCCGACCCGCTACTACCAAGTTCTGAACGCCGTCATCGACAACCCCTCCGCGCTTGCCCACGATCCGCTGCTGGTCCGCCGGCTGCGCAGGATGCGGCAGTCCCGGCAGCAGGCCCGCTCCAAGCGTCGCCTCGGAATCGAGACCTGAGCCGCCGCTGCTCGAGCCGGCCGGCTGAGCGATGCCGGCTGTCGGACGAGAAGCCCGGCAGCCCGCTGAGGCCTGATTGTCCGCTGGTAGGCCCGAGGGTCGGAGGAAGTCCCGGGGGTCGGTCGGCGGCAGGATGATGGGCCGATGCCGTTCATCGATCTGGTCAACGCCGCAGGGGCGGCCACTGCCACCCGATCCAGGCTCGCGAAGGTGGCGGCATTGAGCGCCTACTTCGCCGGGCTGGATCAGGCCGAGATCGCACCGGCGATCGGACTGCTCCTGGGCAAACCTCGGCAGGGCCGCACCGGAGTCGGCTGGGCGACCCTGCAGGACATCCGTCCGGAACCTGCTCCGGCACCGTCGTTGTCGATCGCCGACGTGGACGGCGCCGTCGATGCGCTGGCGGCAGCTGTCGGCACGGGTGCCGGTTCGACTACCACCCGAGCCGAAGTGTTGCGCACACTACTGGGCAGGGCCACCGCGGCCGAACAGGACTTCCTGGTGCGATCGCTACTGGGCGATGTCCGGACCGGAGCCCTGGAAGGTGTGGTGCTGGATGCCCTGGCAGCGGCCGCCGGTCTGGCAGCCACCGACGTCCGGCGGGCCGCCATGCTCACCGGCGACCTCGGCGAAACGGCGCGCCGAGCGCTCAGCGGCGCCGGCATCGACGACATCGGACTCACCCCCGGTGTCCCGGTGCTGCCGATGCTGGCCGGTACCGCAACCACCCCGGCCGAGGCACTGGCGATCACCGGCGAGGCATCGGTGGAATTCAAGCTGGACGGCGCGCGACTGCAGGTGCATCGGGTCCGCGGCGTCGTCTCCGCATACACCCGCAGCCTGGCGGACATCACCGCCAGGTTGCCTGAGGTCGTCCGACTGGTCCAGGCATTTCCCGGCGGCGACCTGATCCTGGACGGCGAGACGCTGACCCTGGACGAGGGAGGCAGGGCCAGGCCGTTCGCGGAGACGATGAGCCGTTTCGGCGCCCGCACCGCGCGGGAGGCAACGCTGTCGGTGCGCTTCTTCGACGTCCTGCACAGCCAGGGGACGGACCTGATCGACGCACCGCTGCGCCAACGGCGGGCGGAACTGCAGCGCATCGCGGGAGCTTCGCTGATGCCGGGAAGTGTCACCGCGGATCCGGCCGTCGCCGAGCAGGTGCTCGCCGAGGCACTGGCCGCGGGTCACGAAGGGGTGCTCGTGAAGGGCATCGACACGCCGTACTCGGCGGGCCGCCGCGGCAAGGGGTGGATCAAGGTCAAGCCGGTACACACCTACGACCTGGTGGCCCTGGCCGCCGAGTGGGGCTACGGCCGACGCACCGGCTGGCTGTCCAACCTGCACCTCGGCGCTTACGACCCGGACGGCCACTTCGGCGAACCGGGCGGATTCGTCATGGTCGGCAAGACCTTCAAAGGTCTGACCGACGCCATTCTGCGCTGGCAGACCGAGTACTTCCCGCAGATCGAGATCGGGCGCAACGGGAACATTGTGTTCCTCGCGCCCACGACGGTGGTGGAGATCGCCATCGACGGCGTGCAGAGCTCCAGCCGGTATCCGGGAGGGGTGGCGCTGCGGTTCGCCAGGGTCAAGTCCTACCGGACCGGTACCGATGCCAAACGCCCGGAGGAGACCGACACCATCGGCACGCTGCGTGCGCTGCTGGACCGATGACCCATGACCGACTCCCGGCGCCGCCACCCCGTCATGCCGGCCGGCCACCTCAACGGAGGCGGCGGCGACCCAGCCGTCGAGAAGTTCCTGGCTCGTTCGACGGTATCGGCGGGTCACCGAGCAGGCTGGTGCGTTGCCGGTACTGGATCTGTGGCAGCCGGCGACCGTCCCTGGCCCGGCCCGCGACGCGGCGCGGCTGCGCCATGCGGGGCCGCAGCCTGGTATTGCGGGCCCGGATCCGGCGCCGGCGCTCGGCGGACCAGAGCTCCGGATTCCGCCTGACCCGCTGCAGCTTCCACCAGGCGTACGGCAGGTGCCCCAGGTACACCAGCAGCCCGAGACCCAGCATCACCACCGGCTGGTAGAAGGCCAGCGCCACCGCGACCACCAACCCGACCAGCGAGGGCAGCACCAGTGAGGACGGGATGTACACGTGCTTGAGGGCGATCGACGGCATCCGCGAGATCATCAGGATGCCCACGAACAGCATCCAGGAGGCGGTCACCCACTGGTTGGACCACCAGCCGTCACGGAACTGCCACCACAGCAGCATCGGCTGGACGGCGAGCAGCGCCCCGGCCGGTGACGGAACGCCGGTGAAGAACATCTTCGACCACGGTTTGGGGTTGTCCTCGTCCAACGCGGAGTTGAACCGGGCCAACCGCAGGGTGGTGCAGACCGCATAGACCAGGCAGATGGCCCAGCCGATCGGGTGGTGATCCAGCTTCCACAGGTACATCACCACGGCCGGGGCGATACCGAAACCGACGAGGTCGGAGAACGAGTCCAGCTCCGCGCCGATCCTGCTGGTGGAGTGCAGCATCCGGGCGGCGGGACCGTCCAGCGTGTCGAGGATCGCGGCGGTGCCGATCAGCGCCGCCGCCAGCAACCACTGGGAGTTCGGCTGCGCCGGTTCCAGGGTGGCCCGATGGGCGAAGGCGATGGAGGACAGCCCCGCACACAACGCCAGCACGGTGATGGCGTTCGGCAGGAACCGCACGCCGGGGGGAATGGCCACCAATGGCTCAGTCCTGGCCGATGACAGCCAGCACGGTCTCCCCGCCGATGGTGCGCTGGCCCCGCCGCACCCGCACAGCGGTGCCGGCCGGCAGGTAGGTGTCCACCCTGGACCCGAACCGGATCAGGCCGTACGTCTGCCCGGTGTGCACCAGGCTGCCGGCCCGGACGTCACACACGATCCGGCGCGCCAGCAGCCCGGCGATCTGGGTGACCACCACCTCGCCGCCGGTGGCGGGCCCGATCAGCATGGAGTTGCGCTCGTTGTCGACTGAGGCCTTGTCCAGATCCGCGGACAGGAAGGTGCCGGCCCGGTAGGCGATCCGGGTGACGACTCCCTCGATCGGGATCCGCTGCACGTGCACGTCGAGTAGCGACAGGAACACCGACACCCTGGGCAGCGGCACCTCGGCCAGCCCCAGTTCGACCGGTGGCACCGCGTGATCGACCAGCGCGACCAGGCCGTCGGCGGGCGCCACCACGAGGCCGGGACCGGTGGGCGCGACCCGGTTCGGTGCCCGGAAGAACAGCGCGACCAGGGCGGTACCGGCCAGGCCGGTGCGTCCGACGGCACCGCCGAGCCGCTTCCAGCCGACCCTGCGCAGCAGCAGCCGGGCGCCCAGCGACACCGCGGCGGCGCCACCGACGACCGGCCGACCGGCCGGATGCAGCGGCGGCACGGACTGGCGCACCAGGTCGAGCAGATGGGCGGCGCCACCGGTCGAAGGGGCACCGGCGGGCTGATCTGCATGCTTGGCCATCAGCGGTTCGTTCGTCCTCGTGGTCGTAGTAGCGGTGCGGCAAGCCCGATCGGACATCGACTGCGGGCCGAGCCGCTGCCGCCGGGCGCACCGCTGCCTCGTGGCCGGAACGGGATGCCCGACGGCTTCCCACGCTAGTGCACCTCCCGGGGCCCGCCGTGAAACTATGCAGCCCATGAGCGCGCCACAGATCACCGAGATGAAGACCGAGACCACCGCGATCGACGGCCTGCTGGTGCTCACGATGAAGCAGGTCAGCGAGGACCGCGGCGTTGTCCGCGAGTTCTTCCGCGCGTCCTCCTACGCCGAGCCGCTGGCCGGGCTGGGCGCCTGGCGGCAGATCAACGTCACCGAGTCCAGGCACGGGGCGATCCGCGGCCTGCACGGGGAGTCGATGGTGAAGCTGGTGTCCTGCGTGTCCGGGGAGGCGTTCGGTGCTTATCTGGATTCCCGGGAGGACTCGGCCAGCTACGGGCAGGTGGTCACCGTCCCGCTGCGCCCGGGAACCCAGGTGTTGGTCCCGGCCGGTGTCTGCAACGGGTTCCAGTCGGTGTCCGAGTCCGGCACCCAGTACGTCTACTGCTTCACCGACGAGTGGCGGCCGGGAATGGCCGGCACCGCATTCTCACCGCTGGACCGTGGGCTGGGGATCGACTGGCCGGTGCCGGTGGATCCCGGTGACCCGGCCCAGGTTTCGGCCAAGGATGTCGGTGCACCCCTGTTCTCCGAGCACCGCCGGAAGTAGGTCAGTCCGCGACGCCCCGGCATCTGTCAGCCAGGACGCCGATCGAGTTGCCCGGCGTACCAGCGCACCATCTCCTCGCCGGCCAGGATGCCGCTGCCATCGGTGACCCCGATGTGCGGGCGGTTCCAGTCGGCGTCGTGCAACTCGCCGTGTCGCGGCCGGATACCCGCATCGGCCAGTTCCAGCACATCGGCGTCCAGGATGCCGTCGCCGGCCGCCAGTAGCCGATCTGCGCCCATCAGCTCGTAAATGCGGTGCACCGCAGCTGATTTGGTCAACGGACCGGGCAGCGCGTACACCTTTCGGCCCTGCACGGACACCCGCCAGCCACGCTCCGAGCAGAACGACCGCAGATCCTCGACGAACCCGCCGGGCAGATCATGGGCCACCAGATAGCAGAACAGTGCGTCCGCGCTGCGCACAGTCCGCACCCAGTCGTGGCCGGCCAGCGGAGCGAAATGCCGCTCGACCTCGGTCAGCGGAGCCGTTCCGGCCACCGCCGCGGTGATTCCCGCGCGCCACACCGGATCCGGCTGACCGTCGACCACGATGTTGCCGCCGTTACTGGTCACCGCGTATCGGGGTGACGACGTGGGCAGGCTGATCCGCAGGTACTGCTGCACGGTGCGGGTGGTGGCCGGCACCAACGAACCGGACGGCAGGCACCGCAACAGTTCGGCGGCGGACAGCGTCAGGTAGGACTGTGGGGCGCCGCGGTAGAACTCGGTCGTCACCAGGTTCGGTGCCGCCGCGTCCGGCACGTCGAGGTCGAAGGCGGCCCGGGAGTAGATCAGCGTGCGATCCAGGTCGGTGACGACAATGGTGGTCACCGACCGGCACCCAGCGGCTGGACCAGACCCATGCACGCGTAAGGCAGCTCCGGCACCACCTCGACCGGGACACCGCGATCGGCGGCCAGCATCCGGATGTGCGCATGATCGGGCGAATCCGGCTGGCGCACAAGGACTTTCCATGGGATCCGGCGTAGCAGGACCCTGGTCGTCTCGCCGACGCCCGGCTTGACCAGGTTGATCGACGGCAGACCGTACAGTCGCCGGATCGACTCCACCGCGCGCCATCCGGCGAATGTAGGTGTGCGGTCCGCGGATCGGAGAGCCGGCAGCTGAGCCGCCACAACGGCAGCAACGGCGTCGAAGAGCTGGGAGACCGTGTCGACGAAGACGTTGGAGACATCGGCAGAGGCAAGCTCCGGGTAGAACTTCGCGCCATGGAACTGTTGCGGTGAGGTGAGTTCGGGGTTCAGCACCGTGCGGGACACCAGCCCGGAGACGGTGGAGTTCAGGCAGGCCGACGCGATGAGGAAATCGTCCCGGGTACCGAACAGCGGGGTGCAGGAGCCAGGGTCGGCCAGTACCGCGATCGTAGGATCGAATGCCGGTCCGCCGGCCGCCCGCATCAGGGCCAGCGCCTCGGCCAGTTCGACGGTGATCGCACCCTTGCCGGTCCATCCGTCGACGAACAGCACGGTCGACGGATCATGGTGTGCGGCGAGGTGTTCCAATGCCACCGGATCGATCCCGCGATCCCGGACGATGGACACCGCGTAGTGCGGCAGCTGCAGCCCGTGCCGCCGCATCGCCCATCTTCGCATCAGGATGCCCACCGGTGTACCGGCTCTGGCCAGCGAGGCCAGCACCAGGTCCCGGCCGCGCTCGGCGAGCACCAACTCGGTCAGCAGTCCGGTGGCGACCGCCAGCCGTCGCGCCGATGCCGTCAATACGGCGGTGAACAGCTCGGTGTACTCGGCGCTGGGCTGGTATTCCAGCGGCAGGGATTCCGCGTAGTGCTCGAAACCGGCCTGGATCCGCTGCTCGCGGTCGCCGACGGCGCCCTCCAGGTCGGCGTCGGACAGGTCGGTCAGCAGCCAACCGACCTCGTTTGCCGGATAGCTGCCGAACTCCGGCCCGCGCAACGTCGGCTGCCGCAGCCGTTCTGCCGGAAGCCGGACGGTGATCAGCGGCACCCTCAGTGCTGCAACAGCTTCGACCGCCGCACCCGGGAGGTCGTCGGTGATCAGGACGATCACCTCCGGGTCCGTCGGCTCGTGCGGGAAGCCGACGGTGGCGTTGTACAGATACCGCTCACTGCCGTCGGCGGCGGCGAATGTCGTCCGGCTCCGCACGGGGGAACCGGGTGTCGTCTCGGGATGGACCGGGGAGCGGGTGGTCGACTGGAACCAGACGTCGTAGTCGGCCGCCAGGTCAAGGGCCAACCGCAACGGCAGGTACATCAGCTCCTCGGTGCCGATCACCAGAACGCGCCGCACGCCGGGCGGCAGTGCGGCCCGCAGCTGCACGGCGATGCGGCCGACGGCGTGCCGGAAGGCCGGCTGTGCCCCATGGGTGAACCCGAACCGCCCGCCCTGACGCAACCCGATCGGCCAGCTGGGCTGCACCGTCGACCGGGCAGCCGGGCGCCCGGTGGGGACCGCAGTCGAGTTCCGGTGTTCCGCCGGACCGCTGCGCTCCCCGCCGTTCACGCGTTCCTCGCTGCTCCCGCGTTGTCCGGTGTTCCCGGCGATCTGGGGTCGTCCGGTGCTCGCGGCGATGTGGGCGGCGGCCCGCTGCAGAATCTGCGGCGGCAGCGTCACTTCACCACGCACCAGCGAGACCACTTCCACCCGTAGCCCGAGATCCGTTGCCCAGCCGGACATCCACGCTTCGTCCGCGGCGGACCGGAAGTCCACCAGCGCCGCCACCAGGTAACGGGTCCGGCCGGGAAAGAGCGCCTGCAGCACCTCGATGGCGCCCATCGCGGTACGCCCGGTGGACAGTTCGTCATCCACCAGTACCAGCGGGTCCGAGCCGGCCAGCAGGCCGGCCGGGGACGGCAGCAGCAGATGGGTGGTGGCGTGCGAATGCCCTTCCTCGAAGCTGCCGACGGCCCGCACATCGGGCGACGGCCGGCGGGTGGAGTGCAGATAGGTCCGGGCGCCGAGCGCGTCGGCGACCGAATGTCCCAGTGCAGTGGCGGTTTCGGCGAACCCGAGCACCACCGGGCCGTCGGCGCCGCGCCAGGACGTCACGGTCGGGGCGGCGACCGGCACCCCGGGTTGCCGGACGGCACGCAGCAACGCATCGGGGTCCCGGCCGCGCACCGCCGCATGGGCGGCAGCAGCCCAGGATTCCGGGACCGGCGCACCGGACAGCGTGGCGTGCACCAGCCCGCCGAGCAGCAGGCCGCAGCCGTGCACCACCCTGGGATCGACCCCGATGTGCTTGCCGAGCACCGTCGACACCAGCAGATGTGCCCGCCGCGGATTGCGGCGCAGCGCCAGCGCGATCAGGTCCTCGACCAGCAGCCCGACCGGTGAGGACACCGTTGCTGCCCTGACACCCAGCAATCCGGCGGAGGTCACGGTCATGCTGCAGCGGTCGCGGCGAGCACGTGAGCCATCGACACGCTGCCGGCCAGCACACCGAAAACCCCTGCCCGCACCATGATCTGCTCCGCCCACAACCGGTGCGGCCGGAACTCGTTCATCTTGTTGCGGTATTCCGATGCGCGAACCCCGCCGGCCGACCCGCTGGGGGGATCACCGCTGGACAGCACGTCGCTGGCGTCGACGAACTCCTCGTGGGACACCGCCGACATGGCGTGCACCACCGGCACGTGTGACGGATGGATCACCGTCTTCCCGGTGAGTCCATTGGACCGATCCAGCACGATCTCGCTGATCAACCCGTCCAGGTCCGCCTGCAGCAGCCGGTCACGCACCTTGTCGGCGCGCAGTTGCTCGAACGGGCTGGACCGCAGCCTGGGCCGCAGGATCCGCCCGTGACCTTCGAAGTACTCCCACACCGGTCCGGAGATCGGGAAGCCGGTTCCGTCCAGCCGGCCGAGGTGATTGACCACGTCACCGATCAGGTCCGCGACGATCTGCACGTGGTAGATGGTCAGGTCCCGGTCCCGGCGGATCCCGTACAGCCCGCACAGGTCGGTGGCACCCAGCCGCAGGCAGAGCACCAGATCCCGGTCGGCGGACAGAATCGCCCGCAGTTCGCCGAGCGCCGCGTCTCGCGTCTCCCGGTACAAAAGGTCCGGTGTCTCGAGCACCGGCATGACGAACATCCTGGACCCGACAGCGTCGATCACCGCCCTGGCCGCGGCCAGATAGCGGGAGGCATTGGCCGGGGAGAACTTGGGAGTGACGAAGCCGGTGAGCACGCCGCAGCTCCGGCCCAGCCGGGTGGCCAGCATTTCGATCTGTTCCGGAACCCGCGGGCGGACGAACAGCAGCACCCCCGGCGGGTCGCCGGCCAGGTCGTGCACGGCACGGACCGTGTTGTCGACGGCGCCGTCCAGGTCGTTGTCGTGGACCGCGTCCTCCAGGTCGATCACCATGGACCGCACACCACCGGCCACCCGTCGCCGGATCACCTCGGCCAGATCGGGCCGCGAGCCGGGCACGTACAACGTGGCGCCGAGCGCCTGCGCGAGTACCTCTGGGGAGGAGTGCCGGTCGAAGTCCTGCGGTGGATGGTGGAACAGCTCACCGATCACTGCGTCCCCCAGCTGATCGAAGTGCCGCATCTCAGCTCCCTCCAGCGTCCTGCCGCGCCCGTCGGCGGACCCGGTCAACGATATCGGCGACGAAGTCGCGGACCGACCCGAGCTCGGTCAACATCGCCCAGTAGTCCGGGTGCGGCCGGTCCAGGGCGGCCACCGCCCGGTCGACGCGGGCCGACTGAGCATCCAGCACGCTGCCCCACTCGGTCGCCAGACCGCGATCCACCACCAGCCGCTGCGCATCCCGGATGGCGAACCGCACTGGGTGTTCGGCCCCCCGCGGGTCCTGACGGGCGGATCTGAGCTGCTCGAGCCGGTGCGTGACTTCGTCGATGAAACGGTCGGCCCGGACGGCGTGCGCTCTGGCGGCGGTGATCGCCTCTTGCGCCGTTTCCGGGTCCGCCGCCGTCACTGCGGCCTCGGCCCGGCGCAGCTCGGTTCGAGCGGAATCCAGCGCGGCTTCGGCCGCTCTCGGGTGCTGCCCGAGATCCGCCGAACTGGCCTGGGTGAACTCCCGCCACATCGCCGACATCGCTTCCGGCATCCGCTGCATCCGGGTGGCCAGGCTGTCCAGCCTGGTCCGGACGGACGGCAGCGCCGATCTGGTGCGCGCCGCCAGCTGCGGTGCGTCGTCCAGCGCCTCCCGCAGCGTGGAGGCGGCGGCCTGGACGGCCGCTGCCGCCGTGGCCTGCGCCGGCGCCGGGCCGCCGGCCGCCAGCCGGGCCATCGCGGAGGACAACTCGTCCATGGCGGAGGTCACCGACCGCAGATCAAGCAGTTTCGGATCTCGGTCACCGAGCGCCGCGGCCTGCTCGGTGACGGCGTCGGCGGCTCTGCGGGCGGCATCGATCTGCTGCGGGATGGCGGCCAATGCCCGCTTGCCCGCCTCAATCCGGTCCCGGTGCCGGGCGTAGAAGGCATCGACGTCCGACGCCGCGTCCGCCATCGACCGGTGGGCGCCGATGAACGCCCGACGTGCCGTCTCCACATCGAGCCCGTAGTTCGGTCTGCCGATGGTGTCGATGAGCGGATATTTCGCCGTGGCGTCCAGGTACTCGGCGGACGCCTTGAACGACCGTTCCGCGACCGCCGTCCACGACCGGGCCAGGTCGTCCGTACCGCCGAGTTCGCGAGCCGCCCTGATCGCCTCGTCGACGTATCCCTGCCGGGTGTCCAGGTCGATCAGCGCCTGCGCGGCAGCGTCCAGCGCCGACCTGGCCGGAGCCAGGTCGCGCTCGTCGCGATTACGGCGGGAATCCCGATTACCGAACCAGGGAGCAGTCATCGGCGCCGATGCTAGTAGCCCCTGGCGCTGTCCGGACGGGCGTCCGGTTCCGGGGCTCTGACGGCCGTCAACCAGGGAGATTCCCTGATCCGCGCCGACGCCCGGCCTGTACTGTCGAATCGAGATCCGACTGTCATGCCGACCGATGGAGGTTTCAGAACATGGGTGTGAGCCTTTCCAAGGGTGGAAACGTCTCGTTGACGAAGGAAGCCCCCAACTTGACGGCGGTCACCGTCGGCCTCGGCTGGGACGTCCGGACCACCACCGGCGTGGACTTCGATCTGGATGCCAGCGCGATGGCGCTGGGCGCCGACAAGAAGGTGTTGTCCGATCAGCACTTCATCTTCTTCAACAATCTGCGCTCGCCGGACGGCTCCATCGAACACACCGGCGACAACCTCACCGGTGAGGGCGAGGGCGACGACGAGGCGATCAAGGTGAACCTGGTCGCTGTTCCCCCGGAGATCTCCTCCGTCGTCTTTCCGGTGTCGATCTACGAGGCGGATCAGCGGTCGCAGTCCTTCGGACAGGTGCGCAACGCGTTCATCCGGGTCGTCGACCAGTCCAACAACACCGAGCTGGCCCGCTACGACCTCACCGAGGACGCCTCGACCGAGACCGCCATGGTGTTCGGCGAGCTGTACCGCAACGGTCAGGAATGGAAGTTCAGGGCCGTCGGGCAGGGGTACGCCTCCGGACTTGCGGGCATCGCCCGCGACTTCGGCGTCAACATCTGATTTCCCCGTTTCCCGCGGCCGCCGGGTTGGTGATCTTTCGATCGCCCGACCCGGCGGCCGATCCATGTCCGCGCGGACCGGTCTGCCGCGAATCCCGCCGCGGATCCCGCCAGGGAACCGGCGCGCCGCCGGCCGCGTTGTCGTTGGGTCATCGACCGCAGATGGCAGGCCGCTTCGTTCTGGCGTCGAGTCGCGTCAGCCGCCGCCGACGGCATCCGCCGACAGCCCGCACGCCCGCAACCGAAAGACGTCAATGCGCATATTCCTGTGGTCGACCATCGTTTCCGTCATCGCGCTGGTGGTCGCGTTCCTGTACGACGGTGTGACGGGTCTGGCGCTG
>JAABUN010007021.1_pt1 | contig 12499 bp, 13 predicted proteins | sample 5559311 | NCBI WGS metagenome assembly JAABUN01 (sample SAMN10711877, study PRJNA513370) | rock metagenome | isolation source: Antarctica rocks | place: Antarctica: Victoria Land, Siegfried Peak sud | reverse complement strand
CGGGATCGAGCGGCACCGCGGGATCGAGCGGCACCGCGGGATCGAGCGGCACCGCGGGATCGAGCGGCGTTCCCAGGTCGTCCGGTGGTTCGCCGGGCAGCGTCGGCTCGACGCCAGGCAACGGGTCGGGCGGAGGCGGCAGGAGCACCCCTCCCAGAAACGGCGGATCGGCGACGGGCGGCGGATCAGCGTCCGGCGGGGTCCCGGCCGCGGGCGGCGGCTCGGTCGGCAGCGGCGACCCCGTGCTGGGCGGCGGCACCGGCGGCTCCGTCGGCAATGGCGACCCCGTGCTGGGCGGGGGAGCCGGCGGCTCGGTCGGCAGCGGCGACCCCGCGCTGGGCGGCGGCACCGTCGGCAGAGGCGACCCCGTGCTGGGCGGCGGCACCGCGGGAACCTGCGTCGGCTGCATCGGCCGCGGCTGCGTCGGCTGCGTCGGCTGCGTCGGCTGCGGCGAGCCGGTGCCGGGTGTGGCTAGAGGCGACCCTGTGCCGGGCAACGGCGCCGACGGCTGGGCGTCCGGCGCTGTGGTCGCGATCGCAGAGGGTTGCGCGGGGGGTGCGGCGGGAGGCCCGATCGGCCGCCCTTCCTCGTTGCCCGAGGTGGAGCGTGCACCGGCAGGGGTGCGAGCGGCCAGCCGGTCGTCCAGCCAGCCCTGACCGCGGGCCACGACACGGGTCTCGATCACGGCGCCTTCGCCACGGACCGTCCCCCGCGCCTCCACCTTGGCCCGCGCCTGCTCACCTACCGGCAGCAGCACGATCGGGGGCTCGGGCACCACGACGGACGCACGCGGGACGCGAGAGCCGCTGACGCTGGCAGCGGGTGGACGCGAGACGGTACGGACCTCGACCCCGGGCGGGGTGCTCGTTGCGGCCGCAGCAGCCGTCGCGCGGAGTGGACGTCCAGGGGCAGCATCGTCGCGCTGCACGGACAGGAAGCTGACGGCGAGGAGGCAGGCCGACAGGCCGACAACAAAGGCTTCGGCCGCGTTGCGCGGTGCCAATGCCGTCCGCTGCGCCATGGACCTCTCCTCGATCTCCTGGGGTGCTCCGCCCAGACCAAATCCCTGATCCAGCCGTTCGGCAACAGGGGCGACGTACTTGAACGTTCTGTGGGCTGCTTCACCCGAACGGACCAACGGGGCGTTGGGGAGAGGACGTTTCAGGGTGACGTAGGTCCCCGTGGGTGAGGCGGACGAGCCGACCGGTACGCCGGGTTCTGTCCCCGCGCCACGTCTCCCCGGCGCGGGTGGCGACCATCCATCTACGACGTACGTTGCCGCACGCCTCCAGCGGTCTACCCGGAGACTCGGGCGGGCAGCCCTCGAGCGTCTCCTGTCTGACCTTGCTCCGGGTGGGGTTTGCCGAGCCACCCCCGTCACCGGGGGCGCTGGTGGTCTCTTACACCACCGTTTCACCCTTACCAGCGCTTGCCGTCAGGAGCGACGGCGGTGCACCGGCGGTCTCTTCTCTGTGGCACTTTCCCGCGGGTCACCCCGGGTGGGCGTTACCCACCACCCTGCCCTGTGGAGCCCGGACGTTCCTCGGCAGAACGACCTGAGCCGCTCCGACGCGGTCGCCTGGTCGACTCGTCCGCCGCCGAGCGTACGCCTGTCCCGGCGTACCTCCAACCTGTCCCGGCGTACCTCCAACCGGCTACCGCGTCCCTCTGATCGACCACTAACCGGCCTCAGGGGCCGTCGACCGGTGACACGGCTGAGAACCGGACCACACGTCGCTGCACGTCCGCCTCGTCCAGCCTGACCTTGACCGCGGTGCCCAACGCCGGCGCGCCCGAGCAGCCGGCCAGCACGGCGGGGTCGAGCAGCTGCACCAGGTGGGGGCGCTCCGTACCGTCCTCGCGCGGCTGCCTGCCTCCGCCGTCGTCGACCACCACGGCGTCGAACACCTCGCCCACCCGGTGAGCCAGGGTGGCGGCCTCGGCCAGCTCGATGCTCGCCCGTTCCAACGTGCCCGAGAGCCGGTCCGAGGCCATCATGGCCTCCGGCAGCGCGGGCAGCGCCTGGCGCACCCAGTCAGGGACCGGGGTATCCCGGCAGATGGACTCGCACGCCACCAAGGTGAACCTGTCGACCAGGCGCCGGAGCGGAGCCGTCACGTGCGCGTACTCGGCAGCCACGGCAGCCTGCTCGACCCGCTCCGGGGCAGCTCCGTCGAAGGGGGTGTAGCCGGCGCCGCGGAACAGGACGGCGGACTCATGCAGCAGCGCGAGCTGGCTGGGGTCCCTCGGGTCGAGCGAGCGCAGGAACTCCCCCGCTTCCTGCTCCGCCGGCCAGTTCGCCCCGAGCGCCTTGGCCTGTCGCCGGAATCGGGAGACGGTGCGGTCATCCGGCGCGGGCATCGTGCGCAGCAGGCCCACCCCGGCGGCCAGCATCAGGTCCGCGGCCACCATTCCCGTCAGCAAGGAGATCTGGGCGTTCCAGTCCTCGACCTCGCTCTTGGGCCGGTACCGCAGCACGTAGCCGCCCTCGACCTCGTCGATCTCCTGGTCGGGGATGCCCAGGCTGGCGCCGCCGCGAGCGCGCTCCTGCGCGATCAACTGCCGTCCGATCACGGGGAGCAGCGTGAACGGCTCGGGGATCCGTCCCGCCGTGTGCGCGTCCTGCACCGCTTCGTAGTCGTGGCGAGCGGTCGAGCGCACCATCGCGCGGACGACGTCCACCTCGACAGGCTCACCGTCGGCGTCGAGGTCGATGACCCACACGAACGCCGGCCGGACCTGCAGTGGCAGCAGGCTGGCCGCGCTCTCGCTGACCACCGCCGGGTGCAGCGGCACCCGGCGGTGCGGGGCGTACAGGGTCTGGCCGCGACGGCGCGCCTCCTGGTCCATGGGCGAGCCGGGCCGGACGAAGGCCGGCACGTCGGCGATCGCGTACCGCACCCGGTAGCCGCTCGCGCGGCGTTCCAGGTGCACGGCCTGGTCGAGGTCCATCGCCGAAGGCGGATCGATGGTCACGAACGGGATCTCGGTCCAGTCGACGGACGGCAGGTCCGGGTCCTTGGCGGACGCCTCGGCGTCGGCCAGCACCTGCGGGCTGAAGTCTCCAGGTATCTCGAGCTCACCCATCAGCGCCTCCAGGGCGCTCTCCAGGGGCCCGGCGGCAAGTGCTACCCCGGACGCGCCGACGGCGGGTTGGGGGCGCACGAACGTCTTCGGTCGAGGCATGTCGCCCACCCTACGCAAACCGCGCCGCACAGCCGCCCTAGCCTGGCGCCGTGCTCGTGCTGCTGCCACCGTCGCAAGCCAAGACCGCTCGTCGACGTGGCCGGCCCGTCGACCTGGACAAGCTCGCGCTGCCTGTCCTGACACAGGCGCGCCGGCAGGTGCTGACTGCCCTCGCGTCGGCCAGCGCCCGGCCCGAGGCTCTCGCCGTGCTCGGAGCGGGGCCGTCGCTGCAGGGCAAGATCGACCGGAACACCCGGTGGTCGACAGAGCCCGCCGTTCCGGTGCAGCACCTCTACTCCGGCGTGCTGTACGACGCGCTGGACCTGGCCTCGCTGGGCCCTGGAGCCAAGCGCAGGGCGCGCTCACGTCTGCTGGTGCTCTCCGCAGCCTGGGGTGCGCTCCGGATCGACGACGCGGTGCCCGCCTACCGGCTGTCGATGAGCACGTCCCTGACCGGTCTGGACGGTCCGGTCGACGAAAGCGCCGCATTGACCATGGCCTCCTTCTGGCGACCACACCTGGCTGGCGCGCTGCCGCCGCTGGCGCAGGGAGTGATCGTGGACTGCCGGTCCAGCACGTACGCGGCTGCGTGGCGACCCGCCGGGCCGCTGGCTGCCCGCACCGTCGCGATCCGGGTGCTGCGTGAGGTGCACGGCCGGCGCAGCGTCGTCTCGCACATGGCCAAGCACACCCGCGGACTGGTGGCCCGGCACCTGGTGAGCCGGCCCGGCAGGGACCCAGGCTCGCCGCTGGCTCTGGCTGCGGCGCTCGGCGAGGCCTTCGCGGTCGAGCTCGGCGCGCCTGCCCGCGACGGCAGCCGGGTCCTCGACATCATCGTGCGGGAGTGAGAGCAACGGCCGCGGCACAGCCCATCTCACTGTCACGAGCGGTCCGGCGGCGATCGTCTCCCAGTACTTCAGGATGCTGCTCGGCTACGTCAGGAAGGCTGCTTGGCGTCGGGCTCGGGCGGCTCGCTCTGTCCAGCCCGCTCGTCCCGAGCGGCCCACTCCAGCAACGCGTCCAAGGCAAACGCCGTGTCGTCGATGCCGGCGTGCAGGTCGCCCAGCTCGGCGAAGCGCGCCGGCACGGTCTCGATCGTGAGCTCCTGCGGCTCGACGGCGTCGATCTCCTCCCAGCGCAAGGGAGTTGAGACGGTGGCGCGCGGGTTGCCGCGGACCGAGTACGCACTGGCGATGGTGTGGTCCCGCGCGTTCTGGTTGTAGTCCACGAACAGCGCCCGTGGGTCGCGGTCCTTGCGCCACCAGGTTGTCGTCACGTCCTCGGGCACCCGGCGCTCGACCTCGCGAGCGAAAGACAGTGCGGCCCTTCGGACCTCGGCGAACCCCCACCGCGGCTCGATGCGCACGTACACGTGCAGACCGCTGCCACCGGAGGTCTTGGGCCACCCCACCGCACCGAGCTCGTCCAACACCTCGTGCACGACGTGGGCCACCCGCCGCACCGTGCCGAAGCCGCACTCCGGCATCGGGTCCAGGTCGATGCGCCACTCGTCGGGTCGCTCGGTGTCGGACCGGCGCGAGTTCCACGGATGGAACTCAACGGTGGACATCTGGACCGCCCAGATCACCGCGGCCAGCTCGGTGACGCACAGCTCGTCAGCGGTGCGTCCGAACCGCGGGAAGTGGATGCTGACAGTCTCCACCCAGGCAGGTGCCCCCTTCGGAAGTCGCTTCTGGTGCACCTTTGGTCCACTCAGGCCGTTGGGAAAGCGGTGCATCATGCACGGGCGCTCGCGCAGAGCGTTGACGATGCCATCACCGACGCTCATGTAGTACTTGATGAGGTCGAGTTTGGTGGAACCCAGCTCAGGAAAGTAGACGCGATCCGGGTTCGTGACGCGGACCTCACGCCCCGCGACGTCGAGCATGACTGCTGACTCCTCGCCCGTCCTCGTCATCAGGCGAACCTAGCGCCTGCGCAGCAGATCGAGGCAGAACGCAGCGGGAGAATCTCGGTCCGAGACTGACACCAGAACCCTTGGTCTCACCGCGACGGCGAAGGCGCAGCCCTGCGCACGTCGATCACGTCGATGACGCGCGCTGGGCGCTCGCGGGAGCTGGCTTACACACGCAGGGCTTCCAGCGCCTGCTCGAGGTCCTCGAGCAGGTCCTCGACGTCCTCCAGCCCCACCGAGAGCCGCACCACGGAGTCCGTGATGCCCACTTCCGCACGACCTTGCGGGCCCATCCGCCGGTGGGTCGTGGTCGCCGGGTGCGTGACCAGCGACTTGGAGTCGCCCAGGTTGTTGGAGATGTCCAGCACGTGCAGGGCGTCCAGGAACGCAAAGGCCGTCTCCCGGCCCGGCCTGCGCTGGTCCGCCAGCTCGAGGGTGATGACGGTTCCGCCGCCGGCCATCTGCTCCTGCGCCAGACGGTGCTGGGGGTGGGAGGGGAGGAAGGGATAGCGGACCCACGAGACCGCTTCCTGCTGCTCCAACCACGACGCCAGGCGCAGTGCAGAAGCCTGGGACTGGCGGACCCGCAGCGACATCGTGTCGAGCCCCTTCAGCGCGACCCAGGCCGAGAACGGGCTCATCGACGGACCGGTGTGCCGCATCAGCTCCTGCACCGCGCCGTCGATGAGGTCCTCGCTGCCCAGGATCGCTCCGCCGAGGGTCCGGCCCTGGCCGTCGATGTGCTTGGTGGTCGAGTAGACCACGACGTCGGCGCCCAGGGTCAGCGGACGCTGCAGCACAGGGGTCGCGAGGACGTTGTCGACCACGACCGTCGCCCCTGCCTCGTGCGCCAGATCGCAAACCGCCCGGACGTCGATGATCTCCTGCATCGGGTTCGAGGGTGACTCGAAGAACACCGCCTGGGTCGGCTCGGCCAGGGCGGCGCGCCACTGCCCGAGGTCGGCACCGTCGACGAATACCGTGCGGACCCCCCAGCGCGGCAGGACGTCGGACAGGATCGCGAAGCACGACCCGAACAGGCTGCGCGAGGCCACCACACGGTCACCCTGTCCGAGCAGCGCCGCCAGCGCGGTGAAGACCGCGGCCATGCCGGTGGCGGTTGCGAAGCACGCCGGAGCGCCCTCCATCAGCCGTAGCCGCTCCTCGAACATCGACACGGTCGGGTTGCCGTAGCGGGAGTACATGTAGTGGTCGAGGTCGCCGGCGAATGCAGCTTCGGCCGCGGCAGCGTCGGGATACACGTACCCGGAGGTCAGGAACAGCGCCTCGGAGGTCTCGTCGAAGCCGGAGCGCAGCAGCCCCCCGCGCACGGCCAGCGTGTCCGGCCGCCAGTGGCTGGGATCGTGGCCGCGGCCGGTCACGACTGCCGCCAGGGCAGACCCGCCGCCCGCCAGCCGTCGTGGCCGCGGTGGCCCGCGTCGTCCATGCCGCCCTCGAAGCCCTCCAGCACGTTGAACGCCGGACCCAGACCCGCCGCCGTCGCAGCCTCGGCGGCTGCGGCGGACCGCACGCCCGAACGGCACAGCATGACGACAGGCCGCTGCCCATCGCCAAGCCGGGCGCTAAGCTGCTCGACGAACATCTGGTTGGTACGACCCTCGGGGTAGGTCTGCCACTCCAGGGCCACGTGGGAGCGCCCCAGGGACGACAGGTCGGGACCACCGACGTACGCCCACTCGGCGTGGGTCCGCACGTCGACGAGCACCGCCTCCGGGTCCTGGGTCAGCAGCTCCCAGGCCTGCTGCGGCGTCAGGTCGCCCGCGTACCCTGGTGCGTTCACGACGCGGAGTCCAGTGTCCTGACCAGGATGCACCGGCACTCGTCGCAGCGCAGCACCTCGTCCGGCGGAGCGTCCCGGATCCGGCCGAGGTCGCTGGGGGTCAGCTCCATCCGGCAGCCCTCGCAGCGGCGGCCCTTCAGGGGCGCAGCACCCAGCCCGTCGGAGGTGGTGCGGATCTTCTCGTAGAGGGTGACCAAAGCGGCGTCCAGTCCCTCCGCGATGCGGTCCCGCTCCGCTGTGGCGGAGGCGGCCTCGGCGTCGATCCCGGTCATGGCCTCGTCGCGGGAGGCTGTGAGCGCCGCCACCGCCGTGTGCCCTTCGTCGAGCGCTGCCTGCAGCCGCAGCACCTCTGCCTGGGCCTGCTCGAGCCGCTCCATCACCTCGAGCTCGACGTCCTCCAGCTCGCTCTGACGCCGCGCCAACGACACCATCTCGTGCTGGAGCGCCTGCAGATCCTTGGCGTTGCCCGTGCCCGCGTCCAGACGTGCCTGGTCGCGGTCGGCGCGCGAGCGCACCTGCTCCACGGCGGACTCGGACTTGCGCAGCTCGCGCTCGATGTCGCTGACCTTGGTGCGCGCCTCGACCAGGCGGTCGCTCAGACCCGCGCGCTCAGTCTCCAGGACGCTCAGCTGCTGGTGCTCGGGCAGGCTCTTGCGGCGGTGGGCGAGCTGGCGCTGGCGGGTGTCAAGCGCCTGCACGTCCAGCAGACGCACCTGCTCTAGGGGGTGGGCCTTGATCACTGCACGGGTCCTCTCGACGTGGCTGCCGGTTCGGCAGCCTGCATGACGTGGAAAGTCCACGGGTCAGTGCTGCGGGTGCTCACCCGGGTGGTCACGTCGTCGCCGAGGGTGTCGGTGATGACGCCGGCGCAGCGGTCCAGCCAGGGCCACTCGCTCGCCCAGTGTGCGACGTCGACCAGGAACGGCCGACCGTCGGTCCGGTGCCCACGAGCCTCGGACGCGGGATGGTGGCGCAGGTCCGCGGTGACGAACACATCGGCGCCGCTGGCGCGTACCTGGTCGAAGAGGCTGTCCCCGCTGCCCCCGCACACGGCCACCGTGCGCACCACGGCTTCAGGGGCGCCACTGACGCGTACCCCCTGGGCCGTGGCGGGTAGGCGACCGGCGACCAGCTCCGCCAGGTGGGCCAGGGGCATGGGCTCCGGCAGGTCGCCCACCCGGCCGATGCCGGTGCCCGGCGCGCCCGTGCCCTGCTCGATCGGGCGTAGCCCTCTCAGCCCGAGCAGCTCGGCCAGCGCCTCGTTGACCCCCTCCCGGGCGGCGTCGGCGTTCGTGTGCGCCACGTACAGGGCGCACCCGGCCGTCAGGAGCCGGTGCACGATCCGGCCCTTGGGCGTGTCGGCCGCCACGGAGTGCACCGCCCGCAGCAGCAGCGGGTGATGCACTACCAGCAGCTGCGCACCAAAGGCGACGGCCTCCTCCACGACGTCCAGCACGGGATCCACCGCGAGCAGCACCCGGTCCACGGGAGCCTGCGGGTCACCGCACACCAGCCCGACGGCATCCCACTCCAGCGCCGTGCCGGGGGGGTATGCAGCCTCCAGCGCCGAAACCACCTCCGCCACAGTGCCACGAGGCCGGACGGGACCCTGCTCCGGCGCGGAGCTCGAGGGCAGGGACACGCGGCGACCTTACCGCCAGGGCCGGACCGGAGCCGCCCCTGCCCCTCGAGGGATCGCCATGCTGGTGCGCGACTTCCTCGCCGGCGTCACCGACGACGACCTGGCCGGGACGCGCAAGAACCCCTGGCCCCCCGAGCATCCGGAGACCGTCCTGTCGTGCCTGCACACGATCGTTGAGGAGGAGTGGGAGCACCACCGTTACGCCGTGCGCGACCTCGACGTCATCGAGGCGACGTCCACCGCAGGCCTCGGACCTGCGGTACTAGCTGTGGGCCCGGCCGGTCTCGAACCGACGACACCCGCGGTGTAAACGCGGTGCTCTACCAACTGAGCTACAGGCCCTGGCGGTGCTAGGGGCCGTGGCCGCCGAAGTCTCGGGTCAGCGACGGCCACGGCTGGGTACATGAAATCGCAACGACGCATGCGACGGATAGGGGGGGTCGCTCAAAGCGCCGCGACGGCAGCCTTGTACTCCCCCATGTCGCGTGCCTGTCCCGGCCCGTTGACGACCGACCACTGCAGCACGCCGTCCCTGTCGACCAGGAAGCTGCCGCGGATGGACTTGCCGCCGCGTGCGTCGAAGACGCCGTACCGCTGGGACACCTCCCCGTGCGGCCAGAAGTCCGACAGCAGGGGGAAGTCGTACCGCTCCTGGTCGGACCAGGCGCGCAGGGAGTACCGGGGGTCGCAGGAGATGGCGACTACCTGGATGTTCGCGTCGACGAAGGTCGCCTGCTCCTCGCGCAGCTCCATGAGCTCGCCGGTGCACAGCCCTGAGAAGGCGAAGGGGTAGAAGACGAGGAGCGCACCGGAGGTGCCCCGCAGCGACGAGAGCTCGAAGTCCTGACCAGTCTGGTCGGGAAGGACGAGCTCGGGGGCCTGCATGCCGATCTCGGGGACGCTCACGGACAAGGCTCCTGTCCTGGTGGTCGGAAGACGGACGGACTCAGCCGCGTCGAGCAGGCTTAGGCGTGACCAGCCGGGTCGCCGTCCAGTCGGCGCTGGCGCTGAGGGTGCGGGTCACGTGCAGACCAGCCGTCGGCGCCCCCTCCTCGATGTCCGAGGGCTCCACGTGCGCCGGCCGGCCGCTCTTGGGGGTGAGTAGCCAGATGGCCCCACCCTCGGCGAGCGCGCTCAGCACGTCGACCATGGCGTCTACCAGGTCGCCGTCGTCCTCACGCCACCACAGGATGACGCCGTCCACCACCTCATCGGCGTCCTCGTCCACCAGATCGTTGCCGGTGAGCGCCTCGATCGCGTCCCTCATGTCGTGGTCCACGTCGTCGTCGTAGCCGAACTCCTGGATCACGTGGCCGTGCTGGAAACCCAGCCGCCCCGCGAGTCCCGAGTCATCCGCGGCGTCCGCGGTCGTCCCCACTGCTGCTCCTCGTCGCCGTGCGCCCGACCTGCTGCCGGGTGCCTGCGCCGGTCCACCCGGCATGTGGGACGACCGTAGTCCACGGACCTGCTCCTCCACCACGTGCCCGCGAATCTCGACCTACCATTTCCGCATGGGAAGGGTCAGCAGGCGGACGCCGGTCACACGGTGGGACACCGCGGCCCGTCGGAGCACGCGCCGTCCCGACGCCGTGGCGGTGGAGGAGCCGCTGGAGATCCGTGTCGACGGCTCACCCGTGACGGTCACCATGCGTACCCCTGGGCACGACGTGGACCTGGCGCTCGGCTTCCTGCTCGGTGAGGGCCTGATCGGCGGCGTCGACGACGTACGGACCGCGGTGCACTGCAACGATGTGGGCACCGACGGCCGACCCACGTTCAACGTGCTGGAGGTCACGCTCAGGGACGGCGTACCCGCGCCTGACCTGACCGGGCGACGCAATTTCGGGATGACCTCCGCGTGCGGGGTGTGCGGGTCCGCCAGCATCGACGCGGTGCGCGCCCGGACGGGAGCGGAGCTGCTCTCGGACAGGACGCAGGTCTCGGCCGAGGTGCTGGTGGACCTGCCGCGCAGGCTCCGCCAGAGCCAGCCGGTCTTCGAGCGCACCGGTGGTCTGCACGCTGCCGGGCTGTTCACGGCGCAGGGGTCCCTGCTGGCGGTCCGCGAGGACGTCGGACGGCACAATGCGGCCGACAAGCTGCTCGGCGCAGCGGCCCGAGAGCGCGGCTGGCCGCTGACCGGCACGGTCCTGGTGCTCAGTGGACGTACGTCCTTTGAGCTGGTCCAGAAGGCCTGGGCGGCAGGGGTTCCCGTGGTGGCAGCCGTCTCCGCACCCTCGTCGCTGGCGGTGGAGCTGGCGCAGGACGCGGGCATGACGTTGCTGGGTTTCGTCCGCCCCCCGCACCTGAACTGCTACAGCCACCCGGAGCGGATCGTGCTCGCGACCAGGTCGGCCAGCCCAGCCGGGTAGACCGTCTCCTCCGTGCCGGCCAGCTCCGTGAGCGGCCACCAGCGGTGCGCGACGATGTTCCGCTCCTCGACCGCCGTCCAGCCGGACCGATCGAGGCAGAACGGGCGGACCCTGACCAGGAAGAACACCTCGTGCTGACGGTAGCGGCGCCCTTCGAAGGGGAACTCGATCCACTGCTCATGGCGGACCTCGCCCAGGTCGTCGGGGAGCAGGCACAACCCGGTCTCTTCCAGCACCTCCCTGCAAGCCCCGGTCCGGGCGTCCTCACCGGCCTCCAGCCCACCCCCCGGGGTGAACCACCACCGGGTCACTTCCGGTGCTGCGGACACCTCGACCTCCAAGAGCAGCACCCTGTTCCCGGTGTCCACCAGCACCACCCGGGCCGCCTCGCGCGGGATGGCCTCGTCCACGCCGGAAAGGTACGGCACTGCTCGCACGCTCCGGGGGCCGTCCTTCCGTCCGGCAACGGTCGGTTGTGAGACGACGAGGCCCGTCCGCCTTCCACATGCGCATCGCTGCGGACATGTGGACCCGGCCCGGCGCGGACACGAGATCGTGAAATACCTCCGAGCCGATGCGTCTGTGCCGGGCGGACCGTGTCAATCCTTCGCTGAGGCCCCAGCATGGGCGAGGATCTCGCCATGGCGAACCGTCCCACCAGGTCACCCGTCCTACTGCAGGTACGTGCCGGGGAACTGGTAGAGACCGGTGCGTGGCTGTACGCCTGGCTGACCGTTCCCGCCGCAGACGTCTTGTACGTCGGCTGCACACGGCTGCCACCACAAGTGCGGACTTGGCTGCATCTCCACGACCCCGACCCCGACGTGGGTCGAGTCGCCGCCCGTCACCCGGCGGTGCTGAGCAGCCCGGTCGATGTCCTGGCCTTCCCGCTCTCTGACGGCCTGGACCGCCAGGCCGTGAAGTCCGCGCTCATCGCCGCTCTCCACGAGGCAGGGCTGCTGTCGATGGGCTATGTCGGCAACCCACCGAATACCCCGGACGCCGAGGAGGCGGTCAAGGAGCACGTGGCCTCCATGGTCATCAACATCGCGGCACACCGTCCCTGCAGCGGGTGAGGAGCTGTGTGCGTGAGGGGTCGATGAGCCCCTCTGCTCCGAGATCTTCCAGCTGTCGCCGGAACCGCCAGGAGCGGGGGACGCCGCCAGCAGCGACCACGTCCTGCCACGGAGCGACGGGCATCCTGCAGGTCGACCCCGCGGCGCGCACGGACGCCGGATCCCGCAGGTCGACGATGCCCTCGGCGTGGACGCGGTGCCGCAGCACATCGAGGTCGTCCCGCATGCCGCCGTGGCGCGCATTGCGGTGACGCCCGGCTGGACCCCGCCGTCGCCTCTTACCCCTGATCCACCGATTTGTGACGTCTACCGGCGTGCCGTGAACGCGCAGATGCCCTCGTACCAGGGACGATTGGTCTTGCGACGGACACAATCGGGACCATTGGAGAGGGCATCTGACAGATGCGAGCATCGCATGATCTGAGCCGGGTTTCTATTAGCTTCGACGAGCCGAATCTGGTGTCGCACGCTGGGTTGGTGGCTGCGGGCGAACTGGCGCAGCGGCTGGGT
>JAABUN010007020.1_pt1 | contig 12499 bp, 15 predicted proteins | sample 5559311 | NCBI WGS metagenome assembly JAABUN01 (sample SAMN10711877, study PRJNA513370) | rock metagenome | isolation source: Antarctica rocks | place: Antarctica: Victoria Land, Siegfried Peak sud | reverse complement strand
TGTTCACCGGCTACCGCGTGCCGGCGGCCGAGCTTTACCGCCTCGGCATCGTGGAGGCCGTGCTGCCGGCAGACCAGCTGGTCCCCACGGCGATGGCAATGGCCCGCGACATCGCATCGAAAAGTCCAGTCGCCATGAAGCTTGCCAAGCACGGGTTGAACACGATCGAGGAGATGAGCCTGCGCGACGGCTACCGCTTCGAGCAGGAAATGACCGCGCAGCTCGGCACGACCGAGGATTCGAAGGAGGCGATGCGCGCCTTCATGGAGAAGCGCAAGCCGGTCTTCCAGGGGCGCTAGGCCGTGCGCCGGCGCAAACTCGTCCTCGGCGCCGCGGCCCTGGCCCCGGCAGCCCAGGCGCAGCCCGCGCAACCGCCACGCGGCGCGGTGCTGCGCCTGATCATCCCCTTCCCCGCCGGCGGCCCGACCGATGCCATTGGGCGGCTGATCGCCGGGCCCATTGGCCAGCATCTCGGCCAGACTGTGGTGGTTGAGAACCGCGCCGGCGCCGGCGGCAATGTGGGCGCCGAGGCCGCCGCGCGAGCGGGACCGGACGGCAACACCATCGCCGTCACTTCCGTCGCCACACATGGGATCGGGCCGGCGCTGTATCCGCGTCTGGCCTTCGACCCCGTGCGGGACTTCGCTTCCATCGGGATGATCCACGCCTCGCCACTTGTCATCGTGGTGAACTCCGGCGTCTCGGCGCGGACGCTCGCCGATCTCGTGCGCATGGCGAAGGAGAAGCCGGGGGAGATAGGCTACGCCACTTCCGGCAACGGCACCTCCCCGCACGCGACGGGGGAGATGTTCGCGGGCGAGGCCGGCATACGCTGGCAGCACGTGCCCTACCGCGGCAGCGCGCCGGCCATCGTGGATGTGCTGGCGGGTACCGTGCCGGTGCTGATCGACAACCTGATCTCGACCATCGAGCACATCAAGGGCAGCCGCCTGCGCGCCTTGGCCGTGACCACGCCGTCCCGCGCGCCGCTGCTACCCGAGGTGCCGACGGTGGCGGAACAGGGCTTCCCCGGCTTCTCCGCCAGTTCCTGGATGGCCCTCGCGGCCCCGGCGCGCACCCCTGACGTGGCGATTGGCCGGCTCAACGCCGCCCTGAACGTAGCATTGGCACAGCCGGAGGTGCGGCGGGGCATGCTGGCGCTCGGCGCCGTGCCGGTGGGCGGCAGCCCCGCCGAGCTGGACGCCTTCATCCATGCCGAGATGGCGAAATGGGCGGCAGTGGTGCAGCGGTCCAGGATGCGGCTGGATTAGGCTGCACGGCGGCGGCCCCGCCGTCGCGGGCCGCGTTGCTCCGCGCAGCAACTACGCCGCCGCCGTGCCCGCGCGGGGGCGGCATTGTGCTTGCCGTAGCCAGTCCTCGGCCACCCAGGAGCGGTTCTGCTTCAGCCCAGCCGCTCGAGCGGCATGCCCACGGGCCTGCATCGCAAGGTTTCGTCCTCTGAGGCACCGACATCACCCGCATTCCCTGCAGCTACCGCCAGTGCGTGACCTTCTTCACCAAGGATTTGCCGTGGCTTGCCGGCCGCGACCTCGATCTGGTGATGGGCCGCGGGCCATGCGAGTGGATCGGCCGGAACCTCGGCCTCGACTGAGGCACAGGAGCGCGGGCCCGGCGCGGTCGTCATCACTCGGCGCGAATATTGTTCGCCTCGATGACGGCTTTCCACCTGGCGCGGTCGCTCACGATGGTGCGCCGGATAGCCTCGACGCTGCCGCCCCGCGGCTGATAGCCCAGGGACACGAGGCGGTCCGCAACTCCCTGGTCCTTGACGATCCTGTTGGTCTCGAGGTTCAGGCGCTCGACGATCTCCCAGGGCGTGGCGCCAGGGGCGGCGATGCCGAACCAGTTGTCGGCGCGGAACCCGGGCAGGCCGGACTCCGCGATGGTCGGCACGCCAGGCAGTGCCGGCGAAGGCGGCGTGCTGGTGAAGGCAATGGCGCGGACGGCGCCGGAGCGGATGTCGGCAGGATCTCCGCGAGGTTGCCGAACATCATGTCGATCCGGCCGGCGATGATCTCGGCAATCGCTGGCGGTCCGCCACGGAAGGGCACGTGCAGCATCCTGACACCGGCCATGTGCGTGAATTGCGCTGCCCACAACTGGTACGAGCTTCCGACACCCGACGAGCCATAGGTCAGCCGGTCCGGGTTCGCCTTCGCGTAATCGATGACGTCCCGCACTGTCCGGAAGGAGGTCCTGTTCGATACGTAGAGCAGGTTGTCGAGACCCGCGATCACCACGACCGGCGCCAGATCCTTGTCGGGATCGAAGGTGAGCATGACGCCCGGCATCACCGGTGCCGTAGCGGCCATGCTCATGGTGTAGAGCAGGATGGTGTGGCCATCGGGCCGCGCCGAGGCGACCGAGGCCGCGGCAATCAGTCCGTTGGCGCCGGTGCGGTTGTCGACCGCCACCTGCTGGCCGAGTGCGTCGCCCAGCTTCCCCGCGACCAGGCGGGCCAGGATGTCGGCGCCGCCGCCGGGCGGAAATCCGTTGACCAGCATGATCGGCTGGGTGGGCCATCGTTGCGCAGCGGCCGGCAGGATGCTCATGCAGAACGCCGCAAAGACGGCGGCGACTCTCGGCAAGCGCCTCATCCCGTTTCCCCCTGCTGACCGATACCGCAGGCCCCGCGGTCACAGCCAGACTGGGGGGCATGGTGCCGGAACGAGAAAGTGGGGCCAAGCTGGCCGGAGGCTGCCAGACGCGGGCCCCAGCCTCGGCTTGCGATTGTGGGTGGTCCTGGGATCACCTGCAGCATTCGCGTATCCATCCGGTAAAGGCCGCGGGTCAGGTGGCTCGCTTGCGAGTGGCGGTGGCCTTTTGTGACCACTGCTTGGCGAGGACAGCGAGGGCTTGGGCATGTTCCTCGGTCTCGGCCGCATTGGGATCGAAGGAGCTACCGATCCATTCTGTAAGCTCGGCGTGGCGCTCGTGCTTCGGGTCGGTGATCGCTTCGAGAAAATCGGTATACCCCCAGGGACCGCCGATGTCTTCGGCTGGACATCATCCTCTGGCTTCGGTCAGGCGCGGGTATGCAAGGCCTGGCACTGCCTTGGCGATACGCTCGATTTTGATTGTGTGCTTCCAGCCGTCACCGAAATCGTAGAGATACTTGAGTGTCTTCGCGCCGGTCTCTTCGAGGACATCAACGAGGCGAGCCTTGCGCGCGTCGAGCGGCCCGTCGCCCCAATCGAGGTCGGGCACGCCCCAGCGCATATCCCGGGCGCGGATCTCGTAGAGATGACTGTTGGTCCAGCCCATCGCCGCCTGGAGTGCCAAGTGCAGGCGGTCAAGCCGGATCGTCAGCGGCACCTCGATCCGGCGCAAGACCGGGGGCTTGACCTCGTCGAGCGTAATCTTGAGGTGGGCGATGTCGTCGGCACTCATGCCGCCAGCTTACGTCGCTCCCTATCCCCAGCCCAGTGCCAGGGCAGCAATTCGTGCAGCCGTGACGCGGGATGGCCGGCGATGCGGGCAAGGACATCGGCAAGCCAAGCGCGTGGGTCGACGTCGTTGAGCTTGGCAGTGACGATGAGGGAATACATGGCCGCCGCGCGTTGTCCGCCGCGGTCCGACCCGGCGAACAGCCACGACTTGCGGCCAAGAGCGATGCCACGCAGCGCTCGCTCGGCGGCGTTGTTCGTCAGACAGATGCGTCCGTCGTGCAGAAAGCGGCTGAATGTCTCCCAGCGCCGGAGCATGTAATCCATCGCCTTGGCGACATCGGCATGGCGCGACATCTTACCACGGGCGGCGCGCATCCAGGTCTCAAGGTCGGTGACCAGGGGCGCCACGTGCTTCTGCCGCAGGGCGAGACGCTGCTCGGCCGGCAAGCCGTTGATCGAGCGCTCGATATCAAAGATGGCGTCGATCCGCCGCACGGCGTCGGCCGCCAGCGGTGCGCGCGCCACCTCGGCCAACTCGAACAGCGTGCGCCGCCCATGCGCCAAACACCCTGCCTCAATGACCGGGCAGGGCTTGCGCGCCTCCACGTAGAGGGCGTTGAACCCGGCATAGGCGTCGGCCTGTAGCACGCCGGCATACCCCAACACCGTTCACTTAGGGCAGAATTGTGTTCACCTAAGCTTCATGGCTGGCCTCAACACATTGAAAATTCGGCATTTTGGAAAGTTCTGGTAGCGGCTTGATCCTCTTGAGTGAACAGCATTGCGGCATACCCGGCCAGATGCGTGGTCGGGTGTTCGCCCCTACGGTCGGGCGAGTAGTAGAACATCGCGGCAGGTGGTGCCGGCCCACCAAAGGGCTTGTCATCGCGTACATAGGTCCACAATCGCCCGGTGGTCGTCTTGCCCTTGGCCAGCACCGGCACGGTGGTGTCATCGCCATGCACGCGGCCGGCCGCCAGCACATGCGCCTCGATCAGCGTGACCAGTGGCACCAGCGTTGCGGTGCAGGCGCCGACCCAGTCCGCCAGGGTGGAGACGTCAAGCTCGATGCCCTCACGGGCGTAGCTCTCACTCTGGCGGTTCAGCGGCAAGTGCTGCCCGAACTTCGCCTCCAGGATCATCGCCAGCAGCTCGGGCCCGGCACGGCCGCGGGCGATCGGGTGGAACGGCGCCGGCGGCTGAGTGATGGCCTCGCAGGCGCGGCAGGTGAACTTCTCCCGCACCGTCTGGATCACCTTCCACTGCCGCGGGATCACCTCAAGCGTCTCTGTGATATCTTCGCCCAGCTTGGCAAGCTTGCCATGGCAGCACGGACAGGCGGTCGGGCCAGGAATGACCACGCGCTCGCGCGGCAGATGCGCCGGCAGTGGTCCACGCACCGGCTTGCCGCGGACGTTGCCGCGGACGGGGACGCCCTCCTTGTTCGGATCGAGGGCCGCCGCATCCTCGGCCACGGCAGCCTCGCACTCCTCAAGCTGCAGCTCCAGTTGGTCGAGCAGCTTGCGGCCGCGCTCGGAGGAGGCACCGAACCGGTCGTGCTTGAGCTTGGCGATCAACAGCTTGAGATGCGCCACCATCGCCTCGGCGCCAGCAGCGCGCGCCTCCGCCTCACGCCGCGCCAACTGCTCGGCCGCAAGCGCGGCGCGAAGCAGGTTGATGTCGTCCGGGACGGGGTCTGTGGCGGGCGTCACGCCCCGGATTCAAGCACACAAGACGCCGGGTATGGAACCCTTCGTGTGAGGCCTTCGCGTCAGCCAGCCAGCTCAGGCCGCCAGGTGCGTTGTGGATGCCGCCAGTCGATCCCTTCGAGCAGCATGGACAACATCGCCGGCGTCAGCGACACAATGCCCTCCTTGGCCTGCGGCCAGACGAACCGGCCTCGCTCCAGCCTTTTCGCGTAGAGCGACATGCCAGTCTGGTCATGCCAAAGAATCTTTACCAGATCACCGCGACGACCCCTGAAGACATAAAAGTCGCCCGCATGCGGATCACGCTCGAGCGCCTGCCGAACCTGCAGCGCCAGGCCATTCATGCCTCGGCGCATGTCCGTATGACCGTTGGCCAGCCACACCCGCATGCCGGCCGGCAGCGCGATCATCGCCGTACCGCCGCCATCACCCGGCGCAGGCTCGTAAGATCGATATCCGCGCCGACCCGGGTGCAGATCCCATCAGGCAGCGCGATCTCGATCCGCCCCGTCTCGGCCGGAGCCGCCTTGCTCGGAGTTGGGCCAGGCAAGGCGATCGCCAGACGATCCCGAGACGGCGCGTCAGCCGCGACCTGCACTGGCAGGAACGACGGCATCAACTCCGGCGCCAACAAACCTTGCCGAACCTGCTGCCGCCAACTCCACAGCAAGCCGCGGCTCACCTCGTGCCGGCAGGCAATGTCAGCAAAGCAGGCGCCAGGCTGCTCGACCTCGGCGACAATCCGGAGCTTCTCCTCCACCCGCCAGCGACGCCGCCGCTCAACACCGCTGATGATCTCCATCCCGCCAACCGCCTCCGATCTTAACGGCGCTCCTACAAGCGCCGCTAAAATCAACGAGCCAGGTCAAATCCGCCAGGCGGTCCTCGGCGGACGGATACGCATTCGCCGGCATCCTGGTCGAAGCAGTCACCCGCAGGCAGCCGTAACGCCAATGATATGGCCTGACTGACGAATCAGTCGGCTTTCATGTTTGTCGCACGCGCGACTTCCGCCCAGGCAGGCACCTCCTCGCGGATGCAGGCGGCGAACTCGTCTGGGCCAAGCCAATCCGGCGTGGTCGCCTGGGTCGCCAGGCGCTCGCGGAATTCGGGAGCGCGCGTCACCGCTTCCAGGTCGCGTGCCATGCGGGCGATCAGCGGTGCGGGTGTCGCAGCGGCGGCCAGAACCCCATACCAGGTGCCTGAATCAGGAACTGAGTAACCGAGGTCGGCCAAGGTGGGAATGTCGGGTATTTCCGCCAAGCGGTTGCGCCCGAAAGCAACCAGGGGGCGGATTTGACCATTACGGAAAGGGCCGATTCCACCAACGATGGTTTGCATGAACAGCGGTACGCGCCCCGCCAGCACGTCCTGCAGCGCTGGCGCGGTGCCGCGATAGGGCACATGGGTGATGTCTATCCCAAGGGCGCGCTTCAGCGTCTCACCGCCGAAATGCCCGTTCCCGCCGTTACCAGTCGTGGCGTAACCGAGCTCGCCTGGCCGCGCTCGAGCTTCGGCAACGAGGTCGGCCAGACTACGGAAAGGCTGGTTGGGCCCGACCCAAAGCACATTAGGCGAGAAGGCGACCATCCCTATGGGCGAGAAATCCCGGATCATATCGTAGGGCAGACGGTAGAGCCCCGTGTTCATGACGATGTTGTTGCCGCTGAAGAGCAATGTGTGCCCGTCTGGCGCCGATTTGGCGACGGCATCGGTTGCGATGGTGCTGTTGGCGCCGCCCCGGTTCTCGATGATGACCTGCTGGCCCCATGCGGCGGCAAGGCCAGGAGCGATAAACCGGGCGACAAGATCGGTTGGTCCTCCCGGCGGGAAGCCTACAAGGATGCGGACCGGTCGGTCTGGCCAGGGCGGCGCTGGTTGCGCATCGGCGGTGCCTGCCGTTGTGGCTGCTGCAACAGTTGCGGCAACTGCCAGCAGTGTCCGTCGGCGCGGCGCAATGCGATGGCACTGCATGGAATGGTCTCCCTAGACTTGACCTTCAGTTCGGCTTTGAGAAGGGACCCACCCGCGTCCCAAGGACCAGCTGGTCCCTGGTTGCAGAGGTAGTTTATCTCCTGCCCTGAAACCGTCACAAGAAGGAATTGCCAAGCAATGAGTTCATGAACCCGAGGCGAGGAGCTGCCGGAATCGATCCCGGATGGAGGGCGCGCCGATGGGATGGATCCCATCACGGCAACTGCCGCTTCATCACCTCGACCGACAGCGTGACAGCACCGAGGTTGGAGGTCGTGCCGGGCGAGACGTTGCGCGCCGTCACCCGGACCGTGTTGTTGGTCCAGGCCGCGGCGTCGAGCTCGATAAAGCGGGTGGACGACACGATCGCCGCTTCGGCCAGGTCGCCCACCTGGCAGCCGGTGACCGTGACGTCGACCAGGATCGACACGCCCGGTGCGAGCGAGGGCAGGTCGAGCGCGATCTCCGCCTGAAACTCGCGCGTGCCCACCGGCAATGTGGGCGTGCCGCAGAGCAGCGCCGGTGCCTCCCCCGGCAGGCCGTAGAGCCAAGCGCCTCGATCTCGATCTGCCCGTCGAAGCCAACGATGCCGATCTGCGCGAAGGCGACACCCGGCCCAAGCCGCACGGTCATGCGGCGGTTGAGCGAGGAGTCCGCCATCACCGCGCCGCCCGACCAGGCCTTGGACGGGATGTTCCACAGCATGGTGGAGAGCGAGCCAGGACGTCGCCGGCGACGTTCTCCCGGACGTTCATCGCGGTTTCGAAGCAGCGGACGGAGGTTCGGCCGCCGTTGGCGCAACTCACCCATTTGGTCCCGACAGGATCACTATCTGCTTGGCTTTGCCGGTGATCAGAGCGAAGTGTCGTCAGCGCGGCCGATGATGGCCGCGCGGCTCTGTCCGGGCCTGCCCGGCGGGGCTCCGGCTCGTAGCACCCGGCTGATCGGGTGCTGCACCAGGAGCCCCGACGATGCCGCTCTCCTACACCCAGACCCTGATCTTGACGGCCGCCGCCCGGCACGAGGCCGGGCTTGCCGTGCCGCCGGCCAGTTTGCCGCCCGCACCGCGTGCCGCGGTCGCCAAGGCCCTGCTGCGGGCGGGGCTGCTCGCGCCCGCCGGGACCGAGCACGATGACGCCGGCGCCATTTGGAAGCTAGACGGCGCCATGGTGGTCCTGCGCATCACCGAAGCCGGCCTGCGGGCGATCGGCGTTGAGCCCCAGGGCATGCCGGAGCAGCCCGGCGACGCCGTCCCCGAGGTGCCAGCAGCGCCTGCCGCGGCATCGGTTGACGCTGCGGCAACGACCATGCCCACAAACCGTCACAGCGAGTCGCTGACGGCTGCCGAAGACGAGTGCGTGGTTCGGGTGCCAGCGGGCCGGCTGACGCCGCTCAGGGTGCCTTCCAGGCGCCGCACGGGGCATTGCCGCGGCCGAGCCTGCGCGACGCCGCCTGCGCCGTGCTGGCCGCCTGGGACGCACCGGACCAGCCCGGTCTCAGCGCCGCGCTGGAGGCCCTGCGCGCCGCCCTGCCGGCGCGTGCCTCGACGCCGCGCAGCACAGCACCGCGGCGGCCCCGGCCCGACACCAAGCAGGCGACGGTGCTGGCCCTGCTGCTGCGCCCCGAGGGCGCCAGCGGCCCCGCGCTCATCGAGGCCACCGGCTGGGCGCCGCACACGGTCCGCGGCTTCCTCGCCGGCCTCACCCGCAAGGGCCTCGCGGTCACCGTGCTGGAGCGGGTCCGCCAGGTCGGGCCGAACAAGGCCGGCGCCAAGGGCAGCTACAGCATCTACCGCATCGCGGACGCCGGCTGATGCCGAGCGGGCGCGGCGGCGCCCAGCGCCTGGCGGTCGGGCTCTACCGGGTCTCGACCGCCGAGCAGGGCCAGAGCGGCCTCGGGTTGGAGGCGCAGCAGGCCAGCGTCCGCGCCTTCGTGGCCGCCCAGGGCTGGATGCTGGTAGCCGAGCACTCGGACGTGGCCAGCGGCAAGGACGACCGGCGGCCAGGTTTCCAGGCGGCGCTGGCCCGCTGCCGGCAACTCGGCGCGGTGCTGGTGGCCGCGCGGCTGGATCGGATCACCCGCCGCGCCCACACGCTGTCGCAGCTGCTGGAGGACAGCTATTCGGTGCGCGCGGCCGACATGCCGGGCGCGGACGACCTGATGATGCGGATCTACGCGGCCATGGCGCAGAAGGAGCGTGAGTTGATCAGCGAGCGGACCCGGGCGGCGCTGGCGGCCGCCAAGGCCCGCGGCGCGGTGCTGGGCGGGGATCGGGGCTACCGCAACACCGTTCACTTAGGGCAGAATTTTGTTCACCTAAGCCTCATGGCTGGCCTCAGCACATTGAAAATTCGGCTTTTTGGAAAGTTCTGGTAGCGGCTTGATCCTCTTGAGTGAACAGCATTGGGGGCTACCGGCCTGCAACGGGCCCAGATGCCGCATCGGCGGCCGTGGCGCGGCGGGAGGCGGCGGCGCGGGCGGCGCACCGCTTGGCACTGGAGGTGGCGCGCCTGGGCGCCGAAGGCGTCGCAGGTCAGGCGGCGCTGGCCCGGGCGCTCATGGTGCGCGGCGTCCCAACGCCGTCCGGCACCGGAGCCTGGACCCACACCACGGTCGCAAGGGTGCTGGCGCGGGCCACGCCCTGACGTCTCCGTACGCGCGGGCGCGTGAAGCCTCAAGCCGCCGAAGCGCATCCCGCGCTGTGGGCGTTTCCGGCCCATGCGGAGCCGGCTATACTGGCCAAATCTGTGGTGCGGGAGCGGTCATGCAGTTCGTCTGCGACGCTGATGGACGAAAGACGTGGTTCCGGATCGAAACCGAGGCCGAGGCGGCTCAGGAATCGGAGCTTATGGGGCATGCCGTCGAGAAGCACTTCCGGCGCGCCTATGAGAAGGCTTGCCAAGCCTACAGTCCCGCGGCGGGGCCCTATGTCGAACAGGACATCGGGCGGGCGGCGCACATCCGGCGGATCATGCCGGTGTTCCTGACGCTCAGGGACGAGGAGGGAGTCCAGTTGGCGACAGCGATGCTGCCGCCGGCCGGGCAGATCGACCCGGGCTTCCGTCCGATCCTGGTCGGTCAGGCAAACGACGATCCTTACCCTCAGCACGGGGACGCCATCGGCGCCCTGGGCCGGCACCTCGGCGTCACTCTCGACCGGGCCCGATGCTACCCCTACCGCCGGGCCTAGCCGATCACGTCTGGAGGGGCGCACCTCGGCCTGGCTCAAAACAACTGCCTCAGGTCGAAGCCGGAATGGAAGGCGCGTCAGACCCAACTGACGTGCCAAAGGCTACCAGGGACATGCCTGAGCCGGACAGCCGTGGCGGTTGATGCCGCCACCGTGGCTTTGGCGGCACCGGTCCGATGGTGACGGTCGTGCCGCGTGGCCTCAGGAGCCAGTGATCGGCCCAGCGCATCTCGTTCCGGCCGCTCGGCGGTGGCGAGCGCTTTGTACATCCCCGCCTGGGTGGACGACGCGTGCAGCACCACGGCGATCGGCTAAACTGCTGCCGTGGTGGGCGCGACAGGCATCCCGTCGAGCCAGATGAGCGCATTGTGGTAGCGCTTGCCTCAGCGCCTCGCCTCATGACGTTATTGAGCCGGCTTGGGCAATCTTTGACGCACCTACGCGAACTTTGCAGTGCACCCCTTGCTTTCCGTGACGCAGATGCTCCTTCATCACCCAAGCCGGATCAATAATCCCGTCGGCAAGCTCGCCATTGATCCCATCGAATACGGCTTCGGTATCATCCAACCCGCCCAAACGTTGAAGCTCCGGCATGGCCGACGTTCTCTCCGCCGCACACACTCCCGGGACGACTGGGGCGGCCAGACGGGCGGTCCGGGCACGCCGAAACCATGGGAGGGTTCGATGAGGTCGCTCAGAATCGTCGGCGCGCTTGGGATGGTGTTGTTGGCCGCCGGCTGCCAAGTCAGTGGACCGGGAGTCGGCTATGCCGGAGGTTACGGCTATGCCGCCCCAGTCTACGGCTATGGCAGCTACGGCGGGTACCCGGGATATTACGGCGGCTATCGTGCGCCGATTTACGGTGGCTATGGTTACAGCCGGCCGCCGGTCTACGGCGGCTACGGGGGCGGATATGGCTATACCCGGCCACCAGCATACGGTGGGTACGGCTACAGCAATCAGCGCCCGCAGGCTTACGGCGGCTACGGTCAGAGCCCCGGGCTGGGGGGCGGCCAGTTCAATCGGCCGCAGCCGCAGCCCAGTCGTCAGCCGCCGCTGATCGGGCAGAACGGCCAGATCAATCCCGGCGGGTTTCGGTTCCGGCCCGGCAACTAACAGGAGATGGCGGCGAGGCCATACCCATACCGCTCCGGTGTTCTGGCAAAGTTCCACTTACACCCGGCGCGCCGGACAGCCTGAAGCCGCATGGCGACAAGTTGGACATGGCTCCTATCAGATCGCCGTCGACGGCGCCGCACCGGCGGCCCCTTGCGACCCGCGCCCGCGCGAGCGCCGCGACCCACGGCGGGTCCGGTCCGGTCTCGCAGCAGCCCGCCGAGGCGTCCGGCTCCTATCCTCGCTTCGGCGGCAGGCGGAGCAGCGGCTCTGCCGGAGCGCGAAACAGCCCACCAGCGGCGCCGCACGCCCCCTTGCGGCCGGGGTCGTTCTCCATGGAAAAAGCGGCGCTAACCATCCTGCCGCCAGGACCCGAAAGCCTGAGCAGCGCGCTCAGGCGGAACATCCAAGCGTTGGAGGATCGCCGCAGGCAGGGGGAGGCCGCCGCTCCGACGGACGCACGGGTCGCCGAGGCGATCACCCGCTTCACCGGCAGCATGCGCTTCGTCTACGTGCACCTCGCGCTCTACGGCGCTGGGATCGTGGTAACCTCGGCATCGTGCCCGGCCTGCCCAAGTTCGACCCGTCCTTTGTCATCCTGGCGATGATGGCGTCGGGCGAGGCGATCTTCCTGTCCACGTTTGTGCTGATCAGCCAGAACCGCATGGCGGCGGCGGACAAGCGCGCCGACCTCGACCTCCACGTCAGCCTCCTCACCGAGCATGTACTGACGAAACTTGTGGAACTCGTCACGGCCATGGCCGAGCGGGTCGGAGTCCGGGCGAACGCCAACCCCGAGATCGAGCGGACATGCCGAGCGCCGACGACCTGATGATGCGGATCTACGCCGCCATGGCGCAGGAGGAGCGCGAGCTGATCAGCGAGCGCACCCGGGCGGCGCTGGCGGCCGCCAAGGCGCGCGGCAAGGCGCTGGGCGGCGACCGGGGGTATCGGCCGTCCGCAGGCCCGGATGCGGCTGCTGCTGCCCAGGCGCGGCGCAGCGGGGCCGAGTGCGTGGCCCATCGGCTGGTGCTGGACCTGGAGCGCCTGCAGGCTGAGGGATTGGTCGCGCACGCGGCGCTGGCGCGGGCGCTGACGGC
>JAABUN010007019.1_pt1 | contig 12501 bp, 17 predicted proteins | sample 5559311 | NCBI WGS metagenome assembly JAABUN01 (sample SAMN10711877, study PRJNA513370) | rock metagenome | isolation source: Antarctica rocks | place: Antarctica: Victoria Land, Siegfried Peak sud | reverse complement strand
CCGCCTGCCGGATTAGCCTTGGCGCTTTGGGGGAAACGCCATCCCATTCGTTAGTTCTTACCTCCTTTTGAGAATTACCACGATGCGCCTCGTAGCGCACCAACTCCGCCTTGTGGCGTTCCTTGTTTAGGAAATCCTGGGTTAACTCCTGCTTTAAGACAGCGAAAGATTCCTGTCTTGATGCCCAAGGGGGCAATGAGTCTTTCCATGATGGATGAGTGGTTAATCCGGTCGAAGCATTTTTCAATATCAAGTTCAATAACTCGCTTATTTATTCCATTGCATCTTGAGTTCAGGTTGTTGTACAGAATCTTCTGGGCATCGTGTGCCGAGCGACCTGTCCGAAACCCATAGCTCCTAGAATGGAAGGTTGCTTCGTGGGCGGATTCTAGCGCATATTTTGCGAGGCATTGCCACGCTCTATCCGCGATGGTGGGGACTTTTAGCATTCGCATAGTTCCGTCCTTTTTAGGGATAGGAATTTCTCGTAGCTTTTTATGAACCCATGTGTTAACGTTTTTCTTAAGTTCAAGACTTAAGGTAAAGCGTTCCTCAAAAGTGAGGGACGCTTTACCGTCAACACCCGCCGTTTTCTTACCAGCATTTAACTGAGTTACTTGCCGAATAGCCAGATATCTTGCAGCTTTGGACTTTAAGATAAGTTTCTGTAGATACTTAGCTTTACGCTTGTCTCCAACGGAAACTGCTTTGTACACGCGCTTTTGCAATCGGAATAAGTCTTTTTGAAATTTCTTCCAAGGGAGACTCGTCCAAAGTTCACTAGCGCCTTCGCTGTGTCTAACCATGATTTGCTCCAGAAGGTGTATTCTTTGAACCTTGCGGCAATTACGCCGCCTCCTACCCGGTTTGAGGGATTCCGTCGCTCGTCTGACCTACTAAGGGTACAAAGCCTTAGACCTGCAAACCGTTTTTATTCGTTCCTCAAGGTTGATTGTTTTGTTCCCTTAGACTGATTCAATTTAACCGCCAGAACCCCTTACTCATGCCGCTGTTATTTACGTACTCGACGGGATACTAATCTCTGGCGTGGTCAGGGTTAATCAAGGTTGATTATGTTGCGCCCCTGCCAGCAATTAGGTCACTTTTATAGAATCTGTTTAGTCTTAGGAACTCCCTGTTAGCGCCAGTGACAGCCCGCAACGGCTGCCTGATTGCACCCTGTTCCCCGCTTTACTCTACAAGAATCGAGCTTGTTCGGTAGGGGCAGATAAGGAGTCACGTCTGAGTTTGACGGGTAGGGCTTTCACCTACATTAACCTCAAAGTTCAGCTAGGCTTGGTAGTCTTGGCTGGATTGGTTATGTACGGACTCACACCGTGATTCACCAATCAACGAATCGCACGTAAATTATTACTTATGGCTTTGTATAATATTCAACTCAATGGTGTTCCTCAAAACCAACTACTTTATTGGGGACGGCTACCAAGCCCAAGCACTATTGATTGCTTGGGCTTGGTGGTATACCAAACATCCAAAGCAGCCCCAAGCCAAGGTGTGATGGGTGGAACCCAAAGCAATTAGCAAGCGATCGCAAGTATTGGGCGTTCTTCATGCGATCACGCATTTAGTTCTAGGAGATAAGTGAACTTAATTTCTAATCAATCTCAACTAGAACCGTAACAGCCGCAACAGCAATCAGCATCTCGTCTTTCTTATCATTCAGAGAAGCTATCACTCGATCTTGAACCCTTATACCATCAGACTCAACAATTAAAGACTTGCGACCAAACGGCAGCACTGTCAGCACTTCTGCTTCCTGCGCTTGCTCTGGGTAAAATACGGCTACTTAGTTTTTGCAATACAACTGATCATATTCGGCTGACGTTGAATTTAGGTAAAATTAGCTTATAGATACTTTTTAAATTCTAGTTATTGCCATGTTTCGTTTAACTCACATCTTGCACCAAGTTACATTAATGTCGATCCCATACTGTTTAGCTAAAGGTTGTAAGCGTTGAATCTCTGCAAGCATAGGTAATAGCGCCATCAATGGCAGCAAGAGTTCAAGAGCTTTTTGTGCCGCCTCGCCCCAATCTGGTAAAGGGTTAGTAGGAACCTGAAGATAGACCCAATGGGCTAGCAAATAAGCAGTTAAGGATAAAACCAACCATCTATATACTCCCAATAGAGTTTGTTGACCAAAGCGATGAAGACCAAATCGATGCTTCGCTGTCTTGAAAAACCCCTCAATTGCCCAACGGCGACGACCCCACCAGGTCATAGTGCTGCCCTTAAGCACTTTGGTGCAGAGTATATAGCGTTTTTCCAATTTGCCATCTGAACGCTTAAGGTAGTACCAAGATAAGCACACTCGAAATTTTAACCCACGCAGTTGCACCTGCTGACCTCTTTTATGCAAGTGTCTTATGCTGCAACCATCAGCCAGCCTGCGGATACTACAAACTCCCACAAGTGCGTGGTGTTTGAGTTGACGAATTTTAGTGACAAATTCATTGGTGCCAAAAGCGGTATCAGCTAGAATTAAAACTTTAAAGTGTTGCGTCAGAATCTTCGGCAGTCGTCCCACCAGACGCAATCCTAATTGAGTAGGAGTAGGAGTATCCTTACCTCGGTAAACTTGAAAACTCCAAGGCACTCGCCATTGTCCTACCACGAGATAGAGCATGACAACATGAAGACCACGTTTACCGTTGTAGACTCGGACTAGGTGTTGAAACTCTCTGAACTTGCCTGCTTTCTCCAAGGTAGTTAGGTCAATAATCACCTGGAGTGTCGGTCTACGCCCTACTCTCGGCTGCGACAGAATTTGCTTACACGCCGCTTGACGCACTGCTCTAATCACCTGCCGCGTTGGCCACTTGTACTCATTTAAAAATCGACTTAATGCAGAAGCTGACTTAGTTCTACAATGTTCTGGCAGAGGAATTCCTTGCCCTTCTAGAAATAATCCTAGCATTGCTTGTAGGCTATCTTGCTGATAGGTACTGGGCATCAATTCTCGTAGTCCTGAAACTAGAGCTTGGGCTTGAGACAGGTTGGCAGGCATAGTAAACAAACATAACTTTACAGTTTATCTTTGCCTTTTTCCCACACTTGCTCAAAAACAAACAAAATCTCCTTAAGTAAAGTTATGTAACGTGTCTAGTTGTCATTGTTCTTACCTCACAACTATGATTTGGTAAAACTATGCATCTATCTCAAGGTATAAAGGAGTAAGACCAGTGCGTGTGAAGACAGGACAAGCTAGCTCTAAATATCTTGGAACTCTTATATTTCTCCTACTTTTGTTTCTTAATGAAGTTTTTCCTAAAGCTGCTTTTGCATCCACTTCTCTTAATGCTTGCGCTAGAAGCAAAGAATGTTTAGAGCTAATAAGAGGTAGTTCTAGTTCTGCGGTTTCAGCGCCTACTGGTGTTGGATATGGGGTGACAACTTTGAGAACTACTACCTCTAGTGGAGTTATTAAGACTTTTGTCAATGGTGTTGCTGACTTTACTATTGTTGTCGGACCTAGTGCTGCTTATGTAAGCTGGCATTATTGGAATGAAGCTCATAACGGACGAGCGCAAGATAGGGCTAAACAAAGGTATTGTGCTGCTTATCCAACAGATGTAGTTTGTGTACCTTTTACTGGCGGACAATCCCCACGAATCCACTACGCGGTATCTTATACTTTAGTGCATCCCGATAGTTTAAAGGGCAATGGCACAGGGTATTATTACGGACCAATACTAGGGTCAAGTAACGTTTATACGCCAGCGGCTAACGGCGTTTATATTGCCCTGGATTTTATTATCTCAGCATACGATGTAAACGGTAATCGGGTTGCCCGTCTGCAAGCTTCTGATAACTATGCACATCAGTACGAATCCAAGCCTTATGCATTCATTACAAGCATTGCTCGTATCGATGGTCAACCCGATACTGGGGGCAATCCCCCTCCTTTACCTTGGAAAGATTGGTCGCAAGAAAAGCGAGATCGCGCTGTTGCTTTATTAAATGATGCTGACTGGCAACGACTTACTACTTCAATGCCCGTAGGAGGAACCCTAGACCCTGGTGATAGTGTTAAAGCTCCCAAAATTGGTATCCCAGGTCAGGAGTGGGATAATCCTAATACTCCATTGGATGACCGTCGATTTAAAAGTATACCAGGAGAATATTCTAGACCTATATTTCCTGATTTTGACCACGATAGCGACCCTGACGAGACTGATGCCGACGATGATAACGATGGATTTTTAGATCCCTACGATACAGAACCAAGAAATCCTTACGTGCCAAGGGCAAGTAACGATCCACCTCCCCCACCAGAAGATGATAGAACTAATCAATCGGACGGTGAAAGAGCCGTAAGCGAAGAACGTCAGAGTCAGGGAGACTTTTTAGAAAAGTCTGGCAATGAGGCTTTGCAGAATAGATTAGATAAGATTGAAGACAAATACAAAAAAGCGGCTGGGATGGAGAATGAAGCTGCCACCGACCCCAATGTTGGCTTTGAACAGCAAAGGCTTATTGATGAAGCAGATAGTGAACTACAGCAACTCAAAGATGAGATAAGTCAAGCTTGGTGGTCGAGTCTATCACAAGCGGAGCAGCAACTATTCGACATTGAAAACCGCTCACAAGCAGATATTGATGAGATCCAAATGCACATGAAACAGTGGGATAAGGGTACTTACGACGATGTTGCACATAGCATTCTCGACCACTCTTCAAGGAAGGGTTATGACCCCCTCGAATTTTTACGTAATGTTTCAAACTTCGATAAATCTCAAGCTGAAAGGATTCCAGAAGTAGGAGTGGGTGAGAAAGGAACAGTGAGGTGGGAAATTAGAAGAACTGGAGAGTACATAATCGAAACGCCGGACGGTCAATTTGTCACCTATGGCTTTAATCCACGCTAAGAAAAATTAATGAGAAATTATTGTTATGGAACGAAGCGAACTAGAAATTTTTGAACGCAACAGGATAGCGGAGATTAAAAGTCATTTGTTCGCTTATGAAAGAGCTATGAAAGATGAAATCCATAAGCTTTGGCAAATTGATAAAGAATCAGAAGAAGAACGCACAGTTTGGAGGGAAATGGAACCTCTCTCAACTTATATTTTTGGGTACGTCAGCCAGATTGCCACAAAGGGTTACACACGCCAGGAACCTCATGAAGCTATCAAACATCTACATCAACTGAGTATCTTTAACATAGAGTGCATCATGAAATGGTATCCCTCAGCAGCAGAAGAGTATCCAAAAATGAAGCAATACTTTGAGCTTTTAGACTGTATACGTCTGCTGACCATCGATTACATCCAGCGTTATCGGCTACAAGAAGTGCCAACAGAGTAACTTGGTTTTATTCCACTAGAGAATTAGCTTGAGCGAGATTTTACTATTTATCCCCGTTTACTGTCATTGCTATGGAGAAACATGAAGTTGAACTGTTTGAGAAGAAACGAATTGCTGAACTCTTAAATCGTTTGAAAGAGCATGGACGTACTATAAAAGACGAACGTAGTAAACTTTGGGATAACAATAAAAATGACGCACAAGGCTATTCAGTCTTGGACAGGTTGGAAATTCTTTCATTGAACGTTATAGGCTACCTGTCTGGGTTAGACTCAAAAAATTTTCTATTCAAGGAGCCTGAAAAGGTCGTTAATCATCTACATAAGCTCAGTATTTTCAATGTAGAGTGCATCATGAAATGGTATCCTTCAGCAGTAGAGGAGTATCCAAAAATTAAGTATTACTTCGAGCTTTTGGATTATATACGTCTGCTGACTATCGATTACATCCAGCGCTATCGATTGCCAGAACCACAGCAAAGTGAAGAAAACGAATTTACCACGTTCGTTAGTTGAGGAACCGGAGTGTAAATGTTTGCAACTTAATAAATTGCCTCTAGTATATTTATTTAGCTAGTCTTTTAGTGCATAACTTTAGTTACACGCTGCCCAAGGGTACAACCACCCTTTGAGCTTTGCTTTAAAAGTAAGAAAAGAAATAGGACTGATAAAAGAAGGAGCAGATAGGCAAGCACGTCTGGTTCAACTCCTTTAATTCATATAACCTAGTTGGGTCAGTAAGCAGTTTTAAAGGGTTCACTTAACTGGTGCAAGATGTGAGTTTAACTCAGATTCTTCAAAATTCGCTCATTCGCCTTGAAGGTTGGCTTTATCAGTTCTTTAATTTGATGAAAAACCTCTTTAGCTGGCTCAAACAGCTTTTAATTTTTCTTGGTAAACTGCTTGGGTTTACTGACGCACAAGATTTTCTGGAAACAAATGAAGAACAAAGTTTAAAACCAACTGAAAAAGAGGTAGCTGTGCCTAGTAAAGCAAATCTTGGTTTACAGGGCGCTGATAGCACTACTCGTCGTCCTGATTCTAAGATGAAAGACTTCATAAAGATGGCTCAGCAACTAAAAACTTCGAGGTAGGACATCGGGGTTTTCTAGCGCTCACGGCAGCGGGGTTTTGGATGATAGAAGGGTATTTTGAAGAACATCAGGCATAGAACGCCGGAGATTCTAAAGACTATTACTAGGTTTCCCTGCACTCAATTGACAATTGCTTGTACAACTGAAGCTTCCCAGGTGCTGTTTGGTATTTTGTCCATTAGTACAATGCGTCATTACTTGTTTAGCACTACCCATTTTAGAAAACTAGGTTAAATCGATTCTGCTGTGGAATTAAACGATCTTCGCGTTCCACCAGGAAATAGATTGGAAGCTCTGGAGGGCGATCGCGCAAGGCAACATAGCATTCGGATTAACGACCAGTACCGCATCTGCTTTATTTAGACAAAAAACGGTGCGGCGGAGGTTGAAATTGTTGATTATCACTAGAAACACTTATTTGCAGGAAACTGAGATGGTTCGCATTCCTACCCATAGAGTTCCAACACATCCTGGAGAAATGTTGAAAGCAGAGTTTTTAGAGCCTATGGAAATAACACAGGTCACTCTTGCTCAAAAAATTGGAGTACCTTATCAGCGAATTAATGAAATTATCAATGGTCGGAAGGGAATTTCAGTGGGGACTTCCCTGCGCCTAGCTAAATTCTTTGAAATGTCACCGGATTTTTGGTTAAATCTTCAATTGCGATGGGATTTGTACCACGCATAGAAAAAGGAAGCAGACGTGTCAGAAAAAATTGAACCGCTAAAATCGTAGAAGTTACTAAAGTTATTTGACAATTACTCATTTATATTGCATTCATCTTACATATAGTTATTTCTAGAATGTGAACCGAAAGAAAATCTACTTGGCTAACTTGGGGTGCAAGTAGCATTGGAACCATAAACCAGGTAGAGGCTAAAATACTTGCTGTATAGTTGTTTTGTTCGCTAACCGTTCTGTGGATTTCTCCCCCTGATGCTTGTGAATATGGTTTTTTCTGAGACACCCTTAAGCCAAACCTCTTAAGTTACAAGGATTTTGGGTAATTAGTGACAGAGGCAATTTTATTTTGATCGCAAGAATCACTTACCCGAATCGGTGGCGATCACCCTTTACCCGGTTTACGGTTCCAACGATCCTCGCACCCCTATAGTAGGATTCTTAGGAATGTAATTAAGAGCTATCTTGCCGATGCCCTCAATAGCAGATGATAAGGAGTGTCGGTCAGGAGTTTCGTATAACGGCAAAATGCAGCGGCGGCAGATAACCTCGAACTTAGCACCAGCGGCTTTCGACCGTCCGCTGCATTTGAATTGTTATGCTGCGTTCGTACTAAAACGAGGCACTGACTATTTCACTAGAGACAGCAAAGTATTCTCGTGTGAAATTAATCGCTGCTTGCTCATCAAAACCTTTGCAGGTATATATCACGATTGAGAAAAACTTGGCACTGCTCCAGAAATAGGCTGAGATGCCAGAGTCAATCAATGGAACAAATGCATCGTATCCTGCATTTTCCTCTTTACCCGTACCCGAAGCAGGCGCAAAGATAATAGGCTTGCCATACGTCCGAAGTTCTAGACGTTCAGCAACATTGAGGAGATATTTCTCTAAACTCTCCCGGCTGACATCTATGGTGTAGAAGCCCTCAATTAGTAATCGCTGTCGAAAAATGTTTGGCGCAAGATTCTTAATCATATTTTTTTTTGAGGCTTTGCTACTACAGCTTTGTTGCAACGATAATTCCACTTGCCCAATTTAGCTTCGTGATGGTCAAATCGCTCCTATTATCTAAGTCTGCAACGAGGGAAGCAACTTTTAGTTCATGACCTTCTAGCCAGTTTGACTGCGGCAACATATCATCTATCACATAAAAACCTCCAGGCTTTAAGATACACAATATCTCTTCAAGATGAGTATATTTTCCTGCCCATGCATCGGCAAAAATTAAGTCAAACTTTTGACTACTCGTAGCCAAGGCTTCAATAAAAACTTCAGCATCTTCTATGCACAACATGAGGCGTTGATCCTGCCCTAAATATTTCTGAGCAATAGAAACTACTTTAAGATCGTTCTCAACAGAAATAAAATGTGAGTCCTTGTCCATGCCATCAAGCAGCCAAGCTGTAGAAACGCCCGTGCCTGTTCCAATCTCTAAGAAATTGCCGCTAGGTTTGCTCGCAGCTAATGTTCTAAGCAATGAACCTGCCATTGGCTCAGATGCCATTTGAAAGCCTATCGCTGCTGTTTCAGATAAAATCTTATTAATAACAGAAGGCACTCTTAGATTTTTCATTGCTTATCTAATTTTACTGAGCTAATAAGTTTGTTTTAAAAAACAGTCTATATCTACATCTACTCAACCATTATCGCTTGCAAGGCATTCCTCATCTTTGCCCAAACCGATAGACAAAGCTGCATAACGGTTAAGTTATTTCGACCTGCTAGGTAAATTTTATGTTAGCACTTGGGAACCCTAAAAGCAGGCGAAATAACACTTCGTTGGAGCCGACAACGCACTCGTTAGCCGCACGGCGATGAACATCGGCGTTGCGGCTCAACTTCACCGTTGTGCTGCTTGTTGGAGCCTTTCACTTGCATTTCTCCATGAACACGAACGACAAGGTTTTGTTTATCTCTTCACTCTTGAATATCTTATATCCAAGCCGCTCATAAAGATGAATATTGCGTTCGCTCTTGTGCCCAGTGAACAATTCAAAACGCTGCGCCTGCCCGAAGCATAATTCGATTTGCTCCATTAACGTCGTGCCGATGCCTTGCCCTTGAAAATCAGGATGGACAATGAGTCGTTCAATATAGCAAGTACTTTCCGCTTGATAGCCTCTGACTGAGCCTACAATTTTGCCCTCAAACTGAGCCTTCAAGAAAACTTTGCCAGTGAAGTCGTCTCTTAACTTATCTAAAGTTTGTGTCAGCGGCGGAATGCTGAAGTCGTTGTAAAGCTGTGCCTCGCTTTGATATGCCAACTTCTGCAATTCGAGGATGGTTGCTGCATCTTCAATAGAAGCCCGTGTGATGTTTTTCATCATCTGAAAGTATCACTTTCCGAGACGCCGCGCGCAAGCAGCACAACGGCTCAAATCAGCAGCGGCAGGTAACCTTTAACTCAGCACCAGCGGCTTTCGTTCGTCCGCCTGCATTTGAATTGTTCTACTGCACTTCTACTCACAATTTATCAGGGCTTCAATATCTGCCGCTACGATTTTCTCCAGGTTGCGTGTAATCTTTCCAAGGTCCCAATTCCACCAAGCTACTTCAATTAATGATTTGATTACCCCATCATCGAAGCGTTGACGAATACACTTGGCTGGATTTCCCCCGAAAATTGTGTAGGGTGCAACATCACTCACCACAACTGATTTTGCTGCAATGATGGCTCCATCTCCTACCTGCACCCCCGGCATGATTACCGCTTCATAGCCAATCCACACATCGTTCCCAATTATTGTATTGCCTTTATAGGGGAGTTCTTCCGGTTGAGGCTCAATTTTTTCCCAGCCATTGCCGAAGATCTGAAATGGATACGTCGAAAACCCATCTAACTTATGATTTGCACCATTCATGATGAACTTTACGCCTCTTGCCAAAGCGCAGAACCTTCCGATAATTAGCTGATCGCCGATAAATGGAAAGTGGTAGAGGACATTACGCTCAAAGTTTTCCGAGTCTTCCGGATCATCGTAATAAGTGTAATTTCCAATGATGATATCGGGATTTGAAACAGTGTTCTGAATAAAACAGATTTGCGGAAACCCCTTCATTGGATGCTTATCTTTTGGATCGGCTCCGTACAAAATAGCCTCCAGCTTCTAGAACTACCTTAATTTCTGCATCCTAACCAAAAATCGGTGATGTTATAGATTTGTTTATTGGGAGATAGTTTATAATTAAGATTATTGCTCCAAGATAATTTAACTTAATGACTGTTTTGATTGCGGTCGGCGGTCCCCACTGTCACAGCACTGAAGTGGTCAAATATGGTCAATCTTCTAATGAAAGCAACGCTTGCGCTGCCGGAACTCGGAATGTCCACGTTTGACTTTTAGCCTAGATTTGGCTTATCGGGGATTAAAATCAGAGGTCAAACAACAAATTATTAAAATGACACTCAATAGCAGTGGAGTCAGGGATATTGCCCGCGTCTTGCAGATTAGTCCGACTACCGTCATCAAGGAATTAAAAAAAAGCAACTCAACTGGAAGCAGTCAATCGAGCTTTGTTGAATCAACTTCAACCAGACCAAGTAGAAGTCATCATTGCCCAGGTAGATGGGGAGGAAGAATTGGTGGTGGAGGAAGCGGAATTAGACGAGATGTGGAGCTTCGTCCACAGTAAGCAGAATCCAAGATGGCTTTGGCATACAATTGACCGCAAGAGTGGACAAGTCTTGGCTTATGTGTTTGGTCGACGCAAAGACAACGTATTTTTGCAGCTTAAGGAAGTAATCGAACCTTTTGGAATCAAAAGGTATTGTACAGATGAGTGGGGAGCTTATGACAGACATTTGCCTGCCGAGTTACATGAAGTGGGAAAGATAAAAACCCAACGTATTGAGCGCAAGCATCTAGGACTGAGAACCCGAATCAAGCGCCTAGCACGCAAAACAATCTGTTTTTCTCGCTCAGAGAAGATGCATGACTTGGTGATTGGCTTATTTATCAATCGCTATGAATTTGGCTCGAACATTTAAGCGAATAAACAAATCTATAACATCACCCAACCGCATAACGTTTGAGTTCAGCGGCAGACAAAAGCGTAGCTTTTTGGCTGTCCGCTGCAACGAAGAGTCAGAAATCGCGGGCATAGTGGAGACCAAGTTCAGCCGCTCTCACAATGGACACGAGGCCAAACCAGACCAATGTGCCAGCAAGTAACTTCATCGTTAGGCGGTAGCCACGACTCTCCAAGGACGGGAAGAAGCGGACGGCAAGAACGGTAACAGCAACCTTGGAAGCTATCAGGGTTCCAATAGCTGTTACTACGAAGACAACGCTCTCGGCGGTAGAGCCGCGAATGATGTAGTTCCCGCCAACAGTGAACCAAAAGAGATAGGGACCTGGGTTGAGAAGGTTTACCTTCACTGCTGTAGCGAGGGAGCTTTGTGATTCGAGCTTTCCGGTTAACGAAATGTCGTTGACGCGAAACATCCTTGCGGATAGCCAAAGCAGATAGACTCCTCCAACCAAACTTAGAGCAGCGGCAAATAGTTCGATACTCTTGAATTGCGAGAGAAACCAAAGTGCAGCGATGATGATTGGGCCATCGGTAATCAATGGTGCAAGGCTTGCTCGCACTCCGGCGAGAAGCCCTCTCGATAAAGCTTGTTGAATTACAATTACACCGAGTGGCCCCGGTTTGAGACCCGCAGCCAATCCGAATGAGAGTGCGGAAAGGAAGAATTCGTTCATTGGCGATTTCTAACTATTGATTAGACGGAATAATTCTGCCTATCCCCCCAGTTTTGGAGGATAGGCAGAATCATTCTTTGTGTAACTCCAAAATAGGTGGATCGACAGAATTGTTCTGCATAATAAGCTCACTTAGGTGGATAGGCAGAATTTTTGGCGTTGCTGATTCCATAATGAAATCTGACGAATGTGAAGCTTGAGGCTCCAATTCCTTCGTAAACAATACTTTTACTGGTACAGCCAAAACAAGCTTTTTCTCCGTTGTTTTGGTGACAATAGCAATTTTATTTCTGCAACTCTTTCGCAGCAAGGTTTTCATACTTTGGGTGGCGGCAAAAAGTGTCTTCGCTAATTTTACCCCTACTAAGGGCAGTTGCATACCCTTGGACATAGCAAGCGTTATCGATTCAATGGGCTTACTCACAATCGCCAAAAACTTCAGCGCTTCGCGACGATAGTAACGTTGGGTATGGGGTGACTTGCCATGCAGCCATAAATCGAGCAAGCCCTCAGTGGGCGTAAAAGAGCCATCAAACCTATAAATTGCCGTAATTGGGGATAAAGGGGTAAAGACAAGATACGTGCAAAATTTATCACGATGTAAAGTTTTGTAAAGTAGCCAAATATTTATACTTCTCATACATTGCCTAGTTCGACTCATTTTAGGCAATGTATGATGGAGAGAGGAA
>JAABUN010007018.1_pt1 | contig 12503 bp, 13 predicted proteins | sample 5559311 | NCBI WGS metagenome assembly JAABUN01 (sample SAMN10711877, study PRJNA513370) | rock metagenome | isolation source: Antarctica rocks | place: Antarctica: Victoria Land, Siegfried Peak sud | reverse complement strand
GGCACCGTCAGTTCGACGCCGAGCGCCGCCGCCGCGGCGAAGACGCTGCTGACCCCGGGGATGATGCGATACGGGACGTCCGCTTGCCGCAGGAGCGCGATCTGCTCCGTGATCGCGCCGTAGAGCGCCGGGTCGCCGCTATGCACGCGCGCCACGCGCTGTCCGGCACGCGCCGCCGCGATCATCCGCGCCGCGATCGCGTCCAGGTGGCGCTCTTTCGTCCCCTCGAATGGCACGCCGGGACGGAGGAAGCGGGCGAGCTCCGGGCTGACCAGCGAATCGGCGTACAGCACCAGATCCGCTGCCCGGAGGGCTTCCGCCGCATCCAGCGTCAGGAGTCCGGGCGCCCCGGGCCCCGCGCCGATGAAGGCCACGCTCCCGGCGGCGTCGGATCCGCCGCCCGCTGGCCGCATGCCGCTCATCGCTCACCCCCACCCTGGATCACGAGCAGGGAGAAGTAGGGGAGATCGCGCCCGCGCAGGACGCGCACGTCGGGCACGAAGCGCTCCTCCGCCATGCCGACGTGTTCGGCGTACCAGGCACCCCCGGTCAGTTCGAGTTCTTCCAGCACGTCGATCACCCCATCCACGCAGCGATTCACTTTCAGCAGCACCGTCGTATCGAACCGTCGCAGGGTGTCGCGCAGTCCGGCGAGATCCGTCTCGTGGATCACCGGCAACACCGCCAGTCGTTCGTCGCCCTGCACCAGCGGCCGCCCGGCGCGCGCCGCGGCGGCCGTGAACGCCGCGACGCCCGGCACGATCTCGATCGGCGTCATGGGCATCCGCTCGCGCACCCGCGTCAGGAGGTGCCCGAACGAGCCGTAGAGGAGGGGGTCCCCCAGCAGCGGACAGGCCACCGCCCGCCCGGCCGCGAGCGCCATGGCCACCGTCGCGAAGATCGCCTCGCGCGAAGCCTCGGTGGCCTCCGGCTCGCCGGTGGTCGCGAAAGGCAACTCGATGAACTCTTGTCGCCCCCGATCGAGCAAGTCGCCGATGATCGCCAGGGTCTTGCTGGTCGTGGCCCGCGCGCCGCGCGGCAGCGCGATCGTGTCGGCGGCGCGCAGTACCTCGGCGGCGCGGAGCGTCAACCAGCGCGGATCCCCCGGCCCGACGCCCACGCCGTACAATCCCGGTCGCGCGAGAACGCTCACTGGTCCCCCTTCATGGCGGCGACGATGAAGACCGGATTGAGCGCCTGTAGCCGCGTCAGCGCGCCGACCGGCACGCCGCGCGCGACCGACACCTGCGTGATGGACGGTGGGTACCCGTGCCCCCGAAGCGTCGATTGCGCCACCTGCAATCCCTCGAGCGTCGCCAGATTGAGCACCAGGCGGCCGCGAGGCAGGAGACGGGCCACGGCGAGATCGATGAGTTCGGCCAGCGCCCCGCCGCTCCCGCCGACGAAGATCGCGTCGGGATCGGGCAGTCCCGCGCAGACCCCCGGCGCCTCGCCCGCGACGATGGCGACGTTCCGCGCCGCGAGTCGCGCGCAGTTCTCACGGATGTGCTCGAGCGACTCCGCGTCGCGCTCGATCGCGTAGACGGTCGCGTCGGGATTGAGCAGCGCGGCCTCGATCGCGACCGAGCCGCTCCCGGCCCCCACGTCCCAGATGACCGCGGGCCGCGTGTGCACGGCGAGGGCCGCGAGGCTCAGCACCCGGACCTCACGCTTCGTGATCAACCCCTCGCGCGGGAAGCGCTGCGCGAACGCCTCGTCGGGTAGCCCGGGGATCCAGGCGGTCGTCGCGACGCGCATATCCGTCTCGGCCGCTACCTCGTCCGTGGCTTCGCTCGTACCACCTCCTCGGTCGGTCAGCAGTAACAGGACATTCAGGGGGTCGAACTGCTGCGTTGGCAGGCCCGCGAGGCGCGTCTCCACCACCCGTTCGGCCTCGCCGCCCAGTCGTTCGCAGACGACGGCGCGCCGATCCGACACCCCCGCCTTGAGCAGCGCCCGCGCCACCGTGGCGGGGGTACGCTCGTCGTCGGTGAGGATGGCGAGTTTGGGGTAGCGGCGTGCCGCATCGATGACCGGGGCGAGGGCGCGACCGTGGACGCTGACCAATCCGGCGTCCTGCCACGGCTCGGCGATGCGCGCCCAGGCCAGTTGTGCCGCGCCGACATTCGGGTACACCCGGAGCCGCGATGCCGACAGGAAGCGCCGCAACGTCCCGCCGATGCCGTGGAGGAACGGATCGCCCGAAGCGAGCACGACGACGCGGCGGCCGGCGTCGGCGGCCGCGCACAGCCGGGCCGCGAGGGCTGCCATCCCCGTGCGGATGACGAGTCGTTCCGCCGGATGTCCGGGAAAGTGCGCGAGCTGGCGCGCGCCGCCGCAGAGCAGTTCGGCGCGCTCCACGATCGCCAGTGTCTCGGCGGTCAGGCTCCGTGGTCCGCCATCGGTGATGCCGACGATCTCGATGGGCAACACGGCGATGGTCATGCGTTCACCGCCCCCGCATGCCCGAGGATCTGACCCGCGAAGTCGAAGAGGAGCGCCTCCACCTGGAGGCCGCCTCGCACGTGCCCGCTGCAGCGGTCGCGCCCCAGCGCCGCGAGGTTCCCGTAGAACGGCGCGGCGAGCCCGCCGGCCTCGATCAGCTCGCCGACATGGCGGGCGGTGTTAGCGCCCAGGATCGCCGCTTGCAACGCCGCCCCGGCACCGCACTCCGCACCGATCGTCGCGAGAAACGCCGTGTCGACCTGGTTGCCGGCCACATGCGTCTGCATGTGCCCCTGGGCCAACTTCGCGAATTTGCCGACCATGCCGCAGACCGCGACCCGCCGCACGCCGGCACGCATGCACGCACGGAGCGCATCGCCGGTGAAGATGCCCATCTCCACGAAGGCGAGCGGCGGCAGTCGACCGAAGTGGCGCATCGCATACTTCTCCGAGCGGCTCCCGGTGCAGAGCACCAACTCCCGCTGACCGTTGGCCGCCGCCACCTGGACCGCCTGTACCACGCTCGCCCGCCAGGAGGCGGTGGAGTAGGGCTTGACGATCCCCCAGGTGCCGAGGATGGAGATGCCGCCGACGATCCCGAGGCGCCCGTTGAGCGTTTTCCTCGCGATCTCCTCGCCGCCCGGCACGGAGATGGTGACGAGCACGCCGCGCCGCGCCAGCATCTCGTCCGCCGCCTCCGTCACCGCCGCGACGATCATCTGCCGCGGCACCGGATTGATCGCCGGCCCGCCGACCTCCAGACCCAGGCCCGGCAGGGTGACGGTGCCGACCCCCTCACCGCTCGCCAGGGTAATCCCGTGGCCCTCCCGCCAGGCGACCCGGGCATGGATCTGCGCGCCGTGCGTGGCATCCGGATCGTCCCCCGCATCCTTGACCACGGCACAACTCGCCCAGCCGTCGCCCAGCTCCCAGCAGATCGGTGCGAAGGTCGCGGTGCCGCCGATGGGCAGATCGATCGTGACGGTCGCGGGCGCGTGGCCGCCGACAAGCGCGATCGTCGCCGCCTTCGCCGCCGCCGTCGCGCACGATCCGGTGGTGAAACCGGTCCGGAGACCCTTCCGATCGCGCGGGGCTGGCGGGAGATCCTCGACCATCACCCACCATCCCCCGCCAGTTCCAAGAGCGCGTTGACGATGGACGCGGCGACCGCGCTGCCCCCCTTCGGGCCGATGTTGCTGATCCAGGGGAGATCGTGCGCCCGCATCAACGCCATCTTGGATTCCACTGTCGAGACGAAGCCGACGGGGACGCCGATAATGAGCGGGGAGGCGATGAGCCCGGCCGCATGGAGGCGCAGTATCTCGAACAGTGCCGTCGGCGCGTTACCCACCACATAGATCGCCTCGGGGAATTGCCGCGCGAGCAGTCGCAGCGCGGCCATCGCGCGCGTGACCCCCGCCTCGCTCGCCAGGCGTGCCGCTTCGGGTGTGTCGATCGCACAATGCACCGTGCAGCCGAGACGCGCCAGGCCCATGGCCCCGACGCCCGCCGCGACCATCCGCACGTCGGTGACGAGCGCCGCACCGCCGCGCAGCGCCGACACCGCCGCCCCGATCGCCAGCGGGTGGAAGCGGAGCGACGATACCCACTCGAGGTCGGCCGTCGTATGCACGACGCGTCGCACGATCGGGTAGGTGTCCGTCTCCAGTCCGTAGGGTGTCAGGAGTGCGTCGATCCGCCGGAAACTCTCCGTCGTGATCGCGGCCGGATCGGTTGGGAAGATACTCATGGCGTGGCGACCTGGGAGTCGGCGTCCTCGACCACGACCGCCAGGTGCTCCCGCCAGTAGTGCGTCGTCTTCGCCACCACGGTGATCACGCTCTTGATCTCATCGGGCAGCCGGAAATCCTCGCCGACGGGCACCAGGAGGCGCAGCCCATCGGCACGCGCCGCCACATTCTCGCGACCGATCGCCTCGGCGAGCCAGCGGGCCATACGCGCGGAGTCGCAGCGGACCGCGAGCCAGCCCGGAGGAGCCGGAGCGGCTGCCAGCCCGCTGACCGCGGCGATCCCCCGGCCGAGCTCCGCCACCGCGAAGCGATAGCCGACGCTCGTCGTGTCGGCGTCCTCGCCCGCCGCGAGGAAGGCCGCGACCCCGCGATGGGGCGGACCGCCGACCTGCGGCAGCGCGCAGAAGGAGTCCCACATGTCCCCCCAGGCCACCGTTCCGTCGGCGGCAAAGCGGAGCGGTGCCGCCGCCATCGGCGCGGCTTGCTGCGCAGTCGCCGTCTCGTTGGTCCCGCCCCACCCGTGCGCATGCCCGTGGCCACGTAGCCCATGGCGCAGGTCGGATGAGCGCGGCATCCCGGCTCGGCCCGCGAAGCCGACGAGGGGGGCGCGATACACGCAGGTGTCGCAGCCCATGCTGACGCGCCCGCTTTCCACTTCTCGCACCCGTTGCGCCAGCAATTCGACCAGGAGCGGATCGGCGCCGAGGTGCGGGGCGACGACCAGTTCGACGCCGGGATAGTGCGCCGCTTGCTCGCCGACCTGCCGCACGATGCGTTCGAGCAGCACACCCGTGAAGAGGAATAGCGGGGCGACGATGACCCGCCGCGCGCCGAGTGCGGCACACCGCGCGAGTCCCTCGCCGAGGGACGGTCGGGTTTGGCCGATGAAGGCACACTCGACGTCCCGCCACGCGCGCCCCTCCCACAGCAGACGCCCGAGCTTGTAGACATCGGCGTTCGCGTCCGGATCGCTCGTGCCTCGCCCCACCAGGAGGATCGCCGTCTCCGTCGCCGGAACCGCGCCGCTATCGGACGTCGCGATTCGGTCATCGAGCACCTGGAGGAGCCGTGGTTCGACCCCGAGCGGTGCAGCGCATCGGATCGTCACGCCAGGGTAGCGCGCGCGGGCCGCGTCGATGGCGGTCGGCACGTCGTTCTTGATATGCCCGGCACCGAGGAGGAAAGCGGGCGCGACGACGATGTCGCCCACGCCAGCCGCGATCACCGCATCGAGGGTGGGGAGAATCGGTGGGTCGGCGAGTTCGAGGAAGCACGGCTCCACTCGACGGTCGGGCCAATACGGCGCGCAGGTGCGGACGAAGTGGCGGAACTCCGCCGTCCCCGCGCCATCGCGCGTGCCATGCCCGATGACCAGTACCGCCCGCTTCATCGGCCACCCCGCCGAGGCGAGGACATAGGATCGCCGACCGTGCGGCGCGCAGGCGCAGGCATGATCCTGGCCACTGGCGTGGCCGGGTAGGGCCGTATATCCGTTATCATCGCTGGATGGGTGACGAGAGCAAATGAGGAGACGCGCATACCACTCCAACCTTTTCACGCGAAGGTCGCGGCATCGGCAGGAACGGCGGGTAATCTGGCTTCGCAGCATGGCTGCGCTACAGTTGCGCGACAGCGCCGGACTTCGACCGGCTTCCCCCTGGTGTCCCGTGCATCCGGGCGTGGGACACCGTTCCTGACTATTCGATTGAGCCGCAACTGTAGGGCTGGGATCGGGGTTTGTCAAGGGACTCCGAAAACCAGGCAACATGCCGGTGCTACCTGCTTCCATCGCGTGCGACCGCGCGGCGGGGTATTATTACCGCCTGGAGGGTCAGGCGATGGCGATGGCGGACACGGTGTTCCTCGAAGGGCTGCACTTCTATGGCTATCATGGGGTCAATCCGGAGGAGCGCATACAAGGGCAGCGCTTCCTGGTGGACGTCGTCTTGCGGGCCGATCTGCGCGCGGCGGGGAGACACGACGATCTCGCCCAGACGATCAACTACAGCGCGGTCTACAGGCGCGTCCGCGCGATCATCGAAGGGCCACCGCGCCAGCTGCTCGAGGCGGTGGCCGAGGAGATCGCGGCGACGCTGCTCGCCGAGTTCCCGACGGACCGGGTGACGGTGACGATGCGGAAACCCGAGGTCGCGTTGAAAGGCGCCTTCCTCGGCGCGGCGGGCGGGCGGATCCGGCGGACCCGGGGCGAATTATGAGCGACAACAGTGGCATTGTGGCCGGGGAAGCCGAGCGGCCGCACGGCGCTGTTGATGGGCCGCGTATCGCCGCGGCGGTCCGGGAGATCCTCCTCGCACTCGGGGAAGATCCCGAACGCGACGGGCTGCGGGATACACCCGCACGGGTCGCGCGCATGTACGACGAGGTCTTCGCCGGGCTGCACGCCGACCCGGCCGCGCAGCTAAACGTGACGTTCGCGGAGGAGCACCGCGAGATGCTCATCCTGCGCGACATCCCCTTCGCCTCGTTCTGCGAGCACCACCTGTTGCCCTTCACCGGCCATGCCCACATCGGCTACATCCCGAACGGGCGGATCGTCGGCCGCTCGAAGCTGGCCCGCGTCGTCGAGGGCTATGCCCGTCGCCCGCAGATCCAGGAGCGCCTGACCAGCGCGATCGCCGATGCGCTGCTGCGCACCCTGCGCCCCGACGGCGTCGCGGTGCTGATCGAGGCGACGCAGACCTGCATGACGATCCGCGGGGCGCAGAAGCCGGGCGCGACGATGGTCACCTCGGCGGTGCGGGGCGGCTTCCGCGAGCGCGCCGCCACCCGCGCGGAGTTCTTCGCCCTCGTCGGCCACACCGCCCGGGGAGGGGCGACCTCGTGAGTGGACCAAGCCGCGGCATGCCGCCCGCCCGGTGCGGTGCGCTTCCCCTGGTCTGGGGGCGCAAGACCTACGTGATGGCGATCCTCAACCTGACTCCCGACTCCTTCAGCGGCGACGGGCTGGCCGCCGATCCCGACACGGCGCTCGCCCGCGCCCTGGACGCCGTCGCGGCGGGCGCGGACCTGCTCGATGTCGGCGGGGAGTCGACCCGGCCCGGCGCGACACCGGTCACGGCGACGGAGGAGATCGCCCGCGTCGTCCCGCTCATCCGGGCGCTGGCGGGGCGGGTGAGCGTCCCGATCGCGGTCGATACCAGCAAGGCCGCCGTGGCTGCGGCCGCGCTCGCCGCGGGCGCCACCCTGATCAACGACGTGCGCGGGTTGCAGGCCGACCCCGGCCTCGCGGCGGTCGCGGCGCGCGCCGGGGTGCCGGTCGTCGTGATGCACGACCAGGTGCCGGACGACCGCGGCGACCTGCTGGCGAGCATCGTGGGGGAGCTGGCGCGGCGGCTCGATCGCGCCCTCGCCGCCGGGATCGCCTGGGAGCAGCTGATCGTCGATCCCGGCTTCGGCTTCGGCAAGGGGCCGCGCGAGAATCTCGCGCTTCTGCGGCGTCTCGGCGAGTTGCGCGTGCTCGGGCGGCCGATCCTCGCGGGGACCTCGCGCAAGGGGACGATCGGGCGGGTGCTCGGCCTGCCGCCCGCCGAGCGCGTCGAGGGGACCGCCGCGACGGTCGCGCTGGCGATCGCGGGCGGGGCGGATATCGTCCGCGTCCACGATGTGCACGCGATGGTGCGCGTCGCGCGGATGACCGACGCCGTCGTGCGCGGCTTCGCTTTCGAGGATGGCGGCCGATGACCGGCACCGCGACAGGGGCGACCGTGTATATCGCGCTGGGGAGCAACCTCGGCGACCGGGCGGCGTACTTGCGCGCCGCGCTCGACCGGCTCCGGGCGACCGTGCTGGTGACCGCGGTGTCGCCGGCCTACGAGACCGACCCGGTGGGCTACGCCGAGCAGGGGCCGTTCCTCAACGCGGTCGTCGCGGGCACCACGACCAGCACGCCGCAGGGGCTGCTGTGGGCCCTCCAGGCGGTCGAGCGGGCGTCGGGGCGCACGCGCTTATTCCCCAACGCGCCGCGTACGCTCGACCTCGATCTCCTCAGCTACGGCGCCCTCATACTCGACGCGCCCGACCTGACCGTGCCACACCCACGCCTGCACGAGCGCGCCTTCGTCCTCGTCCCCGAAGCTCGACTCGGTAGAAAATCCTGGTCTACGCTGCCGCTTCGGTGGGCGCGAGCGTGACCTCGAAGCCGAGTTGGCGCAATTGCTGCACGGCGCGGAGGCGCGCTTGGGCCCGGCGGCGTTCGTCTAGCGCGGCAGGCGTCACCTCACTATAGTCCTCCTGCCGTTGTAACAGATAATAGGCCGTCACCAGAATTTGGTGGCCCACCGCGACGGCGGCGCGCTGCTTGCCGCGGCGCACCACCAGCTGCCGGTAGCGCTGGGCCAGGTGTGTGCGCCCCTCCTGCTTCGTGCGCGCCGCGCCATGGGCCGCCTGCACCAGCGCCCGGCGGAGCCACTTGCTGCCCTTGCGCGTCTTGCCGCCCTTGCGCTTGCCCGCACTCTCGTGGTTGCCCGGGCACATCCCCGCCCATGAGGCGAGGTGGCCTGCGGTCGGGAACCGCGCCATGTCTGCGCCGATCTCCGCGAGCAGCACCTCCGCCGTCCGGCGATCCACGCCGGGGATGGTGTCCAGGCGGGTCAACTCCTCCTCAAAAGGACGCAAGCGCTCCGCGATTGCCGCGCTGAGCCGGTCGATCTCCTCGTCGAGGAAGTCGAGGTGCGCCAGATGGGTGGTGAGCAGCAGCCGGTGGTGGTCGCTGAACCGCCCGCTGAGCGCCCGCACCAGGACCTCCCGCTTCTTGCGCAGCTTGCCCAAGGCCAGCGCTGCCAGGGTTGCCGGGTCGGTCGTCCCGTCCAGCAGCGCGGCGAGCATGGCGCGCCCCGACACGCCCACCACGTTGCTCGCCACCCCCGCCAGCTTGATGTTGGCGTCTTCCAGCACCTTCTGCACGCGGTTAATCACCGCGATGCGCTCGTCGCTGAGCGTGGTGCGCGTGCGCGTCAGGTCGCGCAGCTCGCGCTGGGGCCGGTCGGGGATGAAGCTGCCGCGCAGCAGCCCGTGCTGCAACAGGTCGGCGATCCACGCCGCATCCTTCAGGTCGGTCTTGCGGCCCGGCACCGCCTTGACCGTGTCAAGAGAGTACCCTCCTTCGCACATCAGGATGCTGGTCGCGCCGCGCGTAAGGCGGCGAGGATGGCCGGATCGTCGCGGATCAGGTAATGGCCGGTCACCGGGTGGCGCGTGGCGGGGAGGGTACCGGCGCGGATGCGGTCGTAGCGCCAGGTGCGTCGGACGCCCAACTCCTGCGCCAACCCGTGGATCGTCCAGCACCCGGCGATCCGCTCCTGGGCGCGGAACTGCTGGCGCACGCCCACCGCACCCCGCGCGCGGCGAATCTTCCCGACGAGGCCAGCCGAGACCGGCCCGTGTCGGGCGGCATGGAACCCCTCGGCCGTTAATTGGGCCGCGATTACCGCATCCGCTTGGCCCTCCGCGCTGAGGGCGAGCACCCGGCTCGCCAATCGCTCGTAGTCCCCGAGCTCGGTCGTCCGGTAGGCGGGCGGGCTGAGCGTCAGCGGCGTCACCGCCCCGCTGACCCAGACGATGCGCAGCTCGAGCCGCGCCGGGACGGGGCGGGTCAGATGCACCCGGCGGATCAGGCTGCGCAGCAGGGCCTTCTGCTGCTCGGGCTGGAGCCGCCCGCTCTGCCACAGCGCCGGCAGGTGCGTGGCGAGATTCGCGAGCTGCGCGCGCAGGGTGGGATCGAGGGGCGGCTCCGGCGGTTGCTGGGCGAAGCGCTCGGCCGTCTCGCGCGCCTCGGCGAGGACCCGCAGGGTCTGCTCCCAGCGGCGTTCCAGTTCCGCTGCGACTAATCGGTTGTCCGGATCGACCGCGCGGTATTGCCGTGCCGCCAGACGGGCTTCGTATTCGGCCCGGGCGATCTGGTCGGCGTGCTGCTGGGCCAGGCGGGCGTGGTCGGCCCGCTGGTCCACCAGGGCCGTGTCGAGAAGCTGCAACTCGGCGGGCGCGAGGGCGTCGAAGAAGGCCTGCACCACGGCTGCGTCGATGGGCGGGCCGTCCAGGTGGAGGCAGCCCGGTTGCCCCTGCACCTTCTGCAGCGCGGTGCAGACGTAGGCCGGCCGCGCGCGGTAGGCCACATGCATCTGCCGACCGCAGTGGCCGCAGACGACGAGCCCGGCCAGCAGCGCCGCCCCGGTGCGCGGCGCGGCCCGCGCCCGGCGGGCGAAGGCACTGGCGTTGTCGCGCAGGCGCTCCTGGTTCGTCATGAACTCCTCCCACGTAATATAGGAAGGGTACACGTCGCGGTGGATGGCGGTCCACTCGGCAAAGGGGCGATGAACCCGCCGCCGGGCGGGGCCGCCGGGCGGTCCCAGTGCCACCGCATGCCGCCCGAAGACGAAGGCCCCGGCGTAGGCGGGGTTGCGCAGGATGTCGTAGATCGCCCCCTCGGTGGGCGCCTTCCACAATAACTCGCCGGCCTCGACGCCGGCGGTCTGGCGGCGCGGGAGCAAGATCCCCTCGTCGCGCAGGGCGCGCAGCACCTTCTGGCACGAGCCCACGGTCTGGAAGCGCGCGAAGACGAGGGCGAGGGTCCGTTGGATCGCCAGGTCGGGGTCCTTGCCCACCCGCCCCTCCGGCGTCCGCACCAGCCCGGTGGGCAATTGCTGCCGGTAGGTGCCGCGCTCCACCTGGCGTGCCCGCCCGGCGGCGAGCCGCAGCCGCAGCAGATGGAGCTCCGCCTCGCTGAACATCCCGCGTAAGCCGAGCAGCAGCCGGTCGTTGTAGTCGCGGGGATCGTAGACCCCGTCCGCGTCGGCGATGAGCGCCCCCGCGACGGTGGCGAGGTCGAGCAAGGTGTACCAGTCGGCGTTGTTGCGCGCCAGCCGACTGGCTTCGTAGGCCAGCACGATCCCGACATGCCCGAGCGAGACCTCGGCCACCAGCTCCTGGAAGCCCGCGCGGCTCCCATCCTGACCCGACTGGCCGAGGTCGGCGTCGATCACGCGGATGCGGTCGGCGGCCCAGCCCAGGGTGCCCGCGCGCTCGACCAGCGCGTACTGGTTGACCTGGCTCTCGCGATGGTGCTGCACCTGCCGCACCGTCGACTGGCGCACATAGATGTAGGCGAGGCGCTCGCGATGGCCCGCGGTAATCTGCTCAGCGGCGATTAGCGGCACGGAGCACCTCCCGCACGACCACGAGCACGGCCTCCCGGACCTGTGTCTGGGTCCGCGGTGGCAGCCCCGCCCAGACCTCGTGGGGCCGCAGCGTCGGTGGCGGGACCACCTGCGGCCCCAGCGGCAACGGGGGCTGCGGCCCTGCGGGGATCGCGGGCGGGCGCTCCATCGGCATCGTCATCGTGCACCTCCTCGCTATCGGCACCCAGGGAGGCCGCCGCTGCCACGAGCGCGCGCAGTGCGAGGACCGAGAGCCGACAGGTCGTGCGCGGCGGCACCCCGCCACCCAGGCTCGTGGCGGCGAGGGGCATCAACCGCACCGCCCCCGGGTTAAGGCGCACCACACAGGCCCGGCCGATCTGCGGCTTGTTGGCGACCTCCACCAACGGCAAGGTCAGCCCGTACAGCGGATGGGCCGGATCGGTGACTTCGACCATCTCCGCCGGGCCAACCCTGCTTCCATTAGGGGTATTATACTGGGACCGTTTTGATGTGCTGGGCGTTGACCACCAGCACGACACACTGGCCTTCCAAGAGGTTGTAGACTGGCTTCCAGTACCCGCCCGTCGACTCCATCGCCACTTGCGTGCAGTCGGCGGCGCGCAGCCAGTCGGCGAGGGTCAGCAACTCATCGGTCATCGTGCCGAAGGTGCGCAATTCCTTGCTGCGCCGCCCGTCAGTCCCCACCCGCAGCAGGCACGCCACCACCGTCTGCTTGTGCACGTCCAGCCCGCAGCAGCACTGATGTACCAGTTCCATCGTGCCCTCCCCCATCCGTCGCGAGTGCCAGCGTGTGGGGGGTGTGGGCGTCGCGACATGCCGAGTCTCGGTGGCGTGCTGCCCCGCAGGGCGCAACGGGCGATGGTACCGCGCGACGCCCCAGTCAAACTTTGGCGCGGGCTCGCAGCACCAGTCGAGACCCGACTTGCTGGCGCCCCACACGCCGCTTACGGTACCAGACGCCGCCCCGATTTTCATGCGGGATGGTCGCGGCGGGCCGCAGGATGAACTTTGGCCTTTTGGGGCTGGTAGAGCGATAGGGTATGCTCGTCGCCACTCGTGCAGGAGGAGGCGACGATGCCGACCCGACCGGCGGCGATGATCACCCTGTGGTGGCCCTTCGCGCCACTGTTCT
>JAABUN010007017.1_pt1 | contig 12505 bp, 11 predicted proteins | sample 5559311 | NCBI WGS metagenome assembly JAABUN01 (sample SAMN10711877, study PRJNA513370) | rock metagenome | isolation source: Antarctica rocks | place: Antarctica: Victoria Land, Siegfried Peak sud | reverse complement strand
TGCACAGCTCGCTGGGCTATCAGACCCCGGAGGTTTACGAAAGCTTGAAGCAAGCGCCAGCAGCTTTAGCTCCCCTGGCGGCTTAGGTTATACTTCGATTGTCCCAAGTTGCAGGCCAAGACCAGTTAAATTGAACCCACCACATAGCACGAGTGGAGAGGGCGGCTCTCTCAGCACTGCGTCACCATTAGAGCCGTCCCAAATTTTAGGGAGGCAAGATGCGACGAGTTGTCGGCTTTATACCCTTACTGCTTTTAGCCATACTCACGGGTTGTGGTACTGGCGACGGCGGGGGTGGTGGGAGTAGCGGCACACCACCATCAATCACCAGCTTTACGGCTACTCCCAGCAGCATCACCGCGGCAGGACAAGCGGTAACGCTGAGCTGGACGGTCTCAGGTGGAGGAGTCACGAGCCTGGAGATTGACCAAGGTATCGGCACGGTCAGTGGTGCCAGCATCACCGTTAACCCGACTGCTACCACAACCTACACACTGACTGCCACAAACAGCTATGGTAACGATTCAGAGACCGCTACCGTCACCCTCGACGACACCACCTTACCGCCGCCACCACCACCTTTAGTTGAAGACGGTTTACCTCCTACAGGGACGTTCGGCGTCAGCGCAGCGCAGTCGGACTTCCAAAACGACGCGGATAGTAACATCACCGACTCGTCGGACCCGCGCATCGTCCGGATAGAAGCGGGCAGCACCCTCTACGCTGAGGTAGCGTACAGCGACCCCGGTGGCATCGCCGAGATACAGATACGCCTAGCCAACCGCAGCCCCGAAGGTCTTGCGGCAACTCTGGTCGAGGGTCAAGAGATCGGCGGCTTCACCCTGGTAAGCGAGATCAGCGGGTGCGACCTTTCAGGCGCGCAAACGTCAGTTACGTGCGTCTACCATATCGACGTGGGCGACATTCCCAACATCACCGAGCTACCTGGCGTGTCAGGCGAGTTCGCCTACGTCTTTCGCGCTAACGTTTCCGACGCGGCAGACAACGAGTCCAACACACCGCCACGTGGTTACGTCATTGTGGAGGGGGGTTCCGGTGGGGGCACACCTCCGCCCGAAACCCCTGTTCCTCCGGCACCGCCCGAAGAACCGGAGCCACCTGCACCGCCCGAAGAGCCTGCACCCCCAGAGGAGCCCGCACCACCACCCGATGAACCGTTTGTCGATAGAGACTGTAGCGACTTCGACACGCAGCCAGAAGCACAAGCCTTCTTCATCGCGGAGGGCGGACCCGAGGAGGACCCACACAGGCTTGACGCTGATGGCAATGGCATAGCTTGTGAGAGTTTGCCCGACTCTTAGCCAGCGCGAGAACTAGAGAACTAGGAAGCGCCCGGTTAAGCGCTTCCTAGACATAACTAGATTTCTCGATTTGGGCGAGTTGCACGCCTCGACAGAGGAGCTACAAGCAACGATAATTGGCTTTTTATCGTAATACGTCTAGAAATAAGCGACACTATGAACAGTAAGCTTTGAGGATATGTATGGAGCTATTAAGAGGCTTGACATATATTCGGGCTCTGCTTTTTCGTAACTCTTGCCCTGTCACGAAGCGTGTTATGACAACAGACTGTTAGGGGTAGCGCTCCCCTTGGCGGACAGTCTAGGCGCTACCCCTGCTATCTAGCGCCAGGTGTAACAGCTAGGGGTAAGGGGTAGAGTGGCGAGCATGAGCGAAGCTGAGGGAAGTAGCCCCGTCTTTCTCGAGGCGGGCCGGGTGGCAAAGCAATTAGGTGTGTCGTCCTCGGGGATGCGCCGCTTGGCCGTCATCTACGAGGAGGTTCACGGCGACCTGCCACGCAAGGGACCAAAGGACACTGATGCTCGGCTGTTTCCCCCCAATGCCGTAGAGCGGCTGGCCGCGGCCCGTCAGATGGTCGAGGCTGAACGGTTCGGGTCTATCAAGGAGGCGCTAGAAGCACTAGAGGCTGGGGTGCGTCCCGACATCACCATAGCGGACACTTTGGACACGGCAGCTCGTGACTTGTCAGGGGAGGCGCTAGGGCTGTTACTCGAGGAACTGCGGGGAATGCGCTCCGAACTTGCCGAGCTGCGCCCTGTCAGGAGAGAAGTCCAAGCGCTGCGTGAGGAGATCGCCACACTCAAGGCGCTACCCCCCGCCGAGTCGGTGCAGCCTGTCACCGAAAGGGCAGCCGATCAGGAGGCGAGGCACGGCCCGCTGGTGCGGCTGGCTTTGTGGCTCGAGGGGCTGCTACGGCGCTAATTCCAGCCCTGCTACCGTGTAGACAGTTAGAGTGCTGACGAGGTGTTTACGTCTCCTCTTTCAGCTTTCTTCCGGTTCACCAGCGCCCGCAACGCCACGATGCACTCGGGGTGTTTGCGTCTGAGTTCTTCAGCGAGGCGGAGGTGTGGATTATCGGTGGGGGTTTTGGGGTTAGTACATGGATACCTCGAGCATTTCTGTCGCCAAGCATTTTGCTACGTCGAGAGAGCTTTAGAGCATCAGCTTACACTGCTGAAAGAAATCCCCCAGCAGATCACCGGGGCTGTCTTTTGGCTGTGGCTGCTACTCTGTCGGCCCACCCTCAACCTGGCGCGGCTCTTTCACCTTTACTGCGGTCACATCGCCAAACCAGAGCGCGCCTAAGCGTTCTTTCAGCTCTCGTACCTTTCTCTCGTGCGTGAACCCCTCGACCTCGACGGACAGGTGAACGTGAATGTGCCCGACGTCCGGCACGCCACAAGAAGGGACCCTAACGATGACCACGAAACAACTAAGTTTTTCCGCTATCGTCCACCTTAGCGGTAAGACCGCCACCGGGATTCAAGTGCCTGAAGAGGTTGTCGAAGGTTTGGGTAAGGGTAAGCGACCCGCCGTTCAGGTCACCCCAAACGCTTACACCTACCGCAGCACCGTCGTACCGATGGGCGGGGTGTTTATGCTTCCGGTCAGCGCCGAAGTCCGTGAACGAGCGGGCGTCGCTGCTGGGGATGAGGTGGACGTGACGCTCGAGCTCGACACAGAACCGCGCGAGGTGAGTGTGCCGCCCGACTTTGCAGCGGAATTAGAGGGCGACGCGGAGGCTAGACGCGCCTTTGAGGGGTTGTCGTACAGCAAAAAGCGGGGCTTGGTTGAGCCCATCGACCAGGCTAAAACTGCCGAGACTCGCCAAAAGCGCATAGCCAAGGCGCTAGCCGCACTGCGCGGAAGCGCAAGTCTCTAGGAGCTAGGACGCTAAGGGCAATTATCAACGGTTCTCACACGGTTCTCTCGTTTTTGCCCGTGTACAGGCCGTACACTTGGTCATGCGCTCGGCTAAACTCTTGCCCATCTTTAGCATCGCCGCGACGCCGCTCCTGCTAGCGGCGCTGGGCGTCACCCACCCTCGAGTCCTCACTCCCGAGACGGCTTCCTACTGGCACACGCTGCATCTCATCCTGCTTGTCCTCTTTCCACTCCTCGGCGTCAACCTTTGGTGGCTGTTGTCGGGCTTCTCGGGTTGGATGGTGTGGACGGCGCGCGCGCTGGGCTTCGTGTATATCGCCTTTTATGGTGCCTTGGATGTTCTCGCCGGTATTGGTACCGGCGTGGTCGTGATGCGTGCGCCCGAAGCGAACACTCCCGAACTCAGCGAGACGGTGCGCTGGCTGTTCGCGCAGGGCAACGAACTCGCCCTCGTCGGGGTGTGGGCGTTTCTCATCGCCTGCGTGCTGACGAGCACGGTGCTCATCCAGAAGGTGGGTCGCTTCGCGCTGCCCGGCGCAGTCCTGCTCTGCGGGGCGGCGTACCCGTTCCTGGGGTCGCATATCTACTGGCCGGTCGGGGTCGCGTCGATGGTGTTGATGGCAGGGGGCTTTGCGTTTCTGATGTGGGCCAAGCTGATGTGGGCGAGGCTGCCGTCCGAACGCACGGTGGCTCCGGTCGCTGGTATGTAATGCACCTTATCGGTCGGGGTACGAATCTAGCTCGGCCTCGAGCCTCACAAGAGCACGTTCGCCGGGACTGTCGCCCGCTTCAGCGAGGTCCTCGGCTCGCCTTTTTCAAGATCTCGTTCTCCATCTCTAAGCACTTGATCTCAGCCCTGAGCTGCCGTACTTCGGCCTCCTCGGGGGTCGGCTGCGCCCGCGGATAGCCAGGCACCAAGCGCCCAGCTCTATACTGCTTACGCCAATTCGACAGCTTCGATCTCATGCTTGTAGGTTGCTCCAGGTCACCGCCTCAGGCTCACAGGTCAGCTAACCTGTGCAAACCCCATGACTCATCGGGATTGGCTTACAAAGGACGACTTATCCTACCGTCTCCAGTGCGACCATGAATTATGAACAACACACCCCGAACGATTGACCGTCGCCCGTCCTTACTCAGTAACATGGACCCGAGCACTTTCACCGTCACGAACTTTCTGCGGCACGACGACCATGTCTGACCTGCCACCCGTAACCGAACACGACGTTGCGCAATACCCCGGGGCGGTTCGCAAGATGCCCAACGGCGGCTACGCCTGGTGCTGTAGCTTATGCAGACAGGTCGCTTCGAGCTCGACCCCCAAAGGTCCCCGCTGTTACCAACACGGAGGCACCCGTAAACGGGCTAGAGATCGGCTTGAGAGCAGCCAAGCCAAGGAGGCTGGTAAAACCCTCAACCCCCCTGGACGCCCCTACACGAATGGCTGGTATAGCCGCGGCGAACAGGTAGAGGTAGACGAACTCGTCGAGAGCTACCGCACCGCCCAACTCAACCCCGATGCGACCGATGAGGATATGCTCCACCTCCGCGCGCGGCTTAACCTGCTCTACCAGACGGGTCCTTCAGCCCTCGAGGTCGAAACCCAGCTCAAAACCGCACTCGCCGAGCTTGAGCGTCTGAATGGTGCTCTTATCCGCGGCAAGACGGAACCACGAACGGTTGCAAACGTACTCGCTGACCTTGAGGCGTTGACGGTGCGGGCCAACGTAGTCGCCGAAGCGGGTGAGGTGTTCGAACGGTTTCTCAAACACGACGACGCTATCCAAAAGCGGCATGTCCAGCTCGTGAAGCTGGCGCAAACGCGGGCGACGACACGGGTTGAAACTTCGACAGGGGAGCAGCTCGAGGTGTTCACAGCGATGCTTGAACGCTTGCTGGTGGTGCTTGAGTCGGGGCTCGATCCCGATACCTTCAGCGCTATTCAAAAACGTCTACAAACCGAACTGAGTGAGGTACCGAAGCGGTCGCTCGAGCCTAATACGGTTGCTAGAAAGCGGCGGTAGGCCTGCATCGATTCCGAACACGGCCCAACTATACGGCGTTGGATCGGCGCAAGCTTGCCCTGTCTTTACAAGGGCAATAACATACTTGAGGCATCCAACCCCGTAACAATTCGTTTTGAAGTGGTCGGACCTATCCCGGGTAGAAGCAATGACGATGGGGGTCAGCGGAGCTGCTTATTCGGTACTTGGGCCGGTTAAACGCATAAACCAGCTTGAATAGCATCACCGTTTTCAACCGTGGCTCACTGCGCGTTAGGTATATCTGGAACGCCTCACCTTCCCCCATGACTGATACAGAGCAAGAAGCCACTCTTGCAGCTGCGGATAAGGTCATTCCGCCGTCTGCAACGTATTTCGGATGAATGTGTGAACAAAACTCTGTTGGATGAGAGCTCGAAAATATCGCTCGGGAGTTGATCAGCCTAGAGGTACGCGCACGCGAGAACCAATACATCTATACCTTCAGCGTGCGGCAGCAGCTCTGGTGCAGAGCGCTCAAGGTCGCCAGCGTAAACCAGCCGTTACCCGTCCACGCGCAGTAAAAAGCTATAGCCCTCGAAGCGCTAACCGGGAAGCCGGAGCCGTCAAGGTCTCAGCGCGCTCCTAAACGGCTCGGAGTGGTTGCTGGAGAATAACCTCCAGCCGGGTATCCGGCTCCAACGTTATCTGCACTTCAATAGGTTTCTATGAAACCGTATAAATGCCCAACACGCTTCCCATCTTCAATGGCCTTTTCTGACTCTTCTGTGGCTCTCACCGAATGGTTCATTCAAAACGGTCTACAAGGCTGTGTTTGCAAAACTCGATAAGGCCTCTTCTGCCAGACACACCGCTCTGCCATGACAGTGAGCTGAAACTAATTTAATAGAGTTCTCTTGTGACTGAGAAAATCTCACCTCTCCTTAGTAGCGTTCAGCCTGTTCTGAAGAGATAAGGCGGTCACACCGTTTCGGCAGGTCGCCGCTCGTTTTGGTACCGCTACGCAATGTTGGTTTAAAGCGGACGGGGAGCACAGTTCTCAAAGTTACGGACGCCTAAGCAGAAGCTCTCAACCCCCGAGGTGCAGGTGATGACACGGTTTCTTACAGCACGGTTACTACGTTCGCTGCTCACACTCTGGCTCGTGTTTACAGTCGTCTTCGTCGCCTCCCGCCTGAGCGGCGACCCCATCCAGCTGCTCTACCCGGATGGACTCTCACTCGAAGCCGAGGCGACCATGCGCGAGTACTTGGGACTCGACAGGTCACTTTTTGAGCAATACACAAAGTACGTCTCGGGACTTTTCCGGGGTGACCTAGGCAACAGTTTCTTTCAGCGGCGTGATGTGGGGGTCATGTTCACCGAGCGCCTGCCTGCCACCGTCAGTCTAGCCCTCTACGCCTTTTTGCTGTCCCTCGTTACCGGTGTTCCCGCAGGTATCGCAGCGGCCCTCAACCGGGGGCGACTTCCCGACCGTCTCATCATGGCGGCAAGCTTTTTCAGCTACGCACTTCCCAACTTCGTGCTCGGCATCGCCTTGATCTTGGTCTTCAGCTTTTCACTGCACCTGTTGCCGAGCAGTGGCCAGGGTAGCTGGCGTCATTTTCTGATGCCGGTTGCGACCTTGGGGCTTTCCAGTGCGGCGGGCATCGCCCGTTTTACCCGGAGCGCCATGCTCGACGTGCTCACGCAGGATTATCTGCGCACTGCGCGCTCGAAAGGGCTCGCCGCAACGCAGGTGATCTCGAAACATGCGCTCAGGAACGCCGCTATTCCGGTGTTGACCATCGTAGGTCTCCAGGTCGGTACGCTCGTCACCGGTTCGGTGGTAGTCGAAACCGTCTTCGCCTGGCCCGGTATCGGCAGCCTCCTGGCGGACGCTGCCACGCGGCGTGACTTCCCGGTGATGCAGATCGGCGTTCTTATCGTGGCGGCTTCCGTCATCGTGGCGAACTTGTTGGTCGACATCGGGTACGGCCTGCTCGATCCGCGCATCCGGGTGGAGGCGTGAGTGTGACGACGCAAGCCAAGCCGCAATCCTTGACGCCTCATAGAAGCAAACCCAGCGAAGCTTGGCGTTCACTGCGCAAAGTTCCACTTTTTATCGCTCTCTGTTTCATCACACTTCTCGCACTAGTTGCCGCAGCCATTTTCGCACCCCTTATCGCGCCCTTCGACCCTGACGCGCAGCAACTCCTGGTGCGCCTTAAACCACCTGCGTTCGTAGCAGGTGGTGTCATGGAACACCCACTCGGGACCGACCAGCTGGGGCGCGACATGCTCTCGCGGATCATCTTCGCCTTCCGGCCTTCGCTCGGCATCGCCGCCATCGGCACTGTCATCGGCATGGTGCTCGGCACCGTCATCGGCCTCGTCAGCGGCCTCACCGAGGGCTGGCTCGACAACGTCATCATGATGCTCGTCGACGTTCAGCTCGCCATACCCTTTATCCTGCTGGCGCTCATGGCCGTCACCGTCTTTGGGACCGGCCTGGTCGTCCTCATGGTGGTGGTCGGCTTTGCCGGCTGGGAGACCTACGCCCGCCTCACTCGGGGACAGGTGCTCGCCACCAAAAATCTTCCCTATATCGAAGCCAGTCAGGCGCTCGGTGCCTCGCGTTTATACCTCGCCGTCCGGCACGTGCTGCCCAACATCGCCTCGCCGCTGCTGGTGCTCGCCACCCTGAATTTCAGCGGCATCGTCCTCTTGGAGTCCGCCCTCTCCTTTCTAGGGTTAGGGGTCCAGCCGCCTACCGCCTCGCTGGGGTCGATGGTCGGTGCCGGGCGCGACTATATGGCGTCGGCCTGGTGGGTGGTCGCCGTGCCCAGTTTTTTCCTCTTTCTCCTCACCATGACGACGTCGCTCATCGGTGACTGGCTGCGCGACACCCTCGATTCTCGCATCACGCTCTGACGCTGCCCTGTCGGAAGCTTTGAAAGGAGGCCATCTGGCGAGCCGCTTTTTTACTCTTTGAACCGCTTGAACCGCTTTGATCCATGAACACCCCCATCGATAGGAGTAGACATGCGAAACATTACATCCCCAGTGATCCTGACCGCCTTGCTCATTTTCACAGCCGTTACAACCGCCGTGGCTCAAGGCGACCCACGTCCTGAATTCCGGGTCGGACTCGAGGGTATCTCGGGCAGCATCGACCCCGGCAGAGACCATAGCAACGTGGGCGCGCAGAACTGGATTCCGCTCTTCGATTCGCTCATCCAGCGCGACCATACCAGCGTGGAAGCGGTGCTGGAGCCGGCTCTTGCTACGAGTTGGGAATACGTCGACGAAGAAGAGGCGGTGCTCGAGCTAGAGCTCCGCGAGGGCGTGACGTTTCACAACGGCACCACGATGACCGCCGAAGACGTCGAATACAGCATCGAACGCATCCTCTCGGGAGAACACGCCCCCTATGAAAGCGTGCGCGGCCAGTTTTTCGACAGCCTTGAGCGTGTCGATGTGGTGGATGACCTGACGGTCCGGGTCGTCACCAAACGGCACGACCCCTTGCTGCCGATTCTGCTCTCCACTACGCAGCTCGCCATCGTCCCCAAGGCGTACATGGAAGAGGTCGGCTATGACGGCTTCGCCCAGGCACCCGTCGGCACTGGCCCCTTTAGGCTCAGCGAGTTCGCGCCGGAAAGCCAGATGGTGCTGGAAGCCTTCGACGGGTTTTGGGGAGAGCAGCCCAACGTCTCCAAGGTCACGCTGCGCGCCATTCCGGAGCTCTCGAGCCGCATCACCGCCCTCGTCAACGGCGAGGTCGACCTCATCGACGATGTCGCCCCGGACCAGTTGGGGACCCTCGAGAACGCACCTTGCTGCGAACTCCTGGCAAACCAGGCTCCCATCTTTCACCTTATCTACTTCAACGCTGCCGAAACCGATCATCCCATCATGGCGGACAAGACCTTCAGGCAGGCGCTCAGCCTGGCTATCGACCGGCAGCTCCTGGTAGACGCCTTGTGGAACGGCAACGCCGTGCTGCCGCCCGGCCACCAGTATCCCCAGTATGGCGAGCTGTACATGCCGGATTATCCGCCCGCCGAGTACGACCTCGAGCGCGCCAAAGAACTCTTGGAGGCGTCCTCGTATAACGGTGAGACGATCACCTTCGCTACCTCCTCGACTTACTACACGAACGGCCTTCTGGCCGCGCAGGTCATCGCCGAGATGTGGAACGCCATCGGCGTGAAGACGGAGCTGCTGGTAGACCACAACTTCGAGGATCAGAACACCGACTTTATGGTGGGCAACTGGTCGAACCCTATGTACTTCCCCGACCCGGCCGGTTCCTACGGCGTGATGTGGAACCCGACCGGGGCGCGTGTCCCTATCGACTGGCAGCCCGAAGCGCCGAACTACACTGAGCTGTACGAGCGCTTCCGCTTCAGCCGCGACGTGGACGTGCGCCGCGCTGCCTACCGGGAGATTATGGATATCGCCCGCGATGAGGTGCCCTTCACCCTGCTCTATCAGCCCATCGAATACTACGGGATTCGCAAGGGGATCAACTGGCAGCCGCTTCCCGGACATCAGCCCTACGGCCTCGACTTCCGCGCGGACAACCTGAGCTTCGACGAGCAGGCGAGCCGCTAGAGGAGTGCAAAAACGTCGTTCGGCATCCTTCAGTGGACGCCGAACGACGTCAGGTTGCTAGGCGTCGCCAACTTTGAGTCTTCCCGCTCGTGATCAACGCAAAAAGGAGATGAGTTGTGGACAACATTCCTTTTGACAAGCCTGGCCGTTTCTATCGCGGCAACCTCCACACCCACTCGACCTGCTCCGACGGTGCTTTATCCCCAGAAGCGGTAGTCAAGGCGTACCGTGACGAGGGGTACGACTTCATCGCCCTTACCGACCACTTTTTAGAGCGTTACAACTATCCGCTTACGGACACCCGCCCCTACCGGTCCCCTGAGTTCACTACCCTGATCGGGGCGGAGTTGCATGGTCCCAAGATTGACCTGGGAGGGATGTGGCACGTCGTCGCCGCGGGCCTCCCCCTGGATTTCGAGCCGCTGCGCGAGGGTGAGTCGGGGCCGGATATTGCTGCGCGCGCGGCGGCGACAGGGGCTTTCGTGGGTGCCGCCCACCCCGCCTGGTACGGGCTGACCATGGGAGACCTCGAGCGTGTCCTTGGGGCCGTAGACGCTATCGAGGTATACAACGAGACGTGCGCCGAACTCAATGATCGCGGCGACAGCTGGGCCATCTGCGACGCCCTGCTGGCGCGAGGTCACAAGCTGAGCGCCTACGCTGCGGATGACGCTCACTTTGGACGCCACGACTATTTCGGTGCCTGGGTGCAGGTGTGGGCAAAGAGCCTCGAGCCTGAGCTGCTCCTTAAGGCGCTTAAAGCGGGGCAGTATTACTCCAGCCAGGGTCCCGAGATCAAAGAGCTGCACGTCGAAGACTGCTGTGTCCACATCGAAAGCTCGCCCGTTCGCGCGGTCTTCGCAAGTAGTGTGGGTGCCCAGGCAGAGAGACGTTTAGGCACCAACATGACCCGCTGCACCTTGCCGCTCGAGCGGTTCCAGGGCTCCTACTGCCGCCTCACCCTCGTGGACGCTGCCGGTAAGCGCGCCTGGACCAATCCCATCTGGCTTTAAGCGGCCCAATTACTGAGAGATCATCTTGGCGGAGAGCTGGTTGAAACGCTCACCGTATGATCTTTAGCAAAGGAAACGTCTATACAACTATGCATGTTCACCCTCCCTGCGTCTTGAAATACAGCTGGCTGTGACTGAACCCTTTAACTTGAACGCCATCCGCGCCGTTTTATTCGACATGGACGGCGTGCTTCACCGTGGTGAGGCGGCGCAACCCTTTGCCGCGGAGCTGCTTCGCTTTCTCGAGGCCCAAGGCGTAGCCCTAGCGTGCGTCACCAACAACAGCACGCTCACGCCCGAGGAGCACCAGGGCAGCCTTGCAGGAATGGGCATGGACATCTCGGCCTCACGCATCCTTACCTCTGCCTTAGTCACGCGGTGTTATCTCGAGCAGATCGCGCCGCTAGGCAGTCGCCTCAGCGTGATCGGTATGTCAGGACTCTACGAAGCCCTGCTGGGCGATGGCTACTTTCGTGCGGATACGCTTACCCCGGAGTTCGTCGTGGTGGGGCTCGATCTTGGTTTTACCTACCACAAAGGTCGGGACGCCGCGCGCGCCATCCTTGGCGGCGCAGCGTTCATCGGCACGAATGGAGATGCTTTACGCCCCACGGAACAAGGCGTTGAACCGGAGGCAGGCGCGATCCTGGCATTTTTAGAGGCGGCCACAGGGATTGCTCCCACAATTATCGGCAAACCCGGGCCGCTAATGTTCGAGATGGCGCTCGAGCGCTTAGGTGTCCATCCACACGAAAGTCTTGTCGTGGGAGATAACCTCCATACCGACGTGGCTGGGGCGAAGGCCGCCGGTATCGCTTCAGTGTTGGTAATGAACGGTGTGACCTCGACGCGTGCGCTGGCCGCACACCCTCAAAAGCCAACCTGGGCGGTCTCGAGCCTGGAGGAGTTGCTTCGCAGCTGGCATGTGGCAGATCGGGTGGTCAGAAGCGCTTAGTCGAAAGGACATCGAAGGTGGTGCCAATCGTCTCGAGACTCTTTTCGTAGGACGCGAGCGCCACACACGCGTTGAGCGCGTCGACGATGCTAAGCTCCGCGATCCGGCTGGTCATCGCCTCGGTACGAAACGCCGTTTCTTTGGCGGCAGTGTAGAGCACCACATCGGCGTACTGCTGGATGGGGCTCTTGCCGAAGTTGGTGATGACGATGGTTTTGGCCCCCGCCTCTTTTGCCAGTCTTGTGGCGGCGAGCGTTTCTACCGTGCTTCCTGAGTGCGAGATGGTCACCGTGGCTACATCGGGTCCTGTTAGGGAGGCGCTCACAGCCTGTACATGAGAATCGGTGTATACGGAACAGGGTATGCCTATTCGGAGCATCCGATAGTGGGCGTCCACCGCAACCGGGGTGGCGCTGCCGATGCCATAGAACTCGACGCGCTTGGCCGCCAGGATGAGCGTCACCGCCTGTGCCATTGCCGCCGGGTCCAGTACCTTCAAGGTGTCCTGCAACGCCTGAATGTCGCTATGAAAGATCTTCTGAATCACGGTCGCCGCTCCATCCAGGGGATTTAGATCCTCGTGGATAAATTGGACGGGTTCCACTAAGTATCTCCCGGCTAAGGTTTAGACATTGATAACATCCAGAGCTTTGAGTCCGAGCGTGAGAGCGGCTTTGAGTTGCTCAAGAGTGTCGTAACACCGCCGGGGCATGAGGAAGCCTTTAAGC
>JAABUN010007016.1_pt1 | contig 12506 bp, 13 predicted proteins | sample 5559311 | NCBI WGS metagenome assembly JAABUN01 (sample SAMN10711877, study PRJNA513370) | rock metagenome | isolation source: Antarctica rocks | place: Antarctica: Victoria Land, Siegfried Peak sud | reverse complement strand
CTTCGTCGACCCAGCGGTCGACCAGCATCGAGGTCGGCAGGACGAGCAGCAGCGCCGCGACGGCGAGAACGACGGGACGGACGCGCACCCGCTGTCCTCCTCTCCGCTCGCAACGGTGTCGACGGTAACCCGGTGGCCTCAGTCGAGCAGAAGGCAGGCGGCCGTCCGGGCAACCCCGCGCGGCGCAGCCCGACGACCTGCCTGAAATCTGCCGGTGAGGACCCAACTGGTCCGGGCGTCGCAAGAAACGCTCCGAGCCCTGATGCGGGTCTGCAGTCGGGCGGCTTTGAGCCGCCGGAAGAGCTGGTCCGCGCGGCTGAACAGGACGGTCTTGCGCCGGCGGATCGCGATGTGCCCGAGGGCGGTCGCGAGGTGGGTCTTGCCGACTCCGACGGGTCCGAGGATCAGAGCGCCTCGGGTGTCGTCGAGTAACCGCAGCGAGCACAACTCGTTCCAAAGCTCCCGGTCGAACCTGGCCGTCCCGTCGCTGGTGAACGTCTCCAGGCGCATGCTCAGGTCGAGCTTGGCGGTGCGGGCGCGGAGTTCGGCGCTGGCCCGGTCGCGTCGGTTGACCTCGTCGGACAGCACCAGGGTGAGGAAGTCCGCGTGCGGGAGCTGCTCGGCCCGGGCCAGGGCGATCCGTTCCGGCAGGGTGTCCAGGATCCGGCCGAGCTTCACCCTGCGCAGTAGCGCTTTGAGGTCGGCATCGACACTGGCCGCCGTCGCGGGAGACAACGCAGGGGGCGCGGTTGGGCGGCTCATGCTGGGTCTCCTTCCACTCCGAGGGCCAGCTCTGTCTGGAACTCCTGCGGGTCGCGCGCGAACCGGGAAGTGCCGCCCACGACTTTCGCTGCTGTTAGCGGGAGGGGATCGCGTTCTCGTGCCTGCTCGAGCATCCGGGTGACCTTGTTGACGTCCACGACGTCGAGCTCGAGCGCTCGGGCGCAGGCCGTATCGACCGCCTCGGCCCCGTAGCTGCGGGCCAGTCCAAGGAGCCGATAGACGGTCCGCATCGAGGTCCACGGGAGCGGGACATCCAGCAGCCGGACGGCGTAGATGCCGACGCTCGGCCCGACCGCCCCGGCCTTGTTCGTGAGGGACGCGACGTCCCGCAGGGCGTAGTCCCGGCGCTCGACGGGGTAGTCGGCTGGGTCGGTCGAACGGCCGCCGGCCTTGACCCGGGGGTGGGTCTTGATGAGCTGCCCGCGGCTGAAGAGCTTGACCAGCCGGGAATCTGTCCTCACGTCGACGCGCTGCCCGATCAGCTCACCGGGGACGGAGTAGAGCCCGCGGGCGACCTCGACGTGCAGGTCCCGCGCGACCTTCGGGGTCGAGAACAGCGGCCGGTCATAGGCCTGCGTCGGCGCCGGCAGGAGCAGTGGCTGCTCGCTGGCGGTGAAGTCCTCGGCCGGCCGCTGCGCGGTCGTGCCATGAATACGCATCCCGGCCGTGGTGCGGCACCACATCTCGACCCTGGCCTGGGCTTGCGCAAGGTCGGTGAACTCCTCACCGCGCCAGAAGTTCTCCCGGACGTACTGAACAGTCCGCTCAACCCGGGGCTTGTCCTTGGGCGACCGGACCCTTGCGGGGTCGGTGGCGAACCCGCGGGCCTGGACATAGTCCAGCCAGCCGACCGTGAACGTCGGGTTGATCGGGTCCGCGCTGGCGATGATCGGGCTCATGTTGTCCGGCATCAAGACCGCGAACACGCCGCCGAAGAACTCCCACGCCCGCTCACAACCGGCAACGACCGCGTCCAAGGTCTGGGTGAACGACAAGTGCACGAACACGTGCCGGGAGTAGACCGCCGTGAAGATCAGCGCGTGCACCGCCCGGCGGCGTCCGCTGGCCAGGTCATGCATCAGCCCGAGGCGACCGAAGTCGACCTGACACTCCACCCCAGGCTTGCCGTCCGCGACCCGCAACGTGATCCGCTTGGCCCCGAAGTCGCACTGCTCGCAGGCGAACCGGTGCAGCGTCCGATACGGCACCACGACACCCTGACGTTCGAGCTTGCCGTGGATGTTCGTCAGCTGCAGATCCGCCTTCACCCACGAGGCGATCTGCTCCTTCCACGGCACCAGCGCCTCCCACGCGGTCCCGTGGCCGGTCGCCCTCGCCGGCCTGACCGCGAGGACGACCGCACCGACCAGCTCATCGGTCAGCTGCGCCTCGCCGCCCGCGGCCCCGTCCCGGACCAGTCCGGCGGCCTCGCCCGCTTCGACATACCGGCGGGCGGTCTTGCGATCCACCCCGGCCCGCTCCGCGGCCGTCCGCAGCCCTGCCCCTGCGAGCCAAGCCCGCAGGACCACCTGATCTCGTTAACACGTACCTCCCGGAACGCCACCCGATGCCTCCACGTCGCTGGACATGAAGAGATCGGTAGTGGCTGGCAACCGCGACCCCTGCGCACGACACGCAGGTGGTCCCATGACTGGCAACCGGGGTGGTCCCATGACCGTGGCAAGAACTCGCTCAAGCCGGTCCCATGCTCGTGGCTAGCGACAGCAGAACCGGGCGAAGCGTTCGCGGCGAAAGCGGACAGGTAGGAGAGCGGCAAACGAGTTCCCTCGTTCGCCTCGACGGCGCTGCGCCCGCCGGCCCATCGGCCTCGGCAACGGCGCGTCTGCGCTGTCCAGGTGGCCGTGACTGCGCTGCCAGGGCCCGACTGCCGGCCCCGCACCGGGTGGTTCCCCTGCAGACGCGCGCGGCCGGTACGCCAAGCCGAGCGCCGGCGCGGGACCGCGGTGGCCCAGTCCAAGCAGGGCGCAGGAGTCTGTGGACCCGCTGTCAGCCGTCCCTTGATGCAGATCTACTCTCCGTACCGGTCGGCTGCCCTGCGACGGGCAGCTGGGTATCACGACCGCAACTTGTGGAACCTCGGCCCGCTGTGCCGACGGCACCACCGGATCAAACAACTCGGCTGGACCAAGACCCGCACCCCGGGCGCCGGCGTGCGCTGGACCAGCCCCACCGGACGGAGCTGGACCAGCCCCACCCCGCACCGACCGCCAGCCGCCCCCGACCGATCACCACCGCGAAGGATGAGCCCGCCAGCAGAAGACGACGACGGTGACGACCACGACTGGCCTGACGACCCCGCCGGCCTCGAGCTGCGCGCCGACGACACCGAGCCCGCCGACGACCACGACATTCTCGGCGAACACATCCAGCACACCGACACCCGCTGGAGCCTCGACCTCGACAACCCCTACCTCTGGCTGCCCGAGGCGGACCTGCTGCAGTGAAGCCGGCGGCTACCAGACCGGCAGTCGCCCACTTCACACGGCGGCGCCACGTCGTCGCTGTGTCGAGCTATTCGTCGTCGACAAGAGAGGTCTCGGCCGACTGTCTTGCTCGCGCCTCGTCCCTCCGCCCGACCCGGGCGAGGGTGGTGACTGCCAGGAGCACCACCGCGCCGCCGGCGGCTTGCAGAGGACTCAGCCGCTCACCGAGGACGAGCCCCGCGACGGCGACGCTGACGACGGGTTCGACGGTCGAGATAACGGCGGTGTCTGACGGGCCGAGCAGGGCCAGCGCGGCGAAGAAGGTCGTCACCGCGACGACGGTGCCGATCAGCGCCACACCGACCAGCGCCAACCAGGCCGCGGGCGCTTGCGGCAGCCGCGGCGAGGTCAGGAGCGCAAGGGTCCCGAAGGACACGGCACCGGCCGTGACGACGGTGGCGGCGCTGGCGTACGAGCCGACACCGCGCACGCGGCTGCTGGCCAGGATGTAGAGCGCATAGGCGAGCGCGGAGACGAGTCCGAGAACGACGCCGAACGTCTGCCCGCTCTTGATCGGACCGATCGTCAGGGCGGTGCCGAGGGTCGCGGCCGCGACGCACAGCACAGCAACCAGGCGCGGCCGCTCCCGCAGGAGCAGCGCGCCGAGCAGCACCACCAGCGCCGGGTAGAAGTAGAGCAGCAGGGCGGTCAGCCCGGCCGAGATGCGTTCGAGCGCGAAGAAGTAGCACAGCGACTGGCTGACGTAGCCGATGCCGCCCAGGGCAGCCAGGGCCAGGAGCGGTCGGCCTCGCGGCAGTCTGTCGCGGCGGACCCGCGCGATCACCAGCAGGGCGGCCGAGGCGAGGCCGAAGCGCACGAACAGGACGCCGATCGGTTCGGCGCCGTCGTCGTACACCACTTTGGTGAGCACCGGCAGCACGCCGAAGCTCGCGGCACTGACGAGCGCGAGGATGACGCCGAGCAGCCGCCGCCGGCGCAGCTCCTGGGTCACCCGGCGACGCTACGGCGTGGCGCAGGGGTCCGGTGGTCCCCGGTGCCTAACCTGCGTCCATGGCCCGAGGACGTCACCGACGCCGCACAGGACTGCTCGCCTGGTTGTGGCCCGGCGGCTGCCGGCCGAAGGAGCAGGGTGTGACCGGTCTGCGCGCCGAGGTCTCCTGGCTCACCGAAGAGCTCGCGCAGCTGTGGAACGCCGTCGCCGAGCAGACCGGAGCCGCTGCGGCGGCCGACCGGCGGGCCCGGCAGTCCGAGGCCCGACTGGCCGCAGCCCGGGTTGAGTTGACGCTCTTACGAAGCGATTTCGCCGCCCTGCGGGAGGAGCTCGTCTGGGCGTTCGCCGAGCGCAGGGTCACGGCAGCCTCCCCGGCGCCGGTCCTCGAGCTGCGGTCAGCCAAAGCCACCACGGCGTAGGACGCGTCAGGGACACTGCCGTCAGGGACACACGCGTCAGGGACACTGCTCCGAGGGCCGCAGCGCCTCCAGCACCCGGTCGTGCAGCAGTCCGTTCGTGCAGACCGCGCTCCCGCCGTCGGGCCGAGCCGCACCGGACAGGTCGGTGAACCGCCCGCCGGCCTCCTCGACGACGACCTGCAGCGGCGCGAGGTCCCACAGCGACACCTCGGGCTCGAAGGCGGCATCGACCGCGCCCTCCGCGACCAGCAGGTGACACCAGAAATCGCCGTACGCGCGAGTGCGCCACACCTGACGTGACAGCTCCAGCAGGCCGGGGAGCCGGCCCTGCTTCTCCCAGCCGGCCAGCGAGGAGTAGGACACCGACGCCTCCGACACGTCGTCAACGGCACTGACCGAGAGCCGGCGGGTACGCGCGAGCGCCCCCCCGGTGTGGGCGCCCAGGCCGCGGGCCGCCCACCAGCGCCGGCCCAGCGCCGGTGCGCTGACGAGGCCGACGGTCACCTCGTCCACCTGCTGCAGGGCGATGAGGGTCGCCCAGACCGGCACGCCGCGTACGTAGTTCTTGGTGCCGTCGATGGGGTCGAGGATCCAGCGGCGGTCGCCGCCGCCCGTCTCGCCCGACTCCTCGCCGAGCACCGCGTCGTCCGGCCGTTGCGCGGCGAGCATGTCCCGAAGTGCCTGCTCCACCGCAGTGTCCGCGTCGCTGACCGGGCTCGAGTCGGCCTTCGACTCGACGGCCAGGTCAGCGGACAGGAAACGGTCCATGCTGATCTCGTCTGCGGCATCGGCCAGCTCGTGGGCCAGCGCCAGGTCCTCGTGCAACCGGTCAGCCGACGACGTGGATGAGGTCTTCACCGCTGTCCGCCTCCAACTCGAGGGTCGCGCCGTTGCGGGTCAGGAACGACACTTCGTACGGCTGGCGATCCAGCCGTCCGGTGGCCATCTTCTTCACGCTCATCACGGTGAGCCGCTCGCCGGCGCCGTAGAGCCGCCACGGGTCCTCTGTGAAGTCGTAAAGATGCTGCTTGCCGACCAGCTCGACGACGGCACCGGGGACCAGTTCGCGGATGGGCACCGGCCAGGGCGCAGGTGTCGTCACGCCGCCGAGCCTAATCACCGGGCTGGCAGAATCGCCGGCGTGACCGCCGCCCTCGTCTTCCCCGGTCAGGGTTCCCAGCGTCCGGGCATGGGGGAGCCGTGGGTAGCCGATCCGGGCTGGTCGCTCGTCGAGCGGGCGGGCGACGTCCTCGGCCGCGACCTCGAACGGCTGCTGCTCGACGCCGACGACGACGAGCTGCGGTCGACGCAGAATGCGCAGCTGTCGACCTATCTGGTCAGCCTGCTCGCCTGGCAGGCCGTGCTGCCGCAGGACGTCGCCGTCGTCGCCGGCCACTCGCTCGGGGAGCTGACGGCGCTGGTCGCGGGGGGCGTGCTCACCAGCCACGACGGACTCGACCTGGTCGTGGCCCGGGGAAAGGCGATGCTGGCGGCGACCGAGGCGGCACCGGGCGCGATGGCCGCGGTCCTCGGTCTGGCTGACGCCGAGGTGGAGCGGGTCTGCGCCGACATCGAGCAGGTCTGGCCGGCCAACTTCAACGCGCCCGAGCATGTCGTGATCTCGGGCACGGTGGCCGGCGTCGAGGCAGCGTCGGCTGCGTGCCGCGAGGCGGGTGCGCGGCGCGTGCTGCCGCTGCCGGTGGGTGGCGCCTTCCACACACCGCTCATGGCACCCGCCCGCGAGACCCTGGACGTGGCGGTTGCTTCTGTGCCGTACGCCCGTCCAGAGGTGCCGGTGCTGTCCGCGGTCGACGCCCGGCCATACCGGGACGACCCGCGCAGCGCGGCGGCAACCCTGTCCCGCCAGCTGACGGCGCCGGTCCGGTGGCGTCAGGTGCTCGAGGCGTTGCCGGCATACGGCGTCGACACCGTGATCGAGCTCGGTCCGGGCGGCGTGCTCACCGGGCTGGTGAAGCGGACCCTTTCCGGCATGCGAGCCGTGTCGGTCGCCACCCCTGCGGACGTGGAGCAGCTGCGCAGATAGCCGAACGTAGGCTCGCGGGCGTGACCACCGCGACCTCGACCCCACCGGTGGAGCTGGCCCGCTCTCTCGCGGACGACCTGCTGCGGCCGCTGGCCGAGCAGGTCGACCGCACCGTCGTGCCGCGCTCCCATGTGGACGCCTGGGCCCGCGCCGGCCTGCTGGGCCTGTCCGGACCGAGGGCGTACGGCGGCGGTGGCGCGCCTGCGCGGGTCGTCCGCGAGGTGGCCGAGATCCTCGCCGGGGCCTGTGGCGCAACCTGGTTCGTCGCGACACAGCACGAGACGCCGCTCGCGACGCTCGCGGCATCGGGCAACCACGCCCTGCAGGACCGGCTGCTCGAGGACCTGTGCACCGGGACGGTTCTCGCCGGTGTCGCGATCGCGCAGCTGCGCCGCCCCGGTCCGCCGGCGGTCACGGCGACCCGGGTCGAGGGCGGCTGGCGGTTCGACGGACACGTGGGATGGATGACCAGCTGGGGGATCTGCGACGTCGTCCTGCTCGGCGGGGTGAGCCCTGCCGGCGAGGTCGTCTACGTCCTCGTGCCGGCCCGGGACGGCGGTGGCCTGACGGCGTCGCCGCCGTTGCAGCTGGCCGCGATGCAGGCGACCGTCACCGTCACGCTGGACCTCGACGGCTTGTCCGTAGCCGACGCGGACGTCGTCGACGTCGTGGACGGGGCCGCCTGGCTCGCGGCCGACGCGGCGAAGACCGCGAACGCACGGCCGCACACCTTCGGTCTGCAGCGCGAGTGCGTCCGGCGGCTGGCGGAGACGGCGGCGCGACGCGATGACGGTACGGCGGCCGCGCTCGCCCAGCAGCTGGCGCAGGAGGGCAGCCGGCTCCGAGCCGTGGCTTACGCCCTGGTCGACGAGCTGCCCGCCGAGGAGGGCATCGAGCAGCGGCTGGCCGTACGCGCCGCCTCGCTGGAGTTGGTCGTGCGCACCGCGACCGCACTCGTAGCAGCCACCGGTGGATCGGCCATGGCGCTGTCGGCCGCGCCTCAGCGGCTGGCTCGGGAGGCGGTCTTCCACCTGGTGCAGGCGCAGACCGCAGCGGTGCGCGAGGCGACGCTGCAGCTGCTGCGGGACACTGGCCCATGACGACCTGGCAGCTCACCGACGCCGACTGGAACTCGTGGCCGGACGAGCGCAGCGACCTGGAGATCTTCGAGCAGGCAGCGGATCTCGGGCTCGCCGGCATCGAGCTCGGGGTCTACGACGCCGCCATCGAGCTCGCGCCGGAGCGGTTGGTGGAGTTGGCCGACGTCGTCGAGCAGACCGGAGTGCCGATCGCGGCGGTGCTGCTGTCGCTGCCGCCGCAGCGCTGGCGGCAGGGGGCCCTTTCCGGTGATGTCGACCGCCTGGTGTGGCAGGTGTCCTCCTGCGCCGCCGTGTGCCGGGCGCTCGGCCTGGACGTGCTCGGGCTGTGGCCAGGCGCCGACCCGGAAGGCACCGACATCGCCGCGGCCCTCACCCGTTGCGTCGACGCGGCGGATGGGGTGCGCCTCGCACTCGAGTACAAGCCAGGGACGGCGGTGGCAACCGCCGAGCAGGCGCTGAAGCTGTGCCAGCAGGTGCCGGGCCTCGGCGTCCTGCTCGACACCGGTCACGCGTTCGCCGCCGGCGAGGACCCGGCCGCGGTGGTCGACCAGCTCGGCGACCTGCTGCTGCACTGCCACCTCGGTGACGCGCCGCTGGGCGGTGACGACGACGACCTGCCCTGCGGCCGGCTGCACGACTTCACTTCCTTCGTCGCGGCACTGGACGCCTCCGGCTTCTCCGGGACGGCCTCGTTCGACCTCTACGGCGCGGTGAGCTCCGGCGCGCTGACCGGCGCGCAGGCGGTGCGGGAGAGCCGCGACCACGTGCTGTCGCGCCGCCTGTGACGGACACCGCCTGATGCGCGCCGTCGTCGCCGCTGGCCCCGGGGACTTCACGGTCCGCGAGGTCGAGGAGCCGACCGGCCCGCTGGTCGTCGAGGTGGAGGCCGCCGGGGTCTGCGCCGCCGACCGCATGCTTTGGTCGGGGCGGCACCCGTGGGGCGAGCTCGCCTGGCCGATGATCCCCGGCCACGAGCTGCTGGGGCGGGTCGTGCACGGGACCCCGGGCTTCCCGGTCGGGACCCGTCTCACCGCCGAGGTCAAGCTGCCGTGCGGCTCCTGTCTGGCGTGCTGGCGCGGCGACTCGCACCTGTGCCCGCGCGGCCGGCATCTGGGCAGCGGCATCCCCGGCGCGTTCGCCGAGCGCCTCGCCCTGCCGGCCGAGGTGGTCATCCATCGCGTCCCCGACTCCCTCACCACCCGGCAGGCGGTGCTCGCCGAGCCGATGGCGTGCGCGCTGCATGCGGTGCGCCGCGCGGGGGTGCGTCCCGGTGACCGGGTGGCGGTGGCCGGCCTGGGTGGTCTCGGCGCACTGGCGGTGCATGCGGCCCGGGCAGAGGGCGCCTCGAGCGTCACCGCCGTCGTACGCTCGGACGAAAAAGTCCACCTGGCAGCTGTTCTCGGTTACGACGCCGTGACGCAGGCACCGGACGACGGGGCGTACGACGTGGTGCTCGACGTCAGCGGATCGGTTGATGCGGTCGCCGTGCTGCTGCGGGCCGTGCGGGCCGGCGGCCGGGTCGGGGTCTACGGCGTCTACGACCGGCCGCTGCCGCTGGACCTCAATGCCCTCGCCGAGTTCGGTGAGCTCACCGTCTCCGGCGGCCATCTCGCGCCGGGGTGCTTCCCTGATGCCATCACACTGCTCGCCGGTGTCGACGGCGACCTCGTCGTCACCGGCACCCATCGGCTCGACCGCCTCGCCGACGCACTCGCGCCGGCGACCCGCCCCCGCCTCAAGGAGATCGTGCTCCCGTGAACGACCTGATCGCCCAGCTCATCGTCGTCGGCCGCAAGGCGGTGACATCGGGCCTCGTCATCGGCTCGGGCGGCAACCTGTCGGCCCGGTTGGCCGGCGCCGACGAGTGCGTCGTGACCTGCTCGGGCAGCTGGCTCGACGAGCTCACCCCCGAGCAGTTCAGCGTCGTGGCGATCGCCGACGGGACGGTGCGCGGCGGCCATCCAGCGCCGAGCAGCGAGGTCCCGTTGCACCTCGCGACCTACCGGGCGCGGCCGGACGCCAACGCGCTCATCCACCTGCACCCGCAGACCAGCGTGCTGCTCGACGCCCTCGGCTACCCGATCCGGCTGCTGACGACCGACCAGGCCTACTACGTACGCGAGGTGCGCTCGACCCCTTTCCTGCAGAGCGGCACACCCGAGCTCGCGCAGGCCGGCGCGGACGCGGTGGCGGACGGCTGCAACTGCGTGATCCTCGGCCACCACGGCTGTTCGGTGATCGCCGACACGATCGAGCTGGCCCACAAGCGGGCCGCGAACCTCGAGGAGGCGGCCCGTGCGACGTTGACCATGCTGCAGCTCGGCGACACGACCAGCGTCTGCCCGCCGGCCTACCTCGAGACGATCCGGGCGCAGGAAGCCGCCGCGCAGGCCGGTCACTGAGGTGGGGCTCGTCGCCGGGCTCGACGTCGGGGGCTCTTCGGCCAAGGCGTGGGTCGCCGACTCGGAGGACCACCGCGTGCTGGCGGAGGTGACCCGGCCGCTGAGCTCGCTGCGTCCCGCGCCGCACCGGGTCGAGATGGACCCGTTCGCCTGGGAGGCCGCCTGCCGGCAGGCGCTCGCCGACGTGGTCGAGGCGGCCGACCGGCCCGGAGCGGACTACCTCGGGGTGACCGTCTCCACCCTGCGCCAGGGCTTCGTGCTGCTCGACGGCGCCGGGGAGGCGCTCGGCAACGGAATACTCAACAGCGACCGGCGCGGCGCGGCCTATGCCCACGTGCTCGCCGGGACGCACCGCTTGACCGGCCACTGGCCGGCGCCCGAGCTGACCCTGCCCAAGCTGCTCGCGCTGGCGCTCGAGGAGCCCGAGCGGTGGGCGGCGACCGCGAGGGTGCTGTTCGTGCACGACTGGCTGGTCTGGCGGATGACGGGGGTCCAGGTCACCGAGGCGTCGTACGCCTGCGCGGGCGGTATGGCCGACGTGACGGCGCGTACGTGGGCCGCCGATCTACTGGTGGAGTGCGGCGTCGGCGTCGCCCGGCTCGCCCCGGTCGTGGAGGCGGGCACCGTCGTCGGCGAGCTGGTGGACGGCTGGGCGCTGCCGGCGACCCTGCCGGTGGTGGCCGGTTGCGGCGACACGCAGCTGGCTGCCTTGGGTGTCGGTGGTATCGGCGACGGGGTGCTCACCATCGTCGCCGGCTCGTCCACCCCGGTACAGGCCGCGACGTCCATGCCGGTCGAGGACCCGCTGGGGCGGCCCTGGGTGTCGACGCACGCCGCCCCCGACCGCTGGGCCGCCGAGGGCAACGCCGGCTATCCCGGGACGTTCTCGGGCTGGTGGGCGGGCCTTGCCGGCGCATCCCCCGGGCCCCGCGCGCCCGGCCTGCTCGCGGTCACCGCGGCGCCCTACTGGGCGCAGGAGACCTGGGCGGTCAAGCCGCCGGTGTCGCTGCTGGGCCTGCGTCCCGACACCACCGCCGCGCAGGTGGCCGGCGCGCTGCTCGATGCGCACGCCTACGCCGTACGGGGAAATGTCGAGGACCTGGAGCGCGCTCTGGGCCGGCGGGCCGAGACCGTCGTCGTGTGCGGGGGAGCGGCGGCCGACGGGCGGCTGTCGCGCCTCTTGGCCGAGGTGCTGGGCCGTGACATCCGCCACGTGAGCGGCGCCGGCGCCGTGGCCGCGGCGGGCACGGTCCTCGTGGCGCGCGCCGTCGGCGCCCACGCCCACCTTCCGTCGCTGCCGCCGACGATGCTCATGGCGGGCGACCGGGCGCCGCACGACGAGCCGTATGCCCGCTGGTGTGCCGCACACGCGGCGCTGCGGGCTGCCCTGCCGGACAAGGAGTGACGTGAAGGCCTGTGTGACAGCGGAGTTCACGCCGGATGGGGTTCGTCGGCTGGAGTTGCTCGGCTACGAGGTGGTGCGGGCCGGCTGGGGGACCACGCGGCAGAGCCTCGACCGGGACGCCTACCTGCTCGCCGCGGCGGGAAGCGCGCTGCTCGTCACCGAGATCGAGGAGGTGGATGCCGCGGTGCTCGACGCGCTGCCCGAGGTGCGGCTGGTGGCGACGGCCCGCGGCGGTCCGGTCAACGTCGACCTCGCCGGCTGCGCCGCCAGGGGCATCCCCGTCGTGTTCACGCCGGCCCGCAACGCCGACTCCGTCGCCGACTTCGTGCTGGGGGTGATGCTGTCGCTGTGCCGCGGCATCGGCGTCGCCGAGCGGCACCTGCGCGACGAGGGCTGGCATGTCGGGAGCGAGCTGCCGTACCTGCACTTTCGTGGACCGGAGCTGGCCGGGCGCATGCTCGGTCTGGTCGGCTACGGCGCGATCGGGCAGCGGGTCGCGCAGCGGGCCCGTGACGGTTTCGGCATGCGCGTGCAGTTCTGCGACCCGTACGCCGAAGGTGGGATCTCCCTCGACGATCTGCTCGAGAGCTCCGACGTCGTGTCACTGCACTGCCCGCGAGTGCCGGCGACCCGCGGACTGGTCGACGCCGCCGCGCTGGCCCGGATGCGAGCCGCGGCCTACCTGATCAACACCGCGGGCGGCGGGATCGTCGATGAGGACGCGCTCGTCGAGGCCCTGCATGCGGGTCGCCTCGCCGGGGCGGCACTCGACGTCTTCGCCACCGAGCCGCTGCCGCGCGACTCGCCGCTGCTGACCGCGCCGCGCCTGCTGCTCACGCCGCACCTGGCCGGGGCGGCGCTCGACGTGGTGCGCCACCACACCGAGCTGATCTGCGC
>JAABUN010007015.1_pt1 | contig 12507 bp, 8 predicted proteins | sample 5559311 | NCBI WGS metagenome assembly JAABUN01 (sample SAMN10711877, study PRJNA513370) | rock metagenome | isolation source: Antarctica rocks | place: Antarctica: Victoria Land, Siegfried Peak sud | reverse complement strand
CGCGGTAGATCTCGCGTAGCTGCTGGGAGATGAGGTAGGGCGCGGTAGAGCGGCTTGTTGGTCTTCTGGATCCCGGCGAGCTTGATCTGCTGGCGCTCGGTGAGCGTGTCGGGGTTCTTCCACAGCGCGAAGCGGGCGCCCTTGAGATCCTTGGCGGCGGCGGTGTGGCCCGCCTTGCGGGCCTCATTCCAGACCTCGCGGCGGACGTCGTCGAGCGCGTCGGTCGCTAGCTGGATGACGTGAAATGGGTCGACGCAGCGCGTCGCGTTGGGGCATCGCTGTCTGATCGCCAGCGCGATCGACTCGGCCATGTCGCAGGAGACCAGCTTGATCTGCTCGCAGCGCTCTTTGCCCAGCAGGTCCAGGAGCTTCTCGACGGTCTTGCGGTCGCGGCCCGGGGCGGCCCAGACCAGGCGGCCGCTGTCGTGGTCGATGACGACGGTCAGATACCGCTGGCCTTTGCGATGGGAGAAGTCGTCGATCCCCACGCGCCTCAGGGCGCCGAGCACGTCGCGCTGGGCGAGGGCCTGCTCGGCGACGCGCTCGCAGATCGAGCCGACTGCGCGCCACGTGACGCGCATCAGCTGCGCGACGGCCTTCTTGGAGGTGTTGACGGCCAGCCAGCACACCTGATCCTCAGAGGCGGCCGCGAAGCGCGAGTCGTGGCGCGCCCACGGCACCGCGGCCACCACCCGCCCGTGCCGCTCGCAGCGCACCCGCGGCGCGTCGGCCTCCAGGTAGGCCAGCGTGGCCCCGAGGTCCAGCGCCCGCCAGCGCCGGCGGCCCTCACCGCGATCCTCGCGCGCGCAGCGCCGCCCACACACCCCGCAGCGCTGCCGCTCGCGTGACATCGCCCGCACCGACACCACGATCGCCTCCTGCTCGACGATGACCTCCTCGACCACCGCCTGCTCGACGCCGAGCAGCATCTTCCATACGCTTGTCTGGCGCACGCCGCCATCGCTCCTTTCCGCGATACCCGCGTGGTCTGGACGGAAACTCCGCCTTTCGTCCAGCGGGGGCAGGCGCCTCAGGCCGCCGGCCACGACGCGGCCGGCAGCGCCGCCGGCAGCGGCACGGGCGCGGCGGCGAGCGCGGCCAGCGCGGCACGGGCCGGCCGGCGCTCGCCCAGGCGGAGCTCGCTCATCGCCCAGGCCGCGCCCTCCACCGCGCGGGCGAGGAACGGGGCGAGCGCCGGCGCCAGGCCGTCGGCGGCGAGGTCGCGGCGGAGCCCCGCCTCGATGCGGTCGGGGATGCGGCGCAGCGCCGCGGCGACCGCTTCGGCGACCTCGGAGGTCTCGTGGCGCGCGGTCCGGGCGAGCAGGCGGGCGCCTCCGGGGCGGTCGGCGGCGTGCTCGAGCAGCGCCAGCGCCGCGGCCGTCGTCCGGTCGCGTGCAGTGTGCCCGGCGGTCGCCGCCTCCGCGGCGTGCAGGCGGTCCAGGACGCGCTCGACCTCCGCCTCGACGGCGCGGAGGAACAGCGCCTCCTTCGACGTGCCGTGGACGTAGAGCGTCGGCTTGGCGAGGCCGAGGGCGCGCGCGAGGGCGCTCGAGGAGGTTCCGTGCAGGCCGTCGGCGGCGAACGCGTCGGCGAGCGCGGCGGCGTCGAGGTGGGCGCGGGGACGCGGCATCGGCGCAACTGTAGTTCTCGAACCGAACGGTTCACCTTCGACCGACCGTCGCCACGCGGCGAACAGCTATGGACCAGATGTCGTAGAGGGGGCGCGCAACGGCCCCATAGCGTCGTCGACATGAGCACGAGCTATGCCCCGCCGCAGGCCGATCCGCCTCCGGCAACCGCCTCGCGTGGTCGCTGGATCGACCACTGGGAGCCCGAGGACGAGGCGTTCTGGGAGGCGACGGGCAAGCGCGTCGCACGCAAGAACCTGATCTTCTCGATCTTCGCGGAGAACATCGGCTTCTCGGTCTGGGTGCTCTGGACGATCATCGTCCTGAACCTCGTGAACGTCGGGATCACGATGAGCCTGTCGGAGCTCTTCGTGCTCACGGCGGTGCCGAACCTCATCGGTGCATTCCTGCGCATCCCCTACACGTTCGCGGTGCCGCGCTTCGGCGGCCGCGCGTGGACGACGATCTCCGCCTCGCTGCTGCTGATCCCGTGCATCCTGCTCGCAGTGGTCGTCCCCAGCGGATGGCTGGCCGGCCTGTCGCACGACGCCCAGTTCTGGGTCCTGCTCGCCTGCGCGGCAACCGCCGGCTTCGGCGGCGGGAACTTCTCCTCGTCGATGGCGAACATCTCGTTCTTCTTCCCCGAGGGCAAGAAGGGCTTCGCGCTCGGGCTGAACGCGGCGGGCGGCAACCTGGGCGTCGCGGTCGCACAGCTCGGCGTCCCGCTCGTGCTGATCGTCGGCGTGCCCGCGGCGGCGGTGAAGCTGCCCGTCCACGACGTCAACCTCGCCTACGCCGGGCTCATGTGGATGCCGTTCATCGTCGCCGCCGCGCTCGGCGCCTGGCTCTACATGGACTCCCTCACGCAGGCCAAGGCGGACACGAGCTCGTACACGAAGGCGCTCGGCCACGGCCAGACCTGGATCATGTCTGTCCTCTACATCGGGACGTTCGGCTCGTTCATCGGCTACTCCTTCGCGCTGCCGCTCGTCATCAAGAACACCTTCCCGGAGTTCCTCGCCGGCCACCCGTTCATCGCGACCTACCTCGCCGGCCTCGGCTTCGTGGGCGCGCTGCTCGGCTCGGTCGCGCGACCGTTCGGCGGCTGGCTGTCGGACCGGGTCGGCGGCGCACGCGTGACGCTCGCCTGCTTTGTCGGGATGGGCGCCTTCACCGGCCTGGCGATCGCCGGGGTCCAGAACCGCTCGTTCGCCGTCTTCTTCGGGGCCTACATGGTCATCTTCGTGCTGGCGGGGATGGGCAACGGCTCGACCTACCGGATGATTCCGGCGATCTTCGCCGAGATCGGCCGGCGCGAGGGCGGCGACCCGATCGACTTCAAGCGGCGCGCGGCGGCGGTCATCGGCATCGCGGGCGCGATCGGCGCGTTCGGCGGCTTCCTCATCCAGGTCGCCTTCCGCCAGGCGTCGCTCGACGTCGCCGCCGCGGTCAAGGCGGCCGCGACGCCCGCGGAGAAGGTCGCGGTCGCCTCCGCCCAGGCCGACTGGTCGGTCTCGGCGCTGTGGCTCTTCCTCTTCTCCTACGGCGTCATGGCCGTCGTCACCTGGGCCTTCTACCTGCGCCGGGCGCCGGCCACGGCCCGGGTCCCGTCGCTGGCCCACGCGGGGGTGTAGGCGGTGTTCTCGACCCACGGCATCCTCGTCGTCGGCGGCGGCATCGCGGGCCAGGCGGTGTGCGAGGCCGTCCGTGCCCGCGACCCGCACGTCGCGGTGACGCTCGTGTGTGCTGAGGACCACCGGCCCTACGACCGGGTCCGCCTCGGCACGCTGCTCGCCGACGGGACCACCGTCGACGACCTGCGGCTGCGGCCCGACTCGTGGTACGAGGACGCGGAGATCGGCGTCGTCACCGGCCGCCGGGTCGTCGCGCTGGACCCGGACGCGGGGACGGCGACGCTCGACGACGGGGCGGTCCGCCACTTCGACCGGGCGGTGCTCTGCACGGGCTCCGACGCCTGGGTGCCGCCGCTGCCCGGGGCCGACATCGCGGGCGTCCACGTCTTCCGGGACCCGGCCGACTGCGCCGCGATCGTCGCCGCGGCCGAGGGCGTCGCGCGCGCCGCGGTGGTCGGCGGCGGGCTGCTCGGGCTCGAGGCCGCCTACGCGCTCGCCCAGCGGGGCTGCGCGACGTCGGTCGTCCACCTCGTCGACCGCCTGATGGAGCGCCAGCTCGACGCGCCTGCCGCCGCGCTCCTGGCGCCCGCGATCGAGGGTCTCGGCGTCGAGGTCCTGCTCGAGCACGCCACCGACCACGTCGTCGCAGGGCCGGACGGGCGGGTCGCCGGCCTCGCGTTCGCCGGCGGCGCCCGGCTGGACTGCGAGCTCGTCGTCGTCGCCGTCGGCATCCGCCCGCAGGTGGGCCTCGCCCGCGACGTCGGGCTGGAGGTCGACCGCGGGATCGTCGTCGACGACCGCCTGGTGACCTCGCATCCGCACGTCCTGGCCGTCGGGGAGTGCGCCCAGCACCGCGGCGTCGTCCACGGCATCGTCGCGCCGATCCACGACCAGGTCGCGGTGGCCGCCGCGACCCTCACGGGCGCCGAGAAGGTCTACGGCGGCTCGATCGCCACCGCGAAGCTCAAGGTCATGGGCGTCGACCTCGTCACCGCCGGGCAGGCGGAGGGCGAGCGCGAGGTGGTGGTCGCCGACGCCGCCGCCGGCACCTACCGCAAGCTCGTCCTCGACGCGGAGGGCACCGTCGCCGGCGCCGTCCTGCTCGGCGACGTCCGCGGCGCGGACCTCCTCATCGACGCGGTACGGACGGGCCGTACCACGGCGGACCCGCTCGGCCTGCTCGCCGAGGCGTCGCAGGCAACGGCCGCCGAGCTGCCCGACAGCGCACAGGTCTGCGACTGCAACGGCGTCTGCAAGGGCGCGATCGTGGGCGCGATCCGCGAGCAGGGCCTCGGCTCGACGCAGGAGGTCGTCAACGTCACGCGCGCGGGCTCGGGGTGCGGCTCGTGCAAGCCGGTCGTCTCCGAGCTGCTGTCGATCGAGCGCGCGGGCGCCGCCGAGGCGCCGGCCTACCTGTGCCCGTGCGCCCGCCAGACGCGCGAGGAGCTCGCGGGGATCGTCCGCGACCAGGACGTCACGTCGGTCTCCGAGCTCGGCGAGGCGTGCGGCGCCGGGCGGGCGTGCGGCGCCTGCAAGCCGGGGCTCTCCTACCTCATCGAGGAGCGCCAGGCCGATCGCTTCCGCCAGGAGCGCCACGCGAAGTTCATCAACGACCGCGTCCACGCGAACATCCAGCACGACGGCACGTTCTCGGTCGTCCCGCGGATCCGCGGCGGCGTGGTGACCGCCGACGAGCTGCGGCGCTTCGCCGACGTCGCCGACAAGTACGAGCTGCCGATGATCAAGATCACCGGCGGCCAGCGCATCGACCTGCTCGGTGTGAAGAAGGAGCAGCTGCCGGCCGTCTGGGAGGACCTCGGCATGCCGTCGGGCTACGCCTACGCCAAGGCGGTCCGGACGGTGAAGACCTGCGTCGGGACGCAGTTCTGCCGCTTCGGCCTCGGCGACGCGGTCACCGTCGGCATCGACCTCGAGGAGGCGATGGAGGGCCTGCACACGCCGCACAAGGTGAAGTCGGCGGTGGCGGGCTGCCCGCGCAACTGCTCGGAGGCCTACGTCAAGGACATCGGCCTGGTCGCGGTGGAGGGCGGCTGGGAGATCTACGTCGGCGGGGGCTCTGGCGGGACAATTCGCAAGGGCGACCTGCTCGCGCGCGTCGACACCGAGGCCGAGGCCAAGCGCGTCGCGCTCGCGTTCCTGCAGCACTACCGCGAGGAGGGCGAGCACCTCGAGCGGACCTACGGCTACCTGGAGCGCGTCGGGCTGGAGGCCGTGCAGGAGGCGGTTCTCGAGCCCGAGCGGATGGCCGCGCTGCTCGAGCGCTTCGCGATTGCGAAGGCCGCCTGCGACCCCGACCCGTGGCGCGAGCGCGCCGCGCCCGTGCACCCCAACCAGTTCGCCGAGCTCGACTCCGAGCCCGAGCTCGACCTCGTAGCCCTGGCGGAGGCCACCTCATGAGCACCGCCGTCATCGAGACCGGCTTCGTGGCCGTCGGTGCGGTGGAGGACGTCCCGGCGCTCGAGGGGCGCAGCGTCCTCGTCGACGGCCGGCGCGTCGCGATCTTCCGCCTGCCGGACGGCTGGGCCGCGACCGACGCGGCCTGCCCGCACCGCGGCGGCCCGCTGCAGGACGGCATCGTCGCCGACCGCTGCGTCACCTGCCCCCTGCACGGCCGCCGCTTCGACCTGGGCACGGGGCAGCAGGCCGGCGGGGACGACGCGGTCGCCGTTCACGAGGTCCTCGAACGCGAAGGAACGCTCTGGGTGCGGCTGTCGTGAGCGCCCCCCGATCGCGCGAGGTGCGTACGGGCTGCCCGTACTGCGGGACGGGCTGCGGCCTGATCGCCGAGGTCGCCGGCGGCCGGGTCACCGCGGTCAAGGGCGATCCGCTGCATCCCGTCAACCGCGGCGCGACGTGCCGCAAGCCGCTCAGGCTCCCCGAGGCGCTCGTCGCGGCCGACCGCGCGACCGAGCCGCAGTGGCGCGACGGCCTGGACTCGCGCTGGCGCCAGCGGACGTGGCGGCAGACTACGGGCGAGCTGGCGCGGCGGCTGCGGGAGGTGTCCGAGCGCCACGGCCCCGACGCCATCGCGCTCTACATCTCCGGGCAGCTGACCACCGAGGACTACTACGTCGCCTCGAAGCTCACGAAGGGCTTCCTCGGCACGAACAACCTCGACTCGAACTCGCGGCTGTGCATGAGCAGCGCCGTCGCCGGCTATACCGGCGCGCTCGGCTCCGACGGCCCGCCACCGTCCTACGCCGACATCGACCAGGCCGATCACCTGCTGCTGCTCGGCTCCAACGCCGCGGCCTGCCACCCGATCCTGTGGTCGCGCATCCGCCGTCGCCAGGCCACGGGATCGCGCGTCACCGTCATCGACCCGCGCCGCACGCCGACCGCCGAGGCCGCCGACTCCCACCTCCAGGTCCGCCCCGGAGCCGACCTGCCGCTGCTGTCGGCGATGCTCGCCGTCATGGACGCCGAGGACCTCCTCGACCGCCCGTTCCTCGCGCGCCACACCGAGGGCGCGGAGGCGACGCTCGCAGCCGCCGCCGAGTGGACGCCGGCGCGCGCGGCGGAGGTGTGCGGCGTTCCCGCGGAGGAGATCGTCGCCGCGGCCCGCGCGTTCGGCGGCGCGCGCCGCGCGATGGTCCTGTGGTCGATGGGCGCCAACCAGTCGACGGTCGGCACGCTCAAGAACCGGGCCCTGCTGAACCTCTGCCTCGCGACGGGGAACATCGGGCGCCCGGGCACTGGCCCGCTGTCGCTGACCGGGCAGCCGAACGCGATGGGGGGCCGCGAAGCCGGGGGGCTGGCGCACCTGCTCCCCGGATACCGGAAGGTCGCAGACCCCGACGACCGCGCCGAGATGCGGCGGCTGTGGAAGATCCCGGCGGACGCACCGGGCATCTCGCCGGCGCCGGGCATCCCGTCGACCGAGCTTGTCGACGCGCTGGAGGCCGGCAAGGTCAAGGTCGTCTGGATCGTCGCCACGAACCCCGTCGTCTCCCAGCCCGACGCCGCGCGCTTCGCGGCCGCCCTGCGCCGGGCGGAGCTCGTCGTCGCGCAGGACGCCTACCACCCGACGGAGACCAGCGCGCTGGCCCACGTCGTCCTGCCCGCCGCGCAGTGGGGCGAGAAGGACGGGACGCAGACGAACTCCGACCGCCGCGTGACGCTCCTGCGGAAGGCCGTCGATCCGCCGGGCAGCGCGTTGCCCGACTGGGAGATCTTCGCCCGCGTCGGCCGTGCGCTCGGGCACGCTGACCAGTTCGGCTGGAGTTCGGCGGCCGAGGTGCACGCGGAGTACGTCCGGACGACCGAGGGGCGGCTCTGCGACCAGACCGGCCTGTCGCACGAGCGGCTGCGGCGCGAGGGCGCGCTCCAGTGGCCGATCCCGGCGCGCGGCGCGCGGGGGGAGGACCACTCGGGAACCGAGCGCCTGTACGCCAGCCGGCGCTTCCCCACGCCGAACGGCCGCGCGCGGCTCGTCGCCACGCCGCACGCCGAGCCGGCCGACGCGCCCGACGCCGACCACCCGCTCGTCCTGACCACCGGCCGCCTCGCCCACCAATGGCACACGATGACCCGGACGGGCCGGGCGAAGGAGCTGCTCGCCGCCGACCCGGAGCCGTTCGTCGCGCTCCACGCGGCCGACGCCGAGCGCTTCGGCGTCGAGGACGGCCAGATGGTCGTCGTGCGCTCCCGGCGGGGTCGGGCGACGCTCCGCGCGCGGATCTCCGACGAGGTCGCCGAGGGCGTCGCCTTCGCCCCGTTCCACTGGGGTGCGCTGCACCTGCCGCCCGGCGCCGGCGCGCTCAACGGCGTCGTCACGCGGGCGGTCGACCCCACGAGCCGGCAGGCCGAGCTGAAGGCGAGCGCGGTGCGCTTGGAGCCGGTCGCGGTCGACGCCGGCCGCGCAAGGGACGGCGCGGCCCGCGCGGGGGACGGCGCCGCCCGCCGGCGGCTGGTCGTCGTCGGCGCCGGCATGGCCGCGATGGCGACGGTCGAGGCGCTCCTCGCCCACGCCCCGGCCGGTGGCGCCGAGTGGGACGTGACCATCGTCGGCGCCGAGGACGACGCGCCGTACAACCGCGTCATGCTCTCCCAGGTGCTCGCGGGCGCGATCGGCGAGGCCGAGCTCGCGCTGCGCCACCCGGCCTGGTTCACCAAGCACGACGTGACCCTGCGCCTCGGCGTGGCGGCGCGGCTCGTCGACCCGGGGGCGAAGACCGTGGAGCTCGTGGACGGCGACGTCCTGGAGTACGACGACCTCGTCCTGGCGACGGGCTCGCGCCCGTTCGTCCCGCCCGTTCCGGGGGCCGAGCTGGCGGGCGTCCACGTCTTCCGCACCCGCGCCGACGCCCGCGCGATCCTCGCCGGCGCCGCGAGGGCCCGGCGCGCCGTCGTCATCGGCGGCGGCCTGCTCGGGCTCGAGGCGGCGCGGGGCCTGCGGGAGCGTGGCGTCCGCGTCACGGTCGTCCACCTCGCCGACCGGCTCATGGAGCTCCAGCTCGACGGCCCGGCCGCGGGGATGCTGGAACGGGCGCTGCGCGACCTGCGCATCGCCGTGCGCACGGGCGCGCGGACGACGGCGCTGACCGGCGACGGCCATGTCGAGAACGTCGTGCTGGCCGACGGGGAGGAGCTCTCGGCCGACCTCGTCGTCATCGCGGCGGGCATCCGCCCCGAGGTCGACCTCGCCCGCACCGCGGGCCTCGAGGTCGAGCGCGGCGTCCTCGTCGACGACGAGCTGCGCACGAGCGCTCCGGGCGTCCGAGCGGTCGGCGAGTGCGCCGAGCATCGCGGCGCGGTCTACGGCCTCTGGTCGCCGCTCCTGGAGCAGGCGCGCGCGCTCGGCGCCTCGCTCGCCGGGCAGCCCGCGGCGTTCCTCGGCGCGTCGCCGGCGACGACGCTGAAGGTGGCGGGCATCGATCTGTTCTGCTGCGGCCGGGTCGCCGAGGAGGAAGGCGACGAGGAGGTGCTCGCGCTCGACACGCGTCGCGGTCGGTACCGGCGCCTCCTGGTCGACGCCGACGGCCGCCTGGCCGGGGCGATCCTCCTCGGCGATCTGCGCGACGCCAAGGCGCTGCGGGAGCGCCTCCACGACGGCGACGAGCTGCCCGAGGCGCTGATCGACGGCTGGGCGGGCGGGAGCGGCGACGCCGGGTCGGCGATCGACGCGGCGGAGGGCGACTCGGGTGCGGTGATCTGCTCCTGCCAGGCCGTCACTCGCGGCGAGATCGTCCACGCGATCAAGGACCGCGGCCTGACCACCGTGGCCCAGGTCTCCGAGCACACGCGCGCCTCCACGGGCTGCGGCGGCTGCCGGCCCGACGTGGAGGCGATCCTCGGGGCGCTGCGCGAACCGGTCGGGGCGCGATAGTCGGCCATCACACCAAGCACCGATGAGTTCCGCCCGCCCGCGTCGTCCTAAGACCATGAGCCAATTCACGCAGACTCCCACGACCCTCTCCAACATCGGCGTCGCGATGTTCACCGTCGCAGACCAGGACGCGGCACTGGCCTTCTACACCAAGAAGCTCGGCTTCGAGGTGCGCGCCGACGTGCGTTTCGGCGAGAACGACGAGATGCGCTGGCTGGAGGTGGCCCCGCCCGGCTCCACTGCCCGTCTGGCGCTCAACTCGCCGATGTTCGACGAACCCGGCGGCAGCTCGATCGGCGTCGAGACCGCGGACGTCCTGGGGGAGCACGCGCGACTGAGCGCCCTCGGCGGCATCGACCTCGACGCCGCGCCGAGGCGCACGGCGGGCGCGCCGTTGATGTTCATGCTCCGCGACCCGGACGGCAACCACGTCGTCGTGGTGGAGGAGCCCCCCGCCGCGTAGGGCACATTGCGCAAGATCCCCTGACCCGCCCTCACCGCTCAGCTCAGCACCTGGTAGTCACCGTGATTCGGTGCCCAATGCCCGGTGGCGGTGCGGGGCGTGACGGTGCGGGAGGGGACTTGAACCCCACGCGCGTGCCCCCGCGCATCCGGGAGTGCAACTTCCGGGCAGTTGCCGCCCTGGTGCTCGCCGCTGACGCGGCTACCGACTTGCGTCTTCGATCAGTTCGGTCGTCCAGTTGTGCTCCTGGATCGCGGTGTCCACCTCACGGCGCTGCCTGGCAAGATCGTCGATCTCCTGGCGAAGCGCCGCGACGTCCAGTTGACGGGTCAGCCGGATCTCGGAGCGCGAGTAGCGCGCCTGGGCCTGGGTCACCGCCTCAGCCGCGGAGCGCAAGACGCCCTGGCGAAGGGCGAGGACCTCCCGCGTGGCCAACGCGGCAGTGATCGTCTGCCCGTCGGGAAGCCTGCTCGCCGCGTTGGTGAGGTTGACCGCCGTGATCAGGCGCTCCAGCTCGCTGCTCATCTGAAGCAGCTCAGCAAGCAGCCTGGCCGGATCTTCCGGCGGCGCATCGCCCTCCTGCACGACGGCGCTTGCCTGGATGCGGCCCGTCAGCTGAGCGATGCGCTTCTGGAGGTCCGCCCGGATGGTCAGCGCCTCGCCGAGCTTCACGATCACGTCAGATTATCATCGCTTCCGGACGCACTGCGGCGCTCCGCGTGCCTCAAGCCAGCACGCTCTCCAGCGCCGCCTGCAACTCGCCCTGCTTGAACGCATACCCGCCCTCGAGCGCGCGCTCGGGCACCGCGCGCTGACCCTCGGTCATGGCCTCGGCGAACTCGCCGTAGAGCAGCTTGAGCGCGAGGGCGGGCACGGGCGCGAAGCTCGGGCGGTGCAGCGCCCGGCCGAGCGCCTGGGAGAACTCCTTGTTGGTCACGGGTTCCGGTGCCGCGCCGTTGTAGGCGCCACTCCAGCTCGGGTCGTCAAGGGCCTTGAGGTACAGGCCGACGATGTCGTCGACGTGGATCCACGGCATGTACTGCCGGCCGCCCGCGACGGGGCCGCCGACACCGGCCTTGAACGCCGGCAGCATCGTCTTCAGCGCGCCGCCCGTGGCGTCGAGCACGATCCCCGTGCGGATCTTCGCGACGCGCAGGCCGAGGCCCTCGGCGAGGTCGGCCTCGCGCTCCCAGCGGACACACACGTCGGCGAGGAAGTCGCCGCCCGCCGGCGTCGACTCGGGGACGCGCTCGTCGCCGTGGCTGCCGTAATACCCGACCGCGGAGGAGGAGACGAGCACGCCCGGCTTGGGCGCGGCGGCGGCGATGCCGGCCACGAGGTTGCGGGCGCCGAGCTCGCGCGACTCGAGGATCGCCGCCTTGACCTTCGCGCTCCAGCGCTGCGCGACGGGGGCACCGGCGAGGTTGACGACCGCGTCGCGGCCCGAGAGGGCGCCCGCGGGCGCCGGGCCGGCGGTCGGGTCCCAGCCCGCGGCCTCGACGCCGAGCGCCTCCGTCGCCTTGGCGGGGCTGCGCGACAGCACGGTGACGGTGTCGCCGCGGGCCTTGAGCGCCGCGACGAGCTTCGTGCCGATGAGCCCGGTGGCGCCCGTGATCGTGACGTTCATACGAGGAGGCTACGCGCCGTTCGGGCTTCCGGGATCAACGGAACGCGAGCAGCGGAATGATCTGCTTCAGTCCGTCGGGCCCGAGACGGAAGGACACCTTGTCGCCGTCGAGCGCGATCGACTGCGTCGCCGGTGGCAGGCGGCGCGTCGCGACGCGAGCGATCCGTGGTCCTTCGTTGGTGAACCGGTCGGAGCGCAGGACACGCCCGTCACGCTCAAGCCACATAACCTGATACCGCGTGAGCAGCAGGCTCCGGGGTCGCGTCGCCGGCCGGAACGTACTCGCCGGTCCGTGGCCGGAGAGTCGGAGGACCACGATGTGGCTCGCCGTCGCGTAGGCGAAACGACCCTCGCCTACCGCGGTCCGGGAGGGCTGGGCGATCGCGACGCGACGGGCCGCGTCGTGGCCATTCCAGAAGTAGACGCCCGGGCGAGAGCCCCCGCGCCGCCCGAGGGTCGCGAGTAGACGGCGCGCGGCCGGCTGGTGCCTCCGGCTGTGCTGACCGCAACGTCGGGCGGGCCTGCGAAGCTCCGGACGCTCGGGGTCGTAACCGTACCGTCGGGCGCCCGAACGACGAGCTGCCAGCCTGTGTCCTCGCCCGGCCGCGACCACACCGCGTATCCCTCGCCGGCGGCGAGGTTCACCCCGCCGGGCGCCGGGTCGAGAAGCTGATCGGCGTGGGCGGTGGCGGGGAGGCCGGTGAAGACGATCGTGAGGGCGAGAGGCAGGCGCGGCGACATGTTCCCACGACGGTGCGCGCCTCGAGGAGTCACGGTGGGTTGTCAGTATTCCAACGCCCCGAAAG